>Ga0265296_1001113_pt1 | contig 32964 bp, 40 predicted proteins | sample MunlanPumphouse1_FD_189073 | JGI IMG/M metagenome (GOLD analysis project Ga0265296, IMG submission 189073) | Groundwater microbial communities from a municipal landfill in Southern Ontario, Canada - Pumphouse #1 | ecosystem: Environmental > Aquatic > Deep subsurface > Groundwater | place...
GGAAGGCGCCGTGTTCGGCGCGGCCATGGTGTTAGCGCTGACCGTCGAGCAGCAGAAACGACCCGGCGCTCTTCGGCATTGACGCGAACGCCACTCGGAGTCGGAACCATGTCGCATATCCGCTCCCCACAGCTGGCAGAAGCCTGCTCTTGGTGCGCTAGGTTGGCAGGGGGATCGCGTCCTAGGCGGTCGTGTGCGTGCGTCTTGGCGAGCTCAACATCGGTGCGCCTGGGACGATGCGAACTTCTGTCTCGACAGCTAAATTTATACACGATTTTCGCCTCGGAAAGGCGATCCGCACCTTCCAAACGCAAAGCGCGTGAGCGGCGCCTGTCATCCCTCTCGCGTCCGGAGGAAAGCCGCCATCCCTCACAAGCGTGGCGGACAGCCGCGCCTGCGCACGCTAGGCACTTCCAGGCAAGGTGACAGCATAGTCGAAGCCTGCAAAGGTCTGCACCGCTGGAGATCCGCTACGGGGTCCAGTTCATTGTTGACACTTGGAGAACTCGACTGATGAACACGAGAGACCTGATCGATCACTTGGCAGGCGAAGGCGCCCTCACCAAGTCTCAGGCCAAGACCGTCGTGGACGGGATTTTGACCCAGATCTCGACAGCAGCGGCCGCAGGCGAGGAAATCAATCTCCCGGGCTTTGGCAAATTCAAAGTGCAGGTCCGTGCAGCGCGTGAGGGCCGCAATCCGGCTACCGGCGAGGCCATTCAGATCGCAGCCTCTAAGAAGCTCGTTTTCCAGCCTGCCAGGGCTCTCAAGGACGCCGTCAACGGTTAAGGTCGGAGCCGGGGCGGCTGCCAATCGGTCGCCTCGGTTTTGAAGGCTGGCCGCGCACGCGCGGCCCTGCGGTCCGGCCAGACCCGTCGCGGGCAAAACGCCGCCATCGAGGCCAGCTCCTGCCGCCCAGACGAGTTTATCCCACAATCCGCGCAATATCGTGTTGGGGCGCGTTTTGATCCGCAGGTCTCGCATACAGAGCTTGATGCAAGGCTAAAATAAGAAACACCGCGACAACTATGCCGGCGAGGCGACAAAACCAAGCGTCAACGCGGTCTTCTAACAGTTGCTTGGCCGGGATGATGCGCCCTTCCTCTTCCATCCAATCGTCCAAGCCGACGGACCGCCGGGTTGTTGACGTTGCGGCGTGCGCTTCGGTGTTCATCGCCCGCTCCGGCGAGAGCGTTTGTGGTCGGCCCGGACGAGCCTTTGACCCAACTCCCATGCCGAGGGCTTCCAGATTCAACAGCGGGATCGGCGGATCGCCCTTAGGCTCCAGCGCACGGGACAAGAGCTCGTCAAGTTCCATCGCCTCCTCGTTCTTGTCAGTCATGCCCCTCACCGGGCTATCGTTCACTCGAAACGAGCGTGACCAAACTTAAGATGGCAGACGCATTTGTAAAAATCGACAAGAACAAACACGCCCCCCAGACCGGTCGGAAAGCCGCCATGGGGATCGCCAACCGCCACTTTACGCCGACGACCAGCGCCTATGGGTCATTAGGCTCGCACCTGACCCATGGACGTTGGAACTCCGGCGAGAAGTCAGGCCACGGAAGCGAGCGGTTGACCGACCTGTCTCGATAGTCTCTGTAAACCTCTTCAATGGCCGCCGGGCCTGTATTCGAGACCCACCCAGATCCTTTCTTCCGTCGACTTGCCGGCTAGCGCGCCGTCCGCGTCGCTAACGACCTGATCTCTGTGGCCCACCGGCCGACCGGCGCCGAAACTGATGGAGAAGCGGCGACCGATGTGGAGGAAGCGAGCCGACTAGCGCATTGCTGATGGAGGAAAACTGGTCGCAGCGGGGGGGCTCGGATTAGTCGCGCTTCGGGATGGCGTGGTTTCTCCGGAGCCTTGAAGCGCGGGGGAACCGGAAGCCTGTGTCGCAGCCTCGCCGTTGACAGCCTCACTGGATGATGACGCCTCGGGCCCCGTGGGAACATCGGTCAAGGTTCCGACCTCCCCCACAGGCTCTCCATCCGTGCCAGACGCTTTCTGAAACCGCGTGTCGGCGTCCCTGCTGCAGGCGGCGGCCAGCAAACCAAGGACGGCGAGGCTGGCCGCGATCTTCATGTAGGTCTTCATATCGAGCTCCATTTTCGACAAACCTGAAAGAGCGAGACAAAGGTTTGTTGCGACAGTCGCCTTCCGGTCAGTCGTGAACGACAAGCATCATCGGTTTCCAGCGACTCTCAGCCCGCCCGCCTCCGGGGGGAGGCTCTCTTTCCATTTTCCGGCGCCGCAGGCCGCTTGGCCGCACGCCCTTCCCTGCGAGGTTCGGCAGATGGTCCTTTCAGGCTGGCGCGAAGCGCGGCCATCAGATCCACAACATTCGTGTCCTCCGGCTCGGCGGCCCGAACCGGCTTATGACCCTTTTGCTTAGAGGCGATCAGAGCCTTGAGCGCTTCCTCGTATCGATCGACAAACTGGTCAGGATCGAAAGGCCCCGCCTTCTGCTCGATGATACGCCGCGCAATATCGACCATGGCCGGGTCGGGCGACTTGTCCGAAATGGCTCCGAACACGTCTCGCATCGCCCGAACCTCCCCCCGCGTCCGGAGGGAGTAGGCGAGGATTCCCTGGCCCCGCGGTTCCAGAGCCAGCAAACGCTCCCGCGTCGACAGGACCACGCGTCCCAGGGCGATTTTACCCTCGGATCGCATGGCCTCACGGATCACGCCAAAGGCCTCCTCCGCCAAGGCGCCGGCGGGTGCGAGGTAGTAGGGATTATCCCAGTAAAGGCGGTCGATCTCTTCTTCAGGCACGAAGCGCTCAATATCGATCGTCTTCGTGCTCTCCAGTCTGACTGACTTTATCTCCTCGTCGGTCAGGAGGATGTATTCGTCCTTGGCGACGGCGTAGCCCTTGACCAGGGCCGACCGTTCGACCGGCCCCGTGTCCGGGTCCGTGGTGACCATCCGGATACGATTATTGGTCTCAGGATTGATGAGATTGAAATGAACCTCGCCCCCGGAACTGGTCGCCGTGTACAGGGCGACAGGGCAGGTCACGAGGGACAAACGCAGGTGTCCCTGCCAGGTGGGGCGATACGCCATTTCGAGCCTCCAGGACGGGCGCCGCGCCCGTCGCGCCGAATCAACACCAGCAGGCGGGTTTCGCTCCCATGCCTGCGTCGAACCAGAGACGACGGCTCAGCCGCAGGCTTCAGCCTGCCCATCTTCCAGGTCGATGACGAAACAGTGTTCGTGGCCTCCTGCCATATCCGCCACGAAGAGGCGGACGTCATTCCCGGCGTTCACAGGCGGAAAAAACAGCTCGGCGTATCCGACCGCGGCCGCCTCGAAGGTGGACGCCTCGATCACGTGACCATGAGCCCGACCTGCGCCTTCGGCGTAGACGAAAAAGCGGTTGGGTCCGGTTCCGGTCATTCAGACCTACTCAACCTAGGGAACGCCCGTGTTCCACTGCGCAACTCGGCTAGCGCCAAACCGCCCGCAAGCCGGCAAAACCCCTCCCCTCCAACCCTTCGCACGTCAGGCGTCTGGCCGCGGTGCCTCCGCGTCCTTCCGAGGCGCTCCCGGATGCCGGCGGCTCCAACGGATCGCGGCCGCCGCGACCACGGTGAAGAGAGACCAAGACCGAACAGCAGGAGGTTCATCCACCCTTCCCCGGACTCCATCCCCGTCCAATGCGCCTGAACGTGCGGCTGACCAGGAACAGTCCCACGCCTACCGGGACAGCACCGAGAATGACCAGAAGGAAGGCGGCGAGCATCTGCATAATAGACCAGCGCCGGGCGAGGCTCGAAGGTTCCCGGCAGCGTCGCCGACCCCCCGCTGGCGTTCAAAAGGGCATCACGGGTCGCTCCATCCCGTGATGCGGACGCGCGCCCGGGGTCTCTCAGCGGAGGAAAAAACCAGCGTCGCCCGCTTTTCGCCGTGCCCCGGGATGTAGTCGAGGGTAGCGCCGGATGTCTCCCCGTCCACCCTTCCCTCTATCTCCACTGCAGCGGCCGTCATGTCGCCGCTGTTCACAACCCTGACCTCCAGAGCCCAGCCCGCTCCGACAGGACGAAGAGTTTGCGACATGATGGCCAGGTCAGGCGGCCTTTGATCGGCGAGGGCGGAACGCGCGAGCACTGCAATCGCGACGGCGGTGACGATGAGGCCCAATACGGCGCAGACGCACTGCAGCCATGAAAGCTGCCCGCGAACGGACTTCTCTCGGCTCTTCATCTTCATACCAGAAGCCGGGCGGCTGCGGCCCCCAGGGCGGCTGGAAAGGCAAGCACCACGACATTGGCCATGACGGCTCCCGCGCCATGCCCGTCGACAGCACCGAACACCCACAGCATGGCGAAGCTCGCAGCCAGACACAGGGCGTAGCCAGGCAGGGTGAAGTCCAGGAAGGCGCGAAGAGGGCTTTCCTTCTCTTCCTGCCCCGCGAAACCAGCCTCGAAGACGATGATATGGAGAAGCAGCAGGGACAGCACCAGCAGGCCCAGAGCGCCTGACGGGGTCGTCAGGTAGGCGATAAGCCGCATCTCCTCCGTCGGCGCGAGGTTCATGGCGAAAAAGAGCGCCCCGGCCAGCATAAGGAAGAGCTCGCCAGGATAGGAAGCCTCCTCCTCATCGCCCTCCTCCGCATCTCCCGAAAGCTGGCGACGGGCGACAAGGGCCCCGAGGGCAGCCGGGACCGCTTGAAGCGATATCTGTCCAACGACCGAAGTCAGGGAGGAGTAATCAAGGACGTTGAACATGGCCAGAAGGGCGGCCGAGGCTGAGAACCCGACGGCGAGCGCCACAAGGGTGTCCAGGCTGTTGTTCACCAGCCCCCTTCGCGCAGAGAAGCCCGCGTAGTGAGCCAGGCCGTAGAGCACAGGCAGCGCGGCGATCACGAAGGCGAGGCGCCGCTCGGGCGCCGCAGACACGCCGAGCGCCCACATCTCCATCGTCATCATCAAGGGAAGACTGAACAGCAGGGCGCCGCCGAATGCGCGCCCCATATCCGACAGATAATCGACCTCAGTGCCCATCCCGCTGTCTGCGGTCTTCATCCTTCACTCCCTCCCAACATTCCGCCGTCTCGCCCATGCGACAGTTCTTCACGAGCGCCGCCGGAGAGCGCCCGCACATTTCGATCCAAGGTCAAATGAGCCTTGCCGTTCTGGGTCCGGGACGTCGGACGGCTTGCGCGCGGTCTCAAGCGATCCCGGCGCCGCCGGTCACGCCCCAGACCTCGCCGGTGACGAAGCTGGCCTCCTGGGAGGCGAGCAGGACGTAGACCGGCGCGATCTCCACCGGCTGTCCCGGCCGGCCAAAGGCGCTGTGGGCCCCGAACTGCTCGACCTTCTCTTGGGGCTGACCGCCGCTGGGTTGAAGCACGGTCCAGAAGGGTCCTGGCGCCACGGCGTTCACACGCACGCCTTTGTCGATCATCTGTTTGGCCAGGGCCTTGGTGTAGGCGACGATCCCCGCCTTGGTCGTGGCGTAGTCCAGCAGGATGTCCGAAGGCTCATAGGCCTGGATCGAGGCTGTGGTGATAATCGCCGCCCCCGGTGGCAGATGGGGGGCTGCAGCCTGACACAGCCAGTGCAGCGCATAGAGGTTGGTCTTCATCGTGACATCGAAATCAGCGGTCGAAACCTCGGACACATCTTCCCGGTACTGCTGATGACCGGCATTGACGACCAGGATGTCGAGACCGCCAAAGGCCTCCACTACCCGCGCGGTCATGGTGGCGTTCCAAGCCTCGTCCCTAACGTCGCCCGGCAGGGCCAGAGCCTTCACTCCGGCCTTCTCGATCAGGGCGATCACCTCCTGGGCGTCCGCCTCCTCTGACGGCAGATACGCTATGGCGACGTCAGCGCCTTCGCGCGCATAGGCGATGGCCGTCGCTCGTCCGATACCGGAATCCCCGCCGGTGATCAGGGCTCGGCGCCCTTTGAGACGACCATGGCCGATATAGCTCTCTTCGCCGTGATCGGGCTGCGGCGTCATCCGGCCCGCCAGACCGGGTTCGGCCTGAGGCTGACGTGGAAACGGCGGCCGGGGATACTGGCTGCGTGGATCCTGCATTGCGTCATGATCGGGCATGGGGTCATCCTTTGAAGACGCGCGGCCACTATGAGGCGCGTTGGGGCTTCCCGCTCTAATGTCCCTGCCGCGCGGCCCGTTCCCCTGTCGCGAGTCGACGCAGCTTCGAGGGCGCGAGCCTTCGCGTCGGGCCCTAGCCCCATTGTGGTTTCAGGCGTCGACCAGCGCTCGGCGCCGACCTGGGGACGGAATATTGAAGCTCCACCCGGTGTCCTTCACCTTCAATGGCGGCGAACTCAACAAGACAGCGCGGATCGACGCCTCCCGGCGCACGCCACGGCGCCGTATTTCTCCGGCAAAGCCGCGCATGGAGAGGAAAGAAGACTCCGGCTGGTCAACCGAGCCTTGCGATTGATATCCTGGCCCCAGCCCGACTTTACGAGGGCGTGCGTCTGTTTCACGCCCTCGTCGAGATTATTCGCGAAGGCGTACCGCCGCGCTTCCTGACCCTCGCGCTAGAGGGCTATGCCTGCACCTGTCGGGACCGCGAGAACGGCCAACGCCAGACCCCGTCCATCCTACTCCCCGGAGACCTCGCCGAGCGCTTCGGCATCCTGCTCGACTTCGCCGATCACTCCGTAAGCGCCGTCACCCAGGTCACCCTCGCTCAGGTCAATCCTGACGCTATCCGGGGTGCGGCGAGCGCCAGACCCGGATCAAGCAGGTTCTATGCTGGGATCTGCTCGTAACGATCGCGATCGAACGGGAATATCAGCCACGGTAGGCGCACCGCTTCGGAACGTCTGGGTCATCTTTTCTGCGAGCTGCATCTTCATCAGGCCCTGGTGGAGCTAGCCGAGGGCGCCACATGTGATTTTCCTTTAACCCAGTCGGAGCTGGCCGATCTGCTTGGCCTGTCCGCCGTGCGCGTCAACGCTCCCCCTACGACCTGAGAGGGAGGAGTCTAATCAGTCTGCGAAACGCAGACTCATCATTCACGAACTTGAGGCGCTCATGACCTTCTCCTTTAGCGATCCTCGCTATCTTCACGCTGATAAGGATGCCTTCGTTCCGCCGAACTCTCGTTGAGAGGTGAATGACAGAACACGACCGGCGCATCGATCTGGAGGCCGACAACTGGGGTCTTCACCGTCTGCTTGGGCAAATGGATACGCTTGGGAGGCGGAGCTGCAGGACTGACCTTGCCGATTGATCCTCGGAGCTCGCACAAGACTGGTTGATGGAACGCCCGCCGTTCTGGGATCTGTTGCTGCGGTCGGCGAGCCAAACCAGCAGGCGGACGGCCGGGCGCGCCGCTCGAACCAGGCGATCAGCCCCCTGCGCCGACGTCTGCCCCGTGAGATCATCCAATCTCCCCGGTCCTGCGTATGGAGGCCCATGACAGCGCTCTACCGATATATCGTCACGCAACCGGACAAGGTGTCTGTGCTCGACAACGCGGCCGCCACGACGCCGTCGCCTATTGCGAGGGCGTCCGTTTCACCGCTGAACTACTCGCTGAACAGTCTTCGCCCGGTCAGAGGCCTAACAGCTTTGACCTGGTGGTCCTGAACTCCGACAGCCGCGAGATCTGGCGCCTGAACATCAAGGCTTCACCCCCGGCAGACGCAGGTCTAGGAGGCGACGCCGGACAGGCGTCCGCGGAACGACTTTCGCGGCAGCCGCCTTTAAACCCCATGGTCTTTCTGCCTCTCGCTAGAACGGCTCTGCGTTTGACGCGGGCCGCCCGACCTCACCTTTCCGGACAGGTCCGAAATGAGGATCGCCACCTATAACGTCAACGGGATCAACGGCCGGTTGCCCGTGCTGCTCCGATGGCTGAAGGCCAGCCGCCCGGACGTCGTTTGTCTGCAGGAGCTCAAGGCCCAACAAGGGAACTTCCCCGCAAAGGCCCTCCGCGACGTCGGATATGAGGCGCTCTGGCTGGGTCAGAAGAGCTGGAACGGAGTCGCCATCCTGGCGAGGGACGCCGCCATCCATGCGACCCGCCGGGGCCTCCCGGGCGACCCTGACCCAAACCAGAGCCGCTATATTGAGGCTGCGATCAACGGCGTTCTGGTGGGTCGCCTTTATCTGCCCAACGGGAACCCCGCGCCGGGTCCCCGGTTTGAATATAAGCTCGCCTGGGCGGAAGCCTTCATCGCTCATGCCGCCGGGCTGATTGAGACCGGCGCTCCGGTGGTCCTGGCGGGTGACTACAACATCATCCCGACCCCGGCGGACGTCTACAAGCCAGAGCGCTGGGCAGACGACGCCCTCTTTCGCCCCGAGGCGCGCCACGTCTTCAGCCGCCTGCTCGACCAGGGATGGACAGACGCCCTGCGCCTGCACCACCCGCAGGAAATCCTCTTCACCTTCTGGGATTACTTCCGGAACGCCTACGCCCGGAACGCGGGACTACGCATCGACCATCTTCTCGTCAGCCCGTGCCTCGTTGATCGTCTCTGCGCCTCCAGTGTCGATCATGAGGTCAGAGGTTGGGAGCGATCAAGCGACCATGCTCCGACCTGGATCGAGATCGCACCCTGAAGCAACCGGCCAACGGCCCAGGTCAGACGGACAAGCTCTCCTCAATCCGGCGAAACAGCCTAAGGGCCCGGGCGTCGTCCAAAGCGTCGATATCTACGCCGGTCGTGAGATCTACCAGAAGATCAATCACAGTCCCGCAGGCCGCGCTGTCAGTCGGCGCCTCCGACTGCACCCAGGCCGCAATGGCGGCGAGCGTGCGCAGCGCTTCCTGATCGGTCATGGGACTGTCCTGAAGCGCGGCAGCGGCGGCGATCTCCCGCATTTCCCACAAGGCCTTGCGACAGGCGCCCGGGTCCTCTCGTTGGTCGTTCTGCGCAATCACGGTGACGGCTGGCGACGCCACCGCGCTCACGACCACTTCGAACAGGACCTCGCCGCGACATGAAAAGACGGTCATCCGCGCCTCGCGCGAAATCCAGAAACCGGGTCCGTCATCTCGAAGAAGTTCGCCCAGGGTGCGAACCGCCTCAACCTGAGCCTCCTGCATCGAGGCAAGCTTCGATTCCCACCTGATCCTTGCGCCCTCAGGCCCCGCGTCGGACTCGAATATGAAGCTCAGCATGCTTGCCCTGAAGCTTGCGCGCTACCGGTTCAGCTTGACGATGGCGCGGCGTTGATCGCCGGAGCGCCATCAGAGGCCGCGCGGTCGGAGCTGGCGGGATCATTGATGGACGTCCCGGCCGCCTCATCCTGGAAGGCGGCGGCGTCTTCGACCTGCGCCCCGTTATCGACAGGAGCGGCGGCGAACGGACCCGCCCAGAAGGCCCAAACCAGGGCGAAACCCAGTGCCGTCAGCACCAGCCCTCCCAGGAGGACCGCCATGATCCGCGACCCTCTTCGACCCTGGCGAACGTACTGAGCCTGGACGGGTTGATTGTTCCGTACGGCCCTGGCCGAGGCTTCATGGGGATTCTGGGGCATGTTTATCTTCTTCATCTTGGATCGCCGGCGCGGAATTCCGCCCTGCGAACGCGTCCTCATCGACGCCTCGGGCTGTTCTGGAAGACCGCTCACACGCTCAGAAGGCCGAGCACGAGCATCAGGAGACCGATTGCAGCCGCGCATCCGTACCAGAAGCTCGGCGTGAGGCGCAGCCCTCCGGGCTGGAATACAGGCTCTGTCGGGAGAGGATCGACCGGTCCCTCATAAGCAGGGACGACCGAACGCGCGCCTCCGGCCTCTTCGTCGGCGCCGGCCGGAGCCATGCCGGGATCAAAGATCGGCCTGGCGCCATGGTCGCGGCGACGCCACTGGGCGTCCTTTTCCTGAAGGGGGTGAGGCATGCGATCTGAATCCATGGCCCGAACCGTGGTTCCTATCCGGCGGTCGTGGGTCGGGAAGGCGACACTGGGACGGCGCGTTCCTCGCCCACATGGTGCTCGAAACGCCCGCTTTCGACCTCCGTGCGGGAAAACACCTCTTCCTGACCGTCCATCAGCAGTTCGTCCGCCAGATCGCCAGGGGCCTCGGCCTCGCATTCCTGGCCGGCCGCCTCCGGAGCTCGCCGGGCGGGCTGATCCCCCGCTGTGCGCACCATGCTGCTGGGTTCGGTCCTATCGGACCTCTGGTTCCTGTCCATCGATCTATGCCCCTTGTTTAATTCACTTCCACGAGAACAATCCTCACCGCGCTCACAGGTTCGAGCTGCGCTGAGCGATAAGACCGACCGTTCCGGCAGGACGGGCTGATAGGGGTGGCGGGGTCCTGCAACTCTGACCGATACCGGTCTTAGCGGAACAAGGAGGCGGGTCCGCCCAGTTGACCAATATCGTAGGGAGGAAAGACAATGAAAGTCGTCAATCTCATCACCCTTCTCCTGGTCATCATAGGAGCTGTGAACTGGGGCCTCGTGGGCGCCTTTGATTTCAATTTTGTTTCCGCCCTTTTCGGCGACGGCTCCGCGGTCGCCCGCGGCGTCTATATTCTTGTGGGGCTTTCGGGTCTCTGGCAGCTGGCGCCCTTCGCTCGCGCCTTCCAGCTCGATGAACCTCGCGCTGAAGCCAGCCGTCGCCCTGCCCGCTGAACCTCCGCCGGGACGAGCGCGTCCAGTCCGGGACGCGTTTCGACCAGACATGCCAGGGACTAGCCATGATCTACTTCTGTTTCATCGAAGGCGACGGTCAGCAAGATGTCGAAATGACGCTGCTGGAAGCCGTCGAGGACGGCCCAGCGATGCAGGAGGCCAGAGCTCTCCGTTTCGGCGGTCGGACCGGTTACGTCTTCGACGGTGATCGGTCGGTCGGATCCGTGGAGACCTCCCGGGAGCCCGCGCTAGACGAGCCCTTCTTCGGCAGGATCAATCGCGAACCGTTCGGCGCGCCTTTCTCCCCAGGCGCGGGCGCCTGATCTTTCGACGGCCGTCGCCTGGGCCTCAAATCTCTTCCGGTCCTGCCGGTGATAAGACACGCGTTGAGATCAGACGTTTCTCATTGAACATGCCGGGTCGGCGGTTCGGCGCCACCAACCAACAACTCGGGACGACCCTCGCCTTGAGAAGCTAGCCGCCAGGCCTGCGGCCGAAGCGGTGCAAGCCGGTTTGCCGACCCGCCCTGCCCTGGAAGGGCGTCCGCCAGTTGCGGCGGAAATGTCCGTCCCAACAGATCGCCGACTGGCTCAAGCGCACCTGGCGTGGGGGCCGCACAAGCAGGCCTCGCAAGAATCCTCTACCGCAGCCAGCCCCGAAGCGTGCTGACGAAGATGCTCGTCAACCCACTTTGCGCCCGGCAGATCAAGGGCGCCGTCTCGAGAAGCGAACGCCACGCCTTCGTCGAGAATCGCGGCCCATGGCCAATCGAAAGGCGACCTCGTCTGAAGCTCCAGAAACAGCTTTGTCGTCACCCCGTCGAGCGGCACACGCTCCATGTCACCTTGGCCAAGGGCGCCGACAAGGACAGCCCTTGAGGCGCGGGAGCTCGGGTCCGTCCGTAACTCCGGGTCTATGCAATGGCTTGCAAGAGATCGGTGGACGCTTCCAGACAGGCTGCCTCGAACTCGCCAAGGGCGGCCAAGGCCGCCAGATCCGGCAAGCGCACTCTCCCCCCGCACATTTCGATCAACCCTTCCTCTCGTAGTTCCCCAATGATGCGGTTGACGTGCACTGCGGACATTCCAAGCATGTCCGACATCTCCGTCTGAGTCATGGGCAGTCGGAAACCGTCGCCCTCCGTAAGACCCACGATCTCCATCCGCATGAAGAGTTCGCAGAAGAAACGTGCGAACCGCTCCTTGGCGTTTTGCACGCCAAGAGACAGCACCCATTCGCGGCTGATCGCCCCATCGACGAGGGTTTCCAACCAAAGGCTGCGCATCAGCTCCGGTTCTTCACAAATCAGCCGGTCGAGCGCTGAGTGGGAAATGACAGCCGCTCTGCAGTCGGTGAGGGCGATAAGGCCCCGAGGCTGTCGCTTTTTCAGGAAAGAGCCAAGGTTTACAAAATCTCCAGGCATAAAGATCTCTGTAAACTGCCGGCGCCCATCAACCAAAAGGCGGTAGCGCGCGCAGAAGCCTGACGTCAGGAACATGCAGGTCGATGCATGAGCGCCCTCTACGACCACATCCTCCTTTGCAGAGACCATTCGCGACGAGGAGAAAGCCTGGAAGAGCCGGTTGATGGCCCGAGCCGGGACATTTCGACGATTGCTGAGCTTCGCGAACAACAGACCATAAAGATCAGTATCGGACATTCTCGACTCCATACTGGCTGCGTCCGCAGGCGCGCCATGGCCTCTGGTTCGCCGTATTGGACCCGCGCAGTTTGACTGCGCGTCCCGATAACGCCGCCGGGCCTGAAGCGTTTCTTCCGTCCTGCAGCTCCGCCGGCCAGGAGGCCGAGAGGTCGCGCTACTGCGCGCTCGAAGCATTACTTCGGGTGTTTGGGCGGCCGGATCATTCGGTGAAATCGGGCGAACATAGCTGCCTCCAAAGTTCCGAGGCGCCCAAGACTCGGCTCTGCCACGACTTCGACAATGCGCCGGAAGCGGTCATTTCCGGCTCGTCCCAAACCGGACGCACCCGTGATCAGAGGCTTGCTCGCTACAGACGATCCTCGTCAAGGATGCCCCTAGGCTAGAAGCGATGGCGACGAGGATGTCGCGCGTCCCCCCTCCCCGCTGGAAAAGGAGCAGCTCCAAGACCGGAGCCCGACATATTTTCGGCCCGGCTCCCGGAAAGGAACCATCCTGTCAAGAAACCGTCTGTATGGCGGGGGGCCGAGTCAGGAGCATGGTCATGACATCCGAGCAATCCCATGGGCGGACGCGTAACGCCGCGACGCCAGGCGGCAAGCCCGAAGCAGCCGAATCCGACAAAGCCGTGATGCGGGTGGGTCGCGAGTCCCGGCGGCGCGCCGGCCCCGACGGGCCGGACGCCACGGTAGTCGGCGACATCTTCAAAACGCCTCCCGGTCAGGGGCGAGCAAAAGAACCCGGCGAAAAAAGGCCTGGGGCGCGTCCCCCAAAAAGATGACCGCCCCGCGCCGCCGCTTAGTCCCGAAGCCGTGTCCGGGCCGCGAGACGGCGACCTGCCGGCCTATCTCGGCAACGGCCTGATCGATCTGAGGGTTCGCGAGGTCCCCTTCTTCGCCGGCATGGTCCTCGTCAGCGGCCTGGCCGGCACTCACCCGGAGCGCCGGATCGAAGCGGCCGCCGCCGCGCCCTATCCGCTGTCCTGTGACCTGGCGATCGACGGAGTCTGGTTGAGCGAACAGCCCTGGGCCGTCGGCGATCTCCGTCAGTCCTACGAATTGGCGACCGCCGAGCTCCATTCCGCCTTCACCTATCGGGTCGGGCTGCGGAGCCTCTCGGTGGAAGTCGTGGTCTTCGCCAGCCGAACCGCCCCCTCGATCGTCGCCCAGGATGTCCGGGTCACGGCAGACGGCCCCTGTGACCTGAAGTTCCGGGCTGTCGTGTCGATCACCGGACTGACCGGACGGGTCGCACAAAGGCGCACAGACACGCCCGGCGAACCCGAACCTGCCTGTGACGGCAGCCTCCTGTGGGAAACGGCCGAAGCGCTCGGTCAGTGCGGCCTGGCCCTCGTCACCGAAGACCCGGCGTCCGCCCGGCGCCAGGTCCTGGCCTGGAGCGACGCCGGCCCCCTCTGCACGGAGTATGAGATCCGGCTGGCTTCAGGAAGACCTGCGGGTTTCAGGCAGTTGGCGGCCCTGGTCCCCTCCGCCCTTCCATGCCCGGCCTGACGAAGAGGCCGTCAGGCGCGTGGCGCGGGCGGCGAAGGACGGTTTTGACGTCCTGAGGCGTTGCAACCGCGCAGCCTGGGCGGAGATATGGGAGGGTCGGATCGTCATTGTCGGCGCGAATCCGCAGCATCAGGCGCTTGTCGACGCCGCCTTTTACTACCTGAACGCCTCCGCCCATCCCGCTTCGCCGGCCTCCACCTCGATCTTCGTCCTCGCGACCTGGCGGGACTATCACTACTACTTCGGCCATGTGATGTGGGATGTGGACGCCTTCTGCCTCCCGCCCCTGATCCTCATGCAGCCGGACGCGGCGCGCGCCATGCTGGCCTTCAGGAGCCGTGGACGGCCTGCTGCGGCCGCCAATGCGCGTCTCTCCAGCCGCCTGGGGTTGCAATATCCCTGGGCAGCCGCCCCCGGCACCGGCCAGGAGGCGGCGCCCGGCGGCGGCGACGCCGCCCATCATGAGCACCACGTCTCTTTGCATGTGGCCGCGCCTTCTCTCTCTTCGCCGACGCCACGGGCGACCAGATTCTGGAGGAAGAGGCCTAGCCGGTCCTCAGCGGGGTGGCCGACTGGGTTGTGAGCCGGGTGAGCCGGAAGGCCGGGGATTTGAGCTTCTGCGCTCCATGGGGCCCGCCGAGGTTCCTTCGCCTCCGGACAACGACGCCTTCAGGTCTCATGGCCGGCGCCGACGTGCTTCGACGCGCCCGAGTAGCGGAGCGCCTGCGAAAGATCCCGCCGGGCGCTTGGAAGGCTGTTCTCGCCGACCTCTACTACCGGTGCGCTCGGACATCGCCGCCCATGACGACTATGACCGCCGCGAGGAAAAGGGCGCCACGCCCTCCCCCCTCGCCGGACTGTTTCCCTATGACCGCCCGGCCTCGCCCTCTGTGAGCCGCAAGACGCTGGCCTTTTACCTCAAGCTCTGGCCCGACTATGTCGGACCGCCCATGCTGCCCGCTCTCTACTGGGTCTGGGCGTCGATGGCCGGCGACCGGGACCTGGCGCTCAAGCTCTTTGAGGAGGGCTTCGCCGCCTACGACCGGCCCCGGTTTCACCAGCGTCTTGAATACCGGATGGATCGGGCTGAGGGGCCCGCGGCCGGTCCCTTCTTCGCCAACCTCGGCGGCATGCTTCTCGGTCTCTGCTACGGCCTGACGGGACTAGTGGTGGACGACGGCGAACCCGAGTCGTGGGCCCGCCGCCCGATCACCCTGCCAGCGGGCTGGAGGCTGTCAGGATCGGTCGCCTCCAGGTGCGAGGCCGCTCGGCGCGCCTTGTCGCGCGGCAGGGCGCCGAGCGCGCCAAGCTGTCATATTCCTGACGTCAGGACGTCGCCGCCGGCTAGCGACGCGTTTCGAAACCTCGCCCGTCCTTCGCCTGCATGCCTTCAGCGGCCGATCCGCATCGAAGGCGGAAGGCCAGGGGTGAAAACACCTCGCCGCTCCGACCGTCCTGAATGGCGACGCCTGTCAGCCCCTGAGCCTCGAATGACGCCGCCAGGCGCAGGGCGACGCAGTCATCGGACACGCAGGTAGCAAGGTCTTTCTCCCCGACTTTATAGGTGACCAGATAGGGCATTGATCGCTCCCAGTTTCGGCCTCCTTCAACAAGCGTTGTCGCCGGGCGGCGTCTCCCTGTGTCGTAAGCCCGACACAGAGAGACGTTGCCCTGGAATTGGCGCGGCGCCCCGAAGGGCGAAGTGCATCAACTCCCCAGCACCGATGATCCAGGACCCTACTCTGGTCCGCTTCCCGCAGACGTCGAACGCTTTGTTGACGAAGACCGTACCACGATCGGCGCCATCAGGAGAGACCGGCATGACCCCTATGGAGCAACGGTGGATTGGAGAGGCCTTGAGGCGGCGCGCGGAGCAGTGGCGCACGCGGCTCGGGTTCGGCCTGCTTATCGCCCTGGTCTTCTGGCCCATGACGGGTCCCCTTTTCGCCTTGGCCTGGACCGGGACCTATCTCCTCATCCAGGCGGCCGAGCGGTTCCTGACCGCCCTGTGGAGCGCCTCCCCGCGCCTCAGAAAACGTCTGACATTTCCGGGCCTGGCTCTCGTCCTCGCGGGCAATCTGGTCTTCGCCAGCTTCGCCTTGCGTCAGGCCATGACCCTGGAGGCCCTAGGGCTGGTCTGCGCCGCAGTCCTAGTTTCCGGCGCCCTCATCAACGGAGCCATGGCGACCGGCGGCTCCCGTGCGGTCACCCTGGCGGCCCTGACGCCCCATCTCGGGCTTCTGCTCAGCCTGCCGGTCTTCCTCTACCTCAGCTATGACTCGCCGCTGGCGGCGGTGCAGCTCCTGGTGGCCGGCATGCTGCTTGTGGCCGCCACCGTAGCCGCGGTCAGGGGATTGTCCAGAACCATGGCGCGCCAGCGCGCCGCCGAGGCGGCGGCCGTCGCCGCGCGCCGTCAAGCGGAAGCCGCGAGCCGGGCCAAGAGCGCCTTCATCGCCAATATGAGTCATGAAATCAGGACGCCGCTCAATGGCGTCCTGGGTCTGGCGCGAGCGCTTGCGGGCGCGGACCTGCCGCCGCGCGAGCGCGAGCAGAGTCTGCTTCTGCTGGAATCCGGCGAGGCGCTCAGGGGTCTGCTTAACGACATGCTTGACCTGTCCAAGATCGAGGCCGGTCACTTCGTTGTGGATCGCCGCCCCTTCGTCCTGCACGAACTGCTGGACAGTCTGGTTCGCCTCTTCGAACCCGCAGCGAGGGCCAAGGGCCTGGAACTGCATCTGGCCGCGTCACCCGATCTCGCGGAGGTCTACATCGGCGACGAAACGCGGGTGCGGCAAATCATGGCCAATCTCATCTCGAACGCCGTCAAGTTTACCGACCATGGCCGGATATTGGTCGAGGCCTGCGCCGACCCGGAGGGCCTGCGGCTGGCGGTGTCCGACACCGGGCCCGGGGTGGCCGGCGAACAGATGGCGCTGCTTTTCAAGAAATTCGTGCAACTCGACGAGTCGCCGACGCGCCGTCACGGAGGCGCAGGCCTGGGCCTTTCCCTCTGCGCCGATCTCGTCGGGCTGATGAAAGGCGACATCCGCGCCGAACGTCTTCCGGACGCGGGGATGATGTTCGTCGTCGTCCTCCCGCTGCCGGAACAACGAACCCCGCTCCGGGCCCAGCCAGAGGCGGAACCGCCCCCGCCAGCGGCGGCCGGCAGCGAAGCCTCACCGAGCGACCGGCCCGTTCCGCTACAAATTCTGGCGGCGGAGGATCATCCAATCAATCGCAAGGTCCTCGAACTTCTTCTCGAACCGGCCGACGTGGAATGCCACTTTGTCGAAAACGGCCAAGAGGCCGTCGCGGCCTGGCGACAGCGTGACTGGGACCTGATCCTCATGGACATCCAGATGCCCGTCATGGACGGCATCGCCGCCACGCGGGCGATCCGCGCCGAAGAAGCCTTCTTGGGACGACGGCGCACGCCGATCCTCGCCCTGACGGCGAACGCCCTGCAGCATCAACAGGACGAATACGCTGCGGCGGGGATGGATGATTTCATCGGTAAACCTGTGCAACCCGAAACTCTCTACGCGGCGATCGAGCGGGCGGCCCACGACCCCGTCGACACGGCCGCGGACAGGCCGGCGTTCCGCGCCTGAATCTCCCCGGGCCCCTCCCCACACAGCCGTCATTGGACCGTTGGAAGCAATCCGGCATCAAAGGCCTCACACCCTGGAAACGCGTGAACAAGCTACTTGGAAACGACAGCTAGCTCGCCTGTCAGGCCAGGGTCCTGAAGGTTATGGAGTATCGTAAGGCCGTCATCGGCGAGATCGAATGCTCCCATTCTCTGCGTGCTTCGCCGGACAGCCGATAGGCCGATCCAGGCGCCAGCGACGCCGCTGACCGGCGCCATCCTGCTTCCGCCCTCTGGCGCAGGCGCATTACGCAAGGCGCGAGAAAGGAGACGCCGAGGATCTCCCCGTAGACAGTCCTGTCGCGGTGCCATCCGATCCCAGCGCCCGGAGCATATTCATTGACCAAAGCCTGGACGAAGGCCTCCTCATCAAGGTCCAGCCTTCCGGTCAGGCGACGCAGAAGCGCCCTCAGGAAGTCCGGCCAGGGCGCGGCCGCCTCCAGTCGACGCTGCTCCAGATCATAGCGGCGTCCGAAGGCGGCGATCTGTCGGAAGCCCTGGTAGCCCATGTGCTCATAGGGCCTGAAACTCAGCCGCTGCAGTTGCTCGACCACCGCCGCCTGCTCGGGCGCCGACAGGACATCCGGACAATAGTCGAAGCCCGGCGGAACAACCGGCCGGGGGGCGTGCCCGAACAGATCGGCCTGGAGCATGGCCGTCACAGCGCCAGTTCGCCGGGAGACGCCCCGGACGCCGCTGACGACATTCCCGGCGAGGCCTTTTCCAAATTGGACAGTGTCACCCCGACGAGGCGCACGCCCCGGGTGGGCGGATACAGGGATCGCACCAGCAGGCGGGCGATCTCGCGCAACCGAGCCCTCGAGGCGACCGGCTCATTAAAGGACCGGCTGCGCGTCGATTGCTGGAAGTCCCCCCATTTGATCTTCACCGTGACCGTACGGCCCAGCGACCCGGACTTTTCGCACCAGGCCCAGACATCGTCCGCCATCTCGCCCAGCCCGGCTTCGATCGCCGCAGGATCGACCAGATCGCTGGCGAAGGTGGTCTCCGACCCGCTCGACTTGCGCTCGCGATCCGGATTGACCGGGCGATGATCCTCTCCCCGCGCCACGCCATGATACCAGGCGCCGGACTTGCCAAAGTGATGCTGCAGGAAGGCCAAGGACTGGCGCTTCAGGTCCGCGCCGGTCTCTATACCCAGGCGGTTCATCTTCTCCGCCGTCACCGGACCGACGCCATGGAAGCGCTTGACCGGCAGGACCTCCACGAAGGCTTCCCCTCGCCCGGGCGGGACCACGAACTGGCCGTTCGGCTTGCGCTGGTCCGAAGCCAGCTTGGCCAGGAACTTGTTGTAAGAAACCCCGGCCGAGGCCGTCAGACCGGTCTCCTCCAGGATGCGCGCGCGGATTTCCTCGGCTGTGGCGGAGGCTGTCGGCCGACCCCGGATATTAGCGGTGACGTCGAGGTAGGCCTCATCCAGGGACAGGGGTTCGATGAGGGGCGTATAATCGGCGAAGATGGCGTGTATCTGCGCGGAGACGGCCCGATAGACCTCGAACCGGGGCGGCGTGAAGATCAGTTCCGGGCATTTCCGCAAGGCGGTGCTCGAAGGCATGGCCGAGCGCACCCCGAAGCGACGCGCCTCATAGCTGGCGGCGGCCACCACCCCGCGCGAGGCGGCGTGGCCGACGGCCACCGGCCGACCGCGCAGGGTCGGATCGTCCCTCTGCTCCACCGAGGCGAAGAAGGCGTCCATATCCACGTGGATGATCTTGCGAGGCGCCGCGACGTCCATGCGTCACGTCTAGCAGAATGAGAACAAATCAGGAACTGCTTTCCAGCCCGGAAGCAGGGTTTCAACATCAGGCAAGGGAGGCCGGGACCGAGACGTCTCGCCCAGTGGTTCGAATCGACGGGTCCTGCCCGAGCGATCGGGCGCTCGCTCTCCACCTGTTCCAGCGGCGAGGGCGCGGGTCAAGACGCCGGGTGGGTTCCGCATCCGCTGCCAGGGCCCGCTGCCGTACAGTCGGAACGCGGCGTCCTGCCAGCGGTTCGACGGGCGTGGACTAATATGAGGGAGACAAGTCGATGGACCGAGACAAGGACGCCGACCGCTGGGGCGGCCCGGGATCAAGCCACCAGAACCGGCAGGCGCCGCAGCCCAATCCCGTAGTGAAGGACGCCGAAGATCCCGATCATCTGTCGCCCCGCAGCCAAGTATCGGGCGGCGGAGGAGAGGGAGATGCACACAAGGGCCATTCGCCAGAGCCGCGTTTGACACGGCAGGGGTCCAGCGAGGGGAAGCGCCATGAACGCGACAATCGACACTAGATCCGTCGGTCCTTCGAGCGACGAAGCCCTCTGGGCCCGTCGCCTCGGCCCGGACTAGCCGAACCGCCCGCCTTCATCCGACCGCGTCGAGCCGCAAGGCTCCACCATCGAGGCCCGTCTCCACCGGAGACGGGCCTTCGTCCTGATTGCCGGGATACCAGGACGCCCCCCGAAGCGACCTCAAGGTTTGAGGACGACCTTGGTCCACTCATTGGGATTGTCGTGGAAGTTCCTGTAGCCAGTCGCCGCCTCCTCAAGGGGAAGGCGATGACTGATGAGGTCGGTCGTATCGATCTGTCCGTCCATCACTAGTTCCAGCAGCTTCGGCAGGTATTTCTGCACATGGGTCTGGCCCGTCTTCAGGGTCAGCCCCTTCTGCATGAAGGCGCCGATTGGCAGCTTGTCCCCGATCCCGCCATAGACCCCGGGCATGGAGATGCGGCCGCCCTTGCGGCAGGCCATGATGGCCTCGCGCAGGACGTGCTGGCGGTCAGTGCCCAGTTTGGTCTCCTGCTTGACCGCATCGATGATGTTGTCCGGGGCGAAGCCATGCGCCTCCATGCCCACAGCGTCGATACAGGCGTCGGGGCCGATGCCCGCCGTCATCTCCTTGAGCGCCTCAAGGATTTTGACCTCGTGATAGTTGAGCACCTCGGCGCCGTTCTGTTTCGCCAGGGCCAGGCGGCGCGGATGGTGGTCGATGGCGATCACCCGTGCCGCCCCCATGTGGATGGCGCTCTTGATCGTGAACAGGCCGACCGGACCGCATCCCCAGACCACCACCGTGTCCCCGGGCTCGATGCCGGCGTTTTCCGCCGCCATCCAGCCGGTGGGGAAGATGTCCGACAGGAAGAGCACCCGCTCGTCTTCGATGCCATCCGGCACGACGATGGGGCCGAAGTCCGAATAGGGAATGCGCGCATACTCGGCTTGTCCTCCGGCGTAACCGCCGGTCAGGTGCGAGTAGCCGAACAGTCCGGCGGCCGGGTAGCCGTAGGCGACCTCGGAGGCGTCGGACTTGTCGGCCGGGTTGGAGTTATCGCAGGCCGAATACTGCTCCTTGCCGCAGAAGAAGCACTGCCCACAGGCGATGACGAAAGGCACCACCACCTTCTGCCCGATCTTGAGGCTCGTATTGCCCCGCCCCACTTCAACGACTTCGCCCATGAACTCATGGCCGAGAATATCGCCGCGGTGCATGCCCGGGATGACGCTGTCATAGAGGTGGAGGTCCGAGCCGCAGATGGCGGTGGCGGTGATCTTGATGATGGCGTCGCGGGAATTGACGATCTCGGGATCGGGGACCGTGTCCACCCGAACATCGTGTTTGCCGTGCCAGGTTAGTGCGCGCATGGAATTCGTCCTTGATGATCAGCCGCGGGGCGCGGCGGCGGGAGCCTGGGAGGTGGAAACCTCCCCCGTCTCCATCAGTTGTTTGAAGCGGCGAAGTTCGCGTCGGGCCTGGATGCGCGGTTCGCGCTGCATCACCTTGGCCACGAGCTTGCCCACGGCGCCGGCCGGAGGGTCATAGCTGATCATGACGCGGACCTCGGTCCCCCGCCCGTAGGCGTTGTCGCGAAACTCGACCCAGCCTTCGTGATCGACGTCCGCCGCCTCCGTGGAGCGCCAGGCGATCTTCTCGCCCGGCCGATCTTCGACGATCTTGGTTTCCAATTCGACATCCATCCCGCCGGGCCCGGCTATGACCCAGTCGCGTCCGTCGCTGCTGACGGACCGGACATTGGCCATGAAAAGGGGAAGATTCTGGAACTCCCGCCAGAATGCGTAGAGCTCCGAGCGGGGCCGGTTGATCATGACGGCCTGGATCGACGAGGCGGCATGATCCCCATCGTGGACGTCGTCGTCCAGAAATCCCGTCGACGCCATGTCCGCGTCCGTGCTTGTCGGCTGCGTCTGCATTGGTTCTCTCCGGTTCACGGGAGGCGCGGTCGCCTCCGCCAATCATAGTTTCTCGCGAGCCTTGGCCAGGTCGCGAACAAGCCTGGTCCGCGTCTGGTCAAACCGCGTTTTCTTTTCAGCGGCCCGCGCTTCAAGGTTCTTTATTTCTGCGCGAACGGCTTCCGAGCTGTCGGCGTAAGCCCGCTCCAGCGTCTCCAGTTCGTCTGCGAGGCGCTCGACGCGACGTTTTTCAACGGCGGTCGGCCCCCTGCGCGCCCTCGCTCGCGCCGCTCGGGGGCCGACCTTGCCGACGTCAACGACCAGCCCCCTCTCGACGACCTCTCCGGGCCGAGCCCGGGCCGCCTCCGCATCCTCGGCGTCGGGAGCTTCCCTGGCGAGGCCGGAAGCGAAGATGTCCTGCTGGATACCCCAGGCGGCCAGAGCCTTGGGCCGGGAGGGGGCCGCCACCGTGAAACGATGGAAGCCGTCCGACCATTCAAAGACCTTCAACCTGGGAGCCACGTCGATCAGGCAGAGAGCGCGGCCTGGAGTTCCTGCGCCTTCTGGAGATGAGCCTCGATTTTCGGCAGCACCGTCCGGGCATGAGCCGCCAGGGCCGGTGCATCCGTATTGTCGGCGAAGCCACGATGCAGGGTTACGGCCTCCTGGTGGGCCGCGACCTGCTGGTCGATATAGACCTTGTCGAAATCCTCGACGCCTGCCGACCTCAGATTATCCAGCAGGCCTTTTCGCCTCTGATCGAGTTCGCCCGGCGCCGTCACGTCCGGAGCGGCCTTGGCGGCCGCCGCCTGGAGGGCCGCGCTGGCGGCGGTGTGGTCCGTCTTGATCATCTGCGCCAGGGCCTTGACGTCAGCCCGCTTGGCCCGCTCGAGAGCGATGTCAGCGGCCTGGATCTCATACATGTCTCCCATGGCGGCGCCCGGCACATAGGCGCTGACCATGTTGCTCCCCATGGTCGCGGCGGAGGTCTGACCGACCGGAGCTGAAACCGCGTCCTGGGCCTTATCCACGGCCTCGTTTCCCCCTTGCGGGTTACAGGCGGCCAGAAGCGCAGCGGCGGCTGCAGCGGCGGTGATCAGGGCGTGGCGCATGGTTGTGAGCTCCTGTTAAGTGTGAATGAGGAAGCGCGCTGCGCGCCGACGGGTTTCCTTCCTGGCCGCGCGGTCGCTAAGAGGCCCTGCAAGCCCGGCGCAGCGGGCTGCGGGCCAATGTCGGGAAGGCGACACAAGAACGAACGCTGCGGTTCACACCCTCCGGGAAGCTGGAATGGTGGTCTACGCCCGAAAACTGCTGGCCAAGGGCCGGAGGGCTCGGTCCGGAGCGCCAAGCCGTAACCTGCGCTTGCCCCGTCCCCGATCGAGAGCGGCGGGGCTCCTACCCATTCTGGAGCCCCAAGTCACGACGGAGATCAGCGAAAAATCCCTTGGGGACCTCCATGGTCGGGCTCTCTCCCACCTTGGCGTCTGCCCGGAGCAGGAGGCGCTGAACCTCCTCCTGCTCAAGAAGCCCCTTCTCCACGAGGGTGTCTAGCAGGGTCAGTTGCAGGGCGATGGAGGCGAGTGAAAGCGCTCCGGACTGCTGGGCGTTCATGGGCGATGTCCTTTCGGTGAAACAGGGCAATCCCCGCCGCAGCCGTCTGTTTCTCACGCCCGCTACCCGACACAGGGAGCTTCCACCGCGCCTCAGCGTCAGAGGAGCCTTGACCGTATCACGACGTTTGATCAGGGGACCCGGAGGACATCATGCGGATTTTGCGCGACAACGGCCTGACCCTCTTTCTCCTGCTCCTCTTCGCCGCCAGCATTGTAGGGCATGCCCTGACAGGGTGGCGGGTCGAGACGGCGGACGCCCTGCGTCACGGCCAGGACGGCGGCACACTGATGGAATATCTCGGCAGCGCTCCCTTCTTGTCGACAGTTTTCGAGAATTGGGAGAGCGAGTTCCTGCAGATGGCGGCCTACGTAGTCCTCACCGCCTTCCTGATTCAGAAGGGCTCGTCGGAATCCCGGGATCCCGAGTCTCCGCCCCGCGACGCCGATCTTGAGACCCAGGCTGGAAGGCCGGGAGCGCCCGCGCCCTTACGCTGGGGGGCTTTCGCACGGGCCGTCTACTCCCGGTCCCTGGGTCTGGCGCTTGTGGTCCTTTTCCTCGCCTCCTTCATCCTCCACTGGACCCAAAGCGCTCGCGCGGCCGCACAGGAGGCACTGGAGCATGGTGAAGCGGCCAAAGGGGCCTTCGCCTATCTCGCCGACCCGCAGCTCTGGTTCGAGTCCTTCCAGAACTGGCAGAGTGAATTCCTGTCGACCGCTGTCCTGGTGGTCCTCTCGATCTTCCTACGGCAGCGCGAGTCCCCTGAATCCAAGCCGGTCGCAGCCCCCCACGACCAGACCGGAGACTAGGGAGGCTCCGCCATCCGGACAAGCGAGAGCGCATCTGCGGCGGCTGCGCCCGAGGCGGTATTGTCGAAGATGACCCAGCGCTCAGTTGCGACTGGACCTGTCGCCCTCACCCTTTGAAGGATGGCCTTGAGCCGGTCGCGTCCATAGGCTGAGCGATACATGTCGGGACTGCCGTGCAAGCGAAAGTAGACATGAGCTCCGAAGCCGCCAGGAAGGCCCGCCCCCGGCGCCGGCACCGGATCGGCCGCGACACGTGCGACCCGGCGTGAGGCGAGCCATTGATCCGCCGAGGTCGTGAACCATGAAGCGTGCCGCGGCTCCAGCACAATAGACGCATCGAGCAGGCCCTCGCAGGCGTCCAAAAAAGCCCCTGTCCGGGTCTCGTCAAAGGCCAGGCCCGGCGGTGTCTGGATCAGGACCGGTCCCAGGCGGTCGCCCAGACCCCCGAGATCGACGGCAAGGTCCGCGAGCAGGTCTTCGCAATTCTCCAGTTTTCGACGATGCGTGATCTCCCGAGGCGCCTTCACGGCGAACCGAAAGTCCGCAGGCGTGGCGGCGGCCCAGCGCTTAAAGGTCGAGAGCCGGTGGCGGCGGTAGAAAGTCGAGTTGATTTCCACGGCGCCGAGGCGGGCGGCGTAACGTTCGAGGCCCCCGCCCGCGACAGGAAACCGGTCTCTCACCCCTGCGGGAATGGCCCAGCCCGCTGTTCCGACGCGGACTTTCATCTCGCAGGGGTCCGCTCAGTCCGTACAGCCATCAAGGATCGCGACGGGCCGCCAGGCCGGGCGTGGTCGACGCGAGCTCCTCGGCCTGGGTCTTGGGGGGCGGACCGTCGGTTCTCTGAAGACCGTCGTCGGGCGTCTCGCGGATCGAAAGAATGGAGTCCCCTCTGTTCAATAGGGGCGCGGCGGCGTCGGCCGCCTGAACATCCGTCGGCGACGGAACCCTCAGCTTGCGCTCGGCGCCATGGGCGTCGGCGATGACGATCTCATAGAATTTCATATCCATTCCTCATCTGGTCCCGGTTTGTGTCGGCGAGCGCGCCGGACCGACGTGTCCGGCGGCCGGCTGTCCCGGTTAGCGCTTCGGCGGCCGACGCGTTCCGGACGCATCGCGCCGATAGGCGGATCGGAGACACACTGGCGACATGGGGAACAGGCGCCGCTTTCCGGAGCTTCAACACCCGAACGCCCACCAGCGAAGGATAGAGCGCCCATGAAATCCGCTGACAAACCACCTGTTCTGCGTAATCCAAGGCGGCTCCTGCAGTTCGGAGGTCTCCTCCTTCTACTGCTGGCTCTCGTCTACCTCGGCACGGCCTTGACAGGGTTTGTGAGGAATCAGGAAAAGCGGCCGGACCCGCGAATGACGGGCGCCGAGGCGCCCCTAGAGCGGGCTGTGGGCGATTAAGGCCCCTGCGCTTTGCACAGGCTCAAGAGTCGTGAGCCGGACCTATGGAACGCCGCCGCGACGGTCTTGTTACCCCCTCCCGATCACAAAAGGGAGACTATAAACTCCGATGTTTCCGGATCGCGTCTACGATCAGAACTTCTTAGCCGCCATGGCCGACCGCGGCTTCTATGTCTTCACGTCTCCGGGCCGGTCAGCGGCGGCGAAGCTCATGGAACCACGCTCAGCCCGCATGCTCCTGAGCGAAGCCAATCGGGCCGACGCTGAATCCACTCCGGCCGCCCCGCCGCTGGCGAAGGCGGCTTGAGCTTGGCGAACGGCCCCGGCGTCCCTTCACGAGCGCGCGGCGTGCGGCCGTCGAAATCCTTGCGCGCCGATATCGACCTGCTGCGAGAGACGCCATGAACGCCGACTCCCGGTGGCCGGTCGCCTTGTGGCTGGTTCGCCACGGGCAAAGCGCCGGCAATGTCGCGCTCGAGGCGGCCCATGCCGCCGGTCATGATCGTATCAAGCTGGAAATGCGGGACGCCGACGTTCCACTGAGCGCCCAAGGCCTTGCGCAGGCCCGAGCCCTCGGGACCTGGTTCGCGAACCTCCCGGTTCATCAACGTCCCGAAGTTGTGCTGGCTTCACCCTATCGTCGCGCCCGCGAGACGGCGGAAGCGATTCGCGCCTGCGGCGGTCTGGCGGGGGCGTCCATTTCCGTGTGCGAGGACGAGCGCCTGCGCGAACGGGAGTTCGGCGTCCTGGACCGCCTCACCGCGTCAGGCGTAGCGGAGCTTTTCCCAGACCAGGCCGAAGCACGTCGCCTCCTTGGAAAATTCTATCATCGGCCGCCCGGAGGCGAGAGCTGGTGCGACGTCATCCTGAGGCTTCGGAGCGCCCTCGACACCCTCAGCCTGCACCACGCCGGCAAGCGCGTCATGATTATCGGCCACCAGGTCGTCGTTCTCTGTCTCCGCTACCTGCTTGAGCAGCTCGACGAAGCCGAGGTGCTGGCGATCGACGCCCTCGGCGACGTCGCAAACTGCGGCGTCACGGAATATCGTCTGGCCGCAGACGGCGCCCAACTGGAACTGGTCCGGTATAACTTCACCGCGCCTCTTCGCGAGACCGGCGCCGCCGTCACCACAGCGCCCGACGCCCCGGTGGCCGCCCGATGACCGTCGCCCTCCTGGATGCCGACCTGCTGGCCAGCACGCCCCTGCCGAAGCTATCGCCGAACAGCGACAAGGAGGAGCGCGGGGCCGTCCTGGTGGTCGCCGGCGGCGGCGGGGTTCCAGGCGCCCCCGTGCTTACAGGTCGTGCGGCCCTTCGCGCGGGAGCGGGCAAGCTCCAGGTGGTGGCGACGCGGCGATTTCTGGGTCCTCTGGGCGCCGTCCTGCCCGAGGCGGCCATGCTATGCGTGCCCGAGACCCGGCGACTCGAGATCGCCCTGCCCTCCCGCCCATGCGTAGCGGTCCTCGCCGCCCACGCCGGGTCCGCGGTGGTGGGACCCGGGATGGCGCCGCGGAAAACGCCGCGCCGGTTTGCGCGAAGCCTGATGGAGGCCTGGCCCCTTCTCCCCATGGTGGTGGACGCCGCCGCCCTGCCCTCGCCGTCAGAAGCCGAGATCTTCTCTCGACTGGCGAACGGGCGGGTCGTCCTCACGCCCCATGCGGGAGAAATGGCCCGACTGCTGGACCGGTCCCGCGAGGCGGTGCTCGCCGACCCTCTCGCCATGGCGCGGGATGCTGCCAGCCGCCTGCGGTCCGTCGTCGTGATGAAGGGAGCCGCGACCTTCGTGGCCACGCCGTCCGGCCTGGCCTGGCGGCACCTTGGCGGCGTGGCGGGCCTCGCAACCTCCGGGTCCGGCGATGTTCTGGCCGGTTTGATCGCCGGCCTCATGGCCCGAGGAGCTTCGCCCCTCCAGGCCGCCCAATGGGGCGTCTATCTCCATGCGGCCGCGGGCAGACGGCTCGCGGCAAACCTCGGACCGCTCGGCCTCCTCGCGTCTGAGCTGCCCAACCAGATTCCCGGGATTCTGGACGAGGTTGATCGTTGATGGGCGCCAACCAGCAATAGGCGCCCATCAATCCTAGCCTGTCGGCGCCATGCCTGCCCCAAAAGATCCAACCCAAACGCCGTCGACCCGCTGCGTCGTCCGTGACGGCCCCGAATTTATGGACCGGTTTCGTCTTCGTCTGGAACGACCCCATCCAGCACAAGCGCCATGCCGAGGGTCATGACGCCCCATGCATTCGCGATCAATGTCGGATCGCTTTCTGTCATGGCGACTGCAGCTGCGCCGAGCCCGCCAGCGGAGAGCAGACACCCACACCCCATCTGCAAGGCGGTCTGACCTGGTTCACGTCGCGCCATCCCCGTCCCATCCCGACCTGGCCGTCTTGCGATGCAGCTCATAGCTCGCCGGACAGCAAGCCCTTGGTCTGCCGGCGCTCCTGCCGACTCGGACCTGACCGATCATAGTGTCGCTCATGATGCATAAAGCGCGCCGGTCGCGCGGCCTTCGGATCCTTCGGCCTGCCAGGCCGCCCGCAGTTCCCGTCAGGCCGGAGCCTCCATGGGCGTGGTCCGCCCGGCGCCAGGGCCAGCGCCGAGATCGGCTCCGGTGATCGGATTGGCTGTAGGATCGGACTGGGTGCGGGACGCGAAGGCCTCAACTGTCTTCCTGTCAGCCGGCGACAGCTTGACCGACGCGTCGCCCGCGCCGCCGTCCACCGCCGCCTGGGCTTCGCGCTCGTCGACGACCTCCCACTGCGCGCCCTCATTCCAGGACCCGCTCGCATCCCCCTCTCCCTGGGACATGTTGTAGTATTTGTCGGCAAAGTCCGGATGACCGGGAAGCTTGCCCGGCGGGAAGTTGGCGGGGATGGCGTAGAGCGCCTTCTCGAAGGATTTCTGGTGGGCCACCTCCCGGGTCATGAGGAAGGTCAGGGCGTCCTTGATGCCCGCATCGTCAGTGACGTTGATCAGCCGTTCATAGACGATCTTGGCCCGCGATTCAGCCGCGATATTGGAGCGGAGGTCGCAGGCCGGATCACCGATCGAGTCGATATAGGCCGCCGTCCAAGGCACGCCGGCGGAGTTGATCAGGGCTGTGCCGCCGCCGTAGAGGATAGACATGGTGTGGCTTTCGCCGCCCGAGGTCATGCTGGCGTAGAGGTCCGCCTCTTCCTCGGCTGCCTCCGCCAGCTTGCCCTTGGCCCCGCGATTGAGCATGGCGACAATCGAGCCGATGATCTCGAGATGGCTCAGTTCCTCAGTGGCGATATCCATCAGCATGTCGCGGCGACCCACGTCCTCGTCGGCCAGCCCCTGGGTGAAATAGCGCATGGCGGCGGCCAGCTCCCCCTGGGGCCCGCCGAACTGTTCGAGCATGAGCGTGGCCAGGGCGGGATTGGGTTCGGCGACCCGAACCGTGTACATCAGCTTCTTATTATGCATGAACATGAGATAGGCATCCTGTTGATCACGAAGGAAATGATGTCGAAGACGGCATGACAGCTCAGCGGCTGGCGTTTTCGCCGGCGCGTCTCAGTTGGAGGTGTTTCTCGACCAGTATGGGCAGGCTTTCATCGACCCAGCGCGCCATGCGCAACTCCTCCTCCAGGGTGGCCTTGAGAGGGTCATAAGCCGCCACATAGCCCCCGCTCTCGGCCAGTAGGATCAGAGCCCGATAGGAGGCCGCCTCGAAATTCTCGAAGGCATAGTTGGCGAAGGCGTTCTTCAGAATCTCGTCTTCGGCGAAGCTGTGGCCGATGGCCGCCAGATTGCCGCTGAGCGACAGCGCGGCGTCCTTCAGCCCGGACGGCGTCTCGTCGAACCCGGCCAGCAAGGTCTCCAGACGGACGATCTGACCCTCCGTCTCTAGACGATGGGCTTTCAACCGGTCGGCGACCTCGGTGAAGTTCAGGGCCCGGTCGATCTGGCGATCCATCAGGGCCAAGGCCTGATTTTCCACGGCGTGGACGTTCTTGAGGCCCGTGACGAAGACGTCGCGCCAGATGTCGTCTGCATTGGCCATGTCGGCGTTCCTTCCTGCAATCGATACAGAAGGCTAACCCCCGTGACCGGCGCCGAGACCGACGTGTCGGGTTCTGGTCACTGCGGATCGTCGCTCCCGCCCTCGCCTTCCGGAACCGCACGCTGCGGACGACGGCGATCCAGGTCAAAGCCGTCGCCTCGCGACAGGACGTGCAGGCGGACGTCAAACATGGACAGGGCGTCCTCGGCGCCGCCTTCCGAAATATTGGAATGAGTCGCGTCCTCACCGTCGACGACGTAGACGGCGCCGTCGCCCAGCACCCGCAGCTCCCCCTGCTCGACCACCACGGCCGTGTTTTCGTCAATTCCCAGCCCCATGAGGCGCGGATTGTGGGCCACTGCGCCCAGCAGCCGGCCGAACCTTCCCCTTTCGGCGAAATGCTGGTCAATGATGACATTGGGCAGCAGGCCGAGTCCCGGGGCCATATGCACCTCGCCGATCCGATAGGATTCCGCGCTTGGTCCCTTGACCAGCATGGTCTCGCTCATCACCGAAGCTCCTGCAGATGTTCCTGCGATGAGGCCGCCGCGCGCATGAAGATCGCGAATGCGTCGCTCGATCGGCGTGTCGCCGATCAGGCTGGCGAGCCTGAGCTGGTCGCCGCCGCTGAAGAAGACGCCCGCGGCGCCGTCAAACACGTCGAGAAGATCCTGTTCACGGCTTTCAGCCCGGTCCTCGACGTAGAGCTCGATCAGCTCCCCGACGCCGAGGCCTTTGAAGCCTTTCCGATAGCTGTCGAAATAGCCTTCGGGCTCATGGGAGGCGATGGTCGCGATCACCAGCCTGCCCCCGCCGAGACGGCGGGCCACCTCGCTGAGGATGACGCGCTCGCCGGTCTTGTCTTCATGTCCGCCGATGATGATCAGGGGGCCTTTACCCATGGGGAGGCTCCAGGACGACGCCCGGCGCATTCAGGCCCAGGGCAGAGGACGGGAAGGTGGGACGGAAGGCCAGGATCTGTTCCCACACCGCTTCGATACGAGTCGGCGTCAGGACGACGAGGTCCCCGGGTCGCGCCGCTTCAAGGCATGCCGCCACCGCCTCCTCCTCCTTCTGCACGCCGCGAAAACGCGATGCGTCCGCTCCGCTGCGCAGCGCGCCCTCGGCGAGAAGGCGGATCACTTCTCCGGCGGGCCGACCGCGGTTGTCGGGCGTCTCCCTGAAAACGACATCGTCGAAGAAGCCCGCGCTGATCTCGCCCATGGCGACGATCTCCTGCGTTCGCCGGTCGCCGGGGATGCTGATCATGGCGATGATCCGCCCGCCGGCGGGCCGGATCGCAGCCACGAGGGCGCCGAGCGCCCGGAGGCCGTCCGGATTGTGGGCGTAGTCCATGATGACCCGGAAGCCGTGCTGATCGCAGATGTTGAGGCGACCGGGATTCTGCTCGTAGCTGGATGTGAAGCTGGCCAGGGCCGGCCCGATCCGCTCCGGAGACACGCCCACGCCGTAGCAGGCCGCCGCGGCGGCCAGGATGTTCGCCACGTTGAAGGCGGCCGCCCCGCCCAGGGTTGAAGGCAGGTCGGCTGCATGGCCCAGCCGGCGGCGCTCGCCCCGGTCGTGAAGATCGAGCACGCCGCTGGCAGCGTCATAAAGGACTGCGGCGCCGCCTTCGGCCACATGTTTGAGCAGGAACCCCGGCGTCTCGGCGCCGCCCCGCATGGAGAACCAGCAGACCCGGCCTCCGGCATGGCGCGCCATGCGCAGGGTGAGGGGGTCATCGGCGTTCAGCACGCTGAGGCCCCGACGCGACACCGCCTCGGCCACCACCGACTTGACTTTCGCCAGATCCTCCAGCGTGTCCACCCCTTTGAGCCCCAGGTGGTCGGGCTGGACATTGAGGACGCAGCCGACGTCGCAGCGGTCGAAGGCGAGGCCCTCGCGGAGGATGCCGCCCCGGGCGCACTCCAGCACCGCGACGTCGACGACAGGATCATTGAGCACCATCCGGGCGCTGCGCGGGCCGCTGGCGTCGCCGGCCCGGATTCTCTCTCCGTCGACATAGACCCCGCTGGTGTTGGTCAGGCCCACGACCCGGCCTTCCGCTCGCAGCACATGGGCGATCATCCGGCCCACGGTCGACTTCCCGTTAGTGCCCGTCACCGCGATGACGGGAATGCGGGATGGGGCGCCCGGCGGAAACATCATGTCGATGACGGGTCGGGCGACGTCTCGCGCCTCCCCCTCCGAGGGCGCCAGATGCATGCGCAATCCCGGCGCCGCATTGACCTCGACCACCCCCCCGCCCGTGTCGCGCACCGAGCGGCGGATGTCCGGCGCCAGAAGATCCACCCCGGCCACGTCCAGGCCCAGGGCCAGAGCCGCCCGCCGGGCGATGGCGGCGTTGACCGGGTGAATCTCGTCGGTCCGGTCCGTCGCCGTCCCGCCCGATGAGAGGTTGGCGGCGGTACGCAAGAGGACCCTGGCGCCGGGCTCGGGGACGCTCTCTGGCGACAGGCCCTGGCGGGCGAGGAGGGTCAGCGCCTCCTCGTCGAGACGGATCAGGGTCAGGCTGTTCTCGTGGCCGACGCCCCGGCGAGGGTCGGCGTTGACCTCTTCGACCAGTTCGGCCACCGACCGGCTCCCGTCGCCCTCGATGCAGGGCGGACGGCGCTCGGCGACGGCGACGACCCTGCCGTCGACCACCAGGACGCGGTAGTCCCGGCCCGGAAGCTCCTGCTCGACGATGACCCGTCGCCCGTGAGGCGCGGCCAGGGCGAAGGCCTTCCTGACGGCCTCGGGCGAGTCCAGGCCTGTCGTCACCCCCCTTCCGTGGTTGCCGTCGAGCGGCTTGACCACGACCCTGCCGCCCAGGCGGGCGGCGGCGGCGGCGGCCTCGTCCGCGGTGCGGACCACCTCCCCGCGCGCAGTCGGACAGCCAACCGCGTCGAGCAGGGCCTTGGCCTGAGCCTTGTCGCCCGCCAGTTCAGCCGCGATCAGGCCTGTACGGTCCGTCACGCTGGCGCGGAGGCGTCTTTGCCGGGCGCCCCAGCCCAGGCGCAGGAGGCTGCCGGTGTTGAGGCGTTCGACAGGAATTCCTTTGCGGCGCGCGGCATCGACCAGGGCCTGGGTCGAGGGTCCGAACGCGGTCCGGCGCACCGCGTCCCGGAGGATCGACACCGCCTCATCAGCGCCGACCGCGCCTGGCAGGCGCGAATCCAGGCTGTCCGCGCAGACCCGGTCCAGACCGCCGATCCCGGAGAGGGTCTCCGGCAGCAGGGCGTCACAAAGCTGGAGGGCCAGTCGTCCGGCCAGGAGGGCCGTCGTCTCGTCGCGATAGGTGAAGAGGATGTCGTAGACGCCCGTGCGACCGCGGACCGAACGCGTCTTGCCGCGGGTGACAGAGGTTCCTGCACGGGTCTGCAGTTCAAGGGCGACATGCTCCACGACGTGGCCGAACCAGGTCCCGTCGCGCAGACGACGGACAAATCCGCCCGGCTCGCCGTAGCAGCATCCGTGCCGGTGCAGACCCGGAAGCGCCTCCAGCAGGCGGG
>Ga0265296_1001114_pt1 | contig 32963 bp, 37 predicted proteins | sample MunlanPumphouse1_FD_189073 | JGI IMG/M metagenome (GOLD analysis project Ga0265296, IMG submission 189073) | Groundwater microbial communities from a municipal landfill in Southern Ontario, Canada - Pumphouse #1 | ecosystem: Environmental > Aquatic > Deep subsurface > Groundwater | place...
GCGGAAGAGATGATGAGAGCAAAAAGAGAGTTGTATAGCAAGATAAGGTTTGACATTAAAAATCGTTACTAAATTAGGCCGCCACACATATTGATTTCAGGGTCATTCTTGGATTGGAAAAGACTGCGCAACTCAAAACCCCGCCGGGAGGCGGGGTTTCTGTCAAGGATCAAGGATTAAAAGTCAAAAGTTAATTTTTACTTTGTCGCCTCAACGATTTTTTTGAAAATCGCGGGATGTTTCTCGGCGAGTTGGGACAAAATTTTTCGGTCAAGTTCAATGCCGGCATTTTTCAGTTTATTAACAAGCCGGCTGTAAGAAAATCCGTTAGCTCTTGACGCGGCGTTGATTTTTATAATCTGCAATCCGCGCATATCTCTTTTTTTATTCCTTCTGTCGCGGTAGGCGTAAGCGCCGGCTTTCAAAAACGCAACTTTGGCAAGTTTTATCTTGCTTTTTCTGCCCCACATATAACCTTTGGTGTGGCGGAGCAGGTTTTTTCTTCTTTTAAGATGATGTTTACCTCTTTTAACTCTTGGCATATGAATGTTAGTTGGCGATTAGTTGTTTAACGGTTTTGGCAAAAGTTTCAGACAAAATTCTATCTTTTCTTTTTCCGCAGGTTTTTTCACCGCGATCGCGCGCGTTAAAATGATCCTGGTGGCAGGCGCGCTTTAAAATTTTGCCCCTTCCGGTTATTTTAAATCTTTTTGAAACCGTTTTGTTGGTTTTAAGTTTCATAGATAATAGAAGCCATTTTACGCTATTACAACGCCATGCAACGCCATTCGCCCCCTCTAATCCCTAGGCCTAAAGGCCGGGATCCCGGTCGTTAAAAACGACCTAGGGACTCCCCCTGTTTCGCCCGGGGCGAAACAGGGGGAGAAAGTGGGGGTTGGCGTAAATTGGCGTAGTGATGGCGTAGAATTGCGGTTTACTGCCTTGCGACAAGACAGGAGAATTTGTTGCCCTGTTTTGTAATTGTTTGCTCCATTTTTACGGGCAGCTCCACGTTGATTAAATTAACAAAATTTTTAATTACATCTTTTGATATTTCCGAAAATTGCCTTTCTCGGCCGCGCACGATAAGTTCAACTTGAACCTTATGTCCCTCTTGTAAGAAGTTTAACGCTTGAGCCTTGCGGATGTCAAGGTCGTGCTGGCCAATACGGCTTGAAAGACGCACGCCTTTTACTTCAAATTTTTTCTGATGCGCTTTTTGTTTGCTCATTTCTTTTTCTTTTTCGTATTTAAATTTGCCGTAATCCATGATTTTGGTAACCGGAGGCAGGGCTTGAGGATTTACTTCAACCAAATCAAGGCCGTGTTCTTCGGCGGTTTGAATCGCTTTCATTGTGGCAAGCACGCCCAATTGGTTGCCATTTTCGTCAATAACCCTAACTTCCGGCGCGCGAATTTGGCGGTTGACTTTATATTGGGCCGACGCGTCTATTTTTTTTGGCCGGCGGCGATAAATAATTCTCATAGTTTTTATAATTTATTTTTTCCAAGGGTGTTGTTTAAAATATTTTTTGAGAAGTGCGCCAACTTCCTGTTTACCTTGTCCGCCTTTTAAAAATTTCTCTCGCCCTCGCGCGTCTTCCGGATATACAAAAGCTTCGTAATAAACTAATTTTAGAGGCCTCCTATTTTTAGTTGAAAGTACGAAACCGTTATTGTGTTTAAACATTCTAGATTTAAGATCTGGGCAAGAACCGGTATATAATTTTCCGTCTTTTTCGCTGTGTAGAATGTAAACGTAGTACATATTTGTTTAGGTGCGCTTAGCGCACCGTAAACTGTCAGGGATTTATTGTTAGTAGCGACGCTCGCCACCTCCATCACACTTCGCGTTAAGTTGCCGCGCTGAGCGCGGCAACAGTTTAATTAGCATTTTGATGGTAGCCACGCTGAGCGTGGCTTTCATCACGCTAAGCGTGATGGAGATGGCGGGAGTTGAACCCGCGTCCAAGAAAACTGACTAAATTAAATTTACAGACCTAGTCCATTTAATGTGTCAAGCAACGCAGATAAAAATGGCACAAAATTCCGATGCTTCAAGTCCTGCCCCGAGTTATCGGGATGGTCGGCTCAAATCCGGACCGGAAGTAGCTCAAGCTCGTCTTATATGACACCCTTATCTCTTAGGACGAACACAGGGAGTAAGGATGGGCTTGATCGCTTACGCGAAAGCCATTGAAAGTGATGGAACGCGAAAAGCGTTTTTCACTTTTTCAAATAAGTTTGCACTTATTGTTTTGATTCTCGTTTATCTCTCCGTACTAGACGGAGTCGGTAAATTGAGAATATTTTGATGTTTAACGAGATCGCTCTCGGTCTGACTTAATTTAGACGTAATCCTGTCGATGCACGTCATCCCCCGCCCAAATTCTGCTGAAAGCAAAATTTGGGCGGGGAAATTCGAATATCGAAATCCGAAATTCGAAACAAACTCCATAAAATTCCTAATTTACCCAATATTCAACTCACCTAATAAAAGGTCAAATGTTAAAACTTGAATGTCAAATATTTTTTTAGCATTTGAACCTTTGGCATTTTATTAGAAATTAGGTGAATTAGGTGAATTTGGCCTTAAGGTTGTTGTCTTGTGCTTCGTGCTTCGGATTTAGGACCTTATTTTCATATCTTCTCTCATTTGCCTTTCCACCTCCCTCTTTTTTATAACTTCCTTCTTTTCGTATTTCTTTCTGCCTCGGCAAAGGCCGATTTCAAGCTTAATCCTGTTCGCTTTAGTATACACCTTTAAGGGGATGATTGTCAACCCCTTCTCCTGCATTTTGCTGTAAATATAGATTAATTCTTTTCTTTTTAAGAGAAGTTTCCTCGGTCTGGTTGGGTCGTAAGAAAACATTGGCCCGGCTTTTGGATAAGGCGAGATGTGCATATTTGTAACAAATGCCTCGGGTGATTTTTTGCCAAATTTAAAAGTGACAAAAGCGCCCTTTAAGCTAACGTGGCTTTCTTTTGCCGATTTTACTTCTTGGCCTTCAAGCACAATTCCCGCCTCGTAAGTTTCCATTACTTCGTAATCAAGATAGGCCTGTTTGTTGTTTGCGATTTCCGGCATATATATGTTATAATTATAGCATAATAAATATAGTATCATATGGGCGAGAGAAATTCAACGGAAATACATATATCGGTTAAGACGATTCTAAAAATTGCCCTGATTATTGTTGGAGCGTGGCTTTTGTATTTTTTTAGGGATTTGGCGGTGGTTTTAGTTACTTCCTTTGTTTTAGCGGTAGTTATTGACCCGTTGGCAGATGTGTTTGAAAAACGAAAAATTCCCAGGTTTCTTGCGGTTTTGGTTGTTTACATCGGTCTTTTGGCCATTTTGAGTTTAGTTTTTTCACTGATTATTCCACCGGTTTTTGTCGAAGTTAAAGAGGCGATAAGAGACGTTTTAAATTATTGGGACAAATTTTCTTCGGGTTATACCGCCTTGCAATCAATTGAGATGAAGGAGATTTTGAGCCACCTGGAATCAACCGTCGGCACTCTGGAAACAGGAGTTTCAAAAGTGGCGGGCGGCGCTTACGGCGTGGCAGCGGGGATTTTTGGCAGTTTGTTTAATTTTATTCTGATATTGCTTTTAGCTCTTTACATGGTGATTTACGAAGAACAGCTAAAAGGTTTTGTTTATTCTTTTGTGCCAAAAGATAAGCTCGCGCTTATTGATAAGTGCGCCGTGGAATTAAAGAAAAAACTAAGCTCATGGATAAAAGGGCAATTAATTTCATGTTTAACTCTTTGGTTCACTGTTTATATCGGGCTTTTAATAATTGGCGTCCCATATGCTTTAGCTCTTTCCCTTTTGGCGGGAATGCTCGAGGCCATTCCGTACATGGGAGCGATAGCGGCAATACCGTCGGTTTTTTTGGCTTTTACCATCTCGCCGTGGAAGGCGGTTTTTGTCGCAGCTTTGTTTTTTGTTGCTCAAGAAGTGAATAATAATTTGATTGTGCCAAAGGTGATGCAAAAGGCAGTGGGTTTAAATCCGCTCGTAATTGTTTTAGCAATGGTTGTTGGCGGAAAGTTGGCCGGACTGCTAGGTATAATCCTCGCCATACCCGTAGCCCTAAGCATAAAAATTTTGTTGGACGTTTTTCACAACAAGGAGGATGTCGTCGGAGTATGAGATTAATATTTGCCGCCTCTTTTTTAATAATTTTTTTTCTTTTTGAGGCGGTTTTATTTTATCCGCCGTTTATTTATATTTTTGCCGCCCTCACGGGCGTTTTTTTTGTTTTCGGGTTTTTAAAAATAAAAAAGAAATTCGGTTTTGATAGGCGCATTTTTATTTGGCTTGCGGCAGGTTTTTTATATTTGCTAACGAGTTCATTTTTTTTAATGTTCATGAACGAGGCGCGGTTGAGGCACGTTTTAATTTTATTGTCCGCGTTTTTAATCGCTTTTTGGGCAAAAAGATTCCGTCTTTATCTTTATAACGCAATAGGATTTTCTAAAATAGATTTTTCTCTTTTCCGGATAATTTCTCTTGCCACTTTTTATTTCGGCGTTGCGGGAATCTACGGAGCAGCCGTCTTTTTAAATGTTCATTCGCTGGCGCTTTTTGGCTTGTTTTTGTTGCTTGCTTTTGTTTGCACCATGTTGTTTTGGGAATCGGCTGTGTTTGCAAAAACGGAAACTGCGACAGGCGCGGTGGACACGCTAAGCGTGCCTAAAACCGCGCTAAGCGCGGTGGAAATATTAGAAAAATCGGTTATGGCGGAACAATCTAGTGTGGGTAAATTTATTTGGCTTTTTGTGTCAATTTTGTGTTCGGAGATGGCGGTCGCGGTTTATTTTCTTCCGTTGCCGATTTTTTCCTTAGCCGCGATAGTTTTTTTATTTTGGGGGTTTCTTGTTTGGATTTTTTACGATTTTTATTTTAAGGCTTTCAATTTTAAAAAATATAGGGTAAAGTTGATAGCGTCATTGGTTTTTGTTGGTTTAATTTTATTATTGTCAGCTTGGTAAATTTTAGAAGCCAGGAAACGCTATAACTACGCCATTGTACGCTAAATTTATGGCGTTAACTGGCGTTGTCTCCCTGCGGGAGATCTCCCGAAGGGAGATAAGTCGCGTAAAGTGGCGTTTTTATGAAACATGACCGAAAATTATTCACCCCCCCACCTTTCCCGAATACTCCGCAGCAAGACCTCGGGGATGGGGGGTCCGCACAAATACAACCCTTTCCAACCAAAATTAACGCCTTACCTGCTGGTATGCAAGTCCGCGGAAAGGTGGGGGGGTTTATCGTACTGATTTTGGCTATCTTCCTAGTTTTTGCGGGAGGGGTAATGGGAGGCGTGGCCGCTTTTTCGATATTAAAAAATAATTATGCTGCGGGCGGTGTTGAAATTTTGCCGAAAATAAATTATTCGCCGTCAACAACTTTTTCCGCCGAGTTTCAAGGGTCGTTAAAACAGGGAATAGTTAAAATAGTTTCTTATCAGAATTTTTCGTCGCTTTCTTCTGTTTTGGACAAAGCCGTTGCCGCAAACGGGGCAATCTCTTACGGATTTGTGGCTTCGTCCGACGGATGGGTTGTGGCATCTCTTTTACCTGCCTCGCCGAGTCAAGGCGGGCCAAAAGGTTTCTTTTCGGTAATATCTTCGGACGGCGAAACGTTTACGCCGCAACAAATAGTAAAGGATAATTTTTTAGGGCTCACCTTTTTAAAGATTAGCGGCGCCAGTTTTAAAGTTTTGCCGCTTGACGGCGAACATGCGCTTGCTTTTGGCGACGACTTGTTTATTGTTGAGGGTGAAAAAGTCATAAAGAGTAACTTGGCTTACTTTGGTTATCCGGAGCGCGTTAAAAAAAGTGATTTTGTCTTGTCGTCGGAAAATGTTAATAAATATTTATTTTTAAAAGATAAAATTGGCGATGAATGGGCCGGTTTGCCGATTTTTTCTAAAAAAGGCGAAGCTGTCGGCGTGGTGAATAATCAGAACTTGGTTGTTCCGATTGGTTTGGTTAAAACACAATTAAAGAATTTTTGGAAAAATGGTTTACTGGCAAGGCCTTATTTTGGAGTTAAATATTTTGATTTATCGGCTTCGCCGATAAAAATTGACAATATAAATTTGAAAAAAGGCGCTTATATTTTTAAGCCAAACGAACTTGATTCGGTTATAAAAAATTCTCCCGCCTTTAAGGCGGGAATTAAGCCTGGTGATATAATTCTTTCCGTGATGGGCGAGGAAATTAACGAAAAATATAATTTAGCCGAACGGATTGGTGAATATGCCCTCGGCGAAACAATTGATTTGGAAATTTCAAGAAACGGAGAAACAATTAACGCGAGCGTGATTTTAGGAAGCAAGGAATAAAAAACGAGACGTTAGATAATTTCGCGTAGTTTTGCGTAATGTTTAGCGTTGTTTCGCGATAAAGCGTTTCATCGCTAAACCACGCGAAACTCTACGCGAAAAAACGCTAAAACAAGTAGGGTAAAAACAATGATGTATGCCGTTTGAAACAACTCCAAAAAAACAAGAAGCGCGGTTAGAAAAAGCGGAGAGCAAAGAAACTCCGACGCGTTTTAATTATTATAAATTAATGACGGGTTTAATCGGCCGCGCCGAGAAATTAATGTCCCAAAAAAAAGATTTGGCCGGCGAAAAAATAGTGAAACTTTTAGTTGAAGACCCTCGCAATGAAGCGAAATTGACGCTGGAACAAGTTGAAATAGTTGAAAAAATGGTTCAAAGATACGAAGACGCTAAAAATGACCTTTTGTCCTACACTTACACATTGGCGGATAAATTCGGCATTAAAAAATTGCCAAAAAATCCATTGGAAATTTTGGAAAAAAATTCCGCCGCGAAATTACAATTTTTGTATGATGTCGGTTTCAAACCCCCGCTTGACGCCATGAAGTTTAAAATTCATTTTGTTTGCCCCACGGCTATTGGAATTGAGTGCGAGGATGTTAACGATTTTTCCGCCATCAGAGGTCGCCCGCTCGCCGAATCTATGTTGTCGCTTGGTTTTTTTACTTATAAAGATTTTGCATCCGGTATTGCCTCAGAAAGGGATAGGAGGAGAACAGAAAAATTAAACCAAAATATTTATTTTTTAAATACCACAGGCCTGAATGCTAGGCCGGAAAAAGAAAGACGGCCGGTGGTAGACCATGAAATTCAACATCATTTGTTTCGCCGTTATTTTAACATCAGTAAAATCGCCCAACTCCGCCACGAAGTAGAAGAGATTGAGTGGCAAACTTGGGCAATGCCGAGTTTGCGGGCATTGGAATACTTAAAAGGGAAAGGTTTTTCACCGAAGATGAAAGAAGAGAACAAAGGAATTGGAGAAGAATATCTCGCTAAAGACGCCGAAGAATACGAGGCTAAGTTGAAAAAATTTAAAGAAGAACGCTATTCTTTGCTTGGAAGGCAGGCTGAATTGTTAAAAAAACAAGAAAAAATACCCACAGCGGGATATTTGGAGGAACATGGCAGAGATGAGTTTGCCGCTTATTTAAAAAGTGGTTCTTACAGGTATGTTAAAAAACATTTGTTTGACGCGGATAATTATAAATTTATTGAAAACCCGCCCGACGCGGCAACGGACGCTTTGCGTTTTCAATTTGACAAGCTAAAGCAAGAATTGTGGCGTTTAGAAGCAGGGGACGTAGACCCGAAAAGTTTGTATAAAATTTTTGAAATTGCGCCAAATTTTAATGCTATTGCCAGGGAATTATCTAAAATAAATGCGGAGATTTCTAAAAATGGTTTAAGAAAACTTTTGAAAGACGAGAGAGATCCGGAGATACTTCGGTGGTTAAAGTTTTATGTTGAAAAACAATGTGGTTTTGATGTTAAATCATTGGCATCGGAAATTGGGAAATGGGTTGACGCGGGATTAAATAGTATTTTGGAGAAACCATCAGACAAGCTCGGAAAATCAGAATTTAATTTAGCCAATAAATATTTGTTTAAAATAGACGCTCTCTTGGACGCGCCCAATTTAAAAGATTTAAAAGATAAGTGCGATGGCATTGCCGCTTTGTGCCTTGAAAGTATTTTTTTGCGTGCCAATAAAATGGATCCTGCTATCGCCGCCTTAATTAAAGAAGCTAAATATAATCCTTGCACTGGTGAATATATTGAAACAATTGACGATAGAATCGCTTTTGCCGAAGATGTTGAGGTGGAACTTCGTCCTTTTTGGGAAAAATTTAATTCGCTTATTTTTGAAATGGTTAATCACGACAAAGAAAAGGTGAAATTTTTCCATAAGGAAATGAAAGAAATGTATGACGTAAAAGACGGCCACAGATTAACTTTGCGTGAGAAAGCGGAAGTTTTGGAAAAAGAATTAAGTAGATTGGGAATTACCTTGGACCCAATGGTTTGATAAATGAAGTATGAAAAAGGACGAAGAAATTGAAAAAATTTACGCCGAAGCAATGCGGGAAATTAAAACATTAAAAAAAGAATACAACAAAATTCTTAACGATTTTATTAAAAAATTGGAAGAATATAAAATAGAGAAAATCAAGCGAAATATTAAATCATAATCGAATAGCGAATTTCGTCCCGACAAATCGGGACTAGCGAATATTACGAATTTTCTCCCCCACCTCTCCTCCCCCTCGGAGAGGGGGAGGGTGGGGAGGGGGTATTCGTAATATTCGAGTTAATTCGCCATTCGGTTCCCGTTAGTTTTAACGCATATGGAACAGTCAAAAACTGAAAAAGGACCCATCAGTGAATTGCCTTCAAAAAAAGAATCTCCCCCCAAACCGCCCGAAGAGTTAATCGAAGATTTAACAACAGAAGTGGAGGAATTGGGAGAAGCGGAGAAGGTCGCCGAGAAAATCGGCGAGCGTTTGGATATTCCAAAAGAAGAAGTCGAGGAAATCGGGCGGAAATATGGTTTTTTTGAAAAGTTTTCAAACGTTGGTAACTCAATAAAAAATACGGCCAATGCGGCAATTGAAAAAATTAAGGGTTTGTTTGGCAAAAAAGAAATGGCGGAAGAAACGGAAACGGCCGTTGATATTTCGCCGGAGAAAAAAGAGGAAATAAAAGAAAAAATTGGCGCGGCAAAAACTAGGGCGGAATTATTTAAGGCGATTTCCAAAAACTCCGATACCCCGCCGGAAAAATTACTGGAAATGGTTCAAAGCGGCGCGGATAAATATGGACTACCGCAAAATCAGATAGAGGATTTAAAAAATTTTGTGGAACAATATTCGGAAAAACACAAGGCGGTGAGAGAGGTAAGAAAACAATTTAAGGACGACAAACTTTTATTTAACGCGTGTTTTGGTTTTTTACCAAAAGGCAAGGTTGAGGCATTGGAGGGATCGATGTCGCTTTATTTTAGATGCAAGAACAAGGCCGATTACACCGATATTATAATGAGGCAGGTCGGTATTTACATTAGAGAAGAGCGCGGAAAGACGCTTTGTAAATTGTCTGGGGCAGTGGCGTTGAAGGAATTTTCTGCCATACCCCAACTCAGGGGCTCATTAATTATAGAAAACTCGGCTGGTATAAGCGGTTTTAAATTTAAATTTGAAATTAATGAAGCACGTAGACACGAAGAGCAGCATTTGTTGAAGAAGCTGTTTAAAGAGCCGTTTTCAAGGTCAGACGCGAGGGAGAAAATGAACAATGCAAAAAGCGCGGAGGAAAAGGAGAAAATGCTAGAACCATATTTACGTGCCTTTAAAGAGGCTGCCGTTGATCGGAACGCCAAGGATGAAATTTTGGCCAACATAAAAGAAGGTGAAAGTTCATCAAAAATTTATTCTACCCTAACCAAAAAATTGGGAGAAGGCGGACTTTATGATTATCTTGAACTTCAAAGGAATGCAATGGAAGAAGATTTCCAGCAAAGAGGGATAAGTAAGGAAAAATATTTACCACTCGCAAAGAAAATTTTTCACGACGAGTACAAAGTTTCGCTAAAAGAATCTCTAAACGCGGTAGAAGAATTAAAAAAGATGGGTAAGGATACCGACGAAATTGTGGCAACGCTTATTACCGAGCCTTTAGAAAAATGGCAGGAATTTGTAAAAGATTTAAGAATTTACGAAAAGTAATTAACTTTAAAAAAATTTAAAAACCTCTCGCGCGAGAGGTTTTTTTGTTGTTCGATTTCGTTTGATTTGTTCGGCTTCGGGAATCCGCTGTTTGGTTTCGGGAACCACGCTGGGTTCCCGAAACCAAACAGACTGCGGGATTTCCGAAACCGAACAAACGAATCAACAGCTAACCTCGAGTTCCAAATAAACTTTTCTCCCCATAATCCGTTCCAGTTCTTTGCGCGCCACGGTGCCGATTTCTTTTATTTTATGCCCGCCTTCGCCGATAATCATTTTTCTATGATTTGGCGAATCAGTGCGGATGTTGGCCTTGATGTATAAAACGCCATTTTTTCGCTCTTCTTCTTCCTCAATTTCCACCTCTGTTGTGTAAGGCAGCTCGCGATGAAGTTGGATATAAAGTTTTTCTCTTATTAATTCCTCAACCCAGGTTTTGTGTTCGAGGTTGGTAATCCGGTTTTCGGGATAAAACGGTTCACCCTCGGGCAAAAATTCAAAGATTTTATCTTTAAGCAAGTTTAAATTTTTTCCTGTTTTTGCCGAAACTTCTATTTTGTCGTCAAATCGTGTGGCGAGTTCCAAATATTCGTCCAAGAACGGAGTTCTTTGGTCGGTTTTGTTAAGAACAAGAATTTTTTTGGTTTTAATCGGTTCTAATGTTCTTAGAACAATTCTTTCTTCGTTGCCGATGGCGCGTGTCGGGTCGGTGATATACAAAATTACTTCCACCCCGGTCAGAGATTCGTTTGCTCTTTCATTAAGTTGGCGCGTGAGGGCGCTGTGCGATTGTTCAAAAATTCCGGGGGTGTCAACAAAAACTATCTGTCCGCGCGGGTCGTGAACCACGCCGTGGATTACCTCTCTCGTTGTTTGGGGTTTAGAAGTAACGATGGAAATTTTTGTCCCAACGAGAGCGTTTAACAATGTTGATTTTCCGGTATTAGACCGGCCAATTAAGGCCACAAACCCAGATTTCATATAATCGCCACTTTACGCTATTTTATAATTTGTTCGGCTTCGTCTCCCGACGGGAGACGAAGCCGAACAAATCTGCGTTGAGTTGCGTTGCAAGTTGCGTCAAGTTGCTTCTAAAATTAATCGTATCACATTCCCGTTGCTTTGTCACCTATAAATTGATAGAATGATATTAGTTATGTTATCTATAATTATACCCACCCATAACGAAGAAAATTATTTGCCGAAGTTGTTAAAATCAATTAAGGAACAAAATTTTTCTGATTACGAAATTGTTGTCGCCGACGCAAATTCCACTGACAAAACCAGAGAAATTGCGGCAAGTTTCGGAGCTAAAATTGTAAATGGCGGCCTGCCGGGCGCGGGCAGAAACCGCGGCGCCGAGGCGGCGAGGGGCGACATTTTTTTGTTTTTAGACGCTGACGTTTTTTTGCCCGACAATAATTTTTTAAATGATGTTTTAAAAGAATTTCTCGAAAGAAAATTGGAAATGGCGACCTGCCGTCTTAAGCCGGATGGCGGAAAATTAATTGACACGTTTTTTCATAAATTTTACGATTTTTATGTTACGGCAATGATTAAAATTATTCCGCACGCCCCGGGTTTTTTTATTTTAATAACTAAAAATCTTTTTAATGAAATTGGCGGTTTTGACGAAACAATCACTCTTTGCGAAGACACGGATTTAACTGTCCGCGCCGCAAAAAAAGGAAGGTTCGGCTTTTTGAGAGCAAGAAAAATTAAAGTTGCCGTCCGCCGTTTTGATGTTGACGGGCGTTTAAATGTGGCATTAAAATATATTTGGGCTGAAATTGTTTTGTTGCTTGGCAAAAGAATCCGCGGCTGGCCAAAATATAATTTTTTTTATAAGAAGTAAGCATATGACCGATATCCGTAATTTTTGTATCATTGCGCACATAGACCACGGAAAGTCGACATTGGCCGACCGTTTTTTGGAATTTACCGGCGCGGTTGAAAAAAGAAAAATGAAAGAACAAATTCTTGATTCTATGGATCTTGAAAGAGAAAGAGGAATTACGATCAAATTGACTCCGGCAAGAATGAAATACAAAGATTGTGTTTTAAATTTAATTGACACTCCCGGTCACGTTGATTTTACTTATGAGGTTTCGCGTTCTTTGGCGGCCGTGGAAGGCGCTTTGCTTTTAGTCGACGCGACACAAGGCGTCCAGGCGCAAACTTTGGGCAATCTCTATCTTGCCTTAGACCAGAATCTTACTGTGGTGCCTGTTATTAATAAAATAGATTTGCCTAATGCCGACATAGAAAAAACAAAAGAAGAAATTGTCCAGCTTGTTGGCTGCAAGGCGGAAGACATCCTTTATGTTTCCGCTAAAACAGGCGAGGGGGTGGAGATGGTTTTAGAAGAAATGGTTAAAAGAGTTCCGCCGCCGCGAGGCTCATCCGATAAGGATCCGCGCGCCCTAATTTTCGATTCAAAATACGATGAATATCGCGGTATTGTGGCTTATGTCAGGTTGGTTGACGGCGTTTTAAAAAAGGGCGACAAAATAAAATTTTTAGCGACAAATCAAGAAACGGAAATTTTAGAATTGGGATATCTTGCTCCCAATTTTTCGTCGCAAAACCAGCTTTTGGCAGGCGAAATTGGCTATGTTGTGACCGACTTAAAAAATATTGAAGGTTGCCGCGTTGGTGATACTATTACCAGTTTAAAGGCAGAAAATGTCGTGGCATTGCCGGGTTATAAAGAAGTAAAGCCGATGGTGTTCGCCGGTTTTTTTCCAAAAGAAGGTATAAGTGTTGAAAAATTGCGCGAGGCAATGGGAAAATTAAAATTAAATGATGCCGCGATGAGTTTTGAGCCGGAACATAATAGCGTTTTAGGTTTTGGTTTTCGCGCTGGTTTTTTGGGTCTTTTGCATTTGGAAATAATTAAAGAAAGATTAAAACGGGAGTACGGAATTGATTTAATTGTTACCGTGCCGTCAGTGGCTTACAAAGTATTTAAGAAGAACCAAACCGAGCCCATCGTTATTAAAAGCCCTACCGACTTGCCTGACCCGTCAACAATTGAGCATGTCGAAGAGCCTCACGTTACCGCCGATATAATCACCCCAAAAGAATTTGTTGGACAAGTAATGAAAATTTGTGAAGAGAGGCGGGGTGAATTTAAAAATATGGAATATTTAAGTTCAAGCGGCGGCGATGAGGGGCGCGCAATTTTGCATTACAATCTTCCGCTCTCGGTTATTTTAGTTGATTTTTATGACAAAATGAAAGGCGCGAGCCGCGGATACGCCTCGTTAAATTACGAAATTACCGGTTATTTGCCGGCGGATATTATTAAATTAAATATTTTAATAAACGGCGATTCGGTTGAAGAATTGTCTAGTTTGGTCTATAAAGACGAGGCCTATTTTAGAGGGCGCGAGATTGCCGCATCTTTAAAAAATTCTATACCGCGCCAAATGATTGAAATAAAAATTCAGGCGGCGGCCGGAAGCAAGGTTTTGGCTTCGGAGCGCATCACGCCGTACCGCAAAGATGTTTTGGCAAAACTCTACGGCGGAGATGTTACCAGAAAAATGAAACTTTTAAAAAAACAAAAAGAAGGAAAGAAAAAGATGTTGGGAAAGGGGAGTGTGAATATACCGACCGAGGCTTACCTCTCCGTCCTTAAAAGAGGTTAGTTGTTTCAGTGCTAAAATTATAAACTTTTTAATTCCCCCAATTTCTAATTTCTAATTCCTAATAAAAATCCAAATGTCCAATGTTAAAATTTATTTTTTGAAATTTAGGAATTAGATATTTTTTTGGAAATTGGATATTGGATATTGGAAATTTTGTGTGTATGCTTCGTAAATGGATTTTGGCCCCAAAATTATCAGACGACGCCAGAAAAACATATCCGGAACTTCCGGAGGTTGTTTTGAATTTGCTTTGGAATCGCGGGTTGAAAAATCAGGAAAAAATTGATGAGTTTTTAAATCCAGATTACGGCAAGGATATTCATGACCCATTTTTATTTCGCGACATGGAAAAGGCGGTTGGAAGAATTTTTGAAGCGATTAAGAATAACGAAAAAATAGCAATTCACGGCGATTACGACGCGGATGGCGTAAGCGGCGCGGTAATTTTATACGAAACACTCATGATGCTTGGTTGTCATGCTGAGCGCGGTTGTCAGGAAGTGGGCACGCTGAGCGTGCCTAAAACCACGCTTAGCGTGGTTGATGTTTTTTTGCCTCATCGCGAAACCGACGGTTACGGCATAAATTCAAATACAATTAAAAATTTTTCAAAAGACGGAGTTAATCTTGTTGTTACTTGCGATTGCGGTATTTCAAATGCCAAGCAAATTGAGGAAGCAAATGATTTCGGCATTGATGTGATTATTACCGACCACCACGAAGTTCCCAAAGAAATCCCAGATGCATTTGCAATTATTCATCCGAAATTATCTGGTAAAGATATCCTCCCCTCTCCCTTCGGGAGATCTCCCGCAGGGAGACACCTCACCTCCCCCTCCCGCGGGGAGGGGGAGGGTGGAGGGGGTGGGGTTGGCGTGTATCCTTGGAAAGAACTTTCTGGCGGAGCGGTAGCTTGGAAATTGGCATGCGGATTAATTAAAAAAAGCGCGGAACATGGTTTCAATTTTCCGGAAGGAATTGAAAAATGGTTTTTGGACTTGGTGGCAATTTCTCTTATTGCCGACGTTATTCCGCTTTTAGGCGAAGCGAGAACTTTGGCTAAATACGGCCTGGTTGTTTTAAACAAAACTCGGCGGCTGGGTTTAAAATCGCTTTTTGAGGCCGCTGGGATCAAGGCCGACAAAATAGAAGCATGGTCAGTTGGTTATATTATCGCGCCGCGGATTAACGCTGCCGGCAGAATGAACCACGCGAGCGCCGCTTTTAATCTTTTAATTTCACAAGACGCCGCGGAAGCAAAAAAACTGGCAACCAAGCTAAATCAATCAAATAGCGAACGCCAAAAACAGACAGAAGTTATTCTTTTGGAAGCCAAAGGCCAAATTGTGGCGAAAGAAATGGATAAAAAATACGCTTTGGCGGCATTTAAGGAAGATTGGCCGCTTGGTCTTTTGGGCCTTGTTTCCGGAAAAATTGCAGAAACATTTTATCGACCGGCCATTGTCTGTTCTTTAAAAGACGGCAAGATTGTCGGTTCGGGGCGTTCCGGCATTGCCGAATTTAATCTTTTGGCGAGCCTGGAAGTCTTTTCGGATTATTTTGAGAGGTCCGGCGGCCACAAAGGCGCTTGCGGATTTGTTTTTAAAGATGGAATAAATTTTGAAGAATTTTACAAAAAATGGAACGAGGAATGCAAAAAACGGCTGGAGGGAGTGGACTTAACGCCGGTTCTTTGTGTTGACTCGGAACTTGATTTAGACGATATTGACTGGCGGCTTTATGACACGCTCTTTAAACTTGAACCTTTTGGCGAGGGAAATACCGCACCGCGGTATTTGGCAAAAGGCGTTACGGTTTGCGGCGTGGATCCGGTTGGCGCAAGCGGAAAACATTTGAGATTTTTGGTTTGCCATAAAGGCGTTACAAAAAAGAAAATGATTGGTTTTAGTTTGGGGCCAAAGCAAAATGGTAACGGCAATGGCATAAATTGGTGCGAAAAGCTAAAAATGGGCGACAAAATTGATGTTGTGTTTGAAGTGGGGGTAAATGAGTGGAATGGAAACCGCGAAATTCAACTTAAAGTCATAGATTTAAAAATGAGTAGTTAGGATTACACTAATAGGCTCTCTTCGTTCGCCCCACGAATCACGCTAATATTCGTGCAATTAGTGGGGCGCAAGCCCATTCGTGAAATCCTTTTTATAATTATGTCTCAAAAATTGATTATATATACAGATGGTGGCGCGCGTGGCAACCCAGGCCCTGCCGCGTCAGCGTTTGTAATTTATAACGAAGAAAAGAAAATAATTGAAAAAGGCGGCAAATTTTTAGGAAAAACGACGAATAATCAGGCGGAATATCAGGCCGTTATTTTAGCGCTTCCCCGCGCCAAAGATTTGGGAGCCAAGGAAATTGAATTTTATTTAGACAGTGAATTGGTGGTAAAACAATTGAATCGGGAATACAAGGTCCGCGACGCCGACCTTGCCCCGTTGTTTTTAAAAATTTGGAATTTAAGTTTGGCTTTCAAAAAAATTACTTACACCCACATTCCGCGCGAAAAGAACTCCGAAGCCGACGCGGTCGTTAATGAGATTTTGGATAGAGAGCGTTGTTAAATACGTTAAACACGTTAAATACGTTCATGGTTGTTAGAACGGAATAGCGCGCGAAAGCGCGCGCAATGTAGTCGCAACCTTTAGGTTGCGTAAAATAAAAAATCCCCCTCTTGGAGTAAGAGAGGGAGGGGGTGAGTTAGAATTCACTCATCCACATATTCAATCATCGGACACATTTTTTCTTTTTTCGCCTTGAGCCACTGGCGAACGAGTCCGGGCTCCTTTGGCTTTTTTGGGACAGCTCCACTCTCGCGTTCTTTCCAGCAACGGCGCGCTTTTGCTTCTGCTCTGAAGTCTACGATGGTCACAATTCCCCAAATGACTCCGACTAATACGGAAAAGAATGCGACGACGCCAGTCAGCGTGACTGCGAGCATTAAGGCAGCCTCCTCAAAAAATTTTAGATATTTGTGTGGATCATTTATTAAGTCCCATCCGTGTTGAGGGAAGTTCATCGCGAACACAACCCAGCCGTAAACGAAGTAGGATAAAACCTCCGCCGCAAAAGCGACAATGAAAAGAGCGAAAAGAAACCACCTTCCATAACTAAAGAAATTTGAAGGCATGGCGCGGTTTTGCGAATGAATCAAAGAAACAAGCTTATAATGCCCCGAATTTACACTGATTTTTATCGTTTTTGCCTTCTTGTTTTTGTCTGTGTCATCCGGCGACTTGAACTTGAATTCCTCGGCGATTTCATTCGGAAGTCCAAATTTCATTTTTTCCTCCTTGTCCGTTCCGATTTCAATCGGAATTAGGACTTTCTTTGTTAAAGGCCGTTTTTTTGAGGCGTTATTGCCTTGTTGCCTTTACCTTACCACAATTCTTTACACTTGTCAAGAGAAATGGTAAATTATAATCAGGTCATTAAAAAATTAGAAACACATATACGGAGGTCGAGCGATGACAAAAGGCAAAAAGGTCGGACTTATTTTGCCCGGCGGCGGATTTCACGGGCCGTTTCAGGCAGGAGTGCTCAAATTTTTTGAAGAAAAAAATATCAAGTTTGATTATGTTGTTGCCTCGTCTATCGGCATCATCAACGCCGCAATTTTGGGAGCAAAAAACGGCAATGCCGGGCGTCTTTGCGATTTTTGGCAAAACGCCTATTGGCATCATTTCTTTTACCCGGCGTGGAGAGAGTGGCTTAAGAATCGCCGCGTTGATTCCTTTTGCACAAACAAAAGGCTGGAAGAGCAGATTTTGAGGGTTGCCGATATTTATAATCAGCGGGAAGACTTGGATGTGGAAATTTCTATTATGAATTTGGATAGCGGGCGTGTTGAATATGTTTCAAACCACGCTCCTGATTTTAAGGAGACTCTTTGGGCGGGCACGGCTATCGCGCCTTTTTATCCGGCGGTGTTTTTAAAAAGCCGCGGCAGCCAATATATTGACGGAGGTTTGGGCAGAAATTTTATGATTCAGCGGTGCTTTGAAATCGGATGCGACCAGGTGGTTTTGGTCAATTTGATAGAAACGCAAAAAACCCGGGCGCAGACAATTAAGGAATTTGGCGAGGTGAGGGATTTGAAAGGCGTTTTTTGGCGGACGGCAACGCTTGTTATCAAACGGGTTTTTGCCGACAGCGCTGGCCAAGATAAATACGATAATGAGAAGGTGCTAAAGATTTTTTCTCCGTCAGGAACATATTTTTCCATGCTCGTTCCGTCAAATTTGTGGTTTAGGAGGATGATTGATGTTGGATACGAAGAAGCGCGGAGAGTTTATGCTGCTTCGTCATTTTTGTCGCGTATTTAATTCAAGCGGTCTGAAAATTCAGACCGCTTTATTTTTTTGGGATAAGAAGTTATACTTGAATAAGAAAATGACGCAGATGCGGATGACGCAGATAAATCCCCCACCCCATCCCTCCCCCTTTCGAAAAGGGGGAGGGTGAGGGAGGGGGCTTTCAGCGCAATCTGCGGCGCAAGGCGCATCTGCGTAATCTATGATAGATAAGTTACACAAAATATTAGGAGAAAAGGTTAAGGAAAATATTCCCTTGAAAGACTTTACGACATTTAAAATCGGCGGGCCGGCGAGGTATTTTTTTGTTGCCGAATCCGAGGAAGAAATTGTAAAAGCGGTTAAAGCGGCTAACAAATTGGGGCTGGAATATTTTATTTTAGGAGGCGGAAGTAATTTGCTGGTGGCGGATGAGGGATATGAGGGGCTTGTGATACAAGTCCGAAATTCGAAATTCGAAATTTCCCCCAACCCCCCTTTGATAAAGGGGGGAAAGGGGGGATTTATCCCAAATTCTCAACATCCCTCACCCCATCCCTCCCCCTTGAAAAGGGGGAGGGTAAGGGAGGGGGTTGAGATTGAGGCGGGAGCAGGTGTTTCGTTGCAAGTTTTGGTGCAGGAGGCGGCAAAAGCCGGGCTTTCGGGTTTAGAACAGGCGACCGGCATTCCTGGGACGCTCGGTGGGGCAATTTACGGAAACGCCGGCGGGCGTTATTGGGCAATGGGTGACGCCGTGAAATCTGTTAAGCTTTTATATCCTGACGGTAAAATTGAATCTGTTTCCCACAAATGGCTGGAATTTGGTTACCGCGAAAGCAAATTAAAAAAATTTTCAATTAGCGAAAGACCGATTATTTTATCCGCCGTTTTAGAATTAAAATCGGGCAACCCTGATGAGATTAAAAAAATAATAACCGAAAAAACGGCTGGTAGAGAACAAAAACTTCCTAAAGAACCCTCGTCTGGCTGCGCTTTTAAGAATCTAGAGGACCAATCTGTGGGTCAACTTATTGATTCGCTGGGACTTAAAGGAAAATGCGTTGGCAATGCCTGCGTTTCTAATCTCCACGGCAATTTTATCGTTAACAAAGGCAATGCCGCCGCCAAAGATGTTAAAGATTTGATTGATTTCATAAAAGAAGCGGTTAAAAAAGAAAAGGGGATTGAGTTGGAGGAAGAAATACAATACCTCGGTTTTTAGCTGAGGTAAAAAAAGAAGTTGTTAAATATTAAAAGTTTCAAATATTAAAAGTATCTAAAAAAAGTATCAAAAGGTATTTAAAATATTTAACGAGCGACCGCTCGTTAAATATAACACGCTATCACTCGTTAAATATAACAAGCGATAGCGCGCTAAATATTTTTTAAATTTATATGGACAAAAAAATAAAACGGATAAGCAAGTTTTTAAATTTTAATAAGAATTTGGCCAATAAAATAATTCTTCATTTCGCCGCCTGCGGGGAGATGATGATAGAGAATTGGCTCCGCACGCCATACAAAGGTGTTAGTCCGGCGCAACTTCTTGGCTTTACGGAACGACTGGAAAGGAGTGACTTCATTGAACGAGTTAGGAAAAACAATCAGGAATTTTTTATTCTAACGGAAAAGGGGCGGAGTATGGCGTCTCTTCTGGAATTTAAAACAATATCGCCGCAAAAATGGGACGGCAAGTGGCGGATTATAATCTTTGATGTTCCGGAAAGATACAAGAGACGCAGAGATTTTTTAAGAAACAAATTGCAAGAGATTGGTTTTGAACAATTGCAAAAAAGCGTTTGGGTCTTTCCCTTTCCAATCCCCAAAGCTTTAGATTGGTTAATAGAAGAGGTGGGTTTAAAAATAAATGTGCGATACTTGGTGGTTGAAAGCGTGAACTATGAAAAAGACTTGCTTCATAAATTTAATTTAACAAGATAAATGAACATGTGTCTCGTTTTGTTCGACGTTATCGCGGTGTTGGGAATTTAGAATTTCTGATACGTGGGTAAGACAGGTGAAAGGATTTGTAACATTTTTGAACAAAAATATTTAACGAGCGGTCGCTCGTTAAATATAACACGCTATCGCTTGTTAAATTTAACAAGCGATAGCGTGTTATATTTACGGAAGATGTCTTATGTGTTTGCGGCTCAGTTTTTTTAAAAAAGAAAAAAGGGTCTCGACTGATGCAAGACCCGGTGGGATTTATGAAGGAACGATTGGAAAGATGGCGGAATTTTTGGTGGGATTAGCAGGATTAGATGTGCGAACGTGAATGTTGCGCTTTGCGTGTGCAGCCGTCGATACAGTCGATCCTATCGCTGCCGCAGACCCACATGTCGTCGTAGAGACGTTCGTGGCCGCTGACCAACGCGTCGCCACAGACCCACGCGTTGCCGCAGACTACCGCGTTGTCGAAGACCCACGCCTTGCCCCAGACTTTCGCGTTGTCACAGACTCTCGCGTGACTGTGGATAACCGCGTTGCCATAGACTTTCGCGTTGTCACAGACTCTCGCGTGACCGTGGATAACCGCGTTGCCATAGACTATCGCGTTGCCACTGACTACCGCGAAACCGTTAACAACCGCGTAGCCTTTGACTTTCGCAGCGCCAAGGACCCACGCCAACGGACCAATATAAACTGTTTGCGCGACCTCGGCCGTCTCCACCACCAACCCACCACCGTTTGGGTGATGGTGGTAATTGACCCCCTGAATCTTAATCACCTCCTCGGAATAAAGCACTTTGATTGTTTCCGGCATGGTTTTTCCCTTTCTGTTTTTTTTGTTTTTTGGTTTAAGAAAGTAACCCGTCTCGGAGTATCCCGAGCATCAGGCCTTTCTTTCCGTTGTTTCTTTGATTGTCAAAGAACAATTTATTATAGCATAAGGCAAAAGGTTTGTCAAACCCAAGCCCGATTTTTAGGCGATTTTTCGGCTTATTTTAGTTAAGAATAGAAGCTATTTCACGCCATAACAACGCCATTTTACGCCATTGTTAATTATTGAAGTTGTTAATTGTTGAAATAGACAAAAATGTCAGGAATTGGTAAAATATAATAAGAAGTTCCGCTGATACTTTAATTAAAGTAAGTACTTAGGTAAGTACCCATGTAAGTACCAAGGTAAGTACCTAAGCAAGTACCAAAATTTTATGGAAAAATATACTCGCAAGATTATAAAAACGTCACGATGCAGTTATTCTTTGGTTATTCCGAAGGAAATTATTGAAAAATATGGCTGGAGGGAGAAACAAAAGATTCTTGTGAAAGATAAAGGAAGAGGAAGGATTGAGATTATGGACAAAAAGGTTAAAAAGTGATAACATTAAAATATATGAAAGAATTTTTTCAACCTAAAATTGAACCAAAGATTGAAGAGAAAAAGAAAGAAAAAATTAAGAATAAAGAAATCGCCGAACTTCGCAAGTCGATTCAAGAGTTACTTTTGCAGTTAAGAGAGAAAATAGATAAGGGCGAATATAATTTGATTATCGGCGAGGACGCTTCGGGCAGAATTCCTACCCTTATTTTTGAGAGAATTTTGAGGAGTGTTTATCGTGAAAAAAATTATCCGCAACCAGAGGTTCGATTCTTTGCCGGTTTGCACGGATTGGTAGACGAGGAAACGCTACTAATAGATGTAGAGCTAACGAAAGAGATAATGAATAATAAAGCGGGAAAAATATCTGAGTATTTAAATAAAACGATTAAAAAAATAAAGCGCGAGACAAAAATTCAAGAACCAAAAGCCTTGGTGTGTACTGAATATATTTCAACTGGTATTTCTTTAAAACCCCTTAGTATGGCTTTGGAAAAGGAGTATATCGATTTTGATATTGCGACCATAGGGACGGACTTGGAATCAACAGATTTATCGAGAACGGAGGAATATCTAAATGGTGAGATTTTTTATGGACAGGTAGAAGTGCCAGAAATATTTGAATATGAAGTGTCTGGATTCAGCGGTGTTGAAAAAAAACCTTGGGAGCTTTTTTCCGAGCCAATCAAGAAACGACCAATCAAGACACCCCTCGGAGGTATAGAAAAACCTGCGCGGATTCAAAAAACAATACAAGAAGCAAGAGAAGACGTCAGAATTTTGGCAGATGAGTTAATTGGGTGGTATAAAAAAGCAGGTTCATAGTTAAATTAGTTCTTGGTTATTTTATATGAAGAGGTTGAGCCAGGGATTGCGAAAATACATACGAAAAGAAAAAGTTCGCATTAGGCGGGAGATTTCGGATTTAGAACAACAGAAGCGATTGATTCGGGATTTATATAAATAATTAAATATCACATCAATAAAAATTACGCGGACGGCTAAAGCCCGCGGATAACGCAGAGAAATCCCCCACCCTATCCCTCCCCCTTTCGAAAAGGGGGAGGGTAAGGGAGGGGGTTATCAGCGCAATCTGCGGCGCGACAGCGCATCTGTGTAATCAACTTTATGAATATTACAATTAAAGCCACGGGTTTTAGTTTAACTCCGGCGATTGAAATTTGGGTTAACGAAAAAATCGGTTCGTTGGAGAAATTTATTCCGCAATTAAACGCGAAAGGCGTTGTTGAGTGCCGCGTTGAGGTCGGTAAAACCACCAAACACCACCAAAAAGGCCTTGTTTTTCGCGCCGAAGCAAATTTAAAACTGCCGGGCAAGGTTTTAAGAGCCGAAGCGATTGAAAATGATTTAAATAAGGCGATTGTAAAAGTTAAAGACGAATTGCAACAGCAGATTAAGAGTTATAAAGAAGCCCAAGAAGCGAAATTTAAAAGAGGAGCGAGAGTCGGAAAAAAGATGTTGGATTATGACGAAGCGGCGCTGGGGCGAGGAGAAACGGATTTGTCGGAGAGACACCTCGAGGAGTAAAATTCGAAGCCCCCAGGTCACCTTCGGTGACCGGGGTCCCGACGGCAAGGCCGCCTAGGGACACGAAATCCGAAACATTTAATTTGGTCTGCCGGTTACGGTCACGAAGCCCGTTACGTTAGGCGGTAACGTTAAGCGTAAAAACACGTAACCCTTTGACGCTTTACGAAACGGGCATCGTAACCCATTAACGCTAGACGAAAAAATTAAGTTTCGAATTTTGATATTTTAATTTCAAGTTTATGAGTCTTTGGAAAAAAATATTTGGCGATCCGAATAAAAAAATTATTGATAACATGCGGCCGATTGTGGAGCGCATTAATTTTTTGGAATCCGATTTTGAAAAATTGACTAACGAGGAATTGAAAAATAAAACCATCGAATTTCGTTTGCTTTTAGAAAAGGGCAAAACTTTAGACGATATTCTTCCCGAAGCCTTTGCCGCTTGCCGAGAAGCCGCTAAAAGAACGCTTGGCCAGCGGCATTTTGACGTTCAGCTTGTCGGCGGCGCGGTGCTTCATCACGGTCAAATTGCCGAAATGAGAACCGGCGAGGGTAAAACCTTAACCGCGACCTTGGCGGTTTATTTAAATGCTTTGTCGGGCAAAGGCGTTCATCTTGTTACAGTTAACGATTATTTGGCAAAACGCGATTCGGTTTGGATGGGGCAAATATATTATGCGTTAGGATTGTCGGTGAGTTGTATAAATCACGAATCCGCGTTTTTATATGACCCAGCGTATCAGGAAAAAATTCCTAATTCTGTCCCTTCGGGGCATCTCCCGCAGGGAGACAAATTTCAAATTCCAAATAAACCCCCACATTCTCCCCCTATTTCGCCGGAGGCGAAACAGGGGGAGTTAGAGGGGGTGGACCAAGGTTCGGTTCGCGATGAAAACAGAGACACAAAAGGTGTTTTTAAAATAGAAGATTCTTATCTTCGTCCGGTCGCGCGCCGCGAGGCTTATGCTGCCGATGTTTTGTACGGCACCAACAACGAATTCGGTTTTGATTATTTGCGCGACAATATGGTGGTGCAGCAAAATCAGATGGTTCAGCGCGATTTAAATTACGCTATTGTTGATGAAATTGATTCCATTTTAATTGACGAGGCGCGTACACCTCTTATAATTTCCGCGCCAGCCGAAGAATCCGCTGACCTTTATTATCGTTTTGCCGAGCTGGTAAAAAGATTGGAAGAAAATGCCGATTATAACGTTGATGAAAAAATGCGCGCCGCAACGCTTACCGAGCAGGGCATTTCCAAAATGGAAAAATGGCTGGGAGTGGAAAATATTTATACCGAGGGCGGCGTAAAATTAGCCCATCACGTTGAACAGGCTCTTAAAGCAGAAGTGCTTTTTAAAAAAGACAAAGATTATGTGGTGAAGGACGACGAGGTAATAATTGTTGACGAATTTACCGGACGTTTGATGGTCGGCAGGAGGTATAGCGAGGGTTTGCACCAGGCAATAGAAGCCAAAGAAGGCGTAAAAATTCAGCGCGAAAGCCAAACGCTCGCCACGGTTACTTTTCAAAATTATTTCCGCCTTTACAAAAAACTCGGCGGTATGACCGGCACGGCAGCAACCGAGGCGGAAGAATTTGCCAAAATTTACAAGCTTGAAGTGGTGCAAGTTCCCACCAACAAGCCGATGGTCCGCGAAGATTTGTCCGACAGAATTTATAAAAATGAAAAAGGAAAATTCAAGGCGGTGATAGAAGAAATTAAGCGCCGGTATGAAGCAGGCCAGCCGGTGCTCGCGGGCACAATTTCAATTGAAAAAAATGAACTTTTAAGCCAGATGCTTGACCGCGAAGGCGTTCCGCACAATGTTTTAAACGCAAAAAACCACGAACGCGAGGCGGAAATTATCGCCCAAGCCGGCCGGCGCGGCGCGGTTACGCTCGCCACGAATATGGCCGGCCGCGGCGTTGATATTATTTTGGGAGGCAACCCGCCAATTGCCGAAGAAACCGATGCGGTGCGCGACGCCGGCGGGCTTTTTGTGCTTGGCACTGAACGCCACGAGTCGCGCCGTATTGATAATCAGTTAAGAGGACGAAGCGGCAGGCAGGGCGACCCCGGCCAAACGCAATTTTTTGTTTCGGTTGACGACGATTTAATGAGAATTTTTGGAGGCGACCGTTTAAAAAGAATTATGGAAACGCTGGGGCTCCCCGAAGATATGCCGATTGAAAACAGTATCGTTTCGCGTTCCATTGAATCGGCGCAGAAAAAAGTGGAATCGCACAATTTTGACACCAGAAAATATTTGCTCGAATACGATGATGTATTAAACAAGCACCGCGAAACAATTTACCGAAAACGGAGGGAAACAATGACAAGCCAAAATTTTAAGGAGCAAATTTTAAAAATGATTGAAGACGAAATTGAAAGAATTGTTTTGTTCCACACCGCCGCGCCGCAGGAAAAAGAATGGAATTTGGAAGAAATTTATGAATCAGTCGGCACAATTTTTCCGATTCCCGCCGAGGCAAGAAGAAAGATGGATGATTTAAGAAGCGAAGCGAGTGAAACGAGCGAAGCTCCACATTCGCACACGAACGAGGGAGGCGGGAAAAAAGAAGACGCGGAGGCGCGGACAAAAATTATTGTCTATTTAATGGCTTTGGTTATCAAGGAATATGAAAATTTGGAAAAAAGAGTTTTTGAAATAACCGGCAACGCAAACGCGATTAGAGATATAGAAAAGGGTGTTACGATTCGGAGCATTGATACGCTGTGGGTGGAACATTTGGAGGCAATGGACAGTATGAAAACCGGTATTGGCTTGCGTGGTTACGGCCAGCGCGACCCGCTTGTTGAATACAAAAGAGAGGCATACCGAATGTTTTCCGAAACTTTGGCGCTGATAGAAAGGCAGGTTGTTTATAATATTTTCAAAATCGGCGTTTCCACCGCCCCAGCGCAATCGTTGCTTGACAGAAGGGGAGTTTCGGTTTCCGCGCCCGAGAAGGGTGGAGGAAGCGGAAGCACCCACCCGCGCTCAAGCGATGGTGCGAAGGTGGGGCGCAACGACCCGTGTCCTTGTGGTTCGGGTAAAAAATATAAGAGGTGTCATGGTAAATAATATGTTTAAATTAGGAAAGTACAGACATTTTAAAGGAAAAGAATACGAAGCTATTGGTATTGCCAAGCACAGCGAAACACTTGAAGAATTAGTTGTATATCGGGCACTCTATGGCGAAGGACAGATTTGGGTAAGACCACTAAAGATGTTTATAGAAGAGGTTGGAATAGATGGAAAGAAAATTCTAAGATTTGAGTATATTAGTAAATAATTCCTGCGGACGCAGAAATAAAATCAAAAAGCGAGCGTAGCGAAGCCCCGTAGTGAACTAGCAAAGCGAGTTCTACTACTGGGGTGTCACGGGGTGTAAAAATATGATCAGATTAAGAAAAGTCAAAACTTTGGACAGAAAATATTTTGCCAAGTGGTGGAGAGATAGGACGCTTATTAAGTTGACCAGTGGAATTTTGAAGAGAATGACAGATCAGGAAATTAATCATTCCTTTTCGAAGATACTTGCTGATAAAAATACTTGCCACTTCATGATTGTATCTGATCAAAAAGTAATTGGGCATATCTCATTAGGACAAAGACGAAATGGTTGGTACGAGATGCAAATTGTTATTGGGGAGAAAAAATGGCAAGGGAAAGGGTACGGCACGGAATCAATAAAATTGTTAATTAGAAAGGCAAGGCGGATGGGTATTTCAAATATTTATTTAGAAGTACGGCCAAATAATATAAGGGCGATACGTGTATACGAAAAATGTGGTTTTCGTAAGGCAGGAATTAAGAAATATCCGAAAAACAAATATTTGCCGCAAACCCTAAAGATGATTTTGGTGCGGAAGTGGAAAAAAGTATAAAAAATGTTGTGGAAAATAATATGATACTTCATATCGCAATAAAGAAAGATTGGGAGATGGCCAAAGAAAATGATGAATATCGGGGCGACACTCTTGACTCCGAAGGATTTATTCATTGTTCAACCCCCAAGCAAATAGATGGAGTTGCTCAGCATCTTTTTAAGGGTAAAAAAGATTTAGTCTTGTTGGAAATTGACGAAAAGAAAGTTCGGCCCGAAATTAAATATGAGGATGCTGGAAACGGAAAATTATATCCCCACATCTATGGTCCATTAAATACTGACGCAGTAATTAATGTACGCGATTTCTATGTAGAATAGGCAAAAAGTATAAAAAATGTTGTGGCGGGTAGGGTTGTGGAAAAATATTTAACAGAATTTGCGGATGTGGTATAGTAAAAGTACAAACGCCCCATCCAGCCGCAAGGTCCGATGGGGTTTAAAATTATAAATAAGGATTGCCGTTATAAAATTAATAAAATCGGCAGAAACGACCCCTGCCCTTGTGGAAGTGGAAAGAAATATAAAAAATGTTGCGGGAAGTAAGTTGTATGTTTGTGCGGCTTGCCCGCCGAAGTCTTGACGTAGGCGGGAGCGAAAAAATCAGACGGAACTCCGGTTAAGTATAAATATTGCTGCGGGAATAAATAGCTGTAATTTTAATTAAAGTAAGCGGAGTCCGCCGAAGCCCGCCGAATCGGCGGACGAAGGAGGGCGGAAGCGGAAAGAAGTTCAAAAGGTGTCACGGGGCATAGCATAAAAATATGAATGACAAGTGCTTAATTTGCAGTCGGATAGCAAATATCAAGGAGGGAACTAACCCTTATTTTGTTAAGGAGTTGGAAACAGGATATGTGGTGATTGGAGATTTTCAATTTTATAAAGGTTATACGCTGTTCCTTTGCAAAAGACATGTTGCTGAATTGCACGAACTGCCCAATGATTTTAGGAAGAAATTTTTGAAAGAGATGAGTCTGGTAGCAGAGGCGGTTTATAAAGCATTTCGTCCCGAGAAACTGAATTATGAGCTTTTGGGCAATACTGATAGGCATGTGCATTGGCATATTTTTCCAAGATATTTAGATGACCCCGATCCCTTAAAGCCTGTCTGGATTATAGATGAGAAAATTAGGAAGGCCGAAAATACAAAGCCAACCCAGAGATTATTAGACAAATTAAAGAGAGAACTGAAAAATAAAATAGAAGAACTCCTGCGGACACAGAAATAAAATCAAAAAATGCCGTGGCGGGTAGGGTTGTGGATAAATATTTGACAGAATTTATAGATGTGGTATAGTAAAAGTACAAACGCCCCATCCAGCCGCAAGGCCCGATGGGGTTTAAAATTATTAGGACTTACGCGTTTAGTTCTCTCCCTTTGTAAAGGGAGAGTTAGAGAGGGATTTGAATTTTAAAAATCCCCCTTATTCCCCCTTTACGAAAGGGGGAAAACATTCGGAGTTGGTCGAAGTGCGTAAGTCCTAATTATATGAAAACAGTATTATTTATTGATGGGAGGAATTTTTTGGGTAAATTGGAGGCCGTTTTCGAAAAAGAAGGGATTTCCATGCCAGCGTGGGACAGTTATGGTTTTGATGGGCTTCTTACTCATGTTCTTGAGGGAATCCCCATTGATGAAAAAATATTTTATTTCGCGAAAATAAAAGAACATCCCGCGACAAAAGAAAAATCACAAGAATTAATAAAAGAGAGACGTTCGGTTAAAACTTATTTAGAAAAACAAGGTTTTAAGGTTATTCTTTCGGGTGTTGTTAGGGGACATAACACAAAAGATTTGAAAGGAAGGGAGGTTCTTATTTTTAAAGAAAAAGGTGTTGACGTAAGCATCGCTGTCGATATGGTGACTGCGGCATGTGACGGCTCTATAAAAACGGCAATCATTGGAAGTTCCGACTCGGATTTACAGCCTGCCGTGCGCGAACTTAACAAAAGAAATGTTGAATGTATTTATTTGGGTTTTGAAATTATGCCCAATAAAGGATTAACGGCAACGACCAAAAGAACCATCCTCATTCGCAATTCTGAAGTTTTAAATTATAAACAAGGGTTGCCTTTATAAAATTAATAAAGTCGGTCGTATCAACTCGTGTCCATGCGGAGCGAAAAAATCGGACGGAACGCCAGTTAAGTATAAACATTGCTGCGGGAATAAATAGTCACAATTTTAATTAAAGCAAGCGGAGTCCGCGGCGTCCCGACGCAACGCCGGGGCTACGGCCCGGTTGCTATGTTAAGTAAGTAAAAATATGGAATACCTAAAAGGGCAACAAGAAAAGGAAGCAATCCGATGGATGGAAAAAGCAGGCGAAGTTGCCAAAAGGGCTTTGTGCCTTAAGGCAAAATGCGGAACGGTTATTGTAAAAGACGGAGAAATAATCGGAGAAGGATATAACGCTCCTCCATTGGATAAAGAAGAAAATCGGATGTGCAGTAAGGAATTCGGCCCCGGTAAACCAAAATTTGATAAAACATGCTGTATGCATGCCGAATGGCGGGCAATTATGGATGCGTTGAAAAGAAATTCAGAAAAATTGAAAGAATCGAAACTATATTTTACAAGAGTGGATGAAAACGGGCAGATTAAGAAATCGGGCAAACCTTATTGTACGGTATGCAGCCGTATGGCGCTGGACGCGGGAATTGAAAAGTTTGTATTGTGGCACGAAGAGGGAATTTGCGAATACTCGACAGATGAATATAATCAGCTGTCTTACGAATATATTTATGCGGAGTAAGAAATAAAATCAAAAAATATTGCGGAAATAAAAATAAAAAGGAGTCCTGTGTTTAGGCTCCTTGAGTGGACATTAGGCGAGAGGCAGATGAATGTCCTTGCGGTAGACAACATCGTTTCCGGCGCCGAGATGATAAATGTCGGTTTCGCCAACGAGGCGGTAACGGTGCCTCAGAAAGAAAAAACGCATTTTAAAATTATTTGTTTTTGTGTCGCAGAGTACGTTAGTTATGTTAAATTCTTTTACTCCTTCCACCTCGGCATTTCTGATTAGAAAGCTCGCGACGTATCGGCCGCGTTGGTCGGGGCGCACTGTAAGATTTTTTAATTCGAGAGATTCGGTAAATTGTTTGTGGCGTTGATATATTGCCGCTCCGATAATTTGATTTTGTGAAAGAGCGATGATGGCGCGTTTTGTTCCCCCCTTGAGTTCTCCGTGCGCCTTTTCTGCCCACTTTTCAAAATCCGGATAATCTGTTTGCGGAATCCACAGCCGCGGACCCAAAAGATAGGCAATAATTTCATCTACTCGGGAAAGCGGATATTCGTTTGTGAATCTAAAATCCATTTTCAATCCTCCTTGCGTTATTGATGAAAAATTAAATTTTTTAACTAAATATACCGTAGCACAATAATGGCTTAAATGTCAATAGTTTGTGTGATAAAATAAATAGCAGAGCAGAAACCAAACGTGCTGCGGCAAATAAATATGGCGATAATCAATAAAAAAATTTGGCCGGAGTATTTTGACGCAGTGGCTTCCGGAAAGAAAAAGTATGAGCTGCGCCTTAATGATTTTGAAGTTAATGAGGGCGACATTCTTGTGCTCGAAGAATGGGATCCCAAGACGAAAGAATATACCGGGAGAAAGATTGAAAAGAAAGTTACTTATGTCGGGCAATTTAAGATTGATAAATTATTCTGGCCTGAAGAGAAAATAAAAGAAAAGGGGATTCAGATTATTTCGTTGGAATAATTTTAGGGGAGTTGCTGAAATATAAAAAAGTTCCATGTAAAATAATAAAATAAAATAATAAAAAATATGTCAGAAAAAATATCAGAGTTGGATGAAAAATCAAAAGAGTTGCACGAGAAATTAAAAAAGAAAATAGAAGAGGAGTCTCGGATCCGCACCGAAAATGAATATATCGATGCGGCGGTGCACTACGCCTTGTCGTGCGGCTGGGTGAAAGAAGAGCAAAAGGATCTTTTGATAGAAAAGTATTTAAAACCGATTTACCAAAAATATCTTGAAATTATTGATGATTTGCGCAAAGAAAAAGTTCCGGAAAAAGAATTGGCGAATATTATTTTAAGAATGAACAATTGCCTTGAATCAACCCATCGAATCGGCTCAACCGACCCGGACAATATTATCAGGACGATTAAGGATTCCAGAAATCGCGCCAGAGACGAATACACAGAATATGCGCTGACATCATTGCTTGAATTCGTGTCCGATATAATAACAAACTAAATCGCGCGGAAGCGGGGAAAATATAAAAAATGTTGTGGATATAACTAAATATTTATATTTATGCGTGGCAATTTAACTAAACTGGAGCAAGCAAGTTTCTCGCCGGAACAAGAATCTATAAAAGAGGCTCTTGCAAATATTGATGTTGAACAACTCTGTAGGGAAATCAAACAACTGAATTTTCCGCGATACCTCATTGATGGTGCAATTGATTTTGCGCGGAACGGGAAGGTAAAAATTTTACAGATTCCCGATGAGTGTTGGCGCGACAGGCAAGCGCTTGAAGAGATGGTGGCACAGATTGCGGAGAATCACATTAAAGAGTTTTATCCGCCAGGATGGCGAGAGCCGATAAGAGTCACTGTTGGTTATGTTGATTTTCAATTAACCAAATTTCTTGGGGGAAAACTTGCAAATGCACTGTTATCAAGAAAAAAGTAATGCTGTTAAATGAAGGACATGCGACATTGTTCAAGTCTGGGCGGATTGGGCAAAAATATAAAAAATGTTGCGGGAAACAATATGCTTAAATTAGGAAAATACAAGCACTACAAAGGGAATGAGTATGAAGTTGTTGGCGTAGCAAAGCACAGCGAAACACTTGAAGAGTTGGTGGTTTACCGAGCGCTTTATGGGAACCAAGATTTATGGGTGCGACCGTTGAAAATGTTTACCGAAGAAGTTGAAATTAATGGAAAGAAAAAATCAAGATTTGAATATATTGGCGAATAATTTTTGCGGGCACAGAAATAAAATTAAAAAGTATCATGGGAAATTAAATCCTAAGAATAATCCTAGGATTAATCCTAGGATTCTTATAAAATTAAGACTTACGCGTTTGGTTTTCTCCCTTTGTAAAGGGAGAGTTAGAGAGGGATTTAAATTTTAAAAATCCCCCTTATTCCCCCTTTACGAAAGGGGGAAAACGTTCGGAGCTGGTCAAAGTGCGCAAGTCCTAATAATATTAAAAATATGGCGAGACGGGAATCAAACAAGGAAAAAATTAGAAACATTCAAAACTCCAAAGGCACTTATTATATCAGCATGCCGATAGATTTAATGCGCGAACTCGGTTGGCGCGAGCGGCAAAAGGTTGAGGTCACAAAATTCGGAAAAGATAAAATTATCATCAAGGACTGGAAAAAGTGACAAAAAGCGTTATGGCGGGCATGGGTTGCGGATAAATACCAACTATTGACTTTTTTAAACGGAGGTAGTAAGATAAAAACATAAAGTCGCCATTTTACGCCATCACTACGCCAATTTACGCCATATTTTTAGCGTTCTATGGCGTTGTGATGGCGTCTTGTGGCTTCTAAAAAAATATGTACGCAGTAATTAAAACAGGAGGCAAGCAGTATTTGGTTAAAGAAGGCCAAGTTTTGGAAATAGAAAAGCTCGGGAAAAAGCCGGGTGAAAAGTTGGAATTTGAGGCAATGCTTGTTTTTGACGACGCCGGCAAGGAAGTTAAAATCGGCAAACCGCTTGTTGGCGGCGCGAAAGTCGCTGCCGAAGTTTTGGATGAAGCAAAAGGAGATAAGGTTTCGGTGATTAAGTTCAAAAGAAAAGTCAGATACAAAAGAAATGTCGGGCACAGGCAGTGGCATACGAAGGTTAAGATTAGTCAGATAGTTGCTTAGTTACTTGGTTACTTGGTTGCTTAGGACGAGTTTTAATTTCGTTTAGTATCGTTTTGTCGCTGGCTTGCGCACGTTGTTTGCTCGCTTCGCTCACAACTACGCCGAAACACGTTGAATTTATTAAAATTAAAAATGGCCCTTTTGATCCGTACCCCGTAAAGTAGACACGAAATAAAAACCTACTTCTTGGCGAACAAAAGATGATTTCTGTATTCTACCGGAGTCATCTTTTTTAAATTCCATTGTTGCCGTTCGTTGTTGTAATAAT
>Ga0265296_1001115_pt1 | contig 32960 bp, 29 predicted proteins | sample MunlanPumphouse1_FD_189073 | JGI IMG/M metagenome (GOLD analysis project Ga0265296, IMG submission 189073) | Groundwater microbial communities from a municipal landfill in Southern Ontario, Canada - Pumphouse #1 | ecosystem: Environmental > Aquatic > Deep subsurface > Groundwater | place...
CAATACAATTCTCAAGTTTCTCTTCTTGAACAAGTAGGAATTCTCAAAGACGGTGCCATCACAGGAATAGACGGCAACAAGTATCCCATTCCCACCTTGGAACAGATCGCTTCTTGTCTTCTTGAACGTGAGCGAGAATTTTCTGTCAAACGTGATCAAGGCTTTACCAAACTTCTTCTCGTCCCCTTTGGCATGAGCCTTGATGCCCTTCGAGAAACCCTCAAGCAATTCCTTCTTGCCTACAAACAATCTCACGAAGATTTTGATTTAGATATCAATGAACCTCTCTACACTTGGGTAGAAGGTTATGAAGGAGCAGACATTGGGGATCCTCCAAAGATTGTGTATAACCCCAAGTCCTTTGATGATAACCACCAAAGTCAGACCAAGCTCGAGATTCTCGAAGCACAAGTAGACAATCCAGACTCCTCCTTCCCAGGATGGAGAATCCATCTCCTTCAACCATCCAATCTTCAAGACCTTGAAGATAACCCCACTCTTCCCAAAGGTTTTGCTCTCATCCCCAGAGAAGGCCAAGGAATAACCAATGGTGAGGAAACCCCTCGTCCTTCCCTTGAAGCGGGAAAATCTCCCAATGACTATCTCTCCATCTTTCAAAAAGCCCAAGACAACCCAACCTCTCCTTACTTTCAAGAATCCGGACTTACTCCTGAAGATTGGATCCTTGCTTTCATAACCCACCTTACAGAAACAGGACAACTATTGGACGATTACGGAAGTAGTGAAGAAAGCATCACTTACCTTATAGGATCCTTTTTCCCGTCTATTGATGGTTCCGTCCTTGTGCCTTTCGCGTGCTGGAACCGCGGCTTCCGCCAGGCGAGCCTGAGCGGGAGTGTTCCCGGCAATCGCGGTGGCGACCTCGGTGTTCGTTCCGCGGTGATGATTTAACTTTTTGTTATGTCTCTTTTTCACCCAACATCAGAATCCTCTCATCCCTCCGAAACTGGGAAATCTCTTTCCGAAGCATTTTTGAATGTTTCTTCTGTCCGTGACGCTCTTCCCGAACAACATCGCGCTCACTTTGATGAACTGCGGGAGAGTATTCTCGCTTTCTGTCATGAGTTTAAGATTCCCGTTGAAACTCTCAGGAGTAAAGAAGCCTTCGGAGTAGAACTTGCTTCCAAAAGAATTCCTCAAACGAGAATGGCACACGCAGTTTCCCTTTTTGCACGTCTTGAACATTTGGTCACAAACAAGGAACCACTCAAAGAAGAACATCCCGAATATCTTGAAGAAGCGGAACATCTCTATCACCTCACGGAACAATACAATGCTCAAGTCTTTCTTTTGCAACGATGCGGTATTTTACACACAAAACAGGAACAACTTCCCACAGGACGCTTGCAACGTCTTTTTGATCTTTTCCAATCTCTCCTTGCCTTTGGAAAAAAGAAAAGACCAGAAATAAAAGGAACAAAAGAAACCTTTTACATCACGGGCACCAACGGACAAGAGTATTCTGTTCCTACTTTGGAACAGATTGCGCAAAGACTCTATGAACAACGAGAGAAACTTGAAACAAAACGAGACCAAGGTTTCACCAAACTCCTTCTCGTTCCCTTTGGAATGAACCTTGATGCTCTCCTTGATACCTTCAAGCAATTTCTTCTTTGTCATCGCTTCCTTCTTGTTCCTGATTCGCAAAGAAGGCAAGGTGCAGAAGAACTTCTTAATATGATGCTCTACAGTCTGAATGAAGGAGGGGAGCCGAGCAACATCTATGATCCGCAATGTTTCGAATATAAAGAACATCACGGAAGGACAAAAACCGAGATCCTCGCAGAGCAGGAGAAAAAAATAGCTTCTTTTCCTCCCGGTTGGAGAATAGTGCTTTTACAATCTTTAAACCAAGAAGATCTTGGATCCGTCAAAGGCATTGCTTCCATTCCTCGAAATGGTCGGGGAAAACAACGAGGAGTTTTTCATCCTCGGCCCGATGTAGAAGCCGGATATACACCTTCCGAATACCTTTCCATTTTTGTGCAAGCGCAACAAGATTCCACAGATCCTTATCATGGAGAATCTGGCATGACTCCTGAAGACTGGATCATCGCTTTTATGACGCATCTGGAAGAAACGAGAAAACCGCTTGATGAGAGTACTCCTGAAAGTGATATGACCAGTGCCTGTTCTCTCACAGGGGCATATCTTTCCCCTTATGGCGGGGTGACGGAAGCTTATTGGTATAACTATGGAGAAAGAGTAACTCTCGATAGCAGACGTTCTCATATTTCACAAGATCAGGTTGGAGCTCGATTTGTCGTGGAGATTTAGCCATCGCTTCTGAACAAAAAAATCCGTCAGGATTTTCCTGGCGGATTTTTTTATCCTCTCTTTCAAATTATTCCTGCATCTTTTTTTCAAACCATCCGCGTTCCTCACCAATGGTTCCAAAGAAAGAAAGAACTTTTCCGTCCGTGTCCATCCAGAGAGTCGTGCAAGAGGTGTCGACGGCCAAGAACGGACTTTGGCGTGAACCGCGTTCATCCAGTTCGATGGCTTGGATACTTGAAGGAAGACAGAAGATCACATTCGTCTGCGTTGTATACCATGTCAACGCGGAAATGCGTTCACTGGTGCGTGTAAGCAAGGTATCGGTATGAGTATAGCTGTCGTAGATATGTAGATCAAATCCATCACTCAACAAAAGTTTTCCTTGTGTATTCCATTGCCATAACAAAGCGGAGTCATTGAGAAGAATGGGTTGGTCACCTCCGTTTGCGTCTAGGAGTAAGAGATGTTGATGCCGTGTGTCTTCAAGAAGAAAGACATGATCCGGAGAAGGAAGGAAACGATAAGATCCTAGGGGAAGATAAGCCAGAATGGTGGTTTCTCCATTTTGAATACGAACGAGTGTGGCGCGTTCGGCGGTTTGTTGAATAACGGCCAGGCCTTGCGAAGTCATACGCGCGGCATCCATGGAAAAGTCATAAGAATCAAAAAGTTGGTTGGCGATATTGAGGCGTGCATTTTGTGTATCGGTTTTGACAAAGAGAAAACCGTCTTGCCCCATATCCCACCAGAGATCGGTGATGTCAGAAAAAAGATCCGTGAGGGAAAGGAGAAGATCTCCATCGCGAGTGTAGACAGAAAACGGTTCTTTCAGATCGGTTGTTTCAACAAGAAGATAACGACCTTCTGGGGACCAAGCGATATTTTTTATTTCAAGAGGTGAAGGAAAGGAATCGATAAGAAGGGGAGCTGTTTCTTTGGCCGCAAGTTGCCACACTTCCACATTTTTTTCTCCTTGCACAACGTAAGCAACGGCGGTGTGATCCGTTGTTGTTGCCGTCAAAACAGGTTCCGCGGGAGAGAGACGTTCCGGAGCATCGGCAAGAAAAAGGGTCGCCATGGCAAAAGTGGTTTGATTACTTTCAACCTCCAGTGTTTTTTCCCAAGAAAGATATCCATCTTTTATGATGCGTACTTGATATTCTCCCGGGATTACAGTATCAATGACCGCCGGTGTTTTTTCTTTTGCTTCAACGTCGTTGAGAAACACCGTCGCTCCTTTGGGAAGACTTTCCAAAGAAAGGACACCGGTTTTGACAATCATTCCGGTCCCCACATGGTAGCGATACCCGGCGGTGTAAAGCACGGCGATGGGCGCGGAAATCAAAAAACCGAAGAAAAAAAGGTAAAAAAGAATACGGCGAAGTGGGCGAGGCATAGAAAGTGGTTATTGGCATTGTAGCGAACAGAGATCTTTTCGTCACGAAGACATGTTATAGGTCCTATTGGTCTTATAAGGACCTATCATATAATTTTGACGCACGGTTTTTTGCGAGGTATCCTAGGAACACATTTTCTCTATGCAAAAAACTTCTTTCCGTTTTTCTTTCCCCGTTGTTTTATTGGCGATCATTGTTTGTCTTATCACCGCTTTTGGTTTTGGATGGTACACAGGCGAGTTACATGAGCGTCGCAGTGAAGTTCCTACGGGAGAGGGACAAGTAGTGAACAAAAGCGATACTCCCGACGGAGTCTCTGAAGATATAGACTTCAAACAGTTTTGGGATGTATGGGATTACATCAAGGGACAATATTATGAGCAGCCGGTTTCCGAACAAGATCTTTATTACGGCGCCATGAAAGGCATGGTGGATGCTCTTCCTGACGATTACTCCGCTTTTTTCACCCCCGAGGAAGCAGAGGAATTCATGAATCAAATTGATGGAACGTTTGAAGGAATCGGCGCGGAGATTGATGTGAAAGACGGTCAATTGCAAATCGTTGCACCGCTTCCGGGAACACCCGCTGAGACAGCAGGGTTGCGAACCGGGGATTGGATTTTGGCGATTGACGGAACGGAAACCATCGGCATGGCCGTGGAAGAAGCCATTTCAAAAATTCGCGGGGAACAGGGGACACAAGTGATCCTCACGATAGGTCGTCAACAAGGAGCGGAAATTTTGGACATTCCCGTGACGCGAGACACCATTGTTGTTGATAGCGTGCAATGGAAGGTGGAGGACAATGGCATTATGACAATCGGCGTCTCCACATTCAATTCCGACACTTCCGCTTTGTTTCAAGAAGCGGTAAATGAAGCGCTTACCTCTGACGTCAAAGGTATCATCTTGGATCTGCGAGGAAATCCGGGAGGATTATTAACAGCCGCTATTGATATGGCTTCGCTGTGGGTCGGGAATCAAACCGTTGTGATCGAGAAAGCGCAAGAAGGCACCCAAGTGTATGCGGGTTTTCTTTCCGCACGTTTGCAGGGAATACCAACCGTCGTTTTAGTGAATGGCGGAAGCGCTTCCGGTTCGGAGATTGTGGCCGGTGCTCTGCAGGATTATCACGTCGCGATTTTGGTCGGCACGCAAACGTATGGCAAAGGATCCGTACAGGATTATCAAGAACTTCCGGACGGATCAGCCGTGAAGGTGACGATTGCCCAGTGGTACACCCCCGATGGTCGCTCGATCAATAAGACGGGGATTGCCCCGGATCTTGTCGTTGATTATACCCTTGAGCAGTATCAAGCCGGCAGTGATCCTCAAAAAGAGAAAGCGATCGATATTCTTCTTTATAGCTATGAAAGCACCCTTCAAGCCACGACCACAACCACTGAAGAATGAAGCTCCACGCACAAACATACGGTCTTTTAGTATTCGTGCTAACGTGCGGGGAGCGGAATCCCCCGAAGCTTTAGCGAAGGGGGGTAAAAAGACCATCCCTCGGCATAAGTCTCCTCATGTCGCCGAGGTTTCCGCCGGCGGAATTGTTGTCAAAAAAGGTCCGCAGGGTTTTGTGTTTGCGCTCATGAAAGATTCGTATGACAAGTGGTCTTTTCCCAAAGGGCGGGTGGAGAAAGGGGAAGAGTTGGCAGACGCGGCCGCACGGGAAACCATGGAAGAGCTTGGACTTGAGCGGATTCATTTGGTGGAATACTTGGGAAAGATTGATATCTGGTTTAAAGATCGTTTTGAAAAAAAAGGAGCACTCGTGCACAAAGATATTCATTACTTTCTTTTTGAAGCGCCGGAGGATGCGGAGATTCATCCTGTTCCCTCCGAGCACACGTATGAAACGCGTTGGGTTTTGGCCTCTGAAGTTTTGGATCAATCCAGTTATCGAGATGTTTGGCCCATTATCCACCTTGCTTTGGAAAAGGTGAAAAAATGGGAAAGATAAAAAGGATTGTGGATAGTTTTAAAGATTTTTTAGACAGATATCACAAGAAAGAACCAAGAGGAAATAGAGAAATTTTTTTGAAGGTAAGAATAAAATGGCTGAAGATAGCCATTTTATTGTTCAAAATTTTCAAACCCCTTGTTTATTTTTGTTCTTTTCAATCTTGTTGGAAGTTCTCGACAATGGAGCCTTGTTTATCGGTAGGCAGGAACTTCGCAATATGTTACGATAATTACGTAATTTTTAAGTCTTTCACATATGGCAAAGATGACCAAAGGTCAATTCATGAACGCCTTAGCCGAAATGCTCGGCGTTCCTAAGAAGACAGCCACAGCCGCGTGGGATAAGCTCGTTGAGATGGCTTATCGCGAAGTGCGCTCAAGTGGTGAGTTTAGCCTCCCGGGACTCGGGAAGCTCGTAAAGAAGTCACGCGCCGCACGCATAGGCCGTAATCCAGCAACAGGTGCCACGATCAATATCCCAGCAAAGACTGTTGTGAAGTTCCGTGTAGCCAAGCAGGTAAAGGATGCCGTCCTTTAAGATTATAACTTTCACGTTTGGCGCATAACTTTGTCAAAACCTCCGTTTTTCGCTCAACGTATGTCTCATACGTCTCGCAAAAATACTTGGTTTTTCCTCGTTCTGCATCCAAACATGTAAGTTCTAAGTGCAAAGAAAAAAGCAGGGGCCAAAAGCCTCTGTTTTTTTGTTTTTGATAGGTCCTATTGGTCCTAGAGGACTTATTCCGAGGTGCTATACTACCCCATATGCGTAAAGCGATTTTGGCAGATGTGATTCACCCTCGCATGCGTGGCGTCCACAGTTTGGAGCGCATGCAAGAACTTGAAGAATTGGTGCATACCTATGGCGGTATTGTGGTGGTCAAAACATTTCAGCGTCGATTTGCTCCTCATCCAAAAACATTTTTAGGTTTGGGAAAGATCGATCAGTTGGCAGAAGAAGGAAAACCGCTTGGTGCGGATTTACTTGTGATCAATGATCTTCTCAAGTCTCGGCAGATTTATGAGATTGGCGAGCGTTTGCGTTCGGTAAAAATTGAAGTATGGGATCGGATCGATTTGATTCTCAAAATTTTTGCCAAGCATGCGCATACCACGGAAGCGAAATTGGAAATCGAACTTGCCAGCATTCGTCATATGGGTCCGCGCATTTTTGGCATGGGTATGGAACTTTCTCGTCAGGGAGGAGGCATTGGAACTTCAGGGATCGGAGAAACCAATACCGAGATTATGCGTCGACATTTAAGGGATCGCGAGAAGCTCATCAAAGAAAAGCTCGATAAATGTCAGACCGTGCGGGAAGGGCATCGTATCTATCGACGCAGACAAGGACTCAAAACCGTTTCCATTGTCGGGTATACCAATGCGGGAAAAACAACACTCTTGAATGCTCTTACCGGACGCAAGGAATATGCAGCCAATAAACTCTTCGCCACTCTTGATACGCGTGTAGGCTCCCTTTGGCTTCCGGAAGCTAAAATGAAAGTCTTGATCTCTGATACGATCGGTTTTATCAAACATCTTCCCCCGGAATTGATCAGTGCGTTCGCTTCTACTCTTTCTGAGGCAGTCGAAGCGGATGTACTCCTGCAAGTTCTCGATGCCTCTGATCCGCATTTTCTCCAACACCTTCAAGTGGTGGAAGATATTTTGATACGATTGGGAATTGCAGATAAACCTCGCCTGTTGATCTGTCATAAGTCCGATCAAGTTGCTCCAAGACAACGTAATGTCATAGATCAAAAACTTGGGGAAATTCCTCATGTCTGGGTTTCGTCTCAAGAGGGGCAGGGGATCCAAGAATTGGTGAAAGAGATCGAGAAAATACTTCCGAAATATTGAAAACAAAAAAATCGCTGATTTTCCAGCGATTTTTTAAAAACAGATTAAAGTCCTTTCTTTGCCATTTCCGCGAGATTGTAAACTTTTCCTTCACGTTGCCACTTTTTGAGGGTGCGCATACCGCGAGCGGAAATAACAACCTTGACCATGCGTCCGGTCGCCGGATTGAGGAGGCGACGCTTGATCTGATTGGGACGCAAAATCTTTTTGGTATGGCGTTTGGAGTGGCTGACATTGAAGCCCATGCTTATTTTTTTACCTGTAACAACGCAAGTTTTTGTCATAAAGTGTTCAATAGTATGGCAGGAGTATAGCCAAACATACTGATATTGGCAAGCACTTTCCCACAAAGATCCTTTGTAAGTACCTGATTTATTCACATTTTTCCTGTACCATGGTCAATATTATGCAAGAAGGTTCATCTTCGCAAAAAGAAGTTCATTCCGCCTCTTTTCCAAGTTCTCCGGATGTATTTTTGTCCGAGTATAAAAGTGCTCGAGATCGTCTTCCTGAAAACGTTCGAGCTCCTCTAGATATTCTGCGTGAGGAAGTGATGGAGATCTGCAAAGCCCATGGCGTAGATCATCCAAGCAAACTTGTTCTTGCAGAAACTCATGTCAGTACGGAAACGCTCGAGCGTGTGCAAGAACTTCTGGATCAAATTCACTATATTTTTGAACATCAAAAACTTCCTCCAACCGTGGAAAAGAACAACGTGCCTTTGGATGACCAGGAATATACAGTGGAACTCAACCCTGCTTACGAGCGAGCGGACATTAGTATTCCTTGTGATATCCATGGAGGTTTTATCTTTGTGATAAAAGAGAGGAAAACGAGAAAACGATTAGTCATGGATCAAAACGGACAGCTCGTTGGCGATCCGGAGGGATATGATGAAATTTGGGATCTGACGGATATCGGAGGAAAGCCTGCCTTTATCGCAAAGAAAGAAGGAACATGCTGTGTTGTTTATGATGGAAAGAACATCGAGGAGCCTAAAGAATATGATGATGCCCAATTTCTTACCGATATCGGTGGGCATATTGGTTTTTTTGCTTATCAAAAACTTGGGTGGTTTGTCTTCGTAAATGGTCGCAACATAGGGGCGCAAGAAGGATATGATGTGATCGAGGATTTCATTGATGTTGGTGGAAAACCGGCGTATACCGCACAAGCAGTGCATCAGGATGATTTTTTTAAGGTTATTGTAAAAGACGGTTTTATTTTAGGAGATGAGAAAGAGGGATATAACGATATAAGTCATCTGGTGGATATTGGAGGGAAGTTGGGATCAGCTGTGAAAAAGGATACAAAGTGGTTTGTCCTTTTAGACGAGGAAGTAGTCGGAAGCAAAGAGGGATACGACAAGGTGTTTGCGCTCGCAGACATTGGAGGAAAAATAGGATACATTGCAAAAATAGAAGAGAAGATTTTTTTTATTTTAGATGGCATCCCTTTGATAGAGCTTACCGAGTATTATAAAGATGGAAACGTAGATCTTTTGAAAGACATTGGAGGGAAAATGGCATGCAAAATAAATAAAGGAGCGGCGACACGAGCTTTTTATAATGGAAAGGTGGTTGAACCTCGAGGAATATTCGATATTGTGGATGTCGGAGGGAGAATGGGCGTGATCACTGCAACCTCTCTTAATAATTGGATTTGGTTTGATGGGCGATGTACTTCCATTCACTTCAGTAAGATTCATGTTTTGCACGCTCTTGACCACGATCGCTTTTACGTGATTGCGGAAGATAAAGGGAGGATCGTCAAACGCGTTTATTCTTTTTCAGATCCAACTTTTTTCCCTCCTGATTTAGACTAAGCTTTATGCCACACACGGAACATTCTTCTTCAAGTCCTGACATACATTTACCACTGAGCTCTCCGGATGTGTTTTTGTCCGAGTATAAAAGCGCTCGGGATCGTCTCCCCGAAGGAGTGAGAGCTCCTTTGGATGCTCTTCGTGAAGAAGTGATGGAGATTTGTAAAACTCACGGAGTAGATCATCCAAGCAAACTTGTTCTTGCAGAAACGCATGTCAGTACGGAAACACTCGAGCGTGTGCAAGAACTTCTGGATCAAATTCATTATATCTTTGAACATCAAGAGCTTCCTCCGGCTTTGGAAAAGAAAGAAGCGTCTTTGGACGATCGGGAATACACGCTTGAATTGGATCCTGATTGTCCACAAATATCTCCTGCAGAAGATATTCACGGAAAGTTTGTGGTACCAATACACAAAGGAGGAAAGTTTGTGGTGATAGATCAAGAGGGAAAAACAGTTGGGGATGCCAATGGGTATGACGTCGTGAGAAAATTTCAAGATATCGGAGGAAAGCCCGGATTTATTGCAGAGATCGAAAAAAAATGTTTTGTTGTCTGGAAGGGAAAGATTGCAGGGGATTTAGAAGGGTATGACCATATTTGTTCCCTTACAGACATTGGTGGAAAGCCCGGATTTATTGCAAAGCAAGAAGGAGATCGATGGTTTGTCTTTGTGGATGGAAAGATGGCAGAAGGGCAAGAAGAATATGAACCTTACACAGACTTTGCACGGGCAGACTTTATGGGTGTCGATGGAAAACCGGTTTATACGGCAAAGGCAGATGGCCGTGAGGGCATTTTTATTATAAAAGACGGTCATGTGTTAGGGGATCCGTGGGAGGGATATGAGGCCGTGAGTAATCTTGTGGATATTGGAGGACAATTGGGAGCAGCTGTGAAAAAAAATGGAAGGTGGTTTGTTTTGTTGGAAGGGGAAATCATTGGAAATCAGGAAGGATATGACCATGTGAAGGAACTTACGAATATAGGTGGAAAGATAGGGTTTATCGCAAAAATGGGATCAGGAGAAACAATAGTTGTTTTGGATAGAGACTTCATACATATCAAATTTGGGTCGGTTGATTGTTTGAGGGATATTGGTGGAAAAGTAGCCTACAGGATACAAACAAGGGACGCGAAACTCGTTTTTTATAACGGAGAAATTATTGGATACGATGCGAAGGGACCCCATGAAGTAAAAGATATTGTTGATGTCGCGGGAAGGGTTGGTGTTATAGACAGGCTTGGTCTCAGTGATTGGATTTTTTTTGGTGAAACTCCGTTTCTTCGTTTTGATGAAGTGCTTGCGCTACGCGCTCTCGATCAAGATCGTTTTTATGTGATCGCGGAAGAGGATAAGAAGATTATCAAGCGTGTCTATTCTTTTTCAGATCCAACTCTTTTCTCTTCTGATTCAGATTAAGTTTTATGCCACATACCGAACATTCTTCTTCAAATCCTGACATACATTTACCGCCGAGCTCTCCGGATGTGTTTTTGACGGAATACAAAAGCGCTCGGGATCGTCTTCCTGAAGGAGTAAGAGTTCCTTTGGATACTCTTCGTGAAGAGGTGATGGAGATTTGTAAAACTCACGGTGTAGATCATCCAAGCAAACTTGTTCTTGCAGAAACTCATGTCAGTACGGAAACGCTCGAGCGTGTGCAAGAACTTCTGGATCAAATTCATTACATCTTCGAACATCAGAAGCTTCCCGAGGCATTAGAGCAGAAAAAAGAAATTCCTTTGGACGATCGGGAATACACGCTCGAGCTTGAGCCTGAATATAATTTGGCTGATCTTTTTGATGTCGGTGATCATCGCGGAGGTTTTAGTTGTGTTGTGTATGGACCATCCGGGGAAACAGAATTTGTGATGGATCAGAACAAACGATTGATCGGTGATCCGCAGGGATATGATGATGTCCGGTTTTTAACGGATATTGCGGGGAAGCCTGCGTTTATTGCCAAGCAAGGCGAAGAGACATTTGTAGTATGGGATGGAAAAAATTTCGGTCATTTTGAAGAGTACGAAGAATTAATTTCCTTGACCGATGTGGGAGGTAAACCGGCTTTTTTTGCAAAGAAGGAAGATCGTTGGTTTGTTTTTTGGGATGGAAAGATCATAGGGGATCAAGAAGGATATAAAGATGTGGGAGGTCTGATTGATGTCGGCGGAGAGCCTGCCTATACAGCATTACCTGATGAAGAAGGTTTTGGTTTTCTTGTTATGAAAGGAGATCAGATTGTGGGAGATCCGACAGGATATGCGGCTATTATCAATGAGTTGGTTGATATTGGAGGGAAGGTGGGAGTGTCCATGAACAGAGGGAATTCTGGCGGTTACACTGTTTTATTGGATGGAGAGGTGGTGGGAAATGAAGAGGGATATCGCAAGGTCTCAGAACTTGTGGATATGGATGGAAAGATTGGTTTTGTGGCGCGGACAAAAGACAAACAAAAAGTCCTTTTTATTATGGACGGACAACCTGTATCAGATTTAACATCTGACGTATCGATTTTTGTGGATGAGGTAACAAACATCGGGGGAAAAATGGCATGCAGGATTTTAGGACCATCCTTCTCTTACCATCAGGCTTTTTTTGACAAGGGTCGGTTGTACAATGACGGAGAGTTAATCAACGGAGTGCAACAAATAGTGAATGTTGCAGGAAAACCAATGATTGTTACCAAAGGTACTTCTGACGATAGCCATTTCATTGAAGGCACCCGTCTTGCGTTTGATCATATTTATTTTTTGTATGCTCTTGATCGCGAGCGTTTTGCCGTGGTGGCAAGAGAAGGACAAAAAATTGTAAAGAGGGTTTATCCGTTATCTGTCTATCAGAATGATTTGATTTTTTCTCTTTCACATTGATGTGTATGTTTTTTAAAAAACAACCGACCATTCCGTTGCTTTGGATTGTGTGGCTTGGCATCATCGCCATCGCGGTCATTGGAATTTTATTAAGCCAACCCTCCGCCCCCATCAGCGATCCGTCAAAAGAAGCCATAGATGAAACACAATGGCAACTGCGGGAAGATCATTATGCTTCTTTGGTTGCGGAGACCGGGGCAGGGGTGCTGATTGCAGATCAAGTGACGGGAAAAGAGGTGACCGTGACTTCGGCGACCATGCCCGCGTCCGGATTTCTCGTTATTTTTGGGGATGATGATGGAGCGCCCGGGGAGCGTATCGGTTCTCTAAAACTTGAAAAAGGCGTTCATGAAAATGTGTTGGTTCCTTTGAGTCAAGAAGTGCAAAGCGGGGAGGTTTGTTATGCGGTTGTCACGCAAGAAAATATTGACCAAAAAGAAAGTTTATATGATACAGGCGATCCGATACTCGATGCGGATGGGGCTTGGGTTTTGATGTCGTTTCAGATTCTTGGAATAGAATAAATTTTTAAATGATTATTCCATTTTTAGAATGAAGATACTTCTGAAATGAAGGGGATCCCTCGTCGTTTCACCCCGTCTGACGGGGTTTTACTCCTCGGGATAGCATCTATTTTATTTGCTATCCCGAACGAAGCCCCGCCGATGGCGGGGCAAGTGAGGGATCCCCTTCATAAACACACAAAATATTTGTGCAGAATAAATAAAAGAAGATGACATCTGTACACATGCGGGTAGGGGCGGTGTGGTATCATAGAAGCGTATGTTTCGCAAAAAAAATCATCGCAAAGAGCTGGAAAAAACCATGAAGAAGATGGATGGAGCGGTTCGTATCCCTCTTCCTTCCATGGAGCACGAGGAGGTGATGCAACCTCCCAACATGAATGACATCACCTGGCGCATCTTCCGCATCATGGCCGAGTTTGTCGAAGGGTTTCAATTTTTATCCGAGTCAAGTCGCGAGGTCACCATTTTCGGTTCTGCTCGCACACCGGAGGGAAGCCGCTGGTACAATGAGGCGCGAACGCTTGGCAATATCTTGGCCGAGCATAAGTTCACCGTGATTACCGGCGGAGGCCCGGGCATTATGGAAGCGGCCAATCGCGGCGCGTTTGAAAAAGACGGGGAATCCATCGGGCTCAACATTCAATTATCCACGGAACAACGCATCAATCCTTATGTGAAGCGCGGCCGCGGGTTTTATTATTTTTTCACCCGCAAGGTGATGTTGGCCGCCTCGGCCCAAGCCTACATTTTTTTTCCCGGAGGCTTCGGCACCTTGGATGAATGTTTTGAAATCATCACCTTGATCCAGACGCATAAAATGCAAAAGACGCCCGTCATCCTGGTGGGAAAAGAATTTTGGGATCCCCTGTGGGCATGGGTGAAACAGCAATCCTTGGAAACACAACAGGCTATTGCTCCCCAGGATTTAGACCTCGTCCATATCGTCGATACGGCGCAAGAGGCTTTTGTCTTTATTAAGGATTCTGAAGAACGCACGTTATTTTAGAACGTATGGCAACACAAAAAATAAAGCGTCAAGCTTGGGTGGTGGATGTGGACATGGGCTATGGACACAGTCGTGCCGCCCACGTCCTGCGTGATCTTGGCGGCGGGGAGGTGATTTCCGCCAATAACTACGAAGGGATTCCGGATTCTGACAAAGAGCTTTGGAACAAGAGTCGTGAGGCGTACGAGAAAATTTCCAGGCTCAAGCCGATTCCCATCGTCGGGGATGCTCTTTTTGGCGCTTTGGATCATTGGCAACAAATTCCTTCCTTTTATCCTCGCCGCGATCTTTCTCGCTCGAATATTCAGTTGCGAGAAATCTATCATTTCATCAAAAAAGGCATGGGAAAGCATCTGATTGACAAGATGAGCGAAAATCCCGTGCCGCTGGTAACCACCTTTTTTCTTCCCGCCTTTGCTGCGGACTATTTTGATTATCCGGGAAAGATTTATTGCATTACGACCGATGCGGACGTCAGTCGCACCTGGGTTTCCATGGATCCTAAAAGCAGTCGCATTATTTATTTTGCTTCCAACGGTCGGGTGGCGGAGCGATTGAAACTCTACGGAGTGCGTTCCGAGCAAATTCATCTCACGGGTTTTCCTTTGCCCAAGGAATTGATTGGCGGACCTCGTGCCGGAGTGATCAAAGAAAATCTCCGTGAGCGCTTGTGCCACCTCGATCCCCAAGGCATTTTTAGAAACAGATATTTAAAAACCTTGCAGGCGGAACTTGGAAAAAATTTTACGATTACGCAAGACGGTCATCATCCGCTCACGCTTTTGTACAGTGTGGGAGGAGCGGGGGCGCAACGCAAGTTGGCGGCCGATATTTTGGGAAGTATCAAGGGGGAGCTTAAACAAGCGAAGTTGCGTCTCGTCCTGATGGCAGGGACGCGCAAAGATGTCGCCCGTTTTTTTCAAGATGCCGCGTTTGATCTGGGGCTCAAAAAAGAACTGGGCCATACCATTTTTATTGAATCGTATCCTTCCCGAAAAGAATACTTTGACGGGTTTAACGCGTGGCTCAAAGAAACCGATATTCTTTGGACCAAACCGAGCGAACTTTCTTTTTATACGGGGCTCGGGATCCCCATCATTATCGCTCCTCCGATCGGATCCCAAGAAGAGTTTAATCAAGTGTGGCTCCAGTATGTGGGAGGGGGAGTGCCGCAAGGAGATCCGCGTTATACCAACGAGTGGTTGTTTGATTGGATTGAGTCGGGGGGAGTGGCGCGCATGGCCTGGAGCGGATTTGTGGAAGCGCCCACCCATGGCACTTATCGCATAGAAAATATTGTCTTAGGGAAGCCGGATGTGATTCATCCTCTTCCTTTGATCGTTTAGTTTTTTGTATGGATCAAACCCTTCAACATTTATTGCGTACGATTGTCCGTGTCAATAAAGACAGAGAAGAAGCGCCCAATGAAGACATGATCGCCGTGAACGATACGCTTTCGGTCGCCGCCTCCGCCTATGAGATTGTGCGCAATACTCTTGAGTATGATGAGGAACATCTCTTGCGTCGCAACGCGATTCGTCGCATTTTAAGGCGGCGGATGGGGGAGGGATTGGATCGCAATTTGGCGACGAATCTTTTGAGAGAGTTGATTTGGGCCCGTTATTTTCCCAATAAAAAAATTCCGGAAAGGAAAACCGAAGAGCTCGTGCAAATCCTCAGTAAGTATCAAGGATTGTTCGCCCGACTTCCGGAAGATTCCAAAAGAGGTCAGGATCAGTATGATTGGCTGTTGGATGTGCTGACCTGTGAAATAGAATATTTGCTCGACCCGCCGCTTATTGATGAGGCACTTGCCCAGTATGCATATCAAGAATTGCGAAAACGTTTGCAATGGCATACGCGTATTGTTGCGGAAGAAGATCGTGATTTACAGTTGTTTATCGCCATCCATCGATCTGTCTTGAAAGCGAATCGCGCCATGTTGCGTTATCGAATTTTGACGCTTTACTATCCGCAGTGGCGCAAGGCGCAAGCGGAAGATGCGATCGTTTGCGAAGTGGAAAAGACCTTTGGTGCGTTTGTCGAGACGGTGGAACGTCAATTGGATCATCCGGCGGGTGATCTTTTGTATCGTCTCACGCGTCGGCATGCGGTGGTGTTCCATCTCCTGCGCGATATCACCCAAGATGATCCGGACGCATTTTATCAAGCCGTGGAAAATAGTCAGAAAGAAAAGGTGGAGACCGCTTTTACGCGCGCGGCGCAGGAACGCTATGGTCGTTTTCGCTCGCGGTTGGCGCGCGGGGTGATTCGCGCAACGGTTTTTCTCTTTTTTACCAAGATGTTATTGGCACTGATTGTCGAGGCGCCGTATGAGACGTTTATTTTGCACACGACAAATTATGTTCCTCTTTTGGTGAATATTCTTTTTCCACCAAGCTTGTTGGCCTTTTTGGGGTTTACGGTTCATATTCCCGGTAAACGCAATACGGAAAAGATTTTGGAAGAAGCGCGCGGATTGTTTGGATGGGGCGATGACTTTCTCGTCCTGTTCAAAATGCGACGTTCTTGGTCAAAAGGCGCGTTGGGCGCGGTGTTCAATGTGCTCTACGTCGGTGCCTTTTTTATCACCCTTTCCTTGATTTCGTTCGTCTTGTACAGTTTTTCCTTTAACGTGGTCTCCATTCTTTTCTTCATCTTCTTCCTCATGTTGGTGGCATTCTTTGGACTCAAAATCAGGCAAACGAAAAAAGATTTGGTGGTCTTGGAAAGCACAGGAGGTCTTTTCACCTTTATCGCGGATATTGTTTTTTTGCCGATTGTCCGGGCCGGGCGTTGGATGGCTATGCGCGCCCCGCGCGTGAACATTTTTCTTTTCTTTTTTGATTTTATCGTGGAGGCGCCGTTTAAAGCGGCAATCGGCATCGTCGAAAGTTGGCTTGCCTTTTTGCGGGAAAAGAAAGACGAGATTTAAAAGTCTTTTGTGCGACTTTTTTCTCGAGCATCTTCAGAATCCTCTCATCCCTCCGAAACAGGGAGGTCTCTTTCCGAAGCTTTTTTAAATACCTCTTCTGTCCGTGACACTCTGCCGGAACAATATCGCACACATTTTGACGAACTGCGAAGCGGTATTCTCACTTTCTGTCATGAGTTTAAGATTCCTGTTGAAACATTGAGAAGTAAAGAAGCCTTCGGATTAGAACTTACTTCCAAAAGAATTCCTACTGAAAGAATGCGGGAAGTCGTTTCTCTCTTTGCGCGTCTTGAATATCTGGTTACAAATAGAGAACCATTCAAAGAAATACCTTCTGAATATTTAGAAGAAGCCGAGCGACTTTATCACCTTAGAGAACAATACACTTCTCAAGTCACTCTTTTGGAACAAGCAGGTATTCTTAAAGACGGTGCCATCATAGGGATAGATGGAAACAAATATCCCATCCCCACCCTGGAACAGATCGCCACACGTCTCTTTGAACGCGAGTCAGAACTCTCTACCAAACGCGATCAAGGTTTCACCAAACTCCTTCTTGTTCCCTTTGGCATGAGTCTTGATGTTCTTCGAGAAGTCCTCAGACAATTCCTCCTTTCCTACAAAATAGATCACCCTGACTTTGATCTGGATACAGATGATCCTCTCTGGGCTTGGAAAGGTTATGAAGAGGCAGACATTGGGAATCCTCTAAGGATTATGTATCACCCCAAGTCTTTTGATGGGAACCACCGAGGTCAAACAAAACGTCAGATCTTAGAAACACAAGCAGAGCATCCGGAAGATTCTTTTCCAGGTTGGAGGATCCATCTTTTCCAAGCTCTTCAGGACAACACACTCGGATTTTGTGGTATTCCAAGACAAGGCCAAGGAAAGACCCAAGGGAAAGAAATACCCCGTCCTGATCTCGAAACTAACAAAACCCTTATTCAATATCTCTTCACCCTTCAAAAAGCTCAAGAGGATCCTAACTCTCCTTACCACAATGAATCTGGCCTCACTCCTGAAGATTGGATTCTTGCTTTTATGACTCACCTTACAGAAATAGGACAACCATTGGACGACTATGGAAACAGCAAAGAAAGCATCACTTATCTTACAGGAGTTTGTTTTTCATCATTTTCTTCTGACAGGTTGCCCTGTGCGTACTGGGATTATAATGGTCGTCGGGCGGCCTTGGGCAGGATTGATCCCGATTCTCTCGATGACCATGACTTTATCGGTATCCGTTCCTCGGTGATCGTTTAATTTTTTCTTATGTTTTTTGGCAGATGTAAAAAAATTCATCTCTGTCTCCTTGGAGCGCTTCTTCTCCTTTTTCTTTTGATCGGAGCGACGCTTTGGTGGATTTATCATCCGCGGCCGGCGCCGGAGTTTGGGATCACCTTTTCTTCCGTGTATGCGCAGGAACTTGGGTTAGATCCGGAGGAAGCCTTTCGTGCCTTGGTTGAAGACAGGGGAGTGCGCTTGGTGCGTTTGCCTTTGTATTGGGATGAAATTGAACGTGAGCCCGGTCAATATGATTGGAGTATCTCGGATGCCTTGATGGCGATCGCGGAAGAATATGGGGTGCGTGTCACTCTTACGATTGGTCAAAAGGTGCCGCGTTGGCCCGAGTGTTATATTCCTGATTGGGCATTGACGCGTTCTGATCAAGAGAGAAAGGAAGCCTTTCAATCCTATCTTCACGCCGCGATCGAACGGTATCAATTTTCTCCTTCACTTTTGCGTTGGCAGGTGGAGAATGAACCCCTTTTTGATTATGGGATTTGTCCGGCTGTTGATTTGGAAGGTCTTCAAGAAACACTCGCAATCGTGCGGTCTCAAGATGAACATCCTATCCAGTTGACGGTGAGTGGGGAATTGGAATCTTGGTGGCCGCTTGCGCGTTGGGCTGACGTGTTGGGTTTTTCTCTCTATCAAGTCACTTGGAGTGATACGACCGGCTATTTTGTCTATCCGATTCCTCCGGTGTTTTATCGCCTTCGCGCACTTGTCGCATCTTTTTGGACCGATCAAGTCGTTGTTTCCGAACTGCAAGCCGAACCTTGGTTCATTGTGCCCATGGAGGAGAAACCTCTCTTTGAGTGGTATGCTTTATTTGATGCGCAGGCTCTGCAAGATCGCGTCCACTTTACCGAGGATATTGGTGTTTCCGAGGTGTATTTATGGGGAGCGGAATGGTGGTATTATCTAAAGATCAATGGATTTGACGGACTTTGGAATGAAGCGGGTCAGATTTTTGAAAGAAGGGAGGAATAAAAGGTGAGTATGTCATTGGATTTTCATAGTTCATCTTTAGAATCTTCTCGTCATACTTCGGCCTCCCTCTCCGAAGCCGTTTTGGATTCTTCTTCTTTTGACCGCATCCGCGCTTCTCTTCCGGAGCAATATCGCGCTCATCTTGATGAACTGCGGAAAAATATCTTTGCTTTCTGTGATGAGTTTGGGATTCCAAGAGAGGCTCTCTCAAACAAAGAAACTTTTAGAATCGAACTTACTTCCAAAAAGATCCCTCCGGCAAGAATGGTAGAAGCGGTTTCATTATTTCGACGTTTTGAATATCTCATCGTTCACAAAGAACTTTTCGGGGAAACACCTTCTGAATATCTTGAAGAAGCTGAACGCCTTTACAATCTTTATGAGCAATACACGGCCCAAGTGGAACTTTTAAAACAAATGGGCATTCTTCATCCAAGACGTGAACAACTTTCAGGACGAGGTCAGCGTCTTGCTAATCTTTTCCAATTCCTTCTTCCTTTTGGCAAAAAGAAACGGCCAGAACAAAAAGAAACCAAAGAGGTTCTTTGCATCACCGGTATTGATGGTAAAGAATATCCTCTTCCTACCTTGGAAGAAATTGCCACGCATCTTTGTGAACAAAGAGAACTCTTCGCAACAAAGCGTGATCAAGGTTTCACTAAACTCCTTTTAGTGCCTTTTGGAATGAGTCTCGATGCCCTTTGTGAAACCTTCAAACAATTCCTTCTTTCTTACAAACAAAGCTATCCAGATTTTGATCTATACACCAATCAACCTCTCTGGGCTTGGGGAGAAGGTTATAGCGGAGCAGACACTGGGAATCCTCCAAAGATTGTCTATAACCCCAAGTCTTTTGACAAAGATCACCACAAGGGTCGGACCAAGACACAAATCCTCAAAGAACAAACTGTCACTCCAGATTCTTTTCCAGGCTGGAGAATCCATCTTTTTCAATCCCCTGATCCCACAGATTCTCATTCTCCAGGTTTTGCTCCTATTCCCCGACAAGGCCAAGGAACAACGCATGGAAAAGAAACTCCTCGTCCTTCTCTTGAAGCAGGTAAAACTCCCAATGATTATCTCTCCATCCTTCAGGAAGCCCAAGACGATCCGACTTCTCCCTATCATGGTGAATCAGGACTCGCTCCTGAAGATTGGATTCTTGCCTTTATGACCCACCTTACAGAAACGGGGGAACCGTTGGATGATTATGTAGGTGATAAAGAAAGCATCACTTATCTCACAGGATACTTTTTTCCATCTTGTGCTATTGATGGCTCCGTCTTTGTACTCTACGCGTACTGGAGCCGAGACAACCGTCAGGCGTGCTTGATCGGGGATGGTCGTCCCGGCCATCCGAATGGCAGCATTGGTGTCCGCACTTCGGTAATCGTTTAACCGTTTGCTATGCCATTCTTTTCTTCTTCATCTCTTGAATCTTCTCACCCCCGCACAAGCGGGGAGTCTCTTTCCGAAGCATTTTTGGATTCTTCTTCTGCCCGTGATGCTCTGCCCGAAGAATATCGCACGCAGTTTGACGAACTTCGTGAAGGTATTCTCGCTTTCTGTCATGAGTTTGATATTCCAAACGAAGCGCTCAAAAACACAAAAGCTTTTGGAATAGCGTTGAGATCTCCAAAGATTCCTCAAGAAAGAATGGCCGAGGCTGTTTTGCTTTTTGAACGTCTCGAACATTTGGTGATGTATAGAGAACCTCTTAAAGAAATGCTCCCAAAACACCTTCAAGAAACCGAGCGTCTCTATCACCTCACCGAACAATACACCGCCCAAGTGGCACTTCTTGAACAAGCAGGCATTCTCAAAGAAGGTGTTATCACAGGGATTGATGGAAAGAGATATCCCGTCCCCACGTTGGAACAAATCGCTTCTCGTCTTCTTGAGCGTGAACCTGACCTTCAGATCAAACGAGACCAGGGTTTTACCAAACTTCTTTTGGTTCCTTTTGGAATGAGTTTGGATTCTTTTCAAGATATCTTAAGGAAATTCCTTCTTGAATATAGAAAGACGTATCCGTATTTTGATCTGGACACTTCCAAACCACTCTTTGTTGCTTCAACAAGATATCCAGGAGCTGATCTGACCGATACTCCCAACCTGATCTATGATCCTCAAATTTTTCATGAGGAGGAACATGGGGGGAAAACAAAGTCCCAAATCCTTGAAGAACAAGCCAACCAAACGGATTGCACGACCCCCGGTTGGAGAATTCATCTTCTTCAACCTTCAGACCCTACAGATCCTTATTCCTTGGGTTTTGCTTCCATTCCCAAAAAAGGACAAGAGCGGGTTTATGGAGAAGAGCATCCTCGTCATGATCTTCCGGCGGGTCAATCCCCTGAGGACTATTTGTTCTTCATTCGAAATTTTTACAACGAACCGGATTCCTCTTATTACAAGGAGTCCGGTTTGACCCCCGAGGACTGGATGATGGCATTTATGGTACATCTGAGAGAGACGGGGCGTCCGTTAGATGAGGATGATTATGGGAGAAACAATACGTCCATGTCCTATCTTTTAGGAGCTGTTTTCCCTTCTCTTTATTGTGTACCGCGAGCATTTTGGTTTCATGACGGTTCGCGGGTTTATTTGTCCATGGCTGATTCAAACGTTAAAAGCGACCATAATGGTGTCCGCACCTCGGTCATCGTTTAATATTTTAGTATGTCTCTCTTTCGTTTATCTCCAGATTCTCATCATGAAAGTGACCGACCTTCCGCCACCCCTGCGGAGGCAGGGGTCCATCGTTCTTCGTCTTCTCTCTCCGAAGCTTTTTTGGATTCTTCTTCTGCCCGTGATGCTCTGCCCGAAGAATATCGCACACGCTTTGATGAATTGCGAAATGGCATTCTCGCATTTTGCAAAGAGTTCCAAATACCAAGCGAAGCGTTGAAAAGTAAAGAAACCTTTGGAACCTATCTCAATTCCCCAAAGATTCCTCAAAAAAGAATGGCCGAGGCTGTTTTGCTTTTTGAACGTCTCGAACATTTGGTGACTCACGGGGAACCCCTTTTGGAACAAGGAGAACTTCCCGAAGCCCTTCATCTGAAAGAACAATACGATGCTCAAGTGTCCCTTTTGGAACAAGCGGGGATTCTTAAAAACGGAGCAATCAAAGGAATTGATGGAAATTTTTATTTTATTCCAACCTTGGAACAAGTGATGCAAAGACTTTATGAGCGTCATTTGGAGACTAAATATGATCAAGGGTTTACAAAATTGCTTCTTGTTCCTTTTGGCATGAGTCTGGATGCACTCATAAGAATTTTTGAAACGTTCCTTCTTACATATAAGAAAGATCATCCTGACTTTGATCTCGATACGAAAAATCCTTCCCATGTATGGGAAGGCTATAGAGGAGCCGATGGTAGTAGATCTCTTTCAAGATTGATTTATGATACTCCCGATCATCCCCTTCAGATTCCGAAAGAAGAGGAAGATGTTTTGGAGAAAAGATATTTAGATTTTTTCGAGCATAGAAATTTTATTGATGACTCAAAGAAGCCTGGAGGGGAAACAAAGACCCAAATACTTCAAGATCAACAACTCCATCCGGATTCTTCCGCTCCGGGCTGGAGGATTCTCCTTCTTCAAGCTCCGCAAGAAGGGGCTCCCGGGTTTCAGGGTATTTCCAGAAAAAAAATGCAGGATATTCAAGGGAAAAAAATTCCACGACCTGGTGTGGAAGGAGAGAAAAGTCCTTGGGATTATTTTTTCCTTCTTCAAGAAGCCAAAGGCGATCCGCAGTCTCCTTACCATAAGGAATCCGGTCTTACTCCCGAAGATTGGATAATTGCTTTCATGACGCATCTTGAAGAAACAGGGCATCCTCTGGATCAGGATTATGCAACCACACTGACAGGAGCTTTTTTTCCAGATTCCAAAGATGTTCCCGGCGTCTTTTGGTTTTCGGAGAGACAGCAAGTCGACTTGTACGGATGTCATTTTAGCAACCCACAGACTGCCACAGGGACACGATTTGCCGTGGTGGTTTAAATTTTTATGACTTTTTCTTCTTCATCTCTTGAATCTCCTCATCCTCACACAAGCGGGGAGTCAATTTCCGAAGCCGTTTTAGATGCTTCTTCTGCCCGTGATGCTCTGCCCGAAGAATATCGCACACGCTTTGATGAATTGCGAAATGGCATTCTCGCATTTTGCAAAGAGTTCCAAATACCAAGCGAAGCGTTGAAAAGTAAAGAAACCTTTGGAACCTATCTCAATTCCCCAAAGATTCCTCAAAAAAGAATGGCCGAGGTTGTTTTGTTATTTCAGCGTCTCGAACATCTCATCGCTCATAAGGAGCCTTTGAAGGAATCAGAACAACCTTTGGAATATGCCGAGCGCCTTTATAACCTCAAGGAACAGTACACAGCGCAAGTGGACCTCTTAAAAAAAACAGGATTTTTGGATGAAATGGAACAATATTATCCCGCTCCGACTTTGGAAGAGGTTGCCGGACGTTTGTATGAGCGACGCGAACTTCTTGAAACAAAACAAGATCAAGGATTTACTCGTCTCCTCCTTGTTCCTTTTGCCATGAAACTTGGCGGTTTTACTTTTCGTTTGGGTGAGTTTTTACGTGAATATAAAGAAACGCATCCGGATTTTGAGTTGGATGAGGTTCTACCATTTCAGGCACAAGATGGCATGTTAGTGGGAGTTGACAATGCACCACCTTCCATCTTTGTCTATCATCCGAAATCGTTTGAATCAGAACATCATGGAGGAAGGACAAAGCTTGATATTTGCCGTGAGCAATTTGATCATCCTGGTACGGCAACCGTGGGCTGGAGGATTCTCCTTCTTCAGGCTCCTCATGATAACACCCCCGGTTTTCGCAATATTCCCAGAGGGGATTGTGGAAAAACACAGGGTGAAAAAAATCTGCGTCCTGATGTTGGGGGGGGAAGTTATCCCAATGAATATCTTGATATTCTTCAGGAGGATCAAAAAGATCCAAAGGCTCCTTATTATGGTGAATCCGGAATGACACCGGAGGATTGGATCATTGCCTTTATGACCCACCTTGAAGCAACAGGGGAGCCTTTGGATAACGGGATAAATAAAAAAGACAATAGTGTCGCCATACTGACAGGAGCTTTTTTTCCTTCTCGCAAAAAGGTCATACAGATGTATTGGCATCGTTTGGATAAGCGAGTGAAAATGATTGCGGCTGACCCATATGTTTCTCGAAACACAAATGTGGGTACCCGTTTTGTTGTGGAAATTTAAGTTTTGATCGGATCGCCTTCGTGCGCTATACTGTGGCGCGTATGAACCATGAAGTGGTGTTGGATATTGAAACGCAAAATACGTTCGCCGACGTCGAGAATGACTATAAAAAGTTTAAAATCTCGGTCGTCGGTGTTTATTTTTACGAGACGAACACGTTTGAAGTCTTCGAGGAGCATGAGCTTTCTCGTCTGTGGTCACGATTGGAACATTGTGATCGCGTGATCGGGTATAACTCCAAAGGGTTTGATCTGCCCATCATGAACAATTATTACGCGGGGGATCTTCTGCGGCTTCCGCATCTGGATATTTTGGAGGAGATTCAAAAGGCCTTGGGATTTCGGTTAAAGCTCGACGATGTGGCCGCCGCCAGTGTGGGGCATGGAAAGACCGGGCACGGACTTCAGGCAATCGAGTGGTGGAAACAAGGAGAAATTGACAAGATTAAAAAGTACTGCTTGGACGATGTGCGGGTGACCAAGGAACTCTATGAGTACGGACTCAAGTATAGGGCGCTTGCTTTTGAAGATCGCAGTGGACAGCGTAAGGCGATTCCCGTTGATTTTACCTTAAAAACCATGGTACAACCGGTCATTAATCTCACCATGCCGTTTTGATTTTGAGCGTCGTTTTTTGTGCGATTCTGTGGATAAGTATTTCTTTTGACACACCACATATCGTGGTCTAAAATAATGATAGACCACAACATATGGTAGAGGAGTCATAATGAGGTGGTGATCGTGTCGATGGAGAAAATGAGAAAGATGTCCTTCTTTCTCATGAGGATCTACACGTTTGGCGCATAACTTTGTCAAAGCCTACATTTTTCGCTCAACGTATGTCTCATACGTCTCGCGAAAAGCTTCGGCTTTTCCTCGTTCTGCATCCAAACGCGTAAATCCTCTTCACACAAAAAGATAATCCGTGGGGATTGTCTTTTCGTGTCTTAGGGGTGGAAGGTTGTCCAAAAACTCGCGATCTTGCCTCTGTGGGCACCCGTCGACTCCGCTCACCCTACGTCTCGTAGGGCTCGCAGAGATCGACAGCCCATTTAAGGCAACCATCGAGTTTTAGAACAACCTAAGAAAGGGGAGCAGATAAGAGCAGAACCACGAAGATCTTCTCTTATCTCTTACTCTTTCTTCTTAGGTACTCGCCTTATGTCTGACACAACGTTTCGTCCTGCAGATACCCAGGTTCAAACTCAAGCCGGGGATGTCACCGAAGCCGTTTGGGATTATTTGACTTCGGTCAAAATGATCCGCAAGCGTGATGGACATGAGGAAACGTTTGATCCTCAAAAACTTTCAAATTCCATCCGCTCTGCCATGAAGGATGCGGGGATTGAGGATGAGCGCAGTGTCAAAGAAATGGTGGAACAAATCGTCAGTCGTTTGGTGCGACGCTTTAACGGGCATAAGACTCCTTCTTTTTCCGACATTCGGGATGTGATCATCTTGACCTTTATCGATCACAATCTTCCTCATGTGGCCAGACAATATGCCATGTATGAAAGTTTGGCCTTGATCGCCGCTCGCGAGCCGTCCTATGGGGATGGACTCTCCATTACTCGATTTTTTACCCGCCAAGGGGTGCATCCTTTTGATGAAATGGTGTGGGATATTCGTGATGCACGCATTACCAATGAAAAAGGCGAAGCCGTGTTTGAACAAAAGGGTGTCGAGGTTCCGGCCTCCTGGTCTCAATCTGCCACCAATATCGTGGTCTCCAAGTATTTTCGAGGAAAAGTGGGGGAAACGGATCGCGAGTCATCGGTCAAACAACTCATGACGCGTGTTGCCAGTACGATTGCTCATTGGGGACGTTGTGACGGCTATTTTCAAACCAAGGAAGATGCGGATATCTATGAGCATGAGCTTTTGTATATCATCACCAATCAGATGGCCGCGTTTAATTCTCCGGTGTGGTTTAACGTGGGAGTGAATCCTTATCCGCAATGTTCCGCATGCTTTATCAACGCGGTGCAAGATGACATGCGTTCGATTCTCAATTTGTGCGTAACCGAGGGAATGTTGTTTAAAGGAGGGTCCGGGGCAGGAGTGAATCTTTCCACCTTACGTTCCAAACAAGAGTATTTGCGCGGCAGTAACGGTCGCGCTTCCGGTCCGGTGTCATTTATGCGCGGATTTGACGCGTTTGCCGGCGTGATTAAGAGCGGGGGAAAAACCCGCCGAGCGGCCAAGATGGTGATTTTAAACGTTGATCATCCGGACATTGAAGATTTTATCACCGCCAAGTCTGCGGAAGAAAAGAAAGCCTGGGTTCTTATGGATGCCGGATATGACGGCTCCATTGACGGAAGCGCTTACGGTTCGGTCTTTTTCCAAAATGCCAATCATTCCGTGCGCGTCACCGATGAGTTTATGCGTGCGGTCGAACAGGATCAGGAATGGGTGACCCACGAAGTGATGGGAGCCAAAGAAAGTTTAAAGTATCGCGCGCGAGATCTCATGGGCAAAATGTGTGAGGCGGCTTGGCAGTGTGGAGATCCGGGGATTCAGTACGATACGGTGATCAACAAATGGCATACGTGCAAAGCGACAGATCGTATTCACGCGAGTAATCCTTGCAGCGAATACATGTTCCTCAATGACACCGCGTGTAACCTTGCTTCTTTAAACCTCATGAAGTTACGCAAAGAGGTGAACGGTCGCATGGAGCTTGATGTGAAGGCGTTTGAACATGTGAGCCGCATCATGATCACAGCCATGGAAATTATTGTGGGAAACTCCAGTTATCCGACGCCGGCGATTGAGCGCAACAGTTTGGATTATCGATCGTTGGGGATTGGCTATGCAAACCTCGGCGCGCTTTTGATGAGCCACGGGTATGCGTATGACTCCGAGGAAGGACGCAATCTTGCCGCCGCGATCACCGCACTCCTTAGCGGTTATTGTTATCATCAATCCACAGTGATTGCCGAAAAGCGAGGAACCTTTGCGGGATATAAAAAGAATCGTGATTCCTTTTTGCAAGTCATGCGCATGCATCGGGACGAAGCCTGTCACCTGCAAGAGAAAGGATTAGAGCCAATGTTACTCAAAGAAGCCTGTGTGATTTGGAACAGAGTGGTGGAAGATGGCGAAGCTTACGGGGCGCGCAATGCGCAAATTTCCGTCTTGGCTCCCACGGGAACAATCGCCTTTTTGATGGACTGTGATACGACAGGCGTGGAGCCGGATATCGCGCTTGTAAAATACAAATGGCTCGTGGGTGGCGGCATGATGAAAATTGTGAATCGCTGTGTCAAAGAGGCTTTGCAACGTTTGGACTATTCCGAAGAACAACAAAGAGACATCACAACGTATATTGATACCAATGATACGATTGAAGGGGCGCCGCATCTCAAAGAAGAACATTTATCCGTGTTTGATTGCGCTTTTAAACCGGCCAATGGTAAGCGCACCATCCACTATATGGGGCATTTGCGCATGATTGCGGCGGTGCAACCTTTTATCTCCGGAGCGATTTCAAAAACCGTCAACATGCCTCACGAATCCACGCCGGAAGAAATTGAGAAAGTGTATATGGAAGGGTGGAAGATGGGGATTAAAGCGATTGCCATTTATCGCGATGGATCCAAACGTCAACAAGCCCTTACGACGACAAAAGAAAAAGATTCCAAAAAGGTCAATGAAGATCGTGAAAAACAAGAGGGCATTGTGGAGGCTGAAAAGGTGGCCGCCGCAAACGTATCTATTTTGCCAAAAGTGGCGCCATCAATTACGGATAAACCGCGCCGTCGTCGCCTCCCTGATGAACGTCGCTCCATTACGCACAAGTTCAGTGTGGGAAGTCATGAGGGGTATATCAATGTCGGTCTGTATGATGATGGGACGCCGGGAGAGATTTTTATCACCATGTCCAAACAAGGATCCGTGATTCGCGGACTCATGGACAGTTTTGCCACGTCGGTTTCGATCGGATTGCAATACGGGGTACCGCTCGAAGTATTGGTGAATAAGTTTGTCCACATGCGGTTTGAACCATCAGGCTATACCAACAATCCGCAAATTCGTATTGCCAAATCCATCATTGATTATCTCTTCCGTTGGTTGGCGATCAAGTTCTTACCTCGGGATGTGCAGGTGACGGTTGGTGTTCACGTCGCTGACGATCCCACCGACAGCAATATCATGGCCGAGCCTGTGACAGCAAAACCGCAAGTGGTGACGGTGGAAGTTCAAGAAAATACCGAAGCCCAGTCGACTCTGTTTCAACAACCTGAAAAAACAGCAGGGCTCACTTCCACGTTTGATAATCAATCCGATGCTCCTGCGTGTATGACCTGCGGGGCGATGATGGTGCGCAACGGCTCGTGTTATAAATGTCTCAATTGTGGGGCGACGACCGGATGCAGTTAGATCATCATTTGAATCAACAAAACCCTGAGCGTTGCTCGGGGTTTTCTCGTTTATGACAAAGGATCATCAAAAGGATGTCATACCAAAAGCGGATGAACGTATTATCGGGCGACAAGGATATGGACTTGTTCAGATTTTTACCGGCGAAGGCAAAGGGAAGACGACGGCGGCGCTTGGAGAAGTCATCCGCGCATACGGAGCGGGAAAAAAGGTGGGGATTGTCTATTTTGACAAAGGGGGAGCGCATTACAGCGAACGTTCCGTACTGGATCGTCTTGAGATTCCGTATGTGGCAACCGGACGTGATCGTATGGATGTAACCACAGGGCGATTTGATTTTTCCCTGACGCAGAAAGATCAAGAAGAGGTGGAGCGCGGACTTCAGGCGGTTCAAGTTTTTTTTACTTCCGGATGCGATGTGGTTCTTTTGGATGAGATCAACAGTTGCGTGGCGCTTGGAATGGTTTCGATGGAAGAAGTTTTAACGCTCATAAAAAAGAAGCCCGAAGGGGTCGAGCTTATTTTGACCGGGCGGCATGCGCCATCCGCTTTGTTGGAAGTAGCGCATCTCATTTCTGAAGTGCAGATGAAAAAACACTACTTCTATTCCGGGGTGAAAGCACGGGAAGGGTTGGACTATTGATGGGAAGAGAGGAGGAGAAGGAAAAAGATAACGGAAAAGATTCCAATGATCACATATCCGGCGAGCCAAATGTGTGACCATTCGATTTGTCGTCGCAGATGATAGGTTTTTTCCAGGTCCAGGATCATGTCATGAAGAGGATCTTCCATAGAAGTTTATTATACAATAGTTGGAGTGATTCGTTGATTTTTGTCCGGTGGGCGGATATGATGGGGGTGCTTCATAGGGAAATGTTAAATTTCCAATTCCTAATTTCTCCGACAAAGCCGGATCCGGCTCCGCCGGACAATGAAGGAATGGGAGATTGAATATTGTCGTGAGACACCATCATTAGAAATTAGGTATTGGAAATTAGAAATTGTTTTTTATACATCGGGCTGTAGCTCAGCCCCGACGCTTTGGTCGGGGCTCCGACCTCCACCTTTGGTGGAGCGTCGGAGTAGGGAGAGTTCTTCCGATAAGTTCTTTATATCAAATCGGGCTGTAGCTCAGTAGGTAGAGCGCTGCGTTCGGGACGCAGAGGCCGTGGGTTCGAATCCCGCCAGCCCGACCAGTCCGGCTTTGCCGGACTAGATTCTAGAATCTAGAATTTTCAGAAATATGTTCGACTTTGAAAAACTCATCGCTTACCAAAAAGCAAGAGATGTAAATAAGAAGATCCAAAAATTTCTTGTTGAAAAGAAAACCAATGTTTTTTTGAGAGATCAACTGTATCGAGCTTCGATTAGCATGGTCATTAACATTGCTGAAGGGACGGGGAAATTATCAAAAAATGATCGCAAAAATTTTTATGTTATATCCAGAGGCTCCGTATTTGAATGCGCTTCTTTATTGGAAATGCTTTGTGATGAAAATGTGATAAGCGATAAAGAACTTTCCGTTTTAAAGTTAGATCTAGAAGAAGTTTCACGATTATTGTCAGGGTTAATACATAGCTTCACAAAATAGAATTTTTTATTTCTCATCTCATTTTCTATGCACAAAATAATGCGATGGGTCATGTCTCTTTTCATCCTCTTCATTGTCGTCGTTGCGGCAAGTACGGGATGGTATTTTTTTCATGGAAAATCTGAAGGATCCAATACCATTGGGAATAGTAATGATGACACAATTGTTGATCAGGACAACAACACAGATCGTGGAGACGATTTAGTCTATGAAAAAAATGCTCCCGTGTACGTCACGATTTATTCGCATAACGAAGATTCCTGGGATAGCCTCGTGAACACCAAGGAAAAATACCTGGAGTATCGGGATGGATTATTGGAGCGCGCAAGTTTGCTTGCGCAGTACGATATTTCTTGGGACTGGCAGTCTGATCAACCCGTTGTAGAGGCCATGATCGCGAATGAAGATGCGGAGACGGTCGCTTACGGAACAGATGGAAAAAATATTTTGAAATACTTGGAGGACCAAGGAGTCAGTTTGGATCCTCACGCGCATACAAATAATTATGCGGATATCGTGTATCTCATGAAACAATTGGGAGTCACTCCTTCTTCCGTGATCGGCGGATTGACGCATGTGGAATGTGGAAAAGAATACTTGGGATTTTTAGATTTCATGAGTTGGCAGGATGAAATAGCCCTGGAGGCCGACGGTTCTGTCCACGGAGAAGCGTATCCGCAGGCGCGTTGGAAGCCCGAGATTCTTTCCGATCCCGGTATGGGAAGACATTATTTTGATGATTGGAGTACGGGGGTTTGGCGGCCGGGAGACGGAGAAGATTTTTATACGGATGATCCGACAAGCGACATCGTTTATATCGGGGAAGGGTATCCTCACGACGCCACCATTATTGGAGCAGAACATGCCGGCGGTTGCGAAGTGCATGCTTCCAATGGGCAGTACATCAAAGAACTTGTGCAAAAGATTGAAGAAGGAGAATTGCCTACGGGAACAGTCGATGGAGATCGATTTATGTATACAGCCTCCATTCATGTGCGTGATAAAGCGATTGTGGAAGAAGGGGGGAGTGTTCCAACAGATACGGTGGAAGGATTACGCGCGGTGTTAGAAGAGCTCCAGCCTTTGCGTGAAGCGGGAAAAATTATTTTCGTCAATTTTGAAGAAGCTGCGGATATTTGGCGAGAGGAATATGATGCGGTGCCATGGCATGTGAATCTCGAGACGTTCAGTTTTTATGATCAGGTATTAGAGCAAGGGCAAGCGTATTGTCGGTCAAAAAGTCCTCTACCTGATCGCGTACGATAACTTTTTATCTCTGTGTTGTCTGATTTTCAATCTCAACTGTCTTTTATCCGTCCTCTGACTTGGGAAGAAGTATTTGAAGGGTGGCGGGAGCGGGAGGCAAATAATCCCTCATGGATTGAATGTGCGACCAAGATCAAAGGTTGGTCGAATTGGGAACATTGGCGTTTACACACAGCCACACAATTACATCTCCAGGATCGATCATGGTCCTTGTATGAAGTTTTAGGTCCGGGGTCTTTTCTTCCCAATCTTTTGATGGGCCCTTTCCATGCATGGCAAAAATATACGGAGGAGAAAAATACATTGACGTTTGTGGAATTGATGGTCTTGCCGGAGCCCAGAGCGTTTTTTCTTGAGCATCCCGCCGTACAAAGGCTCATGAAACAGTTTCCCGCTCCTACAGAATTGATCGGACTTTTGCGTGAGGATACTCAAAAAGTTGTCTGTGTTGAAGGACATCATCGCATCGCGGCCGTGACGTTGGGACAAGTGATGGGAAGCCCCGTGGCTTTTTTTGGGCCTGTCTATCTTGCTCTTACCTCTCTTAAAAAAGATGAGACGGTTCTTCTTGATGAGACCTTGAGACAAGGATCATCAAGGAAGACGTAAAAATCGAGAAAAATAAAAAAGAGCCTACGGGCTCTTTTTTGACTGACATGGACAAAAAGAGTAAAAGAATACTGCTAACGTAAAACGTTCCTTTCACATTCTCCTTACAACAAAAGGTCATGCGTCATGTTGGGAATTTGCAGTCGTTGCAAAAAAGAAAAGCAGGTTCGTCATCAACGCAAGACAGATACATGGATCTGCGGAAGTTGTTACAGCAAGGACACCTCTAGGCATGAGGTCTGTTCCAAGTGTGGCAAGATAAAATTTGTGAATCAACGCACAGATTCCGGTGAAGCGATTTGCTTGAGTTGCAGTCTGTCGGCTCACTACCATGACGTGTCCAAACACAAGGCATGTTCTAAGTGTGGCAAGATCAGACACGTAGCTGTATGTACAAAATCTGGTGAAGCGATTTGTCAAAACTGTCATTGGAAAGATCCATCAATACATGAGAAGTGTTCCAAGTGTGGAAAGATAACATATGTGGTCACACGGACAGATTCAGGTGAAGCGATTTGTACCAACTGCCACGCTCTGGCTCGTTATCACAACACCTCCAAACATGAGAAGTGTTCCAAATGTGGTAAGGTCAGACCTGTCGTCGTACGTACGGATTCCGGTGAAGCGATTTGTACCAACTGCCACGCTCTGGCTCGTTATTATGACAGCTCCAAGTACAAGAAATGTTCCAAGTGTGGCAAGGTAGGATACGTGGCTGCACGAACAGAGTCTGGTGAAGCCGTTTGCCATAATTGTTATGGCTCTAGACTAGCAGACTCATTGTTTATAATACCATTTCAAGATACGCCATAACTCAGTTTCAAGTTCCTTAGATTCTCGAGCATAACGCCATTCAGATTCCTTTAGGTGAAGATCAAA
>Ga0265296_1001116_pt1 | contig 32958 bp, 35 predicted proteins | sample MunlanPumphouse1_FD_189073 | JGI IMG/M metagenome (GOLD analysis project Ga0265296, IMG submission 189073) | Groundwater microbial communities from a municipal landfill in Southern Ontario, Canada - Pumphouse #1 | ecosystem: Environmental > Aquatic > Deep subsurface > Groundwater | place...
GGAAAACGACATTTCTCGCAGCGCTTTGGCACCTGATAGATGCGGGAGAGGTCTCAAGTAAGTTTGTTTTAGATAAGCTTGTGGGAGATCATACGCACCTTAATGCTATAGTTGCGGCGTGGCGTCGATGCGAGGAGATGGAAAGGACCTCAATGGCAGCTGAAGCGACAGTCTCTATACATGTCAAAGAGGTTTCTACCGGAAATACAGCAGTGCTGCACTTTCCCGATTTATCAGGTGAGTCTTTTGAATTGCAGCTTTCCTCGAGGTCATGTTCGTTAGAGTATGTGGAAAGTTTTAATGGAACTGGTGGTGTTTTGCTATTTGTAACTGCTGATAAGCCCTCAGAGGGCATGTCGATTATTGATGCCGCTCCACTAGTTCATGGTGAGCCTGTTGCGGAAGATATAAACGAACATGTAGACTGGTCCCATCAGTTAGTTTCGTCTCAGGTCAACCTCGTAGAGTTGCTGCAGTTCCTTCAGGTGGCTCATTTTCCGCGCGAAACTCGACGCGTAGCAATAGTAGTTTCTGCTTGGGATACTATTCAGAATCCTGGGCTTCAGCCAGTGCAATGGCTTGAAAGAGAGCTTCCGTTTCTTTATCAATATCTAATTTCAAACGCTGATTGCTTTAATTTTCAAGTGTACGGAGTGTCCGCTCAGGGGGGCGATGTTAAGACGGATAAAAAGCTTGAACTTATTGAACAAACTCCGAGTACGCGAATTCAGTGTGTAGGGCCAAATACTGAACCGCATGATTTAACCAGCCCAATTGCGTGGTTAATGTCTAGTGAATGAAATTGAAGTCCATCAATGTTTGTATGGTTATCAAGATGGGCACCGTCTGCTGTCGTCTTCTCTACGCCTGCCCCAGGAAGCAGCTTCTACTCTATTATTATTAAGCGACCTAGCTCCAGGGCTGAGCTTACCAATCGGAAAGGGGTATTGGACAGGTGTGCCTCTTCTGTCTATTAAATGCTATGCATTAATGTATACGTGGCTGGCGCCGGAAATGTCCAGGCCTGGATGCGTATGGTCTCATGTTCTTATTATTTCATTTGCAGATATGGCAAGATTCTCAGATCTGTCAGTTTTAATGGGGCAAGTAAAGCGACCAACGTTCTTTAATGGCTTTGATGATTATTCAGTTACTTTGTCTCTAATACCTCCCGGTGACTTTTTTGGACCTTTAAGTCCTGTTTCGCTGGAGCGCGAAAAAGTACATCGTGTCATTCGTTGTATCTATTCTGAGTCTGGCAAAGGTAGAGTTATTGGTGCTATAGGGGAGTTTGATTCAGTTGTTTTTGCAGTTTGGTCGCAACAATGGCCACGTTTAAGGCGAAGATTTTCATTTAGAACTGCGATTAGCTCTGCGGATATGGCGCCTAGTAAAATAGCCTTCGATTTATCAGTGGTTCGTGATAGTGAAAATAAGCGGGATGCTGGTTTCGAGTTTGTTGATATCGAGCCGTGGGAAAGACTTGCAGTGGAAGATGTTCTATTTCCTCGTAAAACAGATTTCCGGCGTTTTTTATGGCGTTATGGCTCTGATCTACGTATGGGCTATCGACGCTTCAAGTTTTTGTCTCAGCTCTATATTCTTACGCGAAAGAGTTATCTCGGACCGCACGATACTCATCGCATATTACAGGGGCTATCTGTAAATCTTCCAAGCTTAGAAGAAGGCAAAATGTTGAAGAGTGATTTGCTCCAAAAAAGCAAATACTCGATGTTTCCAACTCTTGACTCTATTGCAGTTCTTGACTTTTATACGAGCTTCTCAGGAATGGATTTTCTTCCTGAATTGGATGAGGGTTTTTTTGACCGCATCTTATTGGAATGGGATGAACGTTTTGAGGAAATTTTATCAGTTGCTGAGGTTGCTAGTCAGAAAAGAACATATGGAAGCGACAAATTTTTATCTAAGGTTGTTCCCCTGATAAAGCCAGCTAAGCTATTAGCTCTTACAAAGGAAAGGCCTCATCTGCGAAAATATTTTTTGACTTCCAATCCTGCATTGCTAGATAGCGATGCTTTATTGGCGGTTAATGGTAACCAGCTAACTGAGCTGATTGATTATATTCCCGAGAAAAACGAAGCGTTGGTGCGTCGAGTTCTTAAGAGGCTTCTTGTTGTTAATGATGATCTGATGGCTGCGGTAATTATGGATAGATTTCCTAAGCTTGCCGTTGAAGTTGTTGTTGGAGCAATTGAAAAGGCATTTTTGCGTGGGCATCTTGACTTGCCGCGGGCGTGGGTTGATCAACTAGTTCAAAGGGCACACAGTTTGATTGAGGGAGGATATGTAGAAAGTTCAAAGACCACAGCAGCATTGAATTTTTATTCCTCTATGATGAGTTGTAGCTCTCCAAATGTTTTACGTGCCGGTCCCAAGCCATGGGCCGAGGGTATAAGAAACGCACGTGACAATCTTGGCGGGCTTGAGCGTCAAAAGTTCCTTTGTTTCTTGTTGGAGTTGGCATTGCGTAAGCCTCTTCGTGGTAGTGAGGAGTTGTTCGAGTTTACTTTTTTCTCAATTCATGAAGATTTGCGGTATTCAGCTTTAGATTCGGAGCTTGCTTATAATTTGCTTAAGCGTTTGCCGACGTTATCTTGGCTTAGTAATTGGGATAACTGTTTGCGCTTACGAGTTGGAGTTTTGGATGCATATATAAGCGGTTCGCTTGATATTAATAGTTTTAAGCGGCTGGGTTACGGCAAACTGAATGAGCAGATGCGTTCTTTGCTAAAAGCTTCTAAAGATAATGACGGATAATTATGCTGGTTATAGAGATTTTTAATATTTGTGAGTTTTTTGGGAAGGGCGGATATTTTGCTGCGTGGGGCGTTAGTTTTGTTTGATCCTCCAAGCGGCCTGGTTGTTAGTCCTTCAAATCAAATAGGGCCGATAGTGCCCCTTTCATTTATTTTTTTTCGTCCAGCTTTAAACTGTATCGGCGCCGTACTTGTTTTCCCAGTCCTTTAACGCCTTGTGATTACCGCTTTTAGTTTCTACGGCTTCACCGGTTTTAGGGTTTTATAAGCCTTTAATTGGCGAGGCTTACCAGTGCCGGGAGTCGCGGTCGACGCTGTGCCGCGCTTGCAGCTCTGTGGATCCAGCAAGTTGATGATGTGTTTTTGATTTCGACAATTTTCAGCAAAGCGGTCAAGCGCTCCTGCGCTTTCAAGGTGTCGCTCCAGCTTGCGCTGCTTTGGATTTGCTTGATCATGGTCTTCGTCCTGATTGAGTTATAAACAGCCCGCGTGCGCAGGCTGTTTCAGGTGGATGAGTGCGTTACAGCGAGAGAATGTCTTCTACGGTAAAGTTGTACGAGCGGTCAGAGAGCTCACGACTACCCCATGTGTCGAAGCCTTCACCTTCTTTAGGAAGCACTAACCTTCTCAGGCTGATTTGATCACCACCTAGCAAACGTTGAGCAGCCCATAGCTTGGCGCCAATATCCATCAGTGTCTGAGCTTTTTCGTTCCACTGCTCTTCTAATACCTTCTCGGCCAGCAACAAGGCTGTTTTCTGGATGGCAAGGTGTTCGCTTTGCGCTTCGGCAATGTGCTGGTCGATGATGGCCAACTCCTGCTCTAGTGCGGCAATGATGAGGTGCTGGCGACGATTGTGCTCGACGGCAGACGCAAGGTTTCTCGCAGCCTTTTGCGCGTCTGTATTGGCGTTATTTTCGCCCTCGATATCGCCCCAAGCCACTGCCTGTGCGTAGGCGGTGGCTGCATCGGTTTCGGCTTGCCGTGCCTTGGCCAAGTCTTTTACCGCTTGTTGCTGGATCTGCTCCAAACGGGTGCTGAGGCTCTCGCTTTTTTCGTTGAGCTCCCGTTCGTCCGCTTTCCAGCTCGCCATCGATTCGGCGTAGCCCGCCATCAATGTTTCGTGATTAACGAGCTTTTCACGTCGGGTAATCTGATTAGTAATAATACTGGCTTGATGCTTTCGAGAGTCGTAAGGGATTTTCAGGGTGTTGTACTGTTTGCGAATTTCGTAAAGCCGATCAGCATCCTGCGTCTCCTCATCCTCCAGCAGCGTCTCTAGCGGAGCGATCTCGATATACATCTGTTCGACTTCACTTAGGTATTTTTCTCTTTCGACTTTCAGTTTTTCGATTTCTTCCATCATTCGCTGTTGCTTTTCGCCATACCTGGTTACTTCACTGGCATCCGAAATAGGCTGTACAAAATCTGTGGCCTCACTGCCTTCCAACTCGTTGATCAGTAGTTCGCGTTGCTCTGTGGATGCTTGAAATTCGGTCATCTGTCTTGTTCCTAAAAATTGGGTTTGGGTTGAATGAGCGGCTGGCGAGGCCGGGAAGAAGCCGGCGCTACCTCGATCATCAAAGAGGCCCTTAGGCAGCTCTGGCCTCGCTCTCATCCGTGCCCGGAGTCGTCTTCACGATGTAGCAGCGTTGCTGACCCAGACCGGGTAACCGAACCAGACTCGACGCTTTGCCGTCGCTGGACGGTTCCAGCACGCCTCGTTGCAGCAGCTCCTTGTTTACTGCACTGATGTTCATGCCCTTGAAGATCTCGGCCCTCCAGGCTTCTGGCAGCACGTAGTAGGTGTTGGTGGTGTGCAAGGCATCGCCCATGCCGTGTTCCATCGTCTTGCGAAAGCCCAGTCGATCAATCGTGCGTGGGCCGTGTTCATCGATCTTGGCGGCGGCAGATTCCCATCGGGTGAAGCGGCTTTCTCCAAAGCGCTCGATGACCTGGTGCAGTCGAGCCAAGATCGCATCACCCTCGAAGTTGCCGGCGCCGCCGCGTTCGGCTAGCCATGCATGCAGGCAAACCCGTGCAGCCGTCGTGGCCGTACCATCAGGCCAACCGGTGACGCCGAAGGCGGTGGCCAACTCTCCGGCCGCTGCTGCGAGGCCAAAGCGAAGGGCTGCACGTTGGGCTTGACCACTGGCCGACGCGGGCAGGTTTTGGGTGATGAACTGCTCCACCGTGCGGCGAATGATCACCGACCATCTGAGCATTTCTCCAGGCGCGCACAGCGCGTTCAGGAAGGCGGTGAGGGGCGTGCCGTAGTATTTGGCTACACGGGCCTTGAGCGCATCGGAAAGGGCGGCAGCGTCCTCAAAACCGTTCAGCACATCGAACATGCCGAGGCCTTTGCTCGCATCCGCAGGCACGGCGAGCATGCGAACTTCCATACCCGCTTTCAGCTCCTTGTTGGCGTCTGCCATGTGCTGCGCCAACGTCTTCTCGCCCGTCGAGAGAAACAGCAAGCGCCACTCCTGCACCTGTCGGCCCGCTTGTCCTCGATCATTCGCCCGAGCCTTGCCGGTGCCGTTGCCGAGCATGTACACGGTTTCCCCAATGATGCGCGGGTCACACATCCCGATTTCATCCAGCACTAGGAGGCCGTCTGAGTGTGCGGCGGCGATGGACTCCAGGGCGTTATCCGTGGAACGCCACGAACGCACCAGACGCGGTCCGCCATAGACCGAGGCAGCGACTTGCAAGTGGGTCGTTTTGCCGCCGGAGCTGTCACCATAGAGGTGGAAGCCGCCCGACTCATGCCCCAGCAGGTTCAGCAGGGGGCCTGCAAACGCCACAGAGACGACAAACGCCAAGCGGTGGTTGCCAACGCACAGTGCGCCGATTTGCTGTTGCCATTGCTCCAAAGAGCCCGCCTCGCTGATCGGTGGCAACTGCGCACCGGCTTCATAAAAATGCAGGTGTTCGGCATGTGAGCCGATTTGTTGTTCGGGCAAAAGGAAGGCGTTGTCGTGCCAGCCCAAGCGCGTCACCAAGCGTGCGCGCTGGGCACTGTCGAAGCCGCCGAGATAACTCTGCAGGTCATTGCGTGCGTTTCGCCCTGATCGGCTTCCCGCGAGGCGCAGGCCCATGTCTACCAGTGGACCAAGTACGTCCTTGCCGAAGTCGCCGGTCATGGTCCGGGCCGGGATGTTCCAGCGCTTTTTGGCGCCGTCCGGGTCGTCGAATTCGACCAATAAACCCCAGTTGTGGCCCTTGTCGTCACGAGTGCGAGCGATGATTTCGAGAGGCGAACACACGGGACGCGCCTCACCATCATCGCCGGAATAAAACACCCCTTCAGACGTCAGGCGAAAGCCACCCGGCAATAAGTCATTTTTCGATTTCGCAGGGCGTTTGGCGGGCGCCTTGGCCTTCTGTTCTTGAGGTTCAGTTGGCTCAGCGGCACCGCCGAAAAACTCACCGCTGCGCACCAGCTCGGCGACGTGGGCAGCGGTCCAGCCTTTGGCTAACGCATCCGCTGCATCGTCGCCGTCTGCCCATTTTCCACCCTTGATGAGCGTGGGCTTTCCGCCTTTGCTGCTGGGCTTGAGCTTGAACACGTCGAGCGAGATTCGTTGTACCGAAGCGACGCCCAGCTCAATCAACTTGAGCTCGATGGCGCCCATGCAGGTCTTCCCGCTGGTGTCGTTATCCGGCCATAGCACCACCGTGCGCCCTTTGAGTGGCGTCAGGTCGGCCTTGTGCCAAGAGTTGGAGCCGTTCGGCCAGCACGTGGCTACATGGTCGGGCATCAGTTCAGCGGCGGCATCAGCAGCCTTTTCGCCTTCACACAGCACCACAGGCGCATCGGCGCGCTGTGCCAGCTCATCCAGGCGTAGCAGTGGCCGAGGCTCCAGCAATCCTTGCCAGCGCCATTGTGTGGTTTGCCCATCGGAGCGTTTGCACCAGGTCAACGGCGCAAAGACCTTTCGCGGTTTGCCGTCTTCATCTGGGCCCAGGTCGAAGCGATACAGCGCCATGACCGGTTGGCTCTGTGCATCGCGATAGATCCACACCTTGGACGGAACACCATGTTGCCGGTGTTTGGCTGGGCACTTGTTCATGGCCTCGACCGGGATCGGCTGAAGAGCGATCCATTCCGGCGCTGCGGGCTTGGTCGGTGCGCTTTTGGCGTTTGCGGATCCAGCGGAAACACTGAGCAGATCCGCCAGCCTTTTGCAGGCCTCAACGTCCGTGCCGCCGTCGATGTAGCGCACCAGATCGATCAGGTCGCCGCCCTTATCGTCAGTGGCAAAATCTGCCCAGGTGCCTTTGCTCAAATTGACCTTGAGTGAGCCCGCACGTTTGTCCGTGCGCGTGGGATTCGGTGCGGTGTATTCCTTGCCGCCATCAACGCGTTTGCCGTTCGGCAGCCAGTGAGTAAGGACGCGGTCGATGTTCTTCAGGGCAGCGCTTTTTACGTCAGCAAAGCTGGGGCGTTTTGAGGTGTTGCCGGTGCGCTGAGTCATAGTGTGGTCCTCGACTCAAGCAACGCCTCGTTCACGTCGTCGATCAGCGCCTTAGCCATCTCGCCGAGGTAGAACGCAGGCCAACTAAAACGCTCGCCCGCATCGCTGATGGCGGCGTCGAGGATCAGTTGATTGGAGTGGTGCAGAATCTGGGAGACGGCTTCAAGTGCGTCCTCCAGCGGGATACCGGCATTTACCCGAAAAAGGTTTTGGCCGTTACCGTTGGCAGGGGAAAACTCGGAGCGTCCACGCGTGCTGGAGTGGGTCACAGCGCACCGCCTTTCTGGCCCATCGGCACAGAGGAGGCATCACCGTACATGGTGAGTGTTTTGATTAGGCCCAAGGTGCCGCGCACGTCCCAAATAACAGACGACAGCACGCGGTTGGAAAGCAGGGGTTTATCCCCGTCTAAGTGGTCTTCCAGCAGCATGAGAACGGAGTCGGCACGGTCGAGCGCACAGGTGATGGCGTCGATAGGCAGACCGGCTTCCGCGTCCTGGCTGACGCAGAGGAGATCCTCGGGCAGTGCAAAGCCTGGGAGCATGCTCATTGGGCACCCCCAGCGGCTTCCAGGGCGCGAGCCTTTGACATATGGGCGTTGTAACGAGAAAGGCGTGTAGCGAGGCTGGAGTTGGCGTGTAAAGCGGCGAGAGCCATTGCTCGATGAGCGGCGGCGCGAATTTTGGACGGATTGAGGGCGTGCATGGGGCGAAACTCCTATTGTTGAGGAGCTGCCACGGTTCGCCGTCAAACGAATTAGGGTGGCAGCTGTGCGCAGGTTGACGGACCGGGACAATAGGAACCCGGCAGACCCGAAGGTCTCCCACGCACAGCCACCATAAAACGGAGATGCGGGCACAAAAAAAGCGCCTGCAATCGTAATGGGGGCGCCTGTGCGCCTATTGTTGAACGGGCCGTCAAACCCGGTCGCTGAATTTGCAGCGACGGCCAGAGAGTAACGCCCGTTTTTTGAAAGTGCAACTGTGCAGATCACTTGCGGATTTTTTCGATGCGGCATAAATTGATCAGGCATGTAGATTTACCTCAACGCCTCCGGTTGCCGCCGGGGGCGTTTTCGTTTCAGGCATGGATTTCCCAACTCAGGGAAACAAAGGGCAAGAAGTCGCTATCGAGGCAAGCGCGTGCATCTTCGTAAGCGTCTATCTGTTGGCCTTCGTCGACGATGATTGCTCGGGGGGCTTGGCAGGGAACTGACAATGCGCACCAGATGCCGTCTGCCCATCGCATCACCATCACGTCCCGATTTAGGCGTTTTTGCTCTTTGCGATAGCGTTCGAAACGTTGCATCCACCGAGGCGTAAATCCGACTGTTCTGAGTACAGAAAAGGGCTGCAAGATGGCCCTGTTGGCGACACGATTTTTCATGCTGCCACCTGGTCGCGAGCCTCTATGCGGCTTCGTGCCCATGTTTGGATTTCAGATAAAACCCAAGCAACGGGCGCACCGCGGGCGTTGCTGTTGCTCAATTTGACGGGCAGGGGAAAGCCGCTATCTGTGCGCTGCATGAGTTTGTAGATGGTGGAGCGCTTCATGCCCACGATCCGCTCGACCTCGGGCATACGGATCAATGTCGACGATGCGTCAAAGATTGGGCTTAGAGTGGTTGGGTAAAGGCGGGGAATTTCGGTGATAGGGGCTTTCATAGGTCTTGCTCTCGACTGGTTAGGACTGAGAGCAATGATCTAGGTGCAGGTCGGTGGTGAGCAGTTCACTTCCAATTGAAATTCGATTGAAATTTCTGGCTTACAGAACGAAATGGCGTTTGAGGATGGCCTCAACTCTTTTGCGAGTGAGGGCTTTTTCGGTCTCAAGCGCAATCCACTCAGGCCGTAGTTTTGGAGGTTTTGCTACCTTACCTTGTAGCCAGGCATGCACCTTCGTTGCAACGTTGCGTTTGGACATCCCCGCTGCGCGGTAGTGAAGCCCCTGTTCAACTATCGCGGCGTCTCGAGCGCTAATTTCCTCGTTACGCTCCATACCGCTGATGAGGCCGCCTTTTTTGCGGATGGCATTTCTGATCGCTCGTTCGGCGATGGGTCTTAGTTCATCGTCGGCCAGGCAGGGTAGGGATGTGATCGGTTTCAGATAGAGGGCGTAATCATCAAGTGTGTGAATGCGCTCATCCGGACCTATCTGCATCTCGACGAATTGGCAGTAGAGATCCCTGGGCCAGTCGGTTGGAGGCTCAGAGACATGAGACCAAGCCTCTCGATCAGCTGTCGCCATCCAGTCGGCTAACGTTTCCAGCGCTTTTACGGCACAAGCCATGATGTATGCAGAATGAGCATCACGCTCTGATGCCGAGTAGCAATTGCTGTACATGCGGACCCAATGCGCGAGGCGTGCCCTGGTGTCGGTGGAGGCATACTGAAAAATTGTCTCCTCATGGATCGTCGTCTGAATGCACAGGCTGGCAAGATCTTTGTTGATATCGTCACAGTGAATGCGCAGACAGCATTGTTCTATCAAGCGGCAGGCGTCAGCGACCTGCTCACGGCAGAGGTCATAGAGCGGTTGCGCTGAGAGATAACTGAGCAGGCCTCGGCTTAACGCCAAATGCAAGATGGGGTGGTGATCAGTCATCGCGAAGTGTCATCGGTACCGTGTAACGGAGAGTCCCACGCCCTGGATTCAAAGCGTTTAACCAGCGAAAGCCGCTTTGTTGGCATAGGTGCAGAACGCTTTGCCCGCAGCAGTCGTGCGCTGGCTTTGGCGTTACACGCAGGGGCAGCGTTACATCGCATGTGCGTTAAACTGCTGAACTGTGTAACGGGCGTTAAAGCCAATGAAACCGGACACTTGGCGAGTGGCGTTACACGAGTAACACGTGTTACACCGGATTTAGAGGGGGGCAGGGTAAGTGCTCTCACACTGCCTTTCCAAATTGGCCCTGTGCCACATTGTTTGCCTCTAATAAGTCAAGGTGATCGGCATACCACTGCATCATCTGCGTGCGTTGCTCAAGGTACTGAGCCTTGTTGTAAATCCCTCGAACACCTTGTGCCTTGTGGCTAAGTTGGGCCTCGATGTGGTCAGCAGGATAGCCATGCTCGTTGAGGATAGTGCTGGCGATGTGGCGGAAACCATGGCCGGTCTGGCGCCCTTCGTAACCAAGGCGTCTGAGTGCCATTAAGAATACGGTATCGCTGCGAGGTTTAGTGCGATCGCTTCTACCGGGAAATAGGAGTGGGTAAGCGCCGGTGAATTGCCGAAGTTCCAATAGTGCTTCGATTGCTTGAGTGCATAGTGGTACCAGGTGCTCACGACCTTTCTTACGACCCTTGCGCTCGACTGGTACGGTCCACAGCTTCTTGTCGAAATCGAACTCTACCCAATGTGCCTCTCGCAGTTCGCTGGGGCGCACAGCCATCAGGGTCAGCAGCCTTAGGCCGAGCTGAACATCTTTGGCGTGGGGGTAGGAGCGTATCGCTCGGAGTAACCCTGGAAGCTCATCGGGAGATACGTGGGCGTAGTTCTCTGCCTTTCCTGAGGACAGAAATTTATGCACACCCTCCAACGGGTTGTTGACGGCTCTGCCGGTCACGCGAGCCAGGTCATAGATATCTTTGCAATAAGCCCTCACACGGCTCATTTGTTCCAGAATCCCCTGACGCTCGAGCCCTCTCAAAAGCTCCATCCACTCCATCGACATGATAGAGGTGTAGGGGCGTTTACCGAGCGAGGGGAATACATGGCGTTCGAGTGCGCCCAATATCCTTTTGGCCGTACCAGCATCCCACCCGCTCAGGCGAGATGTGTGCCACTCCCTTGCCAACGCTTCAAAGGTGTCGTTGGCCGCATCGATCTCGGCGGCTTGGCGAGCTTTCTTGGATGTGATCGGGTTCTTACCTTCCGATGCGTCTGCGCGTAGATCAGCCGCTTTCTGCCGAGCGAAAGCGCCGCCCACTTCCGGGTAGCCGCCAAGACCAAGCCACGACCATTTGCCGTCTGGCTTCTTGTAGCGTAATTCCCAGGACTTTTGGCCGTTCGGCTTGACCCTGAAATACAGCCCTGGGCTGTCTAGTTCGCGGTATGCCCCGGCCTCAGGCTCCAGGCTGGAAAGTGTAGTGTCAGCGAGAGGGCGCCGCTTGATATCGGTACGTTTCATCCTTGTATGCCTTCAGTTCAATTATTTATGAAGCATACACGTGGGCATACACGGTGGGGAAGGATAGGGGTAGATAGAGGTGGACAGCCAGAAACAAGAAAGCCCGCACGAGGCGGGCTTCTTGAGGTGATTCATAGACTGCTGTAGACATCTATGGATCGGTACTTGGTGGCTACACAGGGACTTGAACCCCGGACCCCAGCATTATGAATGCTATGCTCTAACCAACTGAGCTATGTAGCCAAGTGGCGCGCATTATTCGCTCAGAACGAACAAGCGTCAAGCGCTTTTTTTGAAAATTTATCTACGCTATCAACTGTTTAAGCAAAAACGCCGGGTAAGGCGGCCATTGGCTGGGTTTTGCGCAGGTCCCAAAGCCGCAAAGATTAAAGTGCGGGAGCGGGCTTGCTCGCGATGGCGGTGTATCAGGTTAGCAATGATTGACTGACACGCCGCGTTCGCGGGCAAGCCCGCTCCCACATTTGATCTGGGGTGTTCTACCGTCGGCGTACTAGCTTGCTGGCTCTTTACAAGACATGACCGCTGCATCGATTCACCTACTCGTTAGCCTGCTAACGGGATAGCCTTCCTGCCCCAATAAGTGGCACATTGTCACACCTGCACCTGTGCATCCATCTGCTGTACGGAAACGTTCCTCATGGCTCTTACCAATTCCCAGCCTTCAGTGGCTACGACGCCGGCCGCCGGGCAATCCAGCCCGTTGGTCATGTCTATCATCGGCGCCGTGGCGCTGGCGCACTTGATCAATGACTTGATTCAGGCGGTGTTGCCGTCGATCTATCCGATGCTCAAGGAAAGTTATGGCCTGACCTTTACCCAGGTCGGCCTGATTACCCTGACGTTCCAACTCACGGCGTCCTTGCTCCAGCCGTGGGTGGGTTACTACACCGATCGCCATCCCAAGCCGTTCCTGCTGCCGTGCGGGATGATCTGCACGCTGATCGGGATTCTGATGATGTCCCAGGTCGGCAGTTTTCCACTGATTCTGCTGGCGGCGGCCTTGATCGGTATCGGTTCCTCGACCTTCCACCCGGAAGCATCCCGCGTGGCGCGCCTGGCATCCGGTGGCCGCTACGGCCTGGCGCAGTCGACCTTCCAGGTGGGCGGTAACGCCGGCTCGGCCTTTGGCCCGTTGCTGGCGGCGGCGATCATCATTCCGTTTGGCCAGGGCAATGTGGCCTGGTTCGGTTTGTTCGCGGTGTTCGCCCTGGGGGTGCTGTACGCGATCAGCCGCTGGTACCGCAACCACTTGAACCTGTTCAAGCTCAAGCAAGGCCAGGCCGCTACCCATGGCCTGTCGAAAAACCGCGTACTGGGTGCGCTGGTGGTACTGGGGTTGTTGGTGTTTTCCAAGTACTTCTACATGGCCAGCTTCACCAGCTACTTCACCTTTTACCTGATCGAGAAGTTCGACCTGTCGGTGGCCAGCTCCCAACTGCATCTGTTCCTGTTCCTTGGGGCGGTGGCGGCGGGCACGTTCTTTGGTGGGCCGATTGGCGACAAAATCGGCCGTAAGGCGGTGATCTGGTTCTCGATCCTGGGCGTGGCACCGTTCACCCTGTTGCTGCCCCATGTCGATCTGTTCTGGACCAGCGTGCTCAGTGTGGTGATCGGTTTTATCCTGGCCTCGGCGTTCTCGGCGATTGTTGTTTACGCGCAGGAATTGGTACCGGGCAATGTGGGGATGATCGCCGGGGTATTCTTTGGCCTGATGTTCGGGTTTGGCGGGATTGGTGCGGCGTTGCTGGGCTATCTGGCGGACATCCACGGCATCGAATACGTGTACACGCTGTGCTCGTTCCTGCCGCTGCTCGGGGTGCTGGCGATTTTGTTGCCACGTTCGAAAAAAGCCTGAAACCGGAAGGTTGGCCCTATCCCTGGGCGGTCCCTCTCCTACTGGAACGGGTGAGAGTTTGTCGCGCGTTTCAGTTGTTCCCGTGCCCGGGACAGGCGGGAACGGACGGTACCGATCGGAATCGCCAGGGCATCGGCGGTGTCCTGGTAGCTGCCGTCGGTTTCCAGTGAGGCATACAAGGTGTTGCGCATTTCCAGGGGCAGGTGCTGGATCGCATTGAGGGTGTTTTCCAGCCGGCGGCTGATCTCGAATTGGCGCGCCAGGTCCTGCTCTTCGTTGTGTCCGTGGGACAACGATTCATCGAACTCGCAATGCACCGGCTTGGCATAGAGCCGGCGAAAGTGATTGCGGATCAAATTCAGCGCAATCCCGCACATCCAGGTGCTCAGGGACGCCTGCGCGCTGAAGTGATGGCGGTTACGCCATGCCTCCAGATACGTCAGTTGCAGGATATCGTCCGCATCCTCCGGGTTCAGTACGCGTTTATGAATGAACCGGCGCAGGCGTTTGTGGTGCTCGTCGGACAGATCTTGGATGGATTGGCTAGGGTCACGGGGAAGATTGACTAAAACACTGATTGGGATATCCATGATTTTTCCTCAGGGTAAAAACGGTCGAAATGGTTTCGACGAGAACCCTGTTAGCACCGCTTGTGCCAAACGGAATATGTAGATATCTGTTTGATAAATATAAGGAAATATCTTGTTTTAGGTGTTTTTTGTGCAATCGCTTGCGCAGAGCATCGTGGATTTGTGCGGGTATTTTCATGCGCCATGGCAAGCGCATGAAGATGGAACCGGATCGGGCCTTCCAGCCACACAAGGATACGAATCTCTTGCTATGGCATTTCCATGAAAGTCGATCCCAACCTAGATGTGCAAAATTCCGCGCACTTGAATCAACCGGCACCGGCACGGATTGAAAGTGGGCTGTCTTCGCCGATAAGCGCCCCCGTTGCGGACGATCTCAGTGTGCTGTTCAGCCAAGAGGTCGAACTCAACGCCCGGGCGTTGGGGCAGCGCCAACTAGGCTTGCGCATCCCGGCGGTCGAGCAACTGACCCAGCTCTATGAGCAATTGGGTCACCCAGCCCAGGCGAAAATGGCGACCATCGCCCGCAATGTCAGGGTCCAGTTGCTGCTCGGTGGCGGGGTCGGCAAGATGATGGACATCACCGGCAACGACCCCGCGCGGGCCTATGTGGTGCTCAAGCACGTGGCGCTGCAGGCGGATGCCGAGGGGCGCACCGCAGAGGCAAGCCTGGCGCGCACTTCCCTGGCTGGCCTGGAGGCCGATTACAAGCCACAGATCCAGGCGGGGCTGAACACCGCACTGGCGCTGCAGGCGGGCACTGATGACCCGCAGCTGCGCCAGGCTGTACGCAGCATGTATTACACCAGCGTGGTCACGAGCCAATCGCTGGCGACCCTGATGCAATCATTGCTGGGGCTGTTCGGTGAAGGGGACTTCGCGTCCGGGTTGAAGCTGATCCGCCGGGCCCTGGCCGATGATGTTGCGGCACAGACCTCGTCGGTCGACCGGGGCCAGTTGCGAACCTTGTTGCTGGGCCTCAATGACTGCAGTCGATTGAGTGGTGTGCTCGCGCGCTGCAAGGCGTTGATCGGGCAATCCCTGCTTCTGTACCCCGAACTGCAGCTGGATCCGGTGGGCTTGTTGCAACGCTTGCTGGGGTATGCGGCCGGTGGTCTTTCCTCCCAGGAAATCAAACACCTGGCCCGGGATTTGGGCGGCAGTCAGCTGGCTCATCAGTTGAGCGGCCTCAGTGCCTTTTTCCCGGAACTCAAGGCCCTGCCCCTGGCCTGGTGGTGTGATGCAAGACGGCGCGAAGAAGCGTTGAACAGCTACAAGCACGTGCTGCTTGAATACGCCGCGCAGGAGCGTGGCTCGCGCCATACCCACACGTGGCCGGGATTGAAGGCATGAGTGCGTTGCGGGCAATCAATGCGTTGCTGCTGAAGGTTGCACAACGCGCCGAGGTGCTGGGCGCGGTGGTGGTCGTGGCCATCGTGTTTATCTTTATCGTGCCGTTGCCCACCTGGCTGGTGGATATCCTGATTGCCCTCAATATTTGTATTTCGTGCCTGTTGATCGTGCTGGCGTTGTATTTGCCGGGGCCGCTGGCCTTTTCTTCGTTTCCATCGATTCTGCTGTTGACCACGATGTTTCGCCTGGCGTTGTCGATTGCGACCACACGCCTGATCCTGCTGGAGCAGGACGCCGGTGACATTGTCGAGGCGTTCGGCAACTTTGTGGTGGGCGGCAATCTAGCGGTGGGGTTGGTGATCTTCATGATCCTGACCCTGGTCAACTTCCTGGTCATTACCAAGGGCTCGGAACGGGTCGCGGAAGTGGCGGCACGCTTTAGCCTGGACGCGATGCCCGGCAAGCAAATGTCCATCGACAGCGACCTGCGTGCCGGGCTGATCGACGGCAACCAGGCCCGGGACAAGCGTGAGCAGCTGTCGCGTGAAAGCCAGCTGTTCGGGGCCATGGACGGCGCGATGAAGTTCGTCAAGGGAGACGCCATCGCGGGGTTGATCATTGTGGTGATCAACTTGCTGGGTGGTTTTGCCACCGGCATGTTCCAGCATGGCATGAGCGCCGGCGACTCCATGGCGTTGTACTCGGTATTGACCATTGGTGATGGCCTGATCGCGCAGATTCCGGCCCTGCTGATCTCGCTGACTGCCGGCATGATTATCACCCGTGTGGCCCCGTCCGGGCGCAGCAAGGGCAGCAACAACATGGGCGCCGAAATTGCCCGGCAAATGACCAGCGAACCCAAGAGCTGGATGATCGCTTCGGTCGGCATGCTTGCTTTTGCGGCGTTGCCGGGGATGCCCACGGTGGTGTTTATCCTGATTTCGCTGATGACTGGCAGCCTGGGTTATTACCTGATGCGCCAGCGCCAGCGTGACGAAAAATCACAGGAGCCGGTTACCGATACCGTCCCGCCTGAGCAAAACGGGGTGGAGGATCTGCGCGGTTTTGATCCGTCGCGCCCCTACCTGTTGCAGTTTCCGCTGGCCCTGCAGAACAGCCCGCTGGTGACGGAGGTCATCCACGGCGTGCGCCAGAGCCGCAACAGCCTGGTGACCCAGATCGGCTTGACGTTACCGCCATTCGAAGTCGAGTTTGCGCCGGCGTTGGCCGACGATGAATTTCGCTTCTGCGTGCACGAAGTGCCCCTGTTGAAGGCCACGCTCGGTGACTGGGTTGGCGTGGAGCTTGCGGCACTGGCAGCGGATCCAGAAAGCGGGAGCAGGGGCCTGGCCGAGCGCGATGAACAGGACTGGGTGTGGTTTGCGCCCGACGACCCTGTGCTTGCCGATGAACACTTGGCGCGCTCGACGGCGTACAGCCTGCTCCAGGAGCGGATGACCCGGGCCATGTTGCTCAGCGGCCCGCAGTTCCTCGGTATCCAGGAGAGCAAGGCGATTCTCAGTTGGCTGGAGTTCAATCAGCCGGAGTTGGTGCAGGAACTGCAACGGATCATGCCGCTTTCGCGGTTCTCATCGGTGTTGCAGCGCCTGGCCGGCGAAGGGGTACCGCTGCGGGCGGTGCGGCTGATTGTCGAGGCCCTGATCGAACACGGTCAGCATGAACGTGAACCGGAAGCCCTGACCGACTATGCGCGCATTGCCCTCAAGTCGCAGATTCTTCACCAGTACAGCGAAGCCGACGGCCTGCATGCCTGGCTGTTGTCACCCCACACCGAAAACGTGTTGCGCGATGCCCTGCGCCAGACCCAGACGGGTGTGTTCTTTTCCCTGGATAACGAAAGCAGTGCGGCGCTGGTCAGCCTGCTCAAGCAAGCCTTTGTCGTGCGCCCCAAGAGCAAAAGTGTGCTGCTGGTTGCACAGGATTTGCGCAGTCCCATGCGCACCTTGCTGTTGGAGGAGTTCAACCATGTACCGGTCCTGTCGTTCGCCGAGCTCAGCGCTTCGTCCAAGGTCAAGGTGTTGGGGCGCTTTGATCTTGCCCAGGACAATCTGTTGCGCGAGGAGGTGGCATGAGCACGTCTGGGGAGGTTGTGCAGGCTGTTGAACACGTCACTGTCATTGCAATGTTCATGAGGCCTGGCGATGTTTGAGCTACGTGTGCTTGATGGTTCGCGCCAGGGCGCGGCGTTGCCGTTGTTCGGCGGGCAATGGAGTATTGGTGCGCATCCGGATGCCGACCTTTCGCTGTATGACGAAGGGATTGCCGAGCGCCATGTGCTGCTGCGGTGTATTGAGCAGCACTGGTCGGTCCAGGCTCAAGAAGGGTTGGTGCGGGCCAGTGACGGTCAGCTCCTGGCACAGATTGCCGACCTGGCACTGGGCGTTCCTTTTGCCCTGGGCAATGTTCGACTGTGCGTCACCCTGGCCGATCAGCCCTGGCCGCAAGCCCCGGCTGCCATGCCCATCGCGCCAGCGGCCAGGGCGGTGAATGAGGCTGCACCGGGGCTGATGTTGTCGTCGATATCCGGGGCGCAGCAGAAGCGTCTGATCAGCCTGGTGCTGGTGATCGCAGCCATCATCATGGTAGTGGGCCTGGCGACCACCGGAGAGCATGAGGCCCAGGCGTCGTTGATGGCCGCGCCAACTCAGAAAAACGAGCTGGGTTCGGCCTACGAAGTACGCCAGCAACTGCTGAAAATGCTCAACGAACGTGAACTGGGCAATCGCATCCGCCTGCAGGTGATCAATGACCAGGTGACACTGGAAGGGGACGTTGCCCAGGAAGAGATGGGATTGGTGTCGCGCATGCTCAATCGTTTTGGGGAGCAGTTCGATACGTCTGTGCCAGTGATCAGCCGGGTCAAGGAACGTAGCACGGCACTCCCTTTCAAGATTCTGCAGATCGTCGGCGGGCCCAATGGCCATGTGGTCCTGGATGAAGGCAATCGGCTGTTTGTGGGAGATGAAGTGGATGGCTTGCGATTGGTCCTGATCGATAACACCAAGGTGGTGTTCGACGGCGTACAGCGTTATGAGGTGCGTTGGTGAGTGCCGACCTGCAGGCGCGCCTGGAGGCCTGGCAGCAGGACCGGGCGCAGGCGCTGGCCAGCTTTGCGCCGGTCTCGGTGCGTGGGCGTATCCAGCGCGTCAACGGCATGTTGCTGCAATGCCGTTTGCCCCAGGCGCGTATCGGCGATTTGTGCCAGGTTGAAAAGTCCACCGGCGATTACATGCTGGCCGAGATCATCGGTTTCGATCAGCAGGATGCGGTGCTCAGTGCCCTGGGCAATCTTGAAGGCGTGCGGGTGGGCGCCAGTGTCGAACAGTTGGGCGTCTCGCACCGGGTACGCGTCAGTGATGAACTGTTGGGCCAGGTGCTGGATGGCTTTGGGCGCCCGATTACGGGGGAGGGCGCCAGCGCCTTCGTCGAGGCGCACGCCGAGGACACCAGCCTGGTGTTGTGCGAGGCGCCCTTGCCCACCGAGCGGCCGCGTATCCACCGGGCACTGGCCACCGGGGTGCGCTCGATCGATGGTCTGTTGACCCTGGGCGAAGGCCAGCGCGTTGGTTTGTTTGCGGGCGCCGGTTGTGGCAAGACCACCTTGCTCGCGGAGATCGCGCGTAACGTTGACTGTGATGTGATTGTGTTCGGCCTGATTGGTGAGCGTGGCCGCGAGCTGCGCGAGTTTCTCGATCACGAACTGGACGATCAACTGCGCGCCAAGGCGGTGCTGGTGTGCGCGACGTCCGACCGCTCAAGCATGGAGCGCGCCCGCGCCGCCTTCACCGCCACGGCATTGGCTGAAGGCTATCGACGCCAGGGCAAACGGGTCCTGCTGCTGATCGACTCCCTGACCCGTTTTGCCCGGGCCCAGCGTGAAATCGGCCTGGCCGCTGGCGAACCGCTGGGGCGTGGCGGTCTGCCGCCTTCGGTATACAGCTTGCTGCCACGTCTGGTGGAACGTGCCGGGTTGACCCGCGAAGGGGTGATCACGGCGATCTACACCGTACTTATCGAGCAGGACTCCATGAGCGATCCGGTGGCCGATGAAGTGCGCTCGCTGCTTGATGGCCATATCGTCTTGTCGCGCAAACTGGCCGAGCGCGGCCACTACCCGGCGGTGGATGTGCTGGCCAGCCTGTCGCGGATTCTGAGCAACGTCGCCGAGCCCGCGCACATCCAGGCCGGCACCGCGCTGCGCCGCTTGTTATCGGCGTATCAGCAGATTGAGTTGATGCTCAAGTTGGGCGAGTACCAACCGGGCAGCGATGCCCTGACTGATATGGCGGTGGACAGTCGCCAGGCGGTAGACGGCTTTCTGCGCCAGGACTTGCGCGAACCCGCGCCGATGCCGTTGACACTCGAGCAACTGATGAGCCTGACCACCCATGTCCCTTTCTGAAATCGACACCTTGCGGCGACTACGTCGGCATCGGGCAGACCGCGCCGAGCGCGCGTTGCGTGAAGCCAAGCGGCATCAGCAAGCCCTGTTGGTGCAAATCCAGCAGGCACAGGCGACGCTTGAGCAAACGCGCCTGCAGGAGATCGAGAAAACCGCCGAGTTGCTGGATAAGCATCAAGGCCAGGTGCTCTCGTTGCAGCAACTCAAGGCCTGGAGCCTCCAAGAGCGCACCTTGTCCGCTGGGACCCGGCGCGAAGAAGGCCAGTTGGGTCAATTGCATGACCAGCGGGAGGAGCACGTGGTGCAGATCGCCAGCGCGCAGAAACAGGTGAGCCAATGCTTGCGAGAGGTCGAGAAACTCCAGGAGTTGTCGGTTTTATTGAGGCAGGAAGAGGTACAGGAAGAACTATGACCCAAGTCCAAGCAAGCAAACCTGAACGCCCGCGCCCGCGCGATCCACGAGCGGAACAGGAGCCTCAACCGTCGGGGGTCGTACCTTGGGAGCAGGGGCGGTTATTTGCGCAACTGCTGGACAGTGATGGCGAGGGGGCAGGCTACGGCACCTCGGCAACGGCCGCCGGGGTGGCGGGCGATTCCTTGATGATCGAGGCGATGACGGCGCAATTGGCCCCCCGGATTCATGGCAGCGCGCAATGGCCGCTGCAGGCGGTACTTTACTTGCCGCGCCTGGGGCGGATCAGCGCCAGTGTGCGCCGTGAGCAGGGGCTGTGGAACATCGAGCTGGCTGCCGAGCAGGAGCTTGCCGCGCGTTGGCTGGGCGGTGTGCGCGAGCGCTGTGAGGAGCGTCTGGCCGATGCCCTGGGCGCGCCTGTCGCGTTACACCTGGTCCATGTGGGCGCGGCATGATCATGCCGGCACTCGCGATTCCCTTGGTCAAAAGCGCCACGGTTGCGGCACGCCTGCGCCTGGGGCGGGGCCTGCGTATGCCGTTTCAGGTCACAGACCAGCACGGTGAGCTGCTGCTTGAGCCTGGCCGTGCGCCCAGGAGTGCCGCGCCTCTGTATTTCGAAACCGCCTGTGGGCTGTTGGCCTTCAGCGAGCCAGGGCCGATGTTCAGTCTTCTGGGGGAGTGCCCGGTGACGCTGGCCGAGGCCGGCAATGATCCGGACTCCTGGTTCTGGGAACTGTTCCAGCACCACTTGAGCCCTCAGGTGCGCGCGTTGTTTGGTTATCTGCGGCTGCGGGCCTCCCCTGGAAAACTGAATTTCGGCTGCCGGCTCACGGTGACATTGGGCGCCTCCAGGGTGGTGGGCTACCTGTTGCTGGCTCCCGAAAGTCTGTTGGCATTGTGTGATGCAGGGCGCTGGCAACCCACGGCCCTGCCATTGCCGCCCTCGTTTCAACTGACGATTGCCGCGACGTTGGGGCGTTTGAAGCTGCCTCTGAGCCAAGTTCGCGGCCTGCGTGCCGGTGATGTGGTGATGCTGGAGCAGGCTTTTTTTGATGTGCATGGCAATGGCCATTTACGGATTGGCAAGCATCGCCTGCATGGGCGCATTGACGATGAATCAGGGCCAATGGGCCTGACACTTATATCTACTGAGGAAACGTCTGTGGACGAGGATCTTTCAGCACAACACTACTCGGGGTATGAAGAGCATGACCTTGATGAACCCGTGGTGGATGTTTTTGGCCATGAGCCTTTCGATGAGTTGAGCATGGCCTTGAATGTGCGCTGTGGCACCCTGAACCTGACGCTCGGGGAACTGCGCAACCTTGCGCCCGGTGCGGTGTTGAGCATCGCGGGTTACGCCCCCGGTATGGCGGGGCTCTACTATGGCGATCGGCCGATTGGCCAGGGCCAGTTGGTGGAGATGGACGGACGCCTGGGCTTGCAGCTGTCCCGTGTGATTTTCGCGCGATGACGTTCCAGGGGGTCGAGCCCGTAATCCTCGCGTTATTCATCGGCGCACTGGCCTTGATGCCGATGCTGTTGATCGTCTGCACCGCCTTTCTGAAAATTATCATCGTGCTGATGATCACCCGTAACGCCATTGGCGTGCAGCAGGTGCCGCCGAGCATGGCGCTCAACGGCATCGCCCTGGCGGCGACCCTGTTTATCATGGCGCCGGTAGGGTATGCCATCGCCCAGAACGTCAAGCAAGCCCCGGTGGACTTGAGCAGCGTGCAACGCTTCCAGGAAACGGGGCTGGTGGCCATCGAGCCGCTGCGCCTGTTCATGACCCGCAATACCGACCCGGACGTCCTCACGCACCTGCTGGAAAACACCGCACGCATGTGGCCGCCGGAAATGGCGCAGAACGCCCAGCGCGACGACCTCATCTTGCTGATTCCGGCCTATGTGATTTCACAATTGCAGGCGGGGTTCGAAATCGGTTTCCTGATCTATATCCCCTTTATCGTCATCGACCTGATTGTCTCCAACCTGCTGCTGGCCCTGGGCATGCAGATGGTCTCGCCGATGACCATTTCCCTGCCCCTCAAGTTGCTGCTGTTCGTCTTGGTTTCCGGTTGGTCGCGGCTGCTCGACAGTCTGTTCCTTTCTTATCTGTGAGTGACCTATGGAACCGATCGTACTGTTCAAGCAAGGCATGCTGTTGGTGGTGGTGCTCTCGGCACCGCCGCTGATTGTCGCGGTGATCGTCGGGGTGTTGACCTCCCTGGTGCAGGCCCTGATGCAGGTACAGGACCAGACATTGCCCTTTGGCATCAAGCTGGTGGCCGTCGGCATCACTCTGATCCTGACCGGGCGCTGGATTGGCGTGGAGTTGATTCAACTGATCAACATGACATTCGACATGATTGCCCGCTCGGCACTGAACTGAGGCACACGCATTGCTCCTTTACTTTGAGTTCTTGCCCAGCCTGTTGATCAGCATGGCGCGCATCTACCCGTGCATGTTCCTGGTGCCGGCCTTCTGTTTCCAGCATGTGCGCGGGATGACCCGGCACACGATCGTGATGGTCGTGGCCCTGTTTCCCACACCCGGCATTCATGCGGCATTGATGGGCAAGGACTACTCCGCATTGATGCTGGGTGGGCTGGTGCTCAAGGAGGCGGCCCTGGGGTTCTTGCTCGGGGTTTTGCTGTTCATGCCGTTCTGGATGTTCGAGTCAGTAGGCGCGTTGCTCGATAACCAGCGTGGCGCCCTGGCGGGCGGGCAACTCAACCCTTCGTTGGGGCCGGATGCGACACCGGTCGGGCACCTGTTCAAGCAGTTGGCGATTTTTCTGCTGATCTCGACCCTTGGGTTGGGCGTGCTGACGCAAGTGATCTGGGACAGCTACCTGATCTGGCCACCCACGGCGTGGGTGCCGCTGCCGGCGGTCAATGGCTTCAGCGAGTTCCTTGGCCTGCTCGGCGATACCTTCGTGCACATGATGCTCTACGCGGCGCCGTTTATTGCGGTGCTGTTGCTGCTGGAGTTCGGTTTCGCCTTGCTCGGGCTCTACAGTCCGCAGCTACAGGTGTCCACCCTGGCCATGCCGGCCAAGAGCCTGGCGGGCCTGGCTTTCCTGCTGCTGTACTTTGCCCTGTTGGAGGATTTGATCGTCGGGCGCATGGGCTTGCTGACGGACCTCAAGCATGCTCTTGGCCTGATGGTTCGGGGCCCGGGGCAATGAGTGACTCCGGCGAAAAAAAACACGCGGCGAGCCCCAAGAAACTCAAGGACCAACGCAAGAAAGGCCAGGTTGCCCAAAGCCAGGACGTGGCCAAACTGTTGGTGCTCACCGCGATCAGCGAGATCGCTCTGTTCACCGCCCAAACCAGCCTGCAGCGCTTCCAGCAGATGATGGCGTTGCCTTTTGCGCGCGTCGGCCAGCCGTTTGTGCGCGCCCTGGAAGAAGTGCTGATGGATGGCCTAGTGGTGTTTTTTTCGTTCGGCCTGTTGATGTGCGGGGTGGCGATCGCGGTGAAGCTGATAAGCAGCTGGATGCAGTTCGGCTTGTTGTTCGCCCCGGAAAGCCTGAAGCCGGACTTCAACCGCCTCAACCCGCTCAGCCAGCTCAAGCAAATGTTCTCTGCGCAGTCGGTGATCAACCTCTTGATGGGACTGGGCAAGGCGTTGTTGCTCTCGCTGATCCTCTATGTGGTGATCACCCCCTCGCTACAAGTGCTGATCGACCTGGCCACCAGCGATCTGCAAAGCTACATCGTGGCGCTGATCGCCCTGTTCCGCCACTTGCTGCATGCCTGCCTGGGGCTGCTGCTGGTGCTCGCGCTGATCGACTGGAGCATGCAGAAGTATTTCTTTGCCAAGCGCATGCGCATGACCCAGGTGGAGGTGGTCAAGGAGTACAAGGACATGGAGGGCGACCCTCACGTCAAGGGCCAGCGTCGCTCCCTGGCCTACCAACTCGCCCAGGAAGAGCCAAAGGTCAAGCTGCCCAAGCTGGAAGAGTCCGACATGCTGGTGGTCAACCCGACGCACTTTGCCGTGGCACTGTACTACCGGCCCGGCAAAACGCCACTGCCGATGTTGGTCGACAAAGGCACAGACGCCCAGGCGCGCCAGTTGATTGGCCGGGCCAAGGCCGCCGACGTGCCGGTGATCCAGTGTGTGTGGCTGGCGCGCATGCTGTATGAGCGAAAGCTGGGGGCGCCGATTCCACGGGAGAGTTTGCAGGCGGTGGCGCTGATCTATCGCACCCTGCGTGAGCTGGATGATGAATCCAAGCGCCAGACCCTTGAGTTACCGGAGCTTGCGCGCCGCTAGGGCGCGCGCTGTACATCCAGGGCTTCGAGCTTGGCCAGTGAGAGCAGGCGGCTGACGATGTCATCGAGCGGCTGGCCGTTGGGCACCAGCGCATGCCAGATCACCAGGTTGCCCTTGGCATCGAGGTACACGAAGCATCCATCGAACACCATGGCGTGGACAAAGCGCCGCTCAAGCACCCGCTGCACCTGGCCGGCCTGCAGCGCCTCAGGTGCAATCTGCAGGGCCAGGCCGGGTTTCTGGCCGGCGCTCAACCGGCACAGGCTGATGCCCGGGCACAACGTGTGGTGAGCGACGTCGCCGCTCACCAGTTTGTCCAGAGGCACCTGGCGAGGCGCATCAGTGTCGGATAAGCCCATGGCGGTCACTGTTCCAACGAGATCGTCTGATAGTCCGCCCTTTCGCCTGATGGGCCGGGTTCGACGCGCATTTGCGGCGGCCACCAGACCACCAGCTTGCCAGCGCTCGATTGCGGCCGGGAGCAGGAGTTGCCTTTGCACGTCGGGGTACAGCCGGCCATCAGCAGCACTAGGCCCAGGAGGGTGATGCAGGAGAGTCGCTGTTTCATGGCGCGGTCTTCCGTGTTGGCGTGAGCAGGGAGGGGCGGGTTACACCGATATGTTCATCCTTCACCACCGGGCGCATGGCGATGAACACCTCCGCCTCTTCGCCCGGCTTGAGCCAGGCCCGTGGCCAGACGCTGACGGCCAGGGTCTGGGAATTGCTGCATTCGTTCTCGTCGATGCGCACGTTGCGATTGAACTGATTGCGCATCACCACCACCGCCACGTTGAACTGCGGGCCGGCGTACCACTGGCTGCGTTCGGTGTTGAGCGCCAGCAGGTCACGGGTTTTGCACAAGGTGTCCAGGCCCAGCGGCATGGGGGCGGCTTTGAAGGCGTCAGGTACTTGCCCGGTGACGAGGTGGGCGAGGGCGCTGGTGATCGCGCTGCGCTTGATCACCGGTGGGTGCTCGGCATAGCGCCTGGCCAACGGTTTGAGGGCCGCCTGCAACTCTACCTGGTCGTCCGGTGGCAAGTAGCGTGACGGGTCGGCCTGGTCGCCGATAACGCGAGGGGTGAGGATAAACAGGCGTTCACGTCGGTTGTTCTGCCGCTCGGTGGAAGAGAACAGTGCCTTGCCCAGCAACGGTATATCGCCCAGCAACGGCACCTTGCTTCTTTTATCGGTGCTTTCGGTGACATGGAACCCGCCGACCACCAGCGAACGTTTTTCCGCCATCACCGCCTGGGTGCTGACTTTGCCCCGGCGTACATCGGGGCCTATGCGTTCGGGGTTGGACTCGTCGAAGTTGCCGTCTTCGATATCCACCGCCAGATGGACCTGGTGCCTGCCACGGGTGGTAATGACCCGTGGCACCACCTGGAAACTGGTGCCCACGGTGATCGGCAGGATGGTCGCGTTTTCGACGCCGGCCGTCAGGTATTGAGTGCGGTTGAAGTCAATCACCGCAGGTTGGTTTTCCAGGGTCAGCACCGAAGGGTTGGACACCATGGTCGCCAGGCCCTTGGCCTCCAGGGCCCGTACATCGGCGTAGAAACGGTCGCGCTTTTCGATCGACAGTTGCGCCGATGTCCCAGGCGCCATGTTCACACCGCCGAGAAAGCGGCTGTTCTGAAAACCCCAGTTGACCCCGAACTCTTGCAGTTGGGTGCGCTCGATATCCAGGATGATTGCGTCGATCTCCACCAGTTTGCGTGCCACATCGAGTTGGGCGATCAGCTCGCGGTACATTGCCTGGCGCTCTGGCAAGTCATAGATCAAGACGGCGTTGTTGCGCACATCCGCCTCCACCCGAATTCGCCCTCTTGCAGTGGGGGCTCTGGAGGTGAGCGACATGCCGGGCTCCGTCTGCCCCAGGGGCGCCTGTGCGCCGAGCAACTGGTTCAGCATCGGGTTGCCCAGCCGGGGAAGGATCGGGGTGATGGGCGAGGGCTGCGCTGCCGAGGCCGGGCGTGGGCTCATCGACGACAGGACAGAGTTGTCCCGGGGCTCCAACAGCCCGCGTAGCATGCTGGCAACACCCGCGATGACCAGCTTTTCTCCGCGATAATCAATCGGGCGGTCCGCCGCGTTGGCGAATCTCAGCGGGAACGTCAGCACGCTCTGTTTTTCATCGGGGGATTTTCGCTGGCTGCTGAATTGCCTGATCTGTTCGATGTAACGCTTGGGGCCGGATATCAGCACCACGCCATCGTCAGGGAGTTCCCCCCAACCGAAACGGTTGTCGAGCAGGCCAATGTCAGTCAATGCCTGTTTGAGGTCCGCAACGGTTTGCGATGAGACCTCCAGGCGCGCGGACTGCTGCTGGTCCAGGGTGCTGATGTACAGCATGTTGTTGTACATGTACCACTGGAAGCGATGCTCTACTGCCAGCCGATCAAGCAACGACTGCGGGGTGTTGGCGCGTATCTTGCCGTTGACGGTGCCTTCCAGGTGGCCGTCGAATTGAATCTGCGTGCCAAAGGTCTGGGCGAAATCCTCCAGCACCTCACGCACCTGCTTATGGTCAGCCTCATAGGCGTAGGCGGTATTTTTCCATTCGGCGGGGATCGCGGCGAGCGAGCTTTGCATGGGCAAAAGCAACCAGGGCAGTACCAGCAGGTAGCGCCAATGAGGGCCTTTTTGAAGGGCCGCGGGCGAGACGGAGCGCAAGCGGGTGCGCTCGTGATTCTTGTTGGGCATGGGGTGTTCTCTGATTAGTGCGGCAGCGAGCGCAGTGACGTGGGTTGGAACCGTGGGGCCTGTTTTGCAAGGCGCGCGATCATTGCGCGCCAGGTATCGCGCTGGTTGAGCAGGGCTTGGAGACTGTCCAGCAAAGGCTTCTCGCTGGTGCTTTGCTGTAGACACTGAGTCAACCAGAGCGCACCCGTTGCAGGCGCCTGTGCGAGTGCACCTTGAAAGTGACTCAGGCTTGCGTTACCCAGGAGCATCCAGGTGTTGAGCTGTGATTTGTCAGGGCGGCCCTGGGTCAGTTGGACCTGCAACAAGAGGGTGTCAGGGCCGTGGCGCAGGAGTATTTCGTCATGGTCTTCGATCAGCCTTAATTCTTCGGCGCGGCTGTTCAACCAATTGGTAATGAGCGCCTTCACGTTATTGTCCGCTGTCCAGGCCGGACTTCAGTAGCATATGCCTGGCCCTGATATGTTCAGTGAAGGCGTATTCGGATTTACGGTTGGTCATCACCAGTTCATAGAACAAGTCCATGTCCGCCTCGGATCCAGAGTTCTGCTCCATCAAGTCGCTGACATCGTTTCTGCTGCGCTTCGCATCGCTAAGAAGTTGCTCTCTGTAACCCGAGTAGTAGTTCATGGATTTGCTCCTTTTTTGTGTTTCCTCTCAGTGGTTTTGTATGTCGAATTGGTTCCATGTGTAGCTGTTTATTTGGCGCGTGTGCGTGGTGGAAAATCAGGCATCCAACCGCTTGCTGCCTGGCTCTAGAAAGGTGTCGCGCATGGCGGCCCAATCAATGCAAAAGTCGCCCTCTTCGGTTTGTAACAGCAACGTCTGGGGTTTGACGGTATCGTCGGCGCGTAGCGCCCAGAGCGTGGTGTTGTGGTCGGCGAGAGCCTGGCGTGCGGCCTCCAGCTCCTGGGGATGGCACAGCAATGCCGCCTTGACCATCGGCATCTGGCTGACCATCAATTGTCTGACCAACGCGGCCATGCGTTGTGGCAGGGGCGTATCTTCCAGCAGCAGACGAATCGCCTGGTTGGCGATTGAAGAGGCATATCGTTCAAGGTTGTCGTACATCGCCTGGCGTTCGCCTTCCCAGCGTTTGAACTGCGCGTCGGCACGCCGCCAGATTTCGAGGCCGGCCTGCTCCAGCAGTTTTTCCCGCTGCTTTTCTGCCCGCTTCAGCAATTGCCTGGCCTGGGCCTTGGCATGCTCCAGTGTGTTGTGGGCATGGGCGTAATTGGCCAGGGTTTCCCGGGGGATCAGGGTTTCGGCAAAGGCGGTGGAGCCTTTGGGCAAGTCGATTTTATGTCGGCAAAACATCGTGTTCAGTCTCCATGGTCCTTGGCGCCAGGTGCTTGAGCGTCGCTGTGGATTGTCGCAATACGCCAGACCACGGCGTGCCAAAGGGTATCGAGGCGGCTGTAGGAGTCCCCAAGCGAAAGGGCTTTTTTTTCCAGTTCCAGAACGCGCTGGCGAGGGAATCTCAACCTGATGCGTTGCCAGGTGGCGGGGCTGACCCAGGTGCGTAGCAGCTGCAAGGGGTCCTCATCGGGCTGCAGCATATCTGGGGGCAATGCCTTGGACAGTCTGTTGCACCACTGGTGGAGGTTTTCATTCAACGCGCTTGCGTAGGCCGGGCGACACGCGCTGTCAATCAACGCCAGCACCAGGTCCAGTTGCTCCGGCGAGGCGAGCGCCAGTTGCAGCAATGTGGGCTGAGGCGTGGGCGGCAGGCAGGGCGTGATCCCATAGAGTCTGGCTACCCACAGGTGTCGACTGTGAACAAGCGCAGTCAGTGCTGCGTGCTCATCAACCGTTCTCCAGCCTTCGCGTGAATGCAGCCAGGGGGTTGCCCACCACTGGACCCATGCCAGGTTACTCATCGTGCGAGGATGGGCCGGCCGTTTGGGCATGCGGCAGCGCTCGCTGGCCCCTGATCCGCCAGAATGTCACGGCGATAATGAGCACCACTAAAACGATCATGGTGAAGGTGACGCTGGCCCGCCAAAAGCCAATGTCATCGCCTGGCACCAGGAACGGACCGAAATAGGCCAGGCGTTGCTGCTCCAGATAGGCCGTTGCGGGAACGAATACCACCGTCAGTTTTTGCGGATTTTCGACGGCGTTGGTCATGCCAGGAATACTGCTGGAGACCATCCGGCGCACACGGGCCTGGATGTTGTCGGGGTCAAGCCTGGGATCGTGCTTGATGAACACGGACGCGGAGGCAGGTTGTACCGGTTCGCCCGGTGCAACACGCTCGGGCAACACTACGTGTACGCGGGCGACAATCACGCCGTCGATGTTCGATAACGTGGTTTCCAGTTCCTGGGACAAGGCATAGATATAGCGCGCGCGCTCCTCGAGCGGAGTTGAGATAACCCCTTCCTTGCGAAAGGTGTCGCCCAGGGTAGCGCGGGCGGTCTTGGGCAATCCAACGGCTTCCAGCGTGCGTACGGCCCGCCCGATATCGGAGGCGTTGACCACGACGACCACGCCGTCTTTGGCGGGGACTTTGGTGGCGCGTATATGCTTGTCTGCCAACTCCGCGATGACTTCATTGGCTTCCTGCTCGGAGAGTTGGCGGTGAAGTTCGACGCGGTCACTGCAGCCATTGAGCATGAATGACAACACTAGCGTTAACGTAATAAACCGTAGGCGAGTCATTTTTATCTACTGAAGGTTGCAGATTTTATCGATGCCTTGTGCGGTTTTACCGACACTTTTTACGAGCATTTGCGTCAGCAATAACGTATCGGACAGTTGCTCAGGATACTTTCGCGCTTCATCAAACTTATTCTCGCTGCTCAAGGCTCGCAGACTTTTGGTCATGCGCTGGGTGACAGAAGTCAGCCGCTCGGATGCTTCGGACAGCATGCTCTGTGGCGTCGTGTAATGGGTCCCTGGGCTGGGCTGGGCTGACGAGTCCATGATTGAGGCGAAATAATTGACATCGGTGTGGGAGATCGAGGACTCCTGTGCGCTGGAGGACCCATTGAGATCCTCATGTTCAGCAGAGCGTACTCTTCCTATAAACATATGGCGCCTATTACGTAAGTATCGCGGGGAGGGTTTGTTATTGATGAGGCCATTCGTTGTTAGATTGGCGAAGTGACCTTCCCGCCACCCAGTGGCGGGAAGATCAGAGAGGGCCAGGCTGATTACAAACGGAGTGCGTCAGACGCGGTTTTGATGCCTGCGGTATTTTGGTTTACCGCAGTTTTCCATGCGTTTTTCACACCGTCAGCCCTCTTTTTCGCTTCTGCGGCTTCAAGGCCTGCGTCTGCCTGCTCTGCACTCATACCACCAGCGCTGCTACCATAAGGGTTGGAGCCGGAAGAGCCAACTGAACCAATACTCATATTGTTTACTCCGTATTTAACGTTGATTTCACTGGACGCTAGCGATGCTGAGAGAAGCATTTATCACATGCAGTTTCGCCGTTCCATCATTTATGTGGCGCAGGAAATGTATGCGTTCCAATTGTGTCTGCAGGGTATGTTTCAAAAAATGTAATTTTTCAGTTTGTTGCCAGATCTTTATAGTGCGCAAGTTATGTCAGTGATATTTCCAGTTGCTTCATTCGGTAATAGAGGGTGCGCTTGGGCACGCCTAACTCGATGGCGACGCCATCAACATTATGGGCATGTCGGTTCAGCGACTCTTCAATCAGAACTTTCTCGATTTGCTGTAAACGTTCCTTGAGCGGCATCTCCCAGTCCTGGCGTTCTTTTACCGCAGCACAGAGGGGAGGGAGCCCCAGGACGAAACGCTTGGCTGTCGAGCGCAGTTCGCGCACATTCCCTGACCAGGGATGGCAAAGCAATTGTGAAAGCAGAGCGTTGGGAGGCGAGGGTGCTGGGCACTTGAAGTACTCAGCCTCCTGCCGGATCATTTTCACGAACAGCGGGATGATGCGCTCTGGTTGCTGCCTGAGTGGCGCCAGGTTGATGTTGACCACATTCAGGCGAAAGTACAGGTCGCGCCTGAAGGACCCTTGAGCGACCATCTCATGCAAGGACTGCTGGGCAGAGGCAATGACGCGCATGTCTACGGGGATAAACCGGGTCGAGCCCAAGCGTTCGACGCCACGGGACTCCAATACCCGCAGCAACTTGGCTTGCAGGGGAAGCGGCATGCTGTCTATTTCGTCCAGGTACAACGTGCCCAGGTGCGCGGCTTCGACAGAACCTGCACGCGATTGCATGGCCCCGGTGTAGGCGCCGCTGTTGACTCCAAAGAGCTGGCTTTCGGCAAGGCTCTCCGGTATCGCCGCACAGTTGACCGCGACGAAGTTCCCCCGTCGTCCTGACAGGCAATGAATACGTTGCGCTAAAGTGTCCTTGCCGGTGCCTGTTTCCCCAAGCAGCAGAATGTCGATGTTGAGCGCGGCAGTGTTATTGATGGTTGTTTCTATGTCTGGGCAATCATTGAACGGGGTGTCTGTTTCAACTTCACTTTGATAGGAGGCCGACATGTTGCTATTGCTCCAATTCCATTAGAGTTGTCGCGTCACTATTGTTTGATTTTTCTAGTGATAGGGATCAGTAGACCGGAAAATGCCCATGATGTCATTGCGAAAGGATGTTGGGATTGCTCACTGTTTTGCCGGTGTTGTTAAAGAACTTGAATTGGAAAAATATTCAAGTTTTTGTAGGAGTGGTATTTGCTGTAGCGCGTAGGAGCAATCCTAAATATTTTATGATTATTATTTAATTGGCGGGCTGTGCGCTTGAAGTGTCAGTTTTCTGCTCTGCCTGTTCATGTTATTAAAATACATAACAGTGTCTTAATATTTCCCCTGCTGGAAAGTCCCTGGTGTAAATGAAGCGCCCACAAAAAAGCCGATGCAGGGCATCGGCTTTTTTGTGGGCGGCAGGTGCCGCAGGTCAAGCGTTACACGTTGAAGCGGAAGTGCATTACATCGCCATCTTTGACGATGTATTCCTTGCCTTCCAGGCGCCATTTACCGGCTTCCTTGGCCCCGGCTTCACCCTTGAACTGGATGAAGTCGTTGTAGGCGATCACTTCGGCGCGGATAAAGCCTTTTTCGAAGTCGGTGTGGATCACGCCGGCAGCCTGTGGCGCGGTGGCGCCGACCTTGACGGTCCAGGCGCGGACCTCTTCGACACCAGCGGTGAAGTAGGTTTGCAGGTGCAGCATTTCGTAGCCTGCACGGATCACACGGTTCAGGCCGGGCTCTTCCAGGCCCAGGGCCTCGAGGAACATGTCTTTTTCTTCGCCGTCTTCCAGTTCGGCGATTTCCGCTTCGATCTTGTTGCACACCGGAACAACCATTGCGCCTTCTTCTTCGGCAATGGCCAGGACCACGTCGAGCAGCGGGTTGTTCTCGAAGCCGTCTTCAGCCACGTTGGCGATGTACATCACAGGCTTGGTGGTCAGCAGGTGGAAGCCCTTGATCACGGCCTTTTCGTCGACGCTCATGTTCTTCATCAGGCTGCGTGCAGGCTTGCCCAGGGTGAAGTGAGCAATCAGTTGCTCAAGTAGGGCCTTCTGCACCACGGCGTCCTTGTCACCGCCTTTGGCATTGCGCGTAACCTTTTGCAGTTGCTTCTCGCAGCTGTCGAGGTCGGCGAAGATCAGTTCCAGGTCGATGATCTCGATGTCGCGTTTCGGGTCGACGCTGTTGGAGACGTGAATCACGTTCTCGTCTTCAAAGCAGCGGACCACGTGAGCGATGGCATCGGTCTCACGGATGTTGGCCAGGAACTTGTTGCCCAAGCCTTCACCTTTCGACGCACCGGCTACCAGGCCTGCGATGTCGACGAACTCCATGGTGGTCGGCAGGATGCGCTTGGGATTGACGATGGCGGCCAGGGCCTCCAGGCGCGGATCGGGCATCGGCACGATACCGGTGTTGGGTTCGATGGTGCAGAAGGGGAAGTTCTCCGCCGCAATACCGGACTTG
>Ga0265296_1001117_pt1 | contig 32914 bp, 31 predicted proteins | sample MunlanPumphouse1_FD_189073 | JGI IMG/M metagenome (GOLD analysis project Ga0265296, IMG submission 189073) | Groundwater microbial communities from a municipal landfill in Southern Ontario, Canada - Pumphouse #1 | ecosystem: Environmental > Aquatic > Deep subsurface > Groundwater | place...
CGCCGGCGCCGATGTCGACGACGCGTTGCTCGGCGAGCTGGCCGACAGTCTCGCCGATCAGGCAATGGGTCAGCGTTGACCGCTCCTCCCTGTGGCGAAGCCATGGGGAGGTGGCACCGGCGTAGCCGCTGACGGAGGGGCGACAACACGACCGTCGCGGCCCCTCCACCACTTGCTTCGCAAGATTGCTGGGTCGTCCAGTCCCCCGGACTGGAATTGGATTGCCGGGGGCAATCCAACCCCACACTCCCCCTCCATCGCTCAGCGACAGCGAGGACAAAATGTCACCCGGGCGTTTCGCTTGCTGCAAGCCCGAATGAAGCGTAGATTGCGCCAAAATATATAGAGGATGCCCGCGATGACCCACCTTTTGAGGCGGTCGATGTTCTGGACGGCACTACTCGCCGCGCCGGTACTGATCGGCGCCAGCCAGGCACCCCCCGCGCCCCCACCCGCCCGCGCGGCTCCCGCCGCCGCCGACGCGATCGACGCGCTGGTCGAGCCGGCCACCACGAGCGAGATCGTTCCCTTCATCCAGCCCTTCGACCTCGACGCGACGCGTCGGATGTCGGTGCAGGTGATGGTCGGCGGCAAGGGTCCGTTCGCTTTTCTGGTCGATACCGGCGCCGAACGGACGGTGATTGCACGCGAACTGGCGGCGCGGCTGGCGCTGGTCGAAGGCGCCAAGCTGAAGCTTGCGACAATTGGCGGATCGGCGACCGTTCCCAGCTTTCGCGTTGCGGCGTTGCAGATGTCGGACCTGCATCTCGCGTCGGTCGAGGCGCCCGCCTTTCATGGGCGCCACATCGGCGCGGCCGGGCTGATCGGGGTCGATATGCTGGAGGAGCGCCGGGTGCTGATCGATTTCCGCAAGGAAACGATGCAGATCATGGAAACGCGCCGCCGCGCGCCGCCGCTGATCAAGGATGACGATGCGATCGTCGTCACCGCGCGCAATTCGGCGGGCCGCCTGATCCTGTCCGACGCGCGGCTGCACGGCAAACGCATCGATGTGATCGTAGATACCGGGGCGCAGACCAGCGTCGGCAACATGGCGTTGCAACGGCTGGTCGCCGAGCGGCGCGCTAATCGGCTGCCCTTTTCCGCGACCGAGCTGACCGCGGTGACGGGCGAGGACGTCCCCGCCTTGCGCACCGCGATCAAACGCATCGTCATCAACGGCATGGACGTCAACGACCTGCCGGTCAGCTTTGCCGATAGCCAGGCGTTCCGCGTGCTGGGGCTCCACGACCGGCCCGCGCTGCTGCTCGGCATGGACAGTCTGTCGCTGTTCGATCGGGTCGAGATCGATTTCCCCAACCGGCGCGTCGTATTCGACCTGCCCGACGGGGCGAACCGCCAGACCGGACAACGCTTCGCCGCGAACATGACGCCGCAGGGTAGCTAGGCCTGGACGAGTTTGCCATAGCGGCGCCATGTCCGCCGCGCCGTCCTTTGTCTTTGCGGGTCAGTCCTTTCAGATGCTGGCCGACCGGGCGCTGTTCTGGCCGCGCCACGGCGCGTTGATCGTCGCCGATCTGCATCTGGAAAAGGGCAGCTGGTACGCGGCGCTGGGCCAGCCGCTGCCCCCCTATGATAGCCACGACACGCTTGATCGGCTCGCGCGGCTGGCCGCTGACACGGGTGCACGCGCGATCTGGTGCCTTGGCGACAGTTTCCACGACCGCGATGCCGCCAGCCGTATCGTCCCTGCCATCGCCGACCGCCTGCACGGGCAGACCGCCGCGACGCAGTTGTTGTGGATCGCGGGCAACCATGACGGGCTGAGCGGGGGCGCGTGGGGCGGCGCCATCGCCGACGAACATGTCGTCGATGGCATCGTCTTTCGGCACCAGAGCCTGGCGCATGAAACGCGGGCCGAAGTGTCGGGACATTTCCACCCCAAGCTGCGGCTGACCGTCCGTGGCCGCCATGTCTCGCGCCCCTGTTTTGCGGGCGACGAACAGCGACTGATTCTGCCCGCCTTTGGCAGCCTGACCGGCGGACTCGCCGTCACAGACCCGGTGATCGCCGAAAATTTCGCTGGATCCTACCAAGCCATGCTGGTGGCGCGCGGGCGCCGACTTTGCTTTCCGTGCGCCGGCAAGACGCGCGATGACGCTACGGCAAGCCGCATCCTTCGCGCAAACTAGTCGCTAAGCATCACCAAATGGGCGCTTTTTTCGCTGTGGCCGAAATGCATCACCCACCTAAAAACGACGCAAATACGGGCCTTCCGCTGGATTGGGCACGCAATTGAGTTATGTTCTGACGGCAACAAAAAAATTAAAAGTTGAGAGGAGTGCCCGACATGAAATCATCTTCCCTTTGTGCTGCCCGATTTATGCGCACCACCGCGCTCGGCGTGTCGATCGCGATGGCCGTGGTCGCTGTACCCGCCTTTGCGCAGGACGCCCCGACCGAAGAGACCGTCGACGATAGCGACAACACCCCGATCATCGTGACCGCGCAGGGCCGCTCGCAGCTCCTGTCCGACGTGCCGGTCGCGATTTCGGCGGTTAACGCCGAAACGCTGCAGAACAGCGGCGCCAACGACATTCGCCAGCTCAACCAGCTCGCCCCCTCGCTGCTCGTGTCGTCGACCGGTTCGGAAGCCAATGGCTCGGCGCGTATCCGCGGCATCGGCACCGTCGGCGACAACCCCGGCCTCGAAAGCTCGGTCCCCGTGTTCATCGACGGCGTGTACCGTTCGCGTTCGGGCATCGGCCTCAACGAACTCGGTGAAATCGACCGCATCGAAGTGCAGCGCGGCCCGCAGGGTACGCTGGGCGGCCGCAACTCGTCGGCTGGCCTGATCAGCATCTATTCGAAAAAGCCCGATTTCAACTTCGGCGCCACGGGTGAGATCACCTACGGCAATTATGATTTCTGGCGCCTTGGCGGCAGCGTCACCGGCCCGCTGGGCGAAACGCTCGCCGCACGCATCGACGGCGTGTGGGTGAAGCGCGACGGCTTCCTGCGCGATGCGAACAACAACCGCGACGTCAACAACCGCGACCGTTATTTCCTGCGCGGCCAGTTGCTGTTCGAACCGACCGATGCGCTATCGATCCGCCTGATCGCCGACTACACGTCGCGTGATGAGGAGTGCTGCGGCGCGACCTATATCGACAACAGTGTCAATCCTACCATCGGCAACCTCAACACGCCGAGCAGCCCGGGCGCGGGGGCGACGGCGACGAGCAACAACATCATCAACGTGCTGCGCGACCTTGGCCAGCCGCTGGCGGCTTTCAATCAGGGCTATAGCCGCAATATCTCGGTCACCCCGGGCCGCAGCTTTGCCGGCGAGACCACCGATTACGGCTTTTCGGGCCAGATCGACTATGATTTCGGCGGCGCGACGCTGACCTCGATCACCGGCTACCGCGAATATCGGTCGAGCCAGGCGGGTGACGTCGATTATGGCACCGTCGACATCCTGTATCGCGCACCCAGCGACGACAGCTATCGTCAGTTCCACACCTTCACCCAGGAACTGCGCCTGCAGGGCGAAGCCTTTGACGGCAAGCTCGACTGGCTCGTCGGCGGCTTCTACGCCAATGAGAAGCTGACCGTGCGCGATAACCTGCGCTTCGGCACGCAATATGGCCGGTTCGCAGCTTGCCGCCTTATAACCGGTACAGCGCTCGCGGGCCTTTATTCGCCGACCAGCCCATCGTGCGTCATTCCGGGCGTCGGGCCAGCGACGCTCGCGGGTGCAACCGGCGCGTCTGGTCCGGATATTGTCGCAGCCTTAAGCGCGCTCGACGGGCTCAGCGATCGTGGCAGCATCAACGACCGCTATTTCCAGGAAGATAACAACTGGGCGCTGTTCACCCACAATATCTTCCACATCACCGACAAGCTCGATTTCACCTTTGGCCTGCGTTACACGAACGACAAGAAGAAGTTCGCCGCGACCTTCACCAACGACAACACGGTCTGCACAACTGTCCAGGGGCTGGTTCTCAACGATCTGACGACCACCACCGCCGGGACACCCGCCCAGATCGCCACCGCGCGCGCTCTGGCCGGTGCCCTTATCGGCCTCAGCTGTCAGGGCAATTCGACCGCCGAGCTCAACAATGTGTCGATCAACGACAAGCGCAGCGAGGATGAATTTACCGGCACCGCAATCCTGTCGTACAAGCCGATCGACGATCTGATGGTCTATGCGAGCTATTCGCGCGGCTACAAGGCTGGCGGTTTCAACCTCGACCGTTCGGCGCTGAAAGCCCCGATCCTGCCGTTCGCGGCATCGGGCGGCGCGCAGGCATTGGTCAGCAACCTGCAGTTCGACCCCGAAACCGTGCACAGCTATGAACTGGGTGCCAAATATTCGAGCGGTCCTTTCGGCATGGGGCTGACTTTCTTCCGGTCGGACTTCTCGAGCTTCCAGCTCAACACGTTCAACGGCACCGTCTTCCTCGTGCAGAACGTCAATGGCTGCGACACCAGCCTCAACGGCGGCGACCGCGATCAGAGCAAGTTCACCGGCGCGCCGAACTTTAACGCGGCGGCGGTTACGACCGGCGCCTGCGCGGCCGATGACGTCAGCTATGGCGTGCGGACCGAAGGCTTCGAACTCGAAGCCTCGCTGGTTCCTGCGCGGAGCTTCCGCATGACCGCGGGCCTGACCTATGCGAAGACGAAATATCGCAACAATCTGGTCGGCAATGACTCGGGCGCGCCGCTCGATCAGGCGCTCCGCCTGCTCCCCGGCAACAATCTGTCGAACGCGCCCGAACTGGTCGCCACCGGCAGCGTCGCCTGGACGCCCGACATCGGCAGCAGCGGCCTGACCGGCCTGGTTTATATCGATGGCCGCATGACCAGCGATTACAACACCGGTTCTGATCTGTTCCCGCAAAAGGCGCAGGACGGTTATGCGCTGTTTAACGCCCGCATCGGCATTCGCGGCCCCGACGAGAAATGGGGCATCGAATTCTGGGGCCAGAATATCTTCAACAAACAATATGCGCAGGTTGCCTTCAATTCGCCGTTCCAGGAAGGCGCGACGACGGCAGCCTTTGCCGACCCGCAATATCCGGGCGGCCGCCAGATCTATTCGCAGTTCCTGGCCGAGCCGCGGACCTATGGTGTGACGCTGCGCGGCAAATTCTAACCGCTTAAGGTCTTCAGATTATTGAGGGCGGAGCCATCGGCTCCGCCCTCTTTTTTTGCTCGCAATGCGACCGCGCAAGTCAACCCGTCACTTCTGACAGCTGTGGCCAAAAAGCCGCGCTTGCCGCACAATGACGTTACGGCGCGGCCTGGTACTGGCCACCCACCGCAATCTCATGATACGCTCGCGGTCAAATAAGAAATCGTGCCGCTCTCCCACCAAAAATTGTGCCGTGTGAGGAGGGCCAGATCCATGAAAAACACATCCAGCCGTACCGCCAACCTGCTGCGCGCGAGCGCCGCGGGCCTGTCGCTGTCGTTCGCCCTGCTGGCGACGCCAACCATGGCGCAAGACGCCGGGGCCGAGACGAACGACGAAACGATCATCGTCACCGCCACCCGCCGCAGCGAGGCGCTGTCCGATGTGCCGATCGCGGTATCTGCGGTCACCGGCGAAACGCTGGAAAAGACCGGCGCGACCGACGTGCGCGCGCTGGGCCAGGTGGCGCCGTCGCTGCTGGTGTCAGGCGCGACCAGCGAGGTCAATTTTCGGCGCGCATCCGTGGCATCGGCACGGTGGGTGAAAACCCCGGGCTGGAATCGTCGGTCGGGCTGTTCATCGACGGCGTGTATCGCAGCCGCACCGGGGTCGGTCTGTCCGAACTGGGCGATATCGAGCGCGTCGAAGTGCTGCGCGGGCCGCAGGGCACGCTGTTTGGCCGCAACTCGACTGCAGGGCTGATCAACATCGTTACCAAAGGCCCGGACCTTGGCGCATTCGGGGCCAAGGGGTCGGTCAGCTTTGGCAATTATGATTATTGGCGCGTCGACGGCATGGTCAATGCGCCGCTCGGCGAAAAGGCCGCGGTGCGCGTCGATGGCGTCTGGCAAAAGCGCGACGGTTTTATCAAAAATGCCACCGCAGGCGAACCCGACATCAACGACCGCGACCGCTGGCTGGCGCGCGGCCAGCTGCTGCTCGAACCCAGCGAGACGGTGAAATTGCGCCTGATCGCCGACTATAGCGAGCGCAAGGAAAACTGTTGCGGCGGCGTGCTGCTCAACCCGGTACGCAACCTGACGCGCGGGGCCGACGGTTTCCCGGTCGCGTCAGCTAACACGCTGCTGCCGGTGCTGCAGGCGCTCGGCGCCAACCATCAGGTGCCGCCGACCGGCACCAGCTTTGTGCGGAGCCAGGCGACGACGCCGGGGGTCACCTATCGTTCGGACACCAAGGATTGGGGCGTGTCGGGCGAGGTCAGCTGGGATCTGGGCGGCGCGTCACTAAGCTCGATCACCGCCTATCGCGATTATAAGAATGCGCAGGGCCAGGACGCCGATTTCAGCGCGCTCGACGTGCTGCGCCGCACCGACCTCGACCGCCGCTTCCGCCTGTTCACGCAGGAGCTGCGGTTGCAGGGCGAGGCGTTCGACGGTCGGCTCGACTGGCTGGTCGGGGGCTATTACGCCAATGAGAAGCTCAACGTCGACGACGACATCGTTTACGGCAATAATTACGAGCAATTCGCCAACTGCCTGCTGTTCGCCAGCGCGCTGCCGGCCGCAGTGCTGCCGTCGAACCCGCAGTGCGTGAATGTGCCGGTGGTGCAGGGGACGATCACCGCGCTGTCGGGATTGCCTGTCGGCGACCCGCGCCGCGCGTCGATCCCGCTCTTATCGGCGCTGATCGCCAATCCGGCGCGCCCCGGTTTCGGGTCGCTCGCCGCCGCGCTCGGCCAGCCGGCGCTGGCGATCAACGGCACCGGCAACAAGGGATCGACCTTTGAGCAGAAGAGCCGTAACTTCGCGGTCTTCACCCACAACAGCTTCGACATCATCGAGGATGCGCTGACCCTGACCGTCGGCGCCCGCTACACCAGCGAGCGCAAGACTTTGGATGCCGACGCCAATTTCAACAACGGCATCTGTTCGCTGGTCGTCAATTCGCCGTTCCAGTCGCTCGCGACCCTGCCCTGCGTGATCAACGGCACCGCGCCCGATCTGCCGCGCGGCACCGCGGGGACCAAGTTCAAGGATAATGAATGGACCGGCACCGCGGTGCTCAGCTGGAAGCCGACCTCCGACGTGCTCGTCTATGGCTCGGCGTCAAAGGGGTATAAGGCGGGCGGGTTCAACCTCGACTTCTCGGCACTCGACCGTACCTGCAACGTCACCTTCGACACCGCCTGCGCCGCGCGGCTGGCGTTGCCCGCCAACTCCAGCGGCAACGGTCGCCCCGAAGCGAGCGACTTGCAATTCGCCAGCGAAAAGGTCGACGCCTATGAACTGGGCATCAAATATGACGGCCCCGGCTTCGACCTCAACATCGCCGCTTTCTATCAGGAATATAGCAATTACCAGCTCAACACCTTCAATGGCGTCAATTTCGAGGTCACCAATATCCAGGCGTGCAAGGATGATCTGGGTGGCACCGATGCCGACGGGTCGGCGACCACCGGCGGTTGTGCTGCCGACCGGCTGAAACCCGGGGTGCGGTCGAAAGGGGTCGAGATCGAAGCCTTTATCCGGCCCGCTCGCTACCTGTCGGTCAACATGGGGCTGACCTATGTCGACACCCTTTATCGCCGCAATCTGGTCGGCACCGGCGGACGGCCGCTATCGCCCGTCCTGTTCCAGCTGCCTGGCCGCGGGGTGTCGAATGCGCCGCGCTACGTCGCCACCGCGGGGATAAGCTGGACCCCGCCGATCGGCAGTTCGGGGATGAGCGCGCTCGTCTATTTCGACACTCGCCTGCAGAGCGACACCAACACCGGGTCCGATCTCGACGTCGAGAAGGTCCAGGACGGCTTTGCGATCTTCAACGGACGGATTGGCCTTTATGGACCCGACCGCCGCTGGGGGGTCGAGCTGTGGGGCCAGAATTTGTTCAACAAGCGCTATTACCAGATCGGCGCCGACATGCCGTTGCAGGGCGGCGGCACCTTCCGCGCCGTCGCGGCGCCCGCGGCGAGCGGGCTCAGCGGCACCGCGAACCAGTTGTTCGTCGGTTTCCCCGGCGAGCCTCGCACCTATGGCGTGACACTGCGCGGCCAGTTCTGATCCGACCTCTCCCCCTCCCCTATTTGGGGAGGGCATAGGGAGGGCCTGTCGCAGCCGGGCACTGTTGCGTCAGGCCCTTTCCTTTGGGACAGGCTTCAGCGCGATTACCGCGCGCGTGCCGCCTGATGCGCGATGTCGGTCATCAGCTTGCGGAACAGCACCCCGCCCGGCGTCCCCGATGATTTGAGCGCGCGTTCGCAATCGATCAGCCGGCTCATCAGCCGCGCGACACGTACCGAATCCCAGATGCGCAACTGCGCGGTCACCGCGTCGCGCTCTTTCCAGAAAATTCCGCTGGTGCGCGCCGCGACGACGGTCGCCGGATGCGCCCCGGCGTCAACCTCGGCGCGCAGCCGCGCGAGCGCCATCGCGCGGATCGCTAGCGCGCGGATGATGCGGATTTCGGCGACACCGACCGCGGTCGCCTTCGCGAGCATCGCGGGCATCTCGCGCACCTTGCCGCCCAGCGCGACATTGATGCACTCGCTGACGTCTTCTTCGTGCGTCGCGGCGCCCAGCGCGGCGATATCCGCGGCGGTGACCTGCCGCTGGCGATCGGCGGCGGCGTCGAGGTACAGCGCCATTTTTTCGATCTCGCGCCGCATCAGCGCCTGATCGCCCGACACCAGGTCGACCAGCAGCTGCGCCTCGGCATTGGCGAGCCGCAGCCCCTGTTCTTGGGCGGCGCTCATCGCGATGCCGACCAGCGCGCGGCGATCGGGCTGGTAACAGATCGCGGCGACGGCGTGATCGGACCCTTCGACCAGCTTGACCAGTTTCGACTTGGCGGTGACCGACGCGCCGGTGGCGATCACCGGGTTGATGACGGTGTCGGCGGCGAGCAGCGCCTCGACCGCGGCGAGGCTATCGTCGCCGCTGCCGGTGAGTTCGAGGCGGATGATCCTCGCCGACGAAAACAGCGACATCGACGCGGCTTCAGCGGCGAGCAGCGAGGGATCCTGCGCCAGCTGCGACCCCGACAGGTCGAGCCGTTCGGCATCCTTGCCCGCGAGCCCGACCAGATGATTCGCGACCGCGGCCATCGTCGCCTCGTCAGGACCGGTCAACAGGGTGAAGCGGAGGGCGGGGTCGAGGCGCGACTGGCGTTCGAGGTCGACGGGCTTGACGCTCTTCATCGCCGGTTACGGGGTCGGCGCGGGCGTCGCCGCTGGCGGCTCGGTCGCGGTCCGGCCGCCGCCGCGATCGGCGAACACCGCCAACCGCGTGACGATTTGGTCCGAAATCCCCGCGGCAAGCCGTTCGAGCGCCGACGATTCGGCCGCGATCGTTGCATACTCACTGCCGACGACGTCGATCCCGGCATCTTGTGCCGCCGTCGCGTCGAGCAGCACTTCGCCCGATGCGGCGTCGACGAGCTGATAACGCGCGCGCAAGGTGCGCCGTTCGCGCGTCACCGCATCGTCGGCGCGGACGCCGAAACCGGTGATCGAATCCTCGAGCCGGACATCGAGCCGCAGCCGCTTGCCCGCGCCCTGCCCGCCCTGCGTCGCCTGCAACCGGTCGCGCAGCGCGTTGCGGACCAGCCAGCCCGAATGCCCCTCGATTGGCGCGACATCGACATCGGCGAGCACCGTCGCCACCGCGCCGCGGCTGCCGTTCGCATAGAGCGGACGCAGCCCGCAGCCGCCGAGGGTCAGCGATGCGGCGACGAGCGAGGAGACGAGAAGGTTACGCATGGTCAGACGATGCCCCCAAATCCCGTTGGTGTCGAGCGAAGTCGAGACACGCTGACGGCGTGCAAGACCGATAGGCGTCTCGACGCTGGCAATATCATATCAGGGGACAATGTTCACGAGCCGGTCGGGGACCACAATCACCTTCTTCGGCGTCGCGCCGCCCAGCAGTTCGGCTATGCGTGGGCGCGCAAGCGCTGCGGCTTCGATCGCATCCTTGTCGAGCCCTTTGGCGAGCGTCATCGTATCGCGGAGCTTGCCCGCGATCTGGATCGCGATCGTCACCTCGTCATCGATCAGCAGCGCCGGATCGGCGATCGGCCATGCGGCGTCGGCGATCAGCGTCGTCGCGCGCTGTCCGGCAGGCAGCGCCGCCCAGGCTTCCTCGGCCAGATGCGGCATCATCGGTGCGACGAGGCGGATCAGTGTCAGGCTCGCCTCGGCGCGCGTCGCCGACGGTTTCGCCTTCTCGATGTCGTTGGCAAGCGCATGGATTTTGGCGACCGCCTTGTTGAAGCCGAGCGCTTCGATATCGGCGCCGACCCCGGCGATCGCCTGATGCAGCTTGCGCGCCAGCGCTTTGTCTTCGCCGCCGTCGCCGATATTTTCGGTGTCGCCGAACAGGCGCCACAGGCGCTGGACAAACCGCCACGCGCCCTCGATCCCCGCCTCGCTCCACGGCAGGTCACGCTCGGGCGGGCTGTCGGAGAGCATGAACCAGCGCGCCGCGTCGGCGCCATATTGGTCAAGGATCGCGTCGGGATCGACGACATTCTTCTTCGACTTCGACATCTTGATGACGCGGCCGACCTGCACCGGGGCAGCGTCGGCGGTCAGCCTCGCGCCGTCGGCGCTACGCTCGATCTCATCGGGGGTAAAATAGAGCGGCGGCAGGCCTTCGCCCTGTTCGCGGCTGTAGGTTTCGTGCGTCACCATCCCTTGCGTGAACAGGCTGGCGAAGGGTTCGACGATGTCGATCATCCCCATCTTGTGGAGCGCGCGGGTCCAGAAGCGCGCGTAGAGCAGGTGGAGGATCGCATGTTCGACGCCGCCGATATATTGGTCGACGGGCAGCCAGCGGCGGATCACCTCGGGGTCGAACGGACGGTCGCTCGGCGAACTGGCGAAGCGCAGGAAATACCAGGACGAATCGACAAAGGTGTCGAGCGTGTCGGTCTCGCGCACCGCGTCGCCACCGCATTCCGGGCAGCGCACATGCTTCCACGTCGGGTGACGATCGAGCGGATTGCCGGGGATCGAGAAATCGACATCGTCGGGCAGGACGACGGGGAGCTGATCCTTGGGGACCGGCACCGTCCCACACGCATGGCAGTGGATGAAAGGGATCGGGGTGCCCCAGTAGCGCTGGCGCGAGACGCCCCAGTCGCGCAGGCGCCATACGGTGGTGCCTTTGCCCCAGCCTTCATGCTCGGCGCGCGACACGATCGCGGCCTTCGCCTCGTCGATCGTCATTCCGTCGAGGAAGTGGCTGTTCACCAGCTTGCCGGAGCCAGTATAGGCTTCGTCGCTGGTGAAATGCTGCGCCGTCTCGTCGCCATCGGCGATCACGCGGTGGACGGGCAACCCATATTTGCGCGCAAAGTCGAGGTCGCGCTGGTCGTGCGCCGGGCAACCAAAGATCGCGCCGGTGCCATAGTCCATCAGCACATAGTTCACGACCCAGACGGGCAGGTGCAGCGCGGGGTCGAGCGGATGCTCGACCGTCAGACCGGTGTCGAAGCCCAACTTTTCGCCGGTCTCCAGCTGTTCGGCCGAGGTGCCCTGACGGCGGCATTCGGCGATGAAGTCGGCAAGCTCGGGCGCATCTTGCGCCATCCGTTCGGCCATCGAGTGGTCGGGCGAGATCGCGGCAAAGCTGGCGCCGAAAAGCGTATCGGGGCGCGTCGTAAAGACGTCGAAACCGGCGGCGCCGCCGACAAGCTGGAAGTTGAACTCCAGCCCCTGCGACTTGCCGATCCAGTTTTCCTGCATCAGCCGGACCTTGTCAGGCCAGCTGTCGAGGCCGCCCAGGCCTTCGAGCAATTCGTCGGCAAAGTCGGTGATCTTGAGGAACCACTGCGACAGCTTTTTCTTCTCAACCAGCGCGCCTGAGCGCCAGCCGCGGCCGTCGATCACCTGTTCGTTGGCCAGCACGGTCATATCGACCGGGTCCCAATTGACGTAGCTTTCCTTGCGCGTAACCAGTCCCGCGGCGAACAGGTCGAGGAACAGCGCCTGTTCCTGCCCATAATAACCGGGATCGCACGTCGCAAGCTCGCGACTCCAGTCGATCGCAAGGCCGAGGCGCTTCAGCTGCCCACGCATCGCGGCGATATTGTCGCGGGTCCAACCAGCTGGGTGGACGCCCTTTTCCATCGCGGCATTTTCGGCCGGCATGCCGAACGCGTCCCAGCCCATCGGGTGGAGGACGTCGTGGCCGGTCATCTTCTTGAAGCGCGCCAGCACGTCGCCCATCGCGTAGTTGCGGACATGTCCCATATGGATGCGCCCCGAGGGATAGGGGAACATCTCGAGGATATAGGCCTTGGGCTTGTCGTTACTGTCGGTCGTGGCAAAGCTGTTTGCCGCCTCCCACGCCTTTTGCCAGCGGGCGTCGGCGGCGAGGGCGCCAAAGCGCGGTTCGCGGGTCATTCGTCGGTTACCCCGTTTGTCTGTGTGTCGGCGCGAACCCGCGCCGCCGGATTAGTCCTTGAAGGCGCTGCGGCGCAGGTCGCGGGCGCGGGTGAGGATGATTTCCTCCAGCTTTTGCACCGTGGCCGCCTGTACCGGCGCATCGACCCAGGCGGCGCCCTGCGCGACCTGACGCGAGGCGGCAACGCGCAGCGCGTCAGCGCGCAGATCGCGGTCGAGGATCGACACCGTCACCTTCATCCGTTCGCCCGGGTTGCCCGGGTTCGCATACCAGTCGGTGATGATCACCCCGCCCGACGAATCGGCCTGAAGCAACGGCATGAACGACAGCGCGTCGAGCGAAGCCCGCCACAAATAGCTGTTCACGCCGATCGTCGTGACCTGGCTGGCGGCGAGGTCGGCGCGCGGCCGGTCCTTGCTGGCGCACGCCGAAAGGCCAAGCGCCGCGAGCCCAAGCAGCGCGAACGCGACCGGACGGCAACGGCGCGAAGCAAGGACGGAAAGCTGGGACATGCCGATAACACCTTATATATTGGGGCGCTGCCGGATCACAGGAACCGCGCGGCGCAGAACGATATCGCCAGCGTCTCTATCGCCCTTGCCGCCGCCCCGCAAGCGCGGCAATTTCGCTGCTGCTGCGGTTCAGATTCTGGTCAGATTTGGGGACGACTGTGGTCATCGCGCAACAATTTTTGCCAAAAGCGGTTCTGCTGTAATAATTTGCTGGGATTCACTGGCAAAATCGTCACAGGAGGCCTATCTCCTGAATCACTTGGGGTTGGAGTCGCAGGGTTATGACGCGGAAACCGCGGCATTTATGGAAAAGCAGTCTCACCGCTTTGGCGGTGGTTTCGCTTGCCTTGCCGCCTGCTCTCGCGGCGATGTCGCGTTCCGAGCGCATCCGCGACACCGCTTTGTCCGAAACTCTGCTCGGCCAGTTCACCCCGGCATCGGGCGATCCGCGCCTGATCGCGCGCTACGCCAAAATGTCTGCCGAACAGCGCCGCAGCTTCAGCTTCACCCCCGCGCTCACCGATGACAGCCGCAAGAACCGCGCGATCACCGTGGTGATTCGCGCTCGCGACGACGCATCGAGCGCTGCGCGCACGTCTGCCATCGCCGCGGGCCGTACCGCACCGATTGCGATCACCCCGGTCGCCTATAATCTGGGCGCGTCGGTCGGGTTCGAGAAATTCGTCACGCCCACGCTGCCGCGCGGCACCGACCTGCGCAACCTGCCGGTCGCCAAGGCGCCCGAACAGGCAGAAAAGAAGTCGCGCTTTGCGACGCGCATGATCAATCGCCCGGCCGATCCGAGCGGCGCGACCGACCGCATCACGGCTCCCGGCGATGCCGCCGCGGTCGATGTGGTCAGCAGCTATCGTCTGACCAAGAACATCGATGTCACCGCCGGTGTCCGCTACCGCAGCGACGACCGCGTCGAACCGCTGACCGATACCCGCCGCGACAGCCAGGCGGTCTATGTCGGAACCGCCTTCCGCTTCTAAGCCTGCATTGATATTTGGCCCGGAGCGGCCTGCAAATGTCCCTTTTCCGAGCATCCGGTGCTCACTTACTGAAGTACGCTTCGCTCCGGGTCTCGCAAAAGCACCATTTTCGACTCACCCCAGACCAAATATCAACGCAGCCTTTGCTGGCGTTGCGTCGCTTTTTCTTCCCACGCATCGATCGCCGCCCAGCCGGGTTGGAGACCGCTTGCCTGTCGGCTAAGCCGGCGCGCCCGCGCCGGAGCCATTCCGCCGAGCGCGATCGGCTGTCCGCCCGCGAGCCGCGCCAGACGCAGCCACGCCGCGGGGCCAAGCGCAGGCGCCCCGACATGCGAGCGTGTCGGGTACAGCGGTGAGATAAAGACACCGTCAGCCTCAGCGCGGCGCACGCGGCGGGCTTCGCGCGCGTCATGCACCGGCATCGTCACGATCAGGCCCAGCCGGTGCCCCTGCGCGGCGCGGCGCGCGTCATGTTGGCGGAGGTGAACGCCATCGGCGCCCCAGCGACGCGCCATGTCCGGCGTGCCCGCTATCAGCACGGTCAGGCCGCGTGCCCGCGCCACGCGCATCAGGCGCCGCAACAGGCGCCAGCGCGTGCCGCTCGCCAAGCTGTCATGGCGCAGGACAATCCCGCTGCCGGGTGGCAGTGTCGCCGCCAGCCGGGCGACTCCAACCCTCAGCCGTTCGTCGCTGAACAGCCATTGCTGCGGCAGGGGGTGGCGTCGGACCATCGCCCTTCCTATAGGCGCGTCGCAGGCGCACGCAACGCGCCGGGACGGGAAGAGTGATGAGCGACGCGGCGGACAGACTGAGCGAAGTACAGGCGAAGATCGCCGACGCGGCGACGCGCGCGCAGCGGCGCGCCGACGACATCTGCCTGATCGCGGTGTCGAAAACGCATGATGCAGCGGCGATCCGCCCGCTGATCGCGGCGGGCCAGCGCCATTTCGGCGAAAACCGGGTGCAGGAAGCCGCGGCCAAATGGCCCGAACTGCGCGCCGAAACCCCCGACATCAAACTCCACCTGATCGGCCAGCTGCAATCGAACAAGGCCGACGAAGCGGTGGCGCTGTTCGACGCGATCCATTCCGTCGATCGCTCGTCGCTCGTGCAGGCGCTGGCAAAGGCCTGCGAAAAGGCGGGCAAGCAGCCGCAACTGTTCGTTCAGGTGAATATCGGCGACGAGGAGCAGAAGGGCGGCTGCAAGGTCGCCGACCTGCCCGCATTGCTGGCCGAATCCAAGACGGCAGGTCTGACAATCGAAGGCCTGATGGCGATCCCCCCCGCCGACATCGAACCCGCGCCGTTTTTCGCGCTGCTCGACGAACTGGCCGAGCGCCACGGCCTGCCGGGTCGCTCGATAGGGATGAGCAGCGATTATGAAACCGCGGTGATGCTGGGCGCGACGCATGTGCGCGTCGGCACGGCGTTATTTGGGGTGCGCGACTAAACTGCCGTGCGGGAGTGGCTTCAATCTTTACGCCACAGACGCAGCCGATCCATGCACCAGTTGTTGAGAACGGGTAACGCGTCGCGCAGCGCCTTGCCGTCGGCGCGGACGATGCACAGGGTCGCGGCCTCTCCTGCCTCCGGATAAATGGCATGCACGTCGGTGCCGTCGGGTAGGCGCCAGCTCGCATTGGCGCGGTCGGCCATGAAAAACGTCGAAGGCTTCGGCGCGATGAAACTCTCATGCGTCCAGCGATGCATCCAATTGCGGATTAGCGTCTCGCGCTCGGAGCTCGTCCGATAGGCAAATAACGCTGCGATCGAGCCGGGCTCTTCCACGATGGCAACCGCACGCTTCGCGCCTTGCAGCGAAATCCGGGCGAGCGGATAGTCGCGTTCAAGACATCCCATGACCATCTGCGATTCGCCCGACGGAACGGTAACCGTACTTCCTTGCGGCCGCGCTGGCGCGGCAGGCGGATTACGCGGCGGACAGACATGACTGCCGCCTTCTTTTGCCGACGCGGACGCCGAGGTATCCAGGGCCGCCAGAAGCAGTACCATACTGAAAATTGCGTGCCGCATCCGCCCCCCTCAATTGCGGAGCGGTGCTCCGGCAGTTTCATCTTACTGATACTCTACCGTCACCGGAATCCGCCCGCGATAGTCGCCATCATCAGCGCCCGCGATCTGCAAGCGACCGCCAAAGCGAAACTGCAACCGCCCGTCGGGGCCGAGCCGCGGGGCGGCGGACAGGTCGGTGATCAGGTCGGTGACTCGCGCGGTGCGGCCGTGGCCGCCCTCCAGATCGACGCTGGTCGGCAGGATGACGCGCACTTCAGCGCCGGGCGCCCCGCGCACGGTGACAGTGCCGGTGAGCGCAAAGCCGCCCAGATCGACGACGTCGCCGCTGAGACGGCGCGCGCCTGACACCGGATCGACCGCAACCTCGCCGCCCATCGCGCCGACCGCGATGCGGCCCATGTCGAGCCGGGTTTCGACCTCGACGCGCAGCGGCACCTCGGTCTCGCGTGCCGCCGCGCTGTCCGCCTTGTCGGGCGCGCAGAGCAGGCACTGCGCCGACGCCACAGGGGCACTGGCAAAAGTCAGCGCAAAGGCAAGGAAAAGGCGAAATTTCACCCCTGACCGCATAGCCGCGCCATGGTTAATGCCGCGTAAAACGCCCGCACCGCTAATCGCTGGCTAGTTTTGCGCTTTTCGGCCACATGTGCGCGATGACCACACCCCTGCCGTCCCCCCGGCTGAACGCGCTCGCCACCGCTGTGCCGGGCCACGATATCCATCAGGCCTTTATCGATTGGGCAACCCCGCGGCTGGCTGACGAGCGCGTCCGCGCAGTCTTTTCGCGGATGACCGCGCGGTCGGGAATCGAGCATCGCTGGTCGGTGCTGCCCCCCACAGCGGGCGGCGGATCGCCCGTCGCGGCGGGCGGCTTTTACGACGTCCCGGGCCTGCCGCCAACCTCGACGCGGATGCGCGCTTATGCTGACCATGCCCCCGATCTCGCGATGGAGGCGATTGCCGCGCTGGGCGATGCGGTCGATGCGGCGCGGATTACCCATATTGTGGTCGCCAGCTGCACCGGTTTTGTCGCGCCGGGGATCGATCAGATTCTCGCGCGGCGGTTGGGGCTGTCCGCGACGGTCGAGCGGGTGCTGATCGGGTTCATGGGCTGTTACGCGGGGGTCACGGCGCTGCGCACCGCGCGGCATATCGTGCGGTCGGAGCCACAATCGGTCGTGCTGGTGGTCAGCGTCGAGCTGTCGACATTGCACCTGCAACTCGAAGACGCCCCCGAACCTTTGCTCGCGATGCTCCAGTTCAGCGACGGCGCGGCGGCGGCGATCGTGTCGGCCGACCCCGTCGGGTTCGAATTGGGCGAGGGTGCGAGTCTGGCGCTGGAAGACAGCGCCGACCTGATCCGCTGGGACATCGGCGACACCGGCTTTGCCATGCAGTTGTCGGGCGAAGTGCCGGGGCGGCTGCGCGATGCCTTGTCAGCGCCCGCGGTCCGAAACCAGTTGTTTGGCGCCGGGGAGCCGCCGCCGCTCCTCGCCGTCCATGCCGGGGGGCGTTCGGTGCTCGACGCGGTCGAGCATGCGCTGGGCGTTCCGCCCGAGGCGCTCACCGACAGCCGCGCAGTGCTCGCGCGTTTCGGCAATATGTCGTCCGCGACGATATTGTTCGTGCTCGCCGACATGATGGCGCGCGATGCGAAGGGCGACGGGCTGGCGATCGCCTTTGGTCCCGGGCTCGCCGCCGAAGCGATCCGCTTCACGGCATGAACCCCTTCACCAGCCTTCGCGCGCCGATTGACGCGGAGGAGGAGATGGACGCGGTGGAGCTGGCGCCCGCGCGCTATGCCAAAGTGCTCGCCGACCTGTCGCGGATCAACGCGCTCACGCTGGCGGCGCGGCCGACGCTGGGGTTTCTGGACCGCGTCGCCGCACGCGGGGTCGGCGCGCAGCCGTGGCGGATCCTCGATGTCGGCTTCGGCAGCGGCGATATGCTGGCGCGGATCGACCGTTGGGGGACCAAGCGCGGCGTCTTGCTCGATCTGGTCGGGATCGATCTCAACCCGAAAAGCGCGCCGGTTGCCGAAGCCCGCCTGGGCGGGCGGGCGCAACTGATCACCGGCGATTACCGCGATCTGGCGGGCCAGGGGTGGGACATTATCCTGTCCAGCCTTGTCACCCATCATATGACGACGGCCCAGCGCGCCGAATTCCTGCGTTTTATGGACAGCGAAACGGCACGCGGCTGGCTGGTCAACGACCTCCACCGCCAGCGCCTGCCCTTTGCCGGTTATCCGTTGCTCGCTACCCTCGCGCGGGTCGATCCTATCGTTCGCCGCGACGGCCAGCTATCGGTCGGGCGCAGCTTTCGCCGCGCCGAATGGCAGGCGACGATGACGAGCGCGCTGCCCGATACCGCGGCGACCGCGCGCATCTTTCGCAGCTTTCCCTATCGACTGTGCGTCGAGCGGATCCGGTGACCGATGCGATCGTCATCGGCGCTGGCCCCGCCGGCACCGCCGCAGCGATTGGTCTGGCGCGCGCCGATGCCCAAGTGCTGCTACTCGAACGAACGCGCGAAACCGGGGATGCGCTGTGCGGCGGGTTTTTGAGCTGGCAGTCGCTGGCGCGGCTAGACGCGCTCGGCATCGACCGCGCGGCGCTCGGCGGACAGCAAGTCGGGCGGGTACGGCTGTTTGCCGGATCGCGCCGCAGCGAGACCAGCCTGCCGCAAGCCGCGATGGGCGTATCGCGCCGCCGTCTCGATACGGTCTTGCAGGCGGCGGCGGTCTCGGCGGGCGCCGATTTGCAGCGCGGCGTGCATGCGACGACAATCGATGGCGCCGCGGTCCAGACCCGCGATGGCGCGACGCTCACTGCTCCCGCACTCTTCCTCGCCGCGGGCAAGCACGGCTTTCGCGGCCAGCCCCGCGAGCCTGCGCTGTGGCAGCAACACGACCCCGTGATGGGCTTGCGACTGCGGCTGCCATCGCACGCCGCACTCGACCGCCTGATCGGCGATGCGGTCGAGCTGCACCTGTTCGACCGCGGCTATGCCGGGCTGGTGCGTCAGGAGGATGGCAGCGCCAACCTGTGTCTGGCGACCCACAAGTCACGGCTTGATGAAGCGGACGGGGATCTCGCCACTCTTCTACGCGCGCTCGGCGCCGCGCACCCGATGCTCGGCGAGCGGCTGGCCTATGCCGACTGGTCGTGCGGAATCGATGCGATCGGCCATGTCCCCTATGGCTGGCGCACCGCCGATACCGACCCGGGCCTATTCCGCCTCGGCGATCAGTCGGGGGTCATCCCTAGCCTTGCCGGTGAGGGCATGGGACTGGCACTCGCCAGCGGCGACGCCGCAGCGGCCGCGTGGCGTCACGGCGGCGGCGATTCCGCACCCGCGTTTCAGCGTGCCCTCGCGGCACGCATGGCGAGGCCTTTCGCGATCGCTAACGCCGTCTGGCGCGCCGGGGAGAATCCCCGCACCGCAGGCGTATTGACGTCGCTCGCGTCATCTTTCCCGTCGCTCGTCCGTTGGATGTCGCAAGCAACGCGGATCGGGGACGGTTGAGCGCGGCCCCCTTGCAGCGGCGCGCTTTCGATCCGATATTAGCGGCAACACAGGTGCCGCCGCGTATCGGCCTGCACTCAGGGAGAAATCCACCATGACCGATCCGAAACCCGACGCCGCGCTCGACCCGATGGCGCATCATGTGCTGCGCGAGGGCGGCACCGAGCGCGCTTTCACCGGCAAATATACCGATCACAAGGGTGACGGCATGTACCGCTGCGCCGGTTGCGGCGAGCCGTTGTTCGACAGCCGCACCAAATATGACAGCGGGTCGGGCTGGCCCAGCTACACTGCGCCCGCCGAGGGCGGCGCGGTCAAGGAATTGACCGACACCAGCCACGGCATGGTCCGCACCGAAGTGCGCTGCGCCAAATGCGAAGGCCATCTGGGCCATGTCTTCCCCGACGGCCCCGGACCGACCGGGCTGCGCTATTGCATCAACAGCGCGGCGCTTGACTTCACGGGTCGCGGGCAGGATGACGCCAACACCGACACAGGCTGAACCGCCGTCGTCGAGGGGCTGACGTCAAACGGGCTGTCGCGACAGGGCGCAGCGAGGGAAGGAATATATCGCTTTGCGCCGCGACCGACAGCCGCCATCGTCAGGAAAATCATCATCTTCGGGCAATAGCCCGCGCGCGTCGGAACCCGGCGAGCCGTCGCGGTTTCGCATCTGGGTGCGGCGGCTGTTTCGCTGGGGGCTTGGCCTTGCGGTCGTCGGCCTTGTCGCATTGGCTGTCGCGGTCGGCATTGCTGTGCAGCGGATGCCGAGCTTTGAAGAGCTCAAGAAATCGCCCGCCGGGCAAACGATCCGCGTCCGCGCCGCCGACGGCACCGTCTTCCTGTCGATCGGCCCCAATTACGGCCGCTGGCTCAGCTTACGCGAAACGCCGCAGGTGATGCAGGACGCGATGGTCGCGGTCGAGGACCGGCGCTTTCGCTATCACCCGGGACTCGACCCCGTCGGCATGGCGCGCGCCGCCGCGGTGGCAGTGCAGAACCGCGGCAGCGGGCGGCGCCTGCAGGGCGCGTCGACAATCACCCAGCAGCTGGCGCGCAATGTGTTCCTGTCGAACAGCTATGATTTCCGCCGCAAGGCGCGCGAAATGATCCTCGCGATGGCGCTCGAATGGAAATTTTCAAAGGACGAGATCCTCGAACTCTATCTGAACAAGGTCTATTTCGGCGGCGGCAGTTACGGCATCGACGCCGCATCGCGTCGCTTTTTCGGGCATAGCGCGACCGAAATGTCGCTGTCCGAAGCCGCCGTCGTTGCGGGACTGGTCAAGGCGCCGTCGCGCTATTCGCCGACCGCCGACGCCAGCGCCGCGCTCGGCCGCGCCGGAGTGGTGCTGAGCGTGATGGTCGATGCCGGGGTGATCACCCAGAGCCAGGCCGACAGCGCCGAACCCGCCAATGTCAAACTGGCGCAGGAAACCGGGCAGAACAGCGCGCGCTATTTCAGCGACTGGGCGCTGCCGCAGCTCGACATGCTGATCGACGAGGGCGCCGAGGCGCTCGACGTCTATACCACGATCGACCTCAATATGCAGCGCGCGGCGACCGCATCGATCCAGGCGAACACCCCGCGCGGGGTGCAGGGCGCGCTGGTGTCGCTCGACCGCGACGGCGCGGTGCGCGCGATGGTCGGCGGCACCGATTATGTCACGTCGAACTATAACCGCGCGACACAGGCGCTGCGCCAGCCAGGATCGGCGTGGAAATTGTTCGTCTATATGGCGGCGCTGGAGGCGGGGTATAAGGTTGACGATCCGGTGGTCGACGAACCGGTGACGATCAACGGCTGGTCGCCGCGCAACTCGTCGGGGCGCTTTGCCGGCACGATGGATCTGCGCAGCGCCTTTGCCTATTCGGTCAACACCGTCGCGGCGAAGCTGGGCGACGAGGTGGGTTTTTCGTCGGTCGCCAATATGGCGCGGCGCTTCGGTATCACCACCCCGGTCAACACCCACCCGTCGATGGTGCTGGGCAGCGCCGAAGTGCGGGTGATCGACATGGCTGCCGCCTTTGCCGCAGTGTCGCGCGGCGGCATTTCGGTCGAACCCTATGGCATAACCAAGGTGACGACCGCCGACGGTCGCCTGCTGTACCAGCGCCCCGCCGAACGCGGCCAGGTGCTGGTCGATAATTGGGTCGCCGCGGGAATCACCGACCTGCTGCAAACCGCGGTCAACACCGGCACCGGCCGCGCGGCGCAGATCGGCCGCCCCGTCGCGGGCAAGACCGGGACGACGTCGAGCAACAAGGACGGCTGGTTCCTCGGCTTTTCGAGCGGGCTGACCACCGGGGTGTGGATGGGCCGCGACGATGCAAAGGCGGTCGGCGGATTGCAAGGTGGCCGCGCCCCGGCACAGGCCTTTGCCGATTATATGCGCGTCGCCGTCGCGCGGCGCCCGGTCGAGGCGTTCGACACCGAGGTCAAGCTGCCCGAATGGCAGCTCGAGGACGAAGGCGAGGCCTATCTGGGCGAGCCCGGCGAGGGCGCGCTGGTCGACGAAAATGGCATGCCGATCGAGCTGCCCTATGACATGCGCCCACCCGAAGAAGCCGCGCCGCCGCCGCCCGAAGACGGCCCGGTGCTCGACCAGCAATGGATCGAGGAGCAGACCGGACGGCGCGGATCGGGCGACCCCGGTGTCGCGCCCCGAAACGGCGCGCAGCCAAAGGTACCGCCCGCTGCGACAAAGGCGCCGCCGCAGCGACCGCCACCCGCCGAGTTCAACTAAGGCCTAGCGGCGAAGCGGTAGCGGTGAAGGCTGCGCCCTTCGCGGCGCAGCCAGCCGCGCGCCGCGGTGACATCGCCGTCGTGCAGCTCGTCGACCAGCGCGTGAAACGCGGGGCCATGGTCCATATGGACGAGGTGCGCGACCTCATGCGCCACCGTCGCGCGGCGGACATGGTCGGGCGCCATCACCAGCCGCCAGCTGTAGCGCAGGTCGCCGTCATGCGTACAGCTGCCCCAGCGGCTGCGCGGATCGCCGACGCCGACGCGGCCGACGGCCAGCCCCGCGCGCGCGGCAATGTCGCGACTCTCGCGGTCGAGCAGTTCGAGCGCCTGACCCTTCAACCAGCGTTCGACCCGGCGCCCGACCGTTTCGGCGGGGCCGCCGACACGCAACACGCCCGGTTCGACCGCAATCGCGCGCGGTGCCGTGGGCTCCCAGTCGATCCGGCGGTCGATGCCCAGAAAGGGCACCGCTGCACCGGGAACGACGATCACCGGCAGCGCCGCCTTACCCACCTGTTCGCTCAGCCACGCCTGCTGCTCGCTCGCCCATTTCAGCGCGGCGCGGATATTGGTGCGGCGCGGCACGGTCAGCCGCAACTGGCCGCGCGCGGCGTCGAAGACGAGGCGGTAGCGTCGCGACTGCGCGTGCTGGACGACGCGCACCGGCCAGGCGTCATCGCCGACCTGAATGTGCGGCGCCTCGGCGCGCGAGTTAAACCACGCGTTCGACAAGGTGATTTTCCAGCGGCCCGGCAATATCCTCGCTGACCGTCCAGCCGGCGATCGACTCACCCGCGCGGTGAACCGCATCGCGGTCACCGCACACCAGATAATGCCATGCGGGGAGCGGCCGATCCTCGGCGCGCAGGCGATAGGAGCAGCTTTGCGGTAGCCATTCGATCGTACCTACCTTCGCCTTGGTCAGGGTCAGGCAATCGGGAACGTGACGGCGGCGATGCTTGTAATCGCCGCAGCGCGCGGTGGTGAGGTTCAGCAACCGGCACGCGACATTGGTCGGATAGATCCGCCCCGTATCCTCATCCTCGATCTTGTGCAGGCAGCATTTGCCGCACCCGTCACACAGGGCTTCCCACTGCCCGGCGTCGAGGCTGGCGAGCGGCGCTTCCCAAAAGGGGCGAGGCGCCGCGGCGCCGGTCACTGGACCCATTTCGCCAGATCGGCAGCGGCCGCGGCGGGCGCACCTTCGTCGGCATCGGTCGACGGATCATCGAGCGGTAGCAGCGCGAGCGGCTTGCCCGCCGGGTCCATTAGAAAAGCGAGCTGGCTGTGCGCCATCAGATAGCGGTCAGGCGCCGAGCCATCGACCTTGTTATAGGTCACGACATAGGCCTTGGCGACGGCGGCGATCTGTTCGGGGGTGCCGGTCAGCCCGAGCAGGCGCGGATGATAGCGTGCCACGAACGGCTTCAGCGCCTCGGGGGTATCGCGCGCCGGATCGACGGTGATGAACAGCGGCGCGATCTTGGCACCGCGCACCGGATCGGTCTTTTCGAACTGCGCCAGCCCGCGCATCAACTTTTGCAGGTCGACCGGGCAGATGTCGGGGCAAAAGCTGTAGCCGAAATAGACGAGGCGATATTTCCCGGCGAAATCGCTGTCGCGGACGGTTTTGCCATTCTGGTCGGTGAGCGTGAACGGGCCGCCGATCCGCGCGCCTTCGAGCGGCGGGGTCGCCGGCGGCGCGTCGACCGGGCCGCCACATCCCGCCAGCATCGCACCGAAAGCGACGATCAGGCTTGCACGGACAAGCTTTTGTCCCATATTCGCGATATTCATCATGGGGCCAGCCTTGGTCGGCTAGCCCACGAAAATCAACCATTGTCGTCGCGATGTTGCGACGGTGCTTGCCAAGGGTCACCCAGATCATGTTCCGACGCGCGGAGTTCCGCCTCGCCGCTTTCCTGTTGGCCCTCGTCGTGACGGCAGCGCTGCTCCCCGGACCCGTTCAGGCACAGTTCCGCGGTGGCTATGCCTTTTTGCAGGCAGTCGGCGAACGCGACGGCACCAAGGCGACCGAGGCGTTGAAGGACGATGCGGCGTTGATCAACACCCGCCATCCCGAAAACGGCGAGACCGCGCTCGCCATCGTCGCCAAGCGCCGCGACGCGACCTGGCTGCGCTTCCTGCTCGCCAAGGATGCCGACCCGGCGATCGCTGACAAACAGGGTATGACCCCGCTGATGCACGCGGCGCTGCTGAATTTCACCGATGGCGCCGAGGAATTGCTCAACGCCAAGGCGCCGGTCGACCAGACCAACCGCCGCGGCGAAACCGCGCTCATTCTCGCGGTGCAGACCAAGAATGTCGCGATGGTGCGCCTGCTCATGCGGCGCGGCGCCAACCCCGACAAGGCTGACCATGCCACGGGCATGAGCGCGCGCGATTATGCCAAGCGCGACGACCGCACCGGGCAGCTCGTCACCATCCTCGAAGCAAAAGCCGATAGGCCGGGACGCGATCTGGGCCCGAGCATCGGGCCAAACTGACACGCTAAATGTGATATCCCGGTTGACAATCACACTGCAGTGTGAGACATCGCCATCATGTCCACACAACTCATCGAGCGCATCCGCGCCATCGTCGACGACGGATCCATGTCGCGCTCGGGCCTCGCCCGCGCCGCGGGCCTCCACGCCAACAGCCTGCGCGACCTCGATTCGCCCGGCTGGAACCCTACTGCCGAGACGCTGCGCAAGTTGGAAAACTGGCTCGCGCACGGCAGCGACCTGTCGCCGATGGCGACACCCGAAGAGATTATTGCCGAGGCGCGCAATGGCCGCATGTTCATCCTGGTCGATGACGAAGACCGCGAGAATGAGGGCGATCTGGTTATTCCGGCGCAGATGGCCACCCCCGACGCGGTCAATTTCATGGCGACCCACGGCCGCGGGCTGATCTGCCTGACGCTGACCAAGGCGCGCGTCGACCAGCTCGGGCTTGAACTGATGAGCCGCCAGAACGGCACCCGCCACGAGACCGCCTTCACGACCTCGGTCGAGGCGCGCGAAGGCGTCACCACGGGCATTTCGGCCGCCGACCGCGCCCGCACCGTATCGGTCGCGATCGATGCGTCGAAGGGCCGCGACGACATCGTCACCCCCGGCCATGTCTTCCCGCTGATCGCGCGCGACGGCGGCGTGCTCGTGCGCGCCGGGCACACCGAAGCGTCGGTCGACATCGCACGCCTCGCCGGGCTCAACCCGTCGGGAGTGATCTGCGAGATCATGAACGACGACGGATCGATGGCGCGGCTCGACGACCTGATCCCCTTTGCACGGCGCCACGGGCTCAAGATCGGGACGATCGCCGACCTGATCGCCTATCGCCACCGCAACGACCGGCTGGTCGAATGCGTCGCTGACGATCCGTTCGAGTCCGATTATGGCGGCGACTGGCGGCTCAAATCCTATCGCAACAAGATCGACGGCAGCGTCAATCTGGTGCTGCAAAAGGGCGCGATCGATCCCGATGGGGTGACGCTGGTCCGCATGCATCCGGTGTCGATCTTTGACGACATCATGGGGCGCCCCGGCCCCAAGAAGCGGCGGCTGCAACGCTCGATGGAAGCGATTGGAGAAGCCGGATCGGGGGTCATTGTCATGCTGATGCGTCCGCTACCCGGATCGGCGGCCGCCGAGGAAATCCCGCCGCCGTCGGGGGGCATGGACCTCAGAACCTATGGCATCGGCGCCCAGATCCTCGCCGATCTCGGCGTCCACGCGATGGAGCTCCTGACGCCCTCGCATAATAATCTGGTCGGGCTGGAGGGCTATGGCCTGTCGGTCGTCGGCGAACGTTCCATCCCCGGGGAGGCCGCATAATGGCGCATGTACTGATCGTCGAAGCCCGTTTTTATTCTGAGCTCAACGACATGCTGCTCGACGGGGCTCGCAGCGCGCTCGACGCCGAGGGGCATAGCCATGAGACGGTGACCGTCCCCGGCGCGCTCGAAGTCCCCGCGGCAATCTCGCTCGCTGCCGACACCGGCCGCTACGACGCCTATGTCGCGCTCGGCGTCGTCATCCGCGGCGAAACCTATCATTTCGAAGTTGTGTCGAACGAAAGCGCGCGCGGCATCATGGCGCTGACCCTCGATGGCCTCGCGATTGGCAACGGCATCCTCACGGTCGAGAATGACGAACAGGCGCTTGCGCGCGCCGACAAGACGCGCAAGGATAAGGGCGGCGAAGCGGCAAAGGCCGCGCTCGCCATGCTGGCCCTGAAGGAACAATTCGGCATTGGTTGATAGCGCACCTCCCAGCCGTTTTTCTGTCGTCGAGCGCGGCGGACGGCTGGTGGTGATCGACAGGGAAACCGGCCAGACCCCGCTGACCGCCGCCGAGCGGATGGAAATTCACGACCGCAATCTGGGGATCGAACCGATCCGTCCCGAACCGCGTACGAGTGCGCCCGACCTGTCGGCCGCGGCGCGCGCCGAATCGGGATTGAGCGCCCGCCCCGCGCCGAACCAGCAACCGGCAGCACCCCCCGCAAAACCGCGCGCTACCGCCGCGACCGCCGAACCGGGCAAGCGACCCTGGGCGACCGAGCCGAAAGACCGCCCGGCGCTGAAGGCCGATACCGCGCCGACACCTGCCCGCATCCCGAACCGCCCGTCACCGCAAAGCGGCGCGCGCAAGACGATCGTCACCGGCAAATGGTGGGATGCGAAAGGTCCGCGCACGATCGAGCTTGGCCCCAAGGGGCAGCAGACGCTCAGCGGCGGCTTTCTGACGTTGTTCGTTGCCGCGGTAATCGCAGCGATCGTCGCGCTGTTCATTCAGCCTTTGCTGCTGTTCGTCGGCGCCTTCCTGCTGTTCCGTTTCGGCAGCAACATCCTCGGCCCGCTGGGCGCCGGGATCGTCGACAAGGCGATAGCGGAACGGAATTGATCGTCGCCCCCGCGAAAGCGGGGGCGACGATTGATTCTCTACGCGTCCACTAGCGCCGGATAGTCGGTGTAACCTTCTGCCCCCGGCGAATACCAGGTCTGCGGGTTATCCGCGGCCCATTCGGCGCCGCTCTTGATCCGTTCGACCAGATCGGGGTTGCCGATAAACGGACGACCAAAGGCGATCGCGTCCGCCACCCCGCTCGCCAGTGCCGCTTCGGCCTTGGCAGCGTCATAGTCGCTATTCAGGATCAGCGGGCCTTTGAACACCTTGCGGATTGCAGGCGACTGCTTCGGCACGTCGGTGTTGCCGAACGTCCCGTCCGGACCGGGTTCGCGTAGCTCCAGGAAACCGATTCCGAGCGCGTCGAGCGCCCCGGCAGCCGCCGTGAACAAAGGTTCCGGATTGCTGTCATCGACGCCCTGCGAATTGCCATTGGGCGACAAGCGCACCGAAACGCGGTCGGCGCCCCAGACGCCGATCAACGCTTCGGTGACTTCGCGCAGCAGGCGGATGCGGTTTTCGACCGGGCCGCCATAATCGTCGTCGCGTAAATTGCTGTTATCGCGCAGAAACTGGTCGATCAGATAGCCATTGGCGCTGTGGAGCTGGACCCCATCGAACCCGGCGCGCTTCGCATTCTCGGCCGCCTTGGCATAATCGGCGATCAGGCGGGGAATTTCATTCAGCTCAAGCGGGCGCGCGACTTCCAGGTCGCGGCGGCCGACCGGGGTGTGCGCGCGCCCTTCGCCCTGCGTTGCCGATGCCGACACCGGCTGCTTGCCGTCGTTGAACACCGAATGGACGAGGCGGCCCATATGCCACAGCTGCGCAACGATCCGCCCGCCCGCGTTATGGACGGCGTCAGTCACCGGCTTCCAGCCTTCGACCTGCGCGTCGGTCCACAGCCCGGGCGCCGACGGCCAGCCGAGGCCTTCCTGCGAAATGCCCGTCGCTTCCGAAATGATCAGGCCCGCCGAGGCGCGCTGGCGATAATATTCGACCGCGAGTTCGGTCGGGACGAAACCGGCGGCGGCACGGCCGCGGGTCAGCGGCGCCATGATGATGCGGTTCGGCGCCTCGATGGCGCCCAGCTTGATCGGGTCGAAAAGCGATACGGCCATAAATCCTCCACGTTCCAAAATTTCCGGCGACGACCGATCGGGGCGCCGCTAAGGCCCGCAAAGCTATGGTCGCCGCGATGCCTGCACAATGGTCAGTATCAAAAGAAAATCTAAATGACAGCCAAGATCGAAAGCCTCGACCAGAAAGACACCGCGACGCCGGGCGTAGGGCGCTGGGCGTTTCTGGCGCTGCTCGCGGGCAATATCTCGCTGTCGATTGGCGCGCTGCTCGTCCGCCTCGCCGACACCGGGCCGACCGCCTCGGCCTTCTGGCGCATGGCGATCGCGCTGCCCTTCCTGCTCGCGCTGGCGTGGCGCGAGAGCGGCGGGCGGTTGCCGCCGCGCAATGCCATCGTCGTCGCCAGCGCCGCGGGCATTTTTTTCGCGCTCGATCTGGTCGCTTGGCATATCGGCATCCTCCAGACCAAGGTCGCCAACGCGACGCTGTTCGGCAATTGCGCCAGCCTGCTGCTCGTGATCTGGGGCATTTTCCTCGCGCGCAGCTGGCCGCGCGGGTGGCAGGCGCTGGCAATCCTGCTCGCCTTTGCCGGATCGGCGCTGCTGATGGGGCAAAGTTATGAACTGTCGCCCGCCTACCTCGTCGGCGATCTGCTCAGCCTGCTCGCGGGGGTGCTCTACACCGTCTATGTCATCCTGATGCAGCGGGTGCGCGGGACGCTCGAGCCGTGGACCGCACTCGCCATTTCTTCGCTCGTGTGCGTCCCGATCCTCCTCGGCACCGCACTGGCGCTGGGTGAGACGATCATGCCGCAGAACTGGACCCCGCTGATCCTGCTCGCGCTGACCAGCCAGATTATCGGGCAGGGATTGATGACCTGGTCGCTCCCGCGCTTCTCGCCGCTCGTGATCGGGCTGACCCTGCTCGTCCAGCCCGCGGTCGCCGCGCTGGCGGGGTGGCTGGCGTTCGGCGAACTGCTCGGGCCGATCGATATTTTTGGGGGCATGCTCGTCGGCGCGGCGTTGGTGTTGATCCGGTTGCCGAGCCGCCGAACTGCGCCTATCTGATGGCCATGGCCTCGATCCTTCCTGCCGATCCGACCCTTGACGAGATTCGCGCCGCGCTCGCGCCGCTGATCGCACAGTCGGCGGCGTTCGACGGCTTCGGCACTGCGGCGCTCGCCGACGCGTCGCGCCGCGTTGCGATCGATCTCGACGTCGCCCGCCTCGCCTTTCCGGGCGGCGGGCGCGACATGGTCGATGCATGGTTCGCCGACATCGACGATCGCATGGCGGCGAAATGGCCTGCCGAGAAACTCGCGACGCTCAAGATTCGCGAGCGGATCACCACCCTCGTCGAAACGCGCATCGACCTGCTAGCGCCCGACCGCGAATCGCTGCGCCGCGCGCTCGCGCTGCTGGCGCTCCCGACCAATGTTCCCTTCGCGGCCAAGCTCAGCTGGCGCAGCGCCGACATCATGTGGCGGCTCGCCGGCGACACCGCGACCGACTATAATCACTACAGCAAGCGCGCGATCCTCGGCGCCGTCTATGCCTCGACGATGGCGGTGTTCCTGAACGACGAAAGTGACGGTTTCGCCGAGACCCGCGCCTTTCTGGCGCGCCGCATCGACCAGGTCATGCGCTTCGAAAGCTGGAAATACCGCCGCGCCTCGCGCAGTATCGAACGCCCCAGCCTCGCCCGCTTGGTCGGGCGGCTGCGTTATCCGGGGCGCTAGCGGCCTCGATAAAAAACTGGCGCTAACCCGCCGTTATTGATAATCGCTCGCAAATGAACGCAAAGCTCGATTCCGCGCCGCTTGGCGTCGCTGTCCGCATTTCCCGTATCGATTGGGATGCGATGTCACATGACGAAGGGCGACGGCTGCGCGAATTCGGGTTGATGGAGGGGATCGACGTCACCCCGCTCCACCGCGGCAGCCTGTTTTCGCGCGACCCGCTGGCGCTGTCGATCGGACGGATGCAGGTGATCATCCGCGCGCGGCAGGCCGCGATGATCGAAGTGGCGCCGACCGCGCCATGACCGCTGCCATCCCGACGATCGCACTGGTCGGCAATCCCAATGCCGGCAAATCGAGCCTGTTCAACGCGCTGACCGGCGCGCGGCAGAAGATCGCCAATTATCCGGGCGTCACCGTCGAGCGCAAAGCGGGCCAAGCCAGCTTTGCCGACGGGCGGCCGCTGTCGCTGGTCGACCTGCCTGGCAGTTACAGCCTGACCCCCGCCAGCCCCGACGAAGCGGTGACCCGCGACGTCGTGCTGGGCCAGCAAGCGGGCGAACGGCGTCCCCACGCGCTAATCGTCGTCGTCGATGCCGCTAATCTCGACAATCACCTCTGTTTCGCGCTCGAACTGATCGCGCTCGGGCTGCCGACGGTGGTCGCGCTTAACATGCTCGATCTGGCGGAGCGCGACGGGCTGACGCTCGACCCCGCGATCCTGTCGCGCGAGCTCGGCGTGCCGGTGGTGCCGACCGTCGCGGTGCGCAAGCGCGGGCTGGCCGACCTGCTCGCCGCGGTCGACGGCGCGATCCTGTCGCACCAGACGCAGGCGAGCACGCCGTCCGCGCCGCCCCCCTCCGACGTCGCGCTGCACCAGCGCGCGCGCGCGATCGCGCGCGCTGCCACGCTGTCCGAAACCCCGGTGCGCCGCTGGACCCAGCGCGTCGATGCCGTGCTGCTCCACCCCGCCCACGGCTTCCTGATCCTGCTCGCGCTGATGTTCGTGATGTTTCAGGGGGTCTATGCCTGGTCCGAAGCGCCGATCGGCTGGATCGAGGGCGGCATCGCCGCCTTGCAGGAGGCGGTGACCGCGACGCTGCCCGACGGTTTCCTGCGCGGGCTGATCATTGAGGGTATCCTCGGTGGGGTCGGGTCGGTGATCGTCTTCCTGCCGCAAATCCTGATCCTGTTCCTCTTCATCCTGCTGCTCGAAGCCACGGGCTATATGACCCGCGCCGCCTTCCTGATGGACGGCATCATGGCCAAGGTCGGGCTGTCGGGGCGTGGCTTTATCCCGCTCCTGTCGAGCTTCGCCTGCGCCGTCCCCGGGATCATGGCGACGCGCGCGATTCCCGATGCCAAGGACCGGCTGACGACGATATTGATCGCGCCGCTGATGACCTGCTCGGCGCGCTTGCCGGTATACACGCTTATCATCGGCGCCTTCATCCCGAACACCAACGTCGGCGGCTCGCCGGTCGGGTTGCAGGGGCTGGTGCTGTTTGGCCTGTATCTGTCAGGCATCGTCGGGGCGCTGGTCGTCGCGCTGGTGCTGCGCCGTACGGTTGCCAAGGGCACCGCGGCGGGCTTCATGATGGAAATGCCGCGTTACCAATGGCCGCGGCTGCGCGATGTCGGCATTGCTTTGTGGCAGCGCGCGTGGATTTTCCTTCGCCGCGCCGGGACGATCATCTTTGTCACGACGATCGCGCTGTGGCTGCTCCTCAGCTACCCCAAGGTCCCGATTGACAGCAGCGAGAGCCAAGTTGATTACAGCGTCGCCGGGCGTATCGCGAGTGGGCTGGAGGTCGTCGTCGCGCCGATCGGTTTCAACCACGACATCGCGCTCGCGCTGATCCCCGCGATGGCGGCGCGTGAGGTCGCGGTGTCGGCGCTCGCCACCGCCAATGCGATCGAGGCGGGCGATGACGAGGAAGCGATGGCGCAGTCACTGAGCGAACGCCTGCAAGGCCGCTGGAGTGTCGCCACCGCACTCGCGTTCCTCGCGTGGTTCGTGTTCGCGCCGCAGTGCATTTCGACGATCGCAATCACCAAGCGCGAGACCAATGGGTGGAAATGGCCGCTGTTCATGGTTGGCTATTTGTTCGCGCTCGCCTATGCCGCTGCTGGCATCACATACTGGACAGCCGTTGCCTTTGGACTAGGCTGATCCTTCCAACATTCAAGCGGAGCGGAGCGGCATGGCTGGCAGCGTCAACAAGGTAATTTTGATCGGCAATCTGGGCGCTGATCCCGAAATCAAGTCGTTTCAAAATGGCGGCAAGATCGCCAACATCCGCATCGCGACGTCCGAACAGTGGAAAGACCGGATGACCGGCGAGCGCAAGGAGCGCACCGAATGGCATAATGTCGTGATCAACGGCGAAGGGCTGGTCGGCGTCGTCGAACGCTATCTGAAAAAAGGCTCGAAAGTCTATATCGAAGGCAGCCTGCGGACGCGCAAATGGCAGGACCGCGATGGCAACGACAAATATACCACCGAAGTCGTGATCGCCGGGATTGGCGGTGCGCTGACCATGCTCGACGGCGCGCCCGGCGGCGGTGGCGGTGGATCGCGCGGCGGCGGCGAGGATAGCTGGGGCAGCGGCGGCGGGTCGAGCGGTGGCTCGGGCGGCGGCTGGAACCAGGGCGGCGGCTCGGGCGGCTCGGGCGGATCGTCCGGCGGTGGCGCTGGCGGCAGTGGCGGCGGCGGTCGTCCGCCGTTCGACGACGATCTGGACGACGACGTCCCGTTCTGAGCATAGCTGAGCGATGGCGAGCGACCTGATGTCCGCCGCGGACGTCGCGCGCGGCGTGTGCCGGCTGTT
>Ga0265296_1001118_pt1 | contig 32899 bp, 28 predicted proteins | sample MunlanPumphouse1_FD_189073 | JGI IMG/M metagenome (GOLD analysis project Ga0265296, IMG submission 189073) | Groundwater microbial communities from a municipal landfill in Southern Ontario, Canada - Pumphouse #1 | ecosystem: Environmental > Aquatic > Deep subsurface > Groundwater | place...
TCCGGCTGCCAATCTTCAAATTGAAATTGGTAGCGATGGTGGATCCCACTAATGCATCATTTATGCCTTCAATGTTGGTCCCGTTCGATATCGTGAGGAACTTTGTAATATCATCCGGATTGATCCCATAGACCGAGCTCCTGCCGGGTGTCGATAATAATGTGAATTCAGTATTTGTCGAATATATCGGCACTATCTTACTCGTTGAGCCCGCAGCCAGTTTGATCTTATTAAGCTGCGTTTTTGTTATCCCTGTTGCTGATGACGATGATGACGTTGTACTTGAACCCGGGGGTCCCATCCTGACCGCATCTGCAGTGATGACGATGGTGTCTGCACCTGAGGAGAGCTGATCTTTTACCTGGAGCTGCATATTGGTCCCTAACATCCCCATCGAAGAAATCGCCACTACGCCGATGACGATACCAATCGAGGCAAGGATAGAACGAAGGAGATTCAGACGAACGCTCCTTACTGATAGATCAAAGAATATATCTTTCATGCGGCTATCCTCCCATCTTCAAGGGTGATTGTCCGGTTCGCATACTCCGCGATCTTCGGATCATGGGTCACTATAATGACCGTTTTTCCTTCACCGTGAAGGCCACAGAGAATATCCATTATCTGGTGCCCGGTCTTCCGGTCAAGATTGCCGGTCGGCTCATCGCAGAGCAGGATCTTCGGGTCATTTACCAGCGCCCGGGCAATCGCCACGCGCTGCTGCTGTCCTCCGGACAGCTGGGTAGGGCGGTGAGCACTCATAGCTTCATCAAATCCCACTGCTCTGAGCATAGCAGTAGCTTTTCCGGACTCATCCCGTTTCTTGTACTTCAGGATGAGCGGGTATTCCACATTCTCATAGGCAGAGAGCAGGGGGATTAAGTAGAATTTCTGGAAAATATATCCGATTGTGTCCCTACGCATGTGCGTCCGCTCAAGTGCGGTAAGACTTGCCACATTCCTCCCGGATATAAACAACTCTCCCGATGTCGGAACGTCAAGGATACCGAGCTGGTTCATCATTGTTGACTTACCGGAACCTGAGGGTCCCATGATGGCAACAAATTCATTCTCATCAATGTCAAGGGAGATCTGATTGAGCGCGGTAAAGTCGCCACTTTCCAAATGGTATACTTTGCTAACATCCGCAAACCGGATAAGTGGGGTATTGATCATAGTTGATCCCCCTTACTGCTTCCTGAATTTTGCAGCGAGCCACTTGCGTTTGATATAGAGTACGATACCGACAACTACCAGAATTCCTGCCGCAATAACCGGGTAGAACGAACTGATACCGCTGCTTCCACTGCCTGAGAAGAGACTGGTGCTGCCCATACCCGGAGGTGCACCGCCCATACCACCAGGTCCGCTTGCTCCCATACCTGTGCTTCCCGTCTTCGATGCTGAGCTGTTTCCTCCGGTGCCCGACGCAGATCCGAGGTTGAGGATCTTGATAAGACTATAATCATTCCCCTCTGAGTCTTTCCAGAGCATGACAAGGGGGACGGATGTAAGATCCTGAATGGTGAATGTCACTTCAAAACTCCCGGAATCATCAGAAGCTAGGCTGCCAATCGCATATTCAGCATATGTTCCTGTTGCCTGTGCCGGGGATCCAACCGTGACCGTGAGACCTTTTGCTGCGGTAATTCCCGTGTTAGTGATATCTCCGGTAAGGTCATAGTACGAATTTTTGGTGGTCAGGGCAACATTATTGACAACAGGTAATGCTGCAGTTTTGTCGTTCCCGATGATTATGGGTAGGAAGACATCTTTTGAATGATAGGTGTCCCCGCTCTGGTAACTGATATGGAAAGTCAGGTTTGAGTTCTGACTGGGAGTCACCGTAAAAGGAACTTCGGCAGAACTTTGAGCAGCGAGCGAACTGACATATTTTTCTGAAGGACTGATTTTCGTTCCGTTGCCGAACACTGTGACATGGATATTATCAATCACTCCATCACGGGGATTAATAATACTCAGGTTGACTGTTTTTTCTATAGCTAGGGGAAACACTTTGGGCGCATCGGAGATGCTCGCTATGATGTCCGTAGAATCCACCGGAATAAGGAGCGGATAATGAAAAAGATCGTTATCTTTCGTCTCTACCGAGAAAATAGCGAAATGATTACCTTCGGGAGGATCTGCAGTAATAAGGAACGAATATGTTATCGTTGAGCCGGATGCGATATAGCTCATCGTCCTCCAGGTATCCTTACCGACAACATCGACACTTTCGCTGAAAATGTTCGGATTTGAAAGTCCGATTGACTGATTGCCGGAGTTCCCAAGCGTTATTGAAATTGTACCCTGCTCATAAGGATAGAGAACCCCGGGGTCTAAAGTGACTGATGATACATACAACATGGAGGCTGTGGTTTGAGTGGCAGCGCTCACTGCGGGTATTACTGAGATCATCAGCAAAACCAGAATTATGCTGATTATAGCGGATTTTTCTTTCATGGTATCTCCATTGTTCGTGGGCAAAGAACAAGCGGCATTATACACTTTTTTGGCATTTGCCTTTGTCTCTTTACCAAATTTCCCCTATCGGGTGTATTCTCCATGACGATGTTTGCCGAGCCACTTATATTCGCATCATGGGGGCAGGAGTATTATTGACAAAAAACAGGATTCGTTTCACTTCGGAGTTCACTATATGTTTAAAGGCAGTGTCCGTCAAAGAAGACCGCATTATCTCCATCTTCTCTCCCTTTTCAAAAGGGATATTTCTCCTCTCACGTGGGGGTTTGTCCTGTTAGTGATAATGAACCTGACAATCGGGTTTCAACTATCATATCAGTGCGACCTTTCCTCTTTATCTCCAGTCATTTACATTTTTTTTACATGAAGTTGCACTTCACTTTGTAAATTTTGAAAAAATCCGGAACCCTCACATCTTTTTAATCCCATACCACCCACCTTTACCATAATGTGCGGTATCGCAGGCCAGTACTGTCTTGACGGGAAAGAGCCGGGCAAAAAGCTCCTCTCCGTTATGTCCGAACGGCTCGCCCACCGGGGTCCCGATGGGGAAGGAGTTCATATCAACGGACCGATAGCCCTTGCCCACCGCAGGCTTGCGATCATCGACCTTTCAGATGAAGGTCTCCAGCCGATGACCAACGAAGATGGCACACTCTGGCTTGTCTTTAATGGAGAGATCTATAATTTTGTCGAGCTCCGCGAGGAGTTGATCGAAAAAGGTCACCGTTTCCATTCAAAATCAGACACGGAAGTGATCCTCCATGCCTACGAGGAGTGGGGGCACGAGTGCCTCAACAAGTTCAACGGTATGTGGGCCTTTGCACTATGGGATGAACGCCGAAAGGAACTTTTCTGCGCTCGGGATCGCTTTGGCATTAAACCATTCTATTACGCTCTTACCGGGGATTCATTCCTGTTTGCTTCAGAGATCAAAGCGCTGCTCGCTCACACGGCAATCGGCACTAGACCGGACGATGGCACGCTGGGTACATATCTTGTATGGGGGGTGCTCGACCATTCCGATCGGACGATGTTTGATGGTATCCTCCAGTTGAGACCAGCCCATGCGATGGTCGTAACAAAGGATGGGGCACAGCCGCCATTCCGGTACTGGGATGTGAAGGTCGACGCGAAGATCTGTGACAACGTGTCAGATGCAGAAGTGGCATCGAAGCTCCGTTCCCTGTTGCACGATGCAACCAGCATCCATCTCAGGAGCGATGTCGCTGTCGGCACCTGCCTGTCCGGGGGTATTGATTCCTCGACGCTCACCGCGCTTATCAACGGGATTATTCGGGAAGAGACGCCGACAAGTGTCGGAACTAGGCAGAAAACGTTCTCCGTGGTTTTCTCAGATAAAAGATTTGATGAGAGCCGCTATATCGATGATGTCATCACTGCAACCGCCGTGGATGCCCATCGTACGGAACCCTCGCCCGAAAAACTCTGGGATGATATCGACCGGCTTATCTATATGCAGGACGAACCGTTCGGTTCGCTTTCTATCTATGCCCAATACTGCGTGATGCGGCTTGCTCGTGAACGGGTAAAGGTCGTGCTCGATGGTCAGGGCGCTGATGAGCTGTTGGCAGGGTACCTTGCGTACCAGGGAAGTTATTTAAGGGGACTGCTCCGCTCGTTCCATGTGTTGACAGGATCCCGGGAGATTATCGGAAGCCTCAGGCACCATCATGGTTTTTTCAGTTCCGCGTTGCACCAGCTGTTCGTTCGCAAAGATCGCAGGGGGCTCCTGAAGTGCAGAGTACCACAAGTAGATCGATACGGTGGCAGACTTGACGAAGTGCTGCTCCGCGAGCTGACAAGCACTAATCTGCCGGCACTCCTCCACTACGAGGACCGGAACTCCATGGCATTCTCAATCGAATCAAGGGTTCCCTATCTCGATGTACGATTCGTGGAGTATGTGGCATCACTCCCACTCAATCAAAAAATCCGTAATGGCGTAACAAAGATCGCTCTCCGTAATGCCATTTTAGGAATCGTTCCTGAATCTATCCGCTGCCGGATGGACAAGATGGGGTTTGTTACACCGGAAGAGATCTGGATGAAAGAGTCCCTCCGCCCGTTTGTACTCGAAGTAATCAGCTCTGCTGAATTCCATGCACGCCCCTACTGGGATGCAGATGCGGTTATCCGGAACTATCTTTTGTTTCTTGAGGGTAAATCAGCCTATTCACAGGAAATCTGGAGAATCATCTGTACTGAGCTCTGGCTTAGGAAATTTTTTGACATGCCTGTCATCGCATCCTCCGGTTCCTGATATTCACACCAAACGGGATCGAATCCTATAAATGGTGATTCCGGACAGATCTATGTGATATAACCCCGTCCGGAGGGATTGTTGTCCTTTCGTCCGGGACCAGGAACACACATGAAATCCATCATTCTTGCCGGGGGTGTCGGGACACGGCTCTGGCCACTCTCCCGTGAGTACTATCCCAAGCAGTTCATCCAGCTGGACGGGCGTTCTCTTTTCCAAAGAACCTGTGAGCGGGCTGCCCGGCTTTCAGGATATGATGGAATCTATGTCGTAACAAACGAGATCCACCACTATTTGGTCCGAAACCAGATCGAAGAACTTGGTTATTCCCTGCCCGATGATCATCTGCTCGCTGAACCCACGGGGAAAAATACCCTGCCTGCCATCGCGTGGGCGATGCAACGTATCCGGGCAGACGAGCCATCGGCATCAGCAGTGGTCTTTCCCAGCGATCACCAACTGGGCGATGCAGCACTCGACCAGATACGGGCGGCAGAACCACTTGCCATGCAGTATCTGGTTACCTTTGGTGTCAGGCCCACATCACCACAAACCGGATACGGTTACATCAAACCGGGTAAACCCTTATCGATGGGCTGTATTGTTGATGAGTTCAAAGAAAAACCCGATGAGAAGACTGCAGGAGAATATGTCAGGAGCGGGTATCTCTGGAACAGCGGGATTTTCCTGCTTTCAACAGACTGCTTTTTTGGGGAACTGAAACGATACAATCCGGTACTTTTCAAAGCGTTCTCTGACGGGAATATTCCCGATTATGCAAGCCTTGAGTCCATATCGATCGATTACGGGCTGCTTGAGCATTCACAGCGTGTGGCGGTGGTCCCGCTTGACGCTCCATGGAGCGATCTTGGGACGTTCAAGGCGCTCTATGATATCGAAGAGCACGACGCCCAGGGCAACGTGGGAAAAGCAGAATATCTCTCGGCAAAAAACAACTATGTTTACGCTTCAGGAAAACATGTCGGACTCATCGGAGTGCATGATCTGGTGGTGGTAGATACAACAGATGCGCTCCTCATCTGCGACAACAAACATACCGAGCAGGTAAAAAAACTTGTCAACCTGTACAATAAAGCAAAAGATCCGATAACCCGTTTCCACCGGCAGGTACATCGCCCCTGGGGTTCCTATACGGTGCTCGAAGAGTCAGGAATCTATAAAATAAAACGGGTAACGGTAAGACCTGATCAGAAGCTCTCACTCCAACTTCATCATCACCGGAGCGAGCACTGGGTTGTAGTCAGTGGTACAGCAGAAGTCGAGCTCGATGGCGAGACCCGGCTGCTCCGGAAAGGCGAGAGTACATTTGTCCGTAGCGGAATGAAGCACCGCTTGAGAAATCCCGGTGTAATACCACTCGAGGTAATAGAGGTACAGCTCGGAGAATATCTCGAAGAGGATGATATCGTCCGGTTCGAGGATGATTATGGTCGGAAATAATTTTTACACTCGTCTCGTCAGCCTTTTATCAGAATAAATCCAATACAGGTCAAAGGCATTTAAAAAGAAAACCGGGTATACTTTTTCCCAGAGCACGGGTCGTTGTCAGACCCTGAGTAAAAAAGCCCTGAAAACCGGTATTTTGTGTTATAAACCACATATTGCTATACGTAAGAACGGATTTTTCAATCGGGAAAGAAACGACAAATCCGGGTTATTTTTTTGTTCCGGGATATTTTTTCATGAATTGGCGATTGGCCCGATCTTCCGGGGGGACGAGAGATTCGCATCCGGTACCGATGAGATCTGCTCTACCTGCGACTCGGAGCCCTTCGGTCACCAATCCTTTGTTACGTGGATCGCGATACTGCATCAGCGCCCGCTGGATCTTCTTTTCCTGACCTTTGGGCACATGAACCGGCTCGAGCGTGAATGGGTTGAGCCCTGTATAATACATACAGGTGGAGATACTCATTGGTGTGGGTGTAAAGTCCTGCACCTGTTCCGTGTAAAGCCGGTTATCGCGGATGTAGAGAGCGAGCTCGATCATGTCTGCCATTGTGCAACCAGGATGTCCTGACATGAAGTAGGGCAGGAGATACTGCCTGCTCTTTTTTCCTTTCTGAAGTGCCTCGAACTGCTCACGGAACTGATCAAAGATTGCCCGATTCGGTTTGTTCATGATTCCGGTCACTTTTTTCGCAATATGTTCCGGTGCAACCTTAAGATGCCCGGATACGTGATGATCACAGATCGTGCGGAGATAATCGGCATCATCGGCAAGAGCAAGATCATAGCGGATACCCGAGCCAATAAAAATCCTCTTCACTCCCGGAATTTCACGGAGTTTTTCTAAAAGAACGCACTGTTCCTTATGACTCGTCTTGAGAGATTTACAGGAAGGGTTGCAGTGCTTGTTTCGACAGGCGCCATAGGTTTCCCACTGTTCGCACGAGAGGCCGTACATGTTGGCTGTAGGGCCGCCAACATCGTGCACAATACCTTTGAACTCTGGCATCTTCGTCATCCGGATCACTTCGTGGATGATTGATGCGCTGCTCCGGCTCTGGATGATCCTGCCCTGGTGATGAGTGAGAGCACAGAATGAGCAGGCGCCAAAACAGCCACGGTGACTCGTCACCGAGAACTGCACAGGTTCCAGAGCAGGTACCGGTTGTTTGTATGAAGGATGTGCCCGCCGGCTGAATGGAAGTTCATAGATGTGATCCAGCTCTGCGGTTGTTAGCGGGAGTGCAGGGGGGTTCTGGATGACAACTGTCTTTAGGTGCGGTTGCGCTACAGGTTTTCCCCGAACCGGATCCTGCTCGTAATAGTGCTGGGCGAATGCACGGGCGTATGCAGTTTTATCCTGTGAGACTTCAGAAAAGCCGGGGAGTTCAACTATCCCTTCAGGACGCCTGTTGCGCCATTCGGCGATCTCCATAGCATACGCGGTTCCCCTGATATCCCTCAGGGTAGTAACAGTTTCTCCGGCAGCAAACCTCTGCGCGATCTCTGATACCTGACGCTCACCCATGCCAAAGGCAAGGAGATCCGCCGGGGCGTCAGCAAGGAGCGCCTGCCGCACGCGATCCTGCCAGTAATCGTAGTGGGCAAATCTACGGAGGCTGGCTTCAATACCCCCGATGACAATAGGAGTATTCGGAAAAAGACCGTGCACCTTGTTGGTGTAAACTATCGTTGCACGATCCGGGCGCCGGGGAATCCCTCCCGGTGAATAGACATCATCACTTCGCCGTTTCAGGTTGGGAGTGAAGTTGTTCACCATAGAATCGACATTGCCCGATGATATACCAAAGAATAGGCGGGGTTTTCCCAGCGCAGTAAAATCGGTATCGGTCTTCCAGTCCGGCTGTGCAATGATCCCTACAGAATATCCGGCATCCCAGAGGGTTCTGCCAATCAGAGCTGTACCGAATGAAGGGTGATCAACGTAAGCATCACCGGTAACAAGGATGACGTCGAATTGCCGGATCCCCTGTTTTTCCCCTTCTTTGAGGGACATGGGGAGGAACGCGGGTTGACGGGTCATGGCAAAAACTGTCGGGGATGTATGTTCATGATTGGGGTTGTTGCGAACATTATTGGGAGGGGCGCCGGGTCAGATCCCGGATAATCTCGGCAAGTCCGCCCGGAAGATTGTCCTTTTCTTCCTTTTTTTCAATCGGGCGGGCTTCCTCTTTTTTCTCAACGGATTTCTCAAAATCCGTGAGCTTTACCGCATCTCCCCCCCGCTCACCCAGAACCGGAAGATGGAGCTGGGTTTTCTGATCGAATTCCCGGCGGGCTTTAAGACCGGTGAACTCCATGATAACAGCCTCGATGATGAGATAGGTTATGGCTTTTTCTCTGAGGCAGCCGGTGAGAGCGTGCCCTGAACGGCCGACCGAAGCATGGTAATGAATATGGGGGCCACCTTCGCCCGGGTAGATGGTGCCAACACCAAATACCTCCCAGCCACCTTCAAACATCACAAAGTGCGGGACAGGAGGTATGACCGGCTCTTCCGGACCGGTCACCATTCTCCCGTTCATCAGTGCCCCAAGGAAGGTGATCGAGCCCGACTGGATATTTTTATCGAGGATGAACTGGCGCAACGAGACGAGCATGTCTTCGCCGTCATCGATCCTCACGACAAAAACCCTGCCGAGCTGACCTTCCGTATATTGCATAGGATCAAATTCCTTTTTGATATTCAAATGGTTTGTGAGGGTTTATATCTTGTATGCCGTCCACGGAATATCGTTTGGTTTGTGTAATAACATCCAATCTTTTCAATAATAAAAGAAGATTATCGTCCCCCGGCTCCACCGCCACCAAATCCTCCGCCTCCGCCAAACCCTCCACCGCCACCAAAACCCCCGCTAGAACTGCCATGACTCGGGGGACTGAAGTGCATGAGTGGGACAAACGCTGCGTTCATACCCATTACTCCTAAAGGTACGCCGGTTTCGGGTAAATTGATCTTGAGCGTCTTCATGGCATGCTCTACTTTATCACCGACACCGAGCGCCGTACCATATACCAGCCACTCTCCCCACATAGAGAGATCTGCGGGTGCATATTTCTGGATCATGGCCATGTCCGAGAGGAAATGGGCGAATGCGTCCCATTCCAGTTTTTCCTTGTAATGGTCATCTTTCCAGTGCCCGAACAACGTCGACGGGGCAATAATTGCTACAACGACCTGCACAAGCACAATTGCCCAGAGTATGACTGCCGGAAACAGGATGTACGACTGCATCGGTGCAACCAATGCAAAGATCACGGTTACTGCAAACAGGACAATTGTCACGAGCAGCAAAGGAACGAAATGATCTCTCCCGTCCACAATGTACTGGTTTGATAGTGAGGTGTCTACCCTACTGGTTACATCAGTAAGCGATCGCTGGTACTGCAATGCTTTCTCTTCTGCACTGCTAACTGTACTGGCACGTTTTGCGAGCGCTGCAATCGAATCAGTGTCCAGCACACCATTCTCAGAAACGAGCCCGACAAATCCGAGCACCCGCAACTCATACGGATCGGTTGTAGCTGCTGATAGCACCCGGATCTCGATACCTTTGCCTTCACCCTTCTCAATAATGGAGATGATCTTTCTCCGGTGAAGATCGAGCAGCGTGGCGTAATACCCGTCTTCATCGAAATCGAGCGCGTCGCCTTTGAAGAGCAGGTTCACCTGCCAGGGTTTGAGTGCTGTTGACGGGAGAGTGCTGAGGTACGCAGGAACGGTAAATTCCTTTTCCCGGCCGTACCGGTAATAGATTACTATGAAAAGAAGCGGTACCAGAATCACGGCCACTTTCGCAATCAGGCTTAGCAGAATCGACAGGAAATAAGGAACGTTATACCAGAAACTTGCAGAAGAGGCCTTACCCTGGATGTCCTTCGTTTCGGTTCGGAACCCGTTGATCTGGGAAAAGCCCTGTGCATTTCCCACCATCTCCACTGCAATGATCTCATTTGCTTCTGCACTACCGGTGATAATGTATAGGTCTCCGGTTTTTTGCGTTGTCAGTGAGAGGGGGTATACATATACCTGTTCAATGTTTTTTGCAGGCACCGTGATCCTGATCGACTGGTATGGGACATGGTTGGTTCCCGCGAGTTTAAGGTTCAGGTGTGTTGCAACCGCATCATATTCGATAGGAGGGTTAAGGGTATACGTGTAATCAACGGAGTATTTCCCTGCTGAATAATAGTTGGGATTGAACACACCCACTTCATCAGATTGTGCAAGATTTCCAATACGGGATTTCGATTCGTTGGCACCGGCACCATTGGTGAGGCGGACCGTTCCCGAATCATCTTTTGCATACCCAATTGAACCCTCGGGAGGAATCATCGAAACAAACCGGACAGAGGAGTGGGTTGGTTTGCCGTCAAATACAAGCGGGGCTTCCCATACGCGATAGAGCATGCGGTACTGCCCCGAAGACCCGACATCGTAGGTAAAGTGTTCCTGCAGGCTCCCATCATCTGCAAGGGTCGCTTCATACGAATTGACCGCGAGATTCCCATTAAAAAGAGGGGGGATCACGGTGACTGCGATCAGCCCGATTATCCCAAGCACAAGAGCACCGATGACAAGTGCTGCCAGCTGACTCTTTTCACTCACAACAATAGCCTCATCAGAATTCTATCTTCGGAGGGGTCGCGATCGCTTCTTCGAATTGCAGGTACTCGAGTTTAATAAGCCCCATCAGTTTGGCTACGAAATTCGATGGGATCGTATCCATCATTGTGTTGAATTCCTGCGAGATGTTGTTGAACGTGTAACGCTGCCTACCGATCTCGTCTTCGAGGCCCTTGATGGAATCCATCATGCTCATGACCGTGCCGGAAGTCTTCAGGTCAGGATAGTTCTCTGCAACGGCAAGAAGCCTGCCGAAAATTGAGCGCGATTCGGCCTCAACCTTGTTTAAGTCACCCGGATTGGCAGTAGCAACACTCGCACGCATGGCGGTGACCCGTTCAAAGGTCTCTTTTTCAAACTTGGCATAGCTCTTCACAGAACCGAGAAGCTGCTCGATCATATCGAGCCGCTTCTTCATGGCGACCCGGATTTGACCGAGAGTTGCCTCGGATGAGTTTCTCAGCGTGACGAAACGGTTGTAAATACCGATTATCCAGAAAACCAGTCCTATGATCACAAGGACGATAATACCCGGAATAATCCATCCCATAATGTTCTCAAACATTGTTACTCAGAATAATGATGATCGTTCCTGAAGATAAGATCATGGGGGGATACAATGAAAAACGTGAAAAATGTAGAAAAATAGGATAGTTTACATTATTGGATGATAAGAGAGCCCACTACGCGGAGTTTGCCACCTTCAAGATAGTGCAGAACCACTCGTGCACCGGGTGGATATACCAGCGCTTTTTCCATAGTTAGGGTAATGGTCGGCATCCTCCAGTCACCTTCAACGGTGATTTTTTCCAAGCGTGTGGGGAGGAACTGCATCCAATGGCCAATGTACAGGACCATCCCCTCCTTGAGTGGGGCGGGCCAGTATTTCACGATCTGGGCTTTTCCGGAAATGGTGGTAGCGAATTTTATTGCGGGATCATTGGTCAGGACAAAACCCCGGTCAAGATCTTCAGTTTCGATATTTTTTAGGGCAAGTCCAACCCGTTCACCGGCAATCGCATTATCGGAATCATCATCGTGTTTCTGTATCGAGCGGATCTGGGTTGTTTTTTCCGTGGGTAGGACTTTTAACGTGTCGTGTTTTTTAATAATTCCTTGTGCCACAAAGCCAAGTACAACTACACCGACCCCTTTCACATTGAAATGGGAGTCAACTGGTACAGATCCTTTTCCTGAGGCATCGTGTGTTTTCTGGTGAGCGGACTGCTTTACGGATATCTCGAGCATCTTCTCACGTAGACCGACGATATCTTCTTCAATGACTTCATAATGCTCAATGACCGTGCCTTTGATGAGCGGGGAAATTTGATCCAGTGTGATATAATTTTTCAGAATGAGATATCCGCTGGATTTTCCGGCACACTGGAGCATCAGCACACATTCTCCAAAGGTGGCGTTGATCTCGTCAACTACAAGGACAACCCGTTCAGATACGGATACAGTGTAAAATAGAGAGGATAGTTTTTCCGGGTATCGTGTTGGTTCTATAAAAGTGACTGTGGCATTCCCTTTTTTCAGGTTATAAAAGGTAATATCGCTAACAGTTCCCTTTTTTCCCAGATCTTTGGAGTAATCCGAGGGGGCGAGGATTGCTACGGTTAGATTGGACATGACAACAACAACTTGGTTGTAGGAGAATATGAGGATTTATGCCATGGGTGAAATGGGATTAAATTACCGATTGAGATATAATAAATTGGATGCCAATGATAGTGAGTTGTTCTTCATTTGTGCCCGCGGTGAACTATGGAATCAATAAAAAATAATAGAAAATACTTGCAGCATGTCCTTTTTCTAATTGGATTATTGATTCTTGCGTACGTAATCATCAGATCGGGAATAATTGAAAATTATCATATCCTGTTTAACATTAGTATTCCCCTTATTATTCTTGCATTTTTTTTATCGCTGGGTACTATAGCACTAAGGATATATCGTTGGAAATACTTAAGTGAAAAGTACAATACAACCATCAGTTGGCACGATGCTGCCCTTGTAAGCATCGCAAGCCTTTTTTATGCAAATATTACACCCGGGAAAATCGGGGATCTTTACAAAGCCTATTACATGCAGAAGCGATATGCCATGAGTTTTTTTGACGGCATTTCCATGATCTTTTATGAGCGGTTCTTTGAATTGATGATCCTCTTCCTTGCAGCTTCTGCTATAGTATTCGTCGAGCTGAAGGGGATTACCGTTATTATTCTTGAAGTGACCGCAGTAATTCTTCTTCTCCTCTTATTCTTTTACTATAAGGCAGATTACTTCCTTTCACTCTTGGAGAGACACTCTACTCAGATCCCTTTCCTTAAAAAGATCCCCGCAGATTTCAAGATCAGGAAACTCCCGTTCCGGGATATTTTTGGCGTGTTTATCATTACCGTTTTCTCGCTCGGCTCTGAATTCGTACGATTATGGGTGGTCGCCTTGGCATTTGGATACACACTGAACCCCATCCTGCTTACAATCTTTTTCTGTCTCTCGATCATTGCGGGACTGGCATCCCAGATTCCGCTCGGAGTCGGTGTAATGGAAGCCTCCCTTGGTTATTTCATTATCCTCCTCGGGGTTGCTTCAACAGATGCCATGGCGATTGTTCTCACTGACCGGTTGATCTCAATGTATTTTGTTCTGATCCTCGGATTCGTTTTCTCAAAATTTGCAGCAGATCAGTACAGTGGAGTACCAGAATGATATCTATCATCATACCCCTATTCAACGAGGCAGAGAATGCCCGCCTCTACCCGGAACGGCTCTTTCCTGTTGCCGGGCCGATTATGGAACGGTACGGGGAAACCTGTGAATATATCCTTGTTGATGACGGGAGCAGAGATACGACTCTTGCTGAACTCAACAAGCTTAAAGAGCTACAGAAGAATGTAGTTGTCGTTTTCCATGGTGTGAACAAGGGCATGGGTGTGGCGGTGAGAACCGGACTTGCACGTAGTAAGGGGGATCTGGTCATCATGATGGACTCCGACCTCACATATCGTCCGGAAGATATCGAAAAACTGCTGGCAGCGTATCGGGAGACCGGTGCCGATTGCATCTCTGCATCTCCCTACCGGGGAAAGGATCTCGCAAAGGAAATATCCTCGCCGTTCCGCCTTTTCATCAGCAAATCTGTCAATTTTCTGTACCGGGTACTCCTGCAGGACGATCTCACGTGTGTTAGTGGTATTTTTCGTCTCTATAAAAAAAAGTCCCTTGATGAGCTGACTCTTGAGAGTGAGAATTTTGAGATATGTGCCGAAATCATCTCAAAACTTATTCTGAATGGGAATTCCGTGCACGAGATCGGGGTGAAAGTCTACACACGTGAGTTTGGCGAGTCTAAGCTAAACGTGAAAAAGGAGATCATCAACAACTTGCGAATCCTCTCTAAGATTTTCAAGGCGAAGTATCTCAAGCGAAAATGGCAATAAACACCGATATCCGGTAATCCAAGGGCTTAAACCACTTGAGGGAATACCCTGACGACTTAAACGTCTTTATCATCGAAAAACAGGGATTTGGCAGATTTTTTTGATTTTAACAATATTTATATTTCTTTCTTCCACTAATTATGAATGAGTTCTTAATTTTCTTTAATGAATTATTCCATGAATAAACAGGAAAAGGATCACATCATGCACAAAGAAACAGTATTAATTACAGGGGGAGCAGGGTTTATTGGCAGTAATTTAACCGAATTTCTCCTCAAAAACGAACACAGAGTCATTGTTCTCGATGATCTGTCCAGAAGTACAACTGATAATATCCGGGCCTGCTACAACTATTCACCAAATTTCTATTTTGTAAATGGCTCTGTAATGGATTTTGAACTCGTAGATAGACTGGTGAATAATGTCGATATGGTTTTCCATCTGGCTGCTCAGGTACACTGGGAAGAATCAATAGACAATCCTGTACCCAGTTTTGAAGTGCATACACGCGGAACCCAGAATGTACTTGAAGCGGTCAGAAGAGCTATGACCCGCCGGGATCCCCTGAAGCTGATGTTATACGCTTCCTCTTCTGAAGTCTACGGAACCGGACAGTATATGCCAATGGATGAAAACCATCCATTCAATCCGCAATCACCCTACGCAGCAGGAAAGGCAGCCGCAGACCGCCTCTGTTCCTCATACCATCACGTATACAATTTACCGATTATAATTCTCAGGCAGTTCAATACATATGGACCAAACCAGAGAATGAAAGGTTACTCAGCGGTAATACCAAAGTTTGTTTCTCAGGTAATGAACAATTGTCCGCCAACAATCTACGGAAGCGGCGTTCAGACAAAGGATTTCCATTATATTGACGATCTTATCGCAGCATATTCGCTCATTATAAACAAATGGGAAGATCTCGATATGTTCGGTACGGCAATCAACTTCGGGACGGGTAAGGAAACGAGCGTTAATGATCTCGCAAGGATTATCATTGATACGATTGCCAAGGAAACTGGCAGGGATCTGAAAGATATGAATCCGATTCACCTTCCTAAACGCCCGGGTGAAGTGATGAGGTTTGCAGCAGACATCTCCCTTGCAAAAAAGAGCCTCGGATTCACACCAAAAATTGATATTAAGAAAGGTATTGAAAAATATGTACGCTGGTACATCAAAGAAGGGTCTTCGTCCGGATAATTTTTTGTTTTATCAAAGGGTATGGGGCATCTGTAAATCCCTCAACAACCCCTAAAATTTTGAAACAACCGTATCTATTATTTTTCTTGAACTTTTCCCATTCCCAAAAAGCGACAGAGCAGGAGAGCCCTGCGGATTAAAGCTTGAAACCGCCTCAATTATTTTTTCCGGGTTGTCATCAACAAGGACATTCCATCCACTCTCTGTTGTTTCTATCCATTCGGTATTCGGTCGTAACGTGATACATGGCTTTGAGAGGAAAAACGCCTGTTTTTGTGCTCCACCAGAATCGGTTAAGAGTTTTTCTGAATGATATATCAACCGCAGAAATTCAAAATACCCTGCTGGTGAGATCGCATGAATATTTTCCGGCATACGAATATTATAATTCTGGATTCTTTGTTTTGTTCGTGGATGTATCGGAAAGATTACCGGGTAGGGAACAGAAGACACCGCACCGAGAATATTTTTCAACCGATCCTTATTGTCGGTATTTGCTTCACGGTGCAGGGTAAGCAGGAGATAGGGATTTTGAGTAAGAGATAAATCTTCAAGAGTTTTTGCTTTATTTTCAATCAACTTCTGGTAGTGGGTGATCGAATCCAGCATCACATCCCCAACCAGAAAAACATTATCGTGAATCCCATTGTCATGCAGGTTCCTGACTCCTCTCTCTGTTGGGGAAAAAAGAGCATCTGAAAAATTATCGATAATTACCCGGTTAATTTCCTCTGGCATGGATCGATCATAACTTCGCATACCGGCTTCAAAGTGACCTACTTTAATCTTTGATTTGTTTGCTGCAAGAGCAACGCCAAGAGCTGTGTTTGTATCTCCAGTTACAAGGAGAATATCAGGGTTTTCTGTATGGAATATTGATTCGGATTTTGTAATCATTTCACCGATTTGCTCACCGGGAAGCTTAGAGCCGATTCCAAGGTAATGGGTGGGATCAGGCACATCCATCTCTTCAAAAAATATTTTATCCATTTCATAATCGTAGTGCTGACCCGAATGGATGTATATATATTCAATATTCCTTCTAACCAGTTCACGAATGATTGGTTCAACCTGGATGAATTCCGGTCTTGTTCCTGCTGCTATCGCAATTTTCATAATTTCTCCAGATGTATTGATTATTGCTATGATTGCCGAATTGTTCTTTGTTCAATGTTGTTTATTTTGAATCGTTATTGTATTTGTGATAATTATTCTTTTTTAGGGATAAAGTCTGGAAAAAAAATTTCATCCAATTTATCATTCCTTCCTTTGGTCTGATGATGAAATAAAGCAGGATTAAAAACGCGATATATTCTAAAGTAAAAAAAATGAGTGTCAGATACCAATCTGAAGTGCCAACGGGATTGGTATAGTTAAGATTTACATAATATTTCCCAAACATCAAGGGAAACTCTACATATGCAAATATCTGGGTGACAAAGAATAATGCGATCTTTACGATATCGTCAGCAACGAGCAGAGCGAGAAGTGGTGTAAACCAGACAAGGTACTGAGGACTATGAAATTTTGTGAGAAAGACCAGGCAGAAAATTGCACATAGTACAAACTTTACCAGATTTTTTGGATTTTTTTCACGTTCGAGAGATGCAAAGAACAAGAGGAGGAGGAGGGTGATGCCCATCAGTGCATACATCACTATTGATACTGCGGTTGGAGAGATCCCCAGATGGAAAACATCATGAAGGTAAGAATAAATGGTAAATGTAGTTGTATTCACATACACACCGATGCTTCCGCCAGTTGCAAAAAGATAGGTACGAACGACATCAGGATTGATGAGAGCGAACGGTAAAAGCAACAAAATGCAGAACAAGAGGAATATTTTCCCTGCAGAGATCAGCTCTGTTTTAAGTGACGTGGATTTCGCATTATATATAACTATGAATGGGAGTGCGACAACGGGGAAAATTTTTGTAAAAAAGCCTAACGTTGCTGAGATATATCCTCTCGTATTCATACTATATATGGTAAAAAGAAGGGCTACCATAAGAATACAGGTTGGAAATGCATCAGACTTTGTCAATACAAAATAAGCGGTAGAAAATGCTGTTGCGTAGAAAAGACCGCTTAAAAATGCGGTTTTCTCACTCCAGATTTTCAATCCGATAAAATAGACGCAGAGAACGATCAGGATATCGCACAATACCATGAGAATCTGGAATGAAAATACAAAGGCCATCTGACTCTGCAAAATCATGGCAGGAATTAATGCGAGGGCGATTGGGATAAATAATAAAATCGGATATTCAATCTGGTAGTTGATGTAGGGTAATTGTCCTTCCAAAAGAGGGACTGCATGCTCAAAATATGTCCCAATATCGAAAAAGTCAATGAATGAATGAAACACAGACGTGGTTGCAAAGATAACAATGAGTTTTGTGATAACCGATGCAAGGATAAGGAAAAATATTCGATTTTTTACTGTTTTTATATCAATATTATCGAACCCGGTATTAAGAAAACTAAACGGGGTTTTGCTCGTTTTTCCTTTCCTTCCTGAAGATTCATCTTCAGTTTTACTTTTTTTTCCCATATAGATTCTCCTTCCAGTTTAATTATTTAAGATGCGTGTTAGTAACACTTATTGAAATACACTCTAAAATCTTCTGTAAATCATCTGTCCATGCTCTTTAGTCAGTGATAGATGTTGTATCATTTCCTTGTCCACGTAACTCTTCTATTCACCATGAAATTCCATCCGAACCCTACCAGTATACCAATTATATTGGAGATGAGATAATAAACCCCACCAACGCTTGTCAGCAAATACAGGATTCCCATGTTGATAATAAGACCTCCAGCTGATACCACATGAAAGGAGATAAGACGGTGCAATCGACTGGTAAGTTTATGCGACGCTCCAGACTTAAACGTCCAGAGATCATTCCAAATGAAATTATTGAGGATTGACATTTCAATAGCGAAGAGGCTTGAGACAAGATAATAAAGGCCAACGAACTCCGTCAGATACCAAAGCAACCCCATATTCACAATTATACCAGAAATCCCAACAAGACCAAACTTGAATAGTTTCTTCCATTCCCTCCATGCTGCACTCTCGTGATGTAAAAATGAAAAGAGCGTGATATCGATAACCTGATGCGCATAATCGATAATGGTTTTGAGTTTAAGTTTACTCGAACCAATTTCCCGGTCCACGAATTCGAAGGGGATCTCTTTATCCTTTTCCCAAATACCCTTACCAAGTACCTCAAGTAGAATTTTGTAACCGCGAGGTTTCAACGCAGCTTTAGCCACAACACTTTTTCTGATTGCAAAAAAACCGCTTACCGGATCCGAGATATCAGGAAAGAGCAGGCGCCCTAAAAAAGTAGCCCCGAGGGAGATTATTCTGCGTTTTAGTGGCCATTTCTTTATTCCACCCCCTTCCATGTATCTACTTCCAATAACAATGTCATTACCATCCAATATCTCGGTATACATGACAGGAATAAGAGACGGGGGGTGAGAGAGATCTGCATCAATTACCACAAGGATATCAGAAGAAGCGTGAATAAAACCTTCAGCCACGGATTGGGAAAGTCCATGATCTGCAAGACGGACGATAATATTTACATTCGGTTTTGTTTTTTTAATTTCATTAACAATCGGGATAGTCCCATCTGGTGAATTGTCATCGACGATAAGGATTTCACCATTGAGATTATTCCGCTCGAAAACCGCATCCACTTCGGTGACAATATTCCGGATATTTGCTTCTTCTTTAAAGGTGGGGATGATCACCGTAAGGTCATACATGGTGGTTCACAAGGGAAGCGGCTACGCTGAGACAAAGAGATATATTCCGGTCTTCTGCCCGAGAGGTTTTGTGTTCGCATTTAACCATGCAATTGCATCGCCGTTGGGATTTGCAGCACTGATATCTCCAGTGACAACGAAGTATGCGGAATTATTTCCTTTACCTGTATTGATCGCTTCAAGTTGTTTTCCGGTGTTTGCACCAAACTCGAATGTCTGATCAGATGCATTCGCATAGTAATAATTGAGCGGTTGGGAGATATATCCCGGTACAACAACGACAATATCCCCGGGTTTCGTCATCTGCTGGATTTGACCGGAAAATCCTCTCCAGTCCTCCTTCGAATAACCCGAATAATAGTTCACAAGCATGGGGGCACTGATGATAATGAGGATTGCGATAAAACCATAGACAACTCCCCGGTTGCCGATAAGACTGTAGAACAACTTATATGAAATTGCTATTCCGATAAAAAAAACAGTATTGAAAAAGATCAGGTAACGGGGTACCATCGGCATTTTGTAGGAAAGAATGATGCTGATGACAAATGTAAGAATGGTGAGTGTCACTAAAAAGATACCTTTGTTTTTATCGATGATAAATGCCTGAATAATGCCGATCATAAAGAGGAGGAGGAGGAAAATTATCAAGACGTCAGAAAAACCGGATAATTGTTTGAACGTCTCAATTATGATTCCCAGACCTTGGATCCCGAAGGCCGGTGCAGAGGATGTCCGAGATGCGAATAGTTGGATCGCCAGCAGAATGAGGGGGAAACAGAGAACGATAAATAAAACAATTGATACTGCAATCATTTTGAGGTTTTGCATGTTTTTTTGGAAGGTTCCGATCTGAAGGAAAAGTGCATAGAGAATAAGAGAGGCGATAATGACAAACGAATAGAAGTGCGACCAGAACGCAAGTGCGGAGAGTATGCCAAACAAGGCCCAGTTTTTCAACTCATTTGTTTTTAAGGCTTTGAAGTAGAAGACCAATGCAAATGCCACAAAAAAGAGCATCATCGAGTATGCCCGGGCTTCCTGCGAATAAAAGATCAGGAATGGTGAAAATGCAAACGCTGCTGCAGCAATAATCCCGACATTGCGATCCATGAACTCCTTTCCTGCAAAATAGATCAATGGAATGGTCAGAACCCCGAGAAGTGCCGGAACAAACCTGAGTATTACTTCATTATTTCCCACCATGAGCATGATATGCTCGATCCAGTAGAACAGGGGGGGGTTGAACTCCCCGCCCGCTGTAGCTTTCCAGATGTCGGGGATTGACATTAGAGCATATGTGTTTGTAGTGGCTTCATCGAGCCAGAGCGAGTTGAACCCGAGATTATAGAACCGGAGGAAAAAACCAATGACGGTTAAAACGATAAGGAACTGGATATAGCGGCTGTAAATTACCACAGATTTGATATTATTAACATTGATATCCCGGAAAGACTTGATTGGGGATATGTAATCCCCATCAAGATTACAATCGGTTCCTCCTCCTGTTTTTCTTTCTTTTCCCCGTTCCTCGCGTTTTTTCGCCATTGCAATCATCTACTATTTCGTAAATATTCGGATATAGAATGTTGCATTCCTGTTCTATTCAGAGATATTTCTACGAAAAACAAGTTTGGGATGTATGTAAAAATATGGCTCAGTATCAGGAAAATTCAGACATCCCTTTTATCGATAAGGGGGGAATTGACTGACTCCAGTAACCCCATGGTACTGGAAACGACCTTTGACGATACTTCAAGCATCAGGTTTACCTGCTCATGCATACCAACCCTGCGGAAATCCGTTCGAATCGCAATCACTGGTTTGTTATGTGCATATGCATATCCCATCTCCCATGCAGTGCCGGAATCCGCATCTGCACCATCGATAACTGCAACAACAATATCAGCTCGGTCAAGATCGTCTTTGTTTTTAGAGAAAATCCGCACCTGTTCTGCATTCACCCTCGTGTCTGTATCATCACCCGCTTCCTGGGGAAGGAAGACTTCAAACAGGTGTTGCTTCAGCAGATCGGACAGTATGGTATTATAGGTGCGCTCGGCTTTAGAGAAAAGAGGGGCTGCAAGATATATCCGGTAACATGCAAAAGTTGCAACATCCATAGCGTGGATATCAGGAAACCGTGCAAGAAACACTCCCCGCCCCGTTCGTTTTGGAGGTTGTTGATCCTCACTTCCATAATAGGTGCTGGTTACGCCGCAGGTAGGTGAAGAGTTGACACCGAGCATGCATAGAGGTTGACCCCGCACCTTGATGATCTCCTTTACCTGAAGTTCAAGCGTATCCACCAGACTGGCAAATGCCGGTGTATTCAGCCGTTCAAGAAATGTCCCGGGTTCCCTGTCAGGGCCAAGGTACAATGTCTCGGGGCAGGGAAGTGGCACCATTTCAATACCGAAACTTTTGCAGCGTGCGATTGCTCGTTCGAACAGCGCGAGGTCCGAGGATTTTGTAATTCCGGTAGCCCGGAGTTCCGGTTGGTGAATGCAGGGGCTGCAGAGCACGTACATTATTACAGTGTGTGCACGCATGGATGATCAATGATACCCCTGTACGCCTACCGGGATAACAGCTGTGACCCCCGGAAGTGCACGGTTAAAAAACTTGAAAAAGCAGGTTTTTTAAAAATATTTACCAAAATATCCCAGATCCCGCGAAACACCCTCCTGCTCGATCCCACTGCTGAACAGGCACTCTCTCCAGCAGACAGGTTCGTCAGATCGGTAACCGCGCTCGACTGCTCATGGGTGGTACTGGATACGGGTGCAGTCCGTTCATGGCGCATCCGCAGAGCGCTCCCTTTCCTGATGGCAGCAAATCCAGTCAACTTCGGCAAACCCTGCATGCTCTCGTCAATTGAGGCGCTTGCTGCTGCGTTATACATTCTGGGTGAAAAAGATCGGGCTGCTGCTGTTCTCTCAAAGGTCAACTGGGGGATCCGTTTTTTGGAAGTGAACCAGGAGCCACTTGATCTCTATGCAAATGCCAAGGATAGCACAGAAGTGGTCAAAATTCAGGCGCTCTATATAGACTAAAAACAGGAGAGAGAAATTCCAAAATGGGGATTTCTGGGATTTTGGCCTTATTGAAACCCTCAGTTAAAACCCCATAAACTGTTCCTTGCCCCAAAATGAACAAAAAATGCAAATATTGTGAAGATGTTCGACAAAGCCTGATTTTTTTATAGTGTAAAAGCAGATGTGAGTTATGTTTTTTGGGATTTTTAGGTTGACTGCAAAACATTCCGCATAGTTTTTCTGTACCAGCGACAAGTAGGATTGTATGATCAAAGTTGCCATCAACGGGTATGGTACAATCGGCAAGCGTGTTGCCGATGCGGTCGCTGCCCAGAAGGATATGAAAGTGATTGGAGTCTCAAAAACCCGCCCAAATGCCGAGGCCTTTGTTGCTAAACAGCGGGGGTACCCACTCTATATTGCTGATATTTCAAAGAAACCGGCTTTTGAAAAAGTCGGTCTTTCTGTTGCCGGTTCTGTAGAGGATATGTGTAAAGCTGCTGACATCATTGTTGATGCAACGCCCGGTGATGTCGGGGCTACGAACAAGCCACTTTATGAGAAACTCGGGAAAAAGGCGCTCTGGCAGGGAGGAGAAGATCATGAAATCGCCGGGTTTTCATTTAATTCATCCTGCAATTACAAGGATGCAATCGGCAGGCAGTTTGTAAGAGTGGTCTCTTGTAACACAACAGGTCTCTGCCGGATAATCCATGCAATCGATAAAGAATACGGTGTTGCCCATGTGCATGCGATCATGGTACGCCGCGGTTCGGATCCAGGTGAAATCAAAAAAGGACCGATCGACGCAATTGTTCTGGATCCCGTAAGTGTTCCCAGTCATCACGGTCCGGATGTCCTGTCGGTGCTCCCTCACATTTCCATCGTTACCATGGCAATGATCGTGCCAACCACGATGATGCACATGCATGCGATCCGGATCACCACAAAAAAAGAAGTATCGAGAGAACGGGTCATAGAACTGGTAAAAAATCATCCCAGAATGGGCCTGATAAAAAAGACTGCAGGTATCAAGAGTACGGCAGAGCTCAAGGAGTTCGCCATGGATCTAGGAAGGCCACGATCTGATTTATACGAGAACTGCATCTTTGAAGACTCAATTTATGCCAACAAAACTGATCTCTGCTTCTTCCAGGCAATCCACCAGGAGGCAGATGTAGTGGTTGAAAATATTGATGCGATCCGCGCGATGATGGCCGGGCAAAAAGATGGGGCAGCGTCCATAAAAACCACCAATGATGCGCTCGGGTTTACACCGATCCAGAACAACCATTAACACCCATCATCACCCATTCTTTTCAATGGATGCGTACGAACGGGTTACCCGTAATACAGTCGAGATCGTAACAGAAGATGATCTCCGTTCGCTACTTAACAAACCCACAAAAAGGGTCTATGCAGGATACGAACCCAGTGGTGAGATACATCTTGGCCACTTAGTCACGGTAAATAAATTAGTCGATCTCCAGGCTGCAGGATTCGAAGTTGTTGTCCTCTTAGCAGATGTGCACGCTTTCTTAAACCGCAAAGGAACCATGGAGAAGGTGAAGGAGCTTGCTGATTATAACCGCCGCTGTTTCGAGGGACTCGGATTAAAAAATGTCCAGTATGTGCTGGGATCCGATCTCCAGCTCAATCGGGACTACGAGCTGCTTGTCCTTCAACTCTCACAGCAGATTACCCTCAATCGTGCAACGCGTAGCATGGATGAAGTGGGCCGGCAAATGGATCATCCCACCGTCTCCCAGATGATCTACCCGATCATGCAAATGGCCGATATCGCAATGCTTGGCGCAGATGCGGCCGTAGGAGGCATTGATCAGCGTAAGATCCACATGCTCGCCCGGGAGCACCTGGTCAATTTCGGCTATGCAGCACCGGTCTGTATACACACACCCATCTTGAACGGGATCGACGGAAAGAAGATGTCCTCATCACAGGGAAATTACATCTCGGTTGCAGATACGGAGGAGGAGATAAAAAAGAAGTGCCAGAAGGCATTCTGCCCACCGGAAATACCCGAGAACCCGATACTCCAGATCTTCCAGCACCACATCTTCCCGCGTCTCCCGGAAATCACTATCAAACGGCCTGAGAAGTTTGGCGGAGACCGAACGTTTTCAAGTTATACTGATTTGGAAACCGCTTATGGAAAGAGCGAAGTACATGCAATGGATCTCAAGAAATCATGTGGTGAATCACTTATAGAGATCCTTGCACCGGTGAGAGAATACATCCAGTGATCAACTCGAAAATATTTGGATTGTGAATCCCTGTGAGTCTTGAAAAAAAAGAGGATCGGTTTGATCAACTTATTGAGGAGATGGGTATCCGTATAAAGGATGCAGATCAGTTCAAGGTGCGGGAAGACGTCTTTGATGAAGTCACCCTTCTCGCACTTTATAAACTGGTGCATAAAAAATGGTTATCCTTAATCGGTGGTTCGATCAGCACCGGGAAAGAGGCCAACGTATTTTATGGTGAACGGGACGGGGCTTCAATCGCCATCAAGATTTACCGGATCCGCACAGCAAATTTTACCACAATGAGCTCCTATGTCACGGGTGACCGCAGGTTTTCGCACGTAAAAAAGGCCAAAAAGGATCTTATCTTTGCATGGACCAGAAAGGAATTCTCAAACCTCGTAAGGGCGCGGGATGCGGGTATTGCCGTCCCTGAACCAATTGTCTGGGACAGGAACATCCTGATCATGTCATTTATCGGCGAAGGTGAGATCGCCTACCCGCAACTCCGTAATGTCATTATGGAGGATCCTGCAGCGATTTATGAAACGATCACCAACACCATAGATATCCTGTACAACAAAGCGGAGCTGGTGCATGCTGACCTGAGCGAGTTCAATATTTTATACGGTGACCAGCCTTATTTCATAGATATGGGACAGTCTGTCACCCGCGATCACCCCCGGGCGCTCCATTTCCTGATGCGGGACATCCGTAATATCAACCGGTATTTCAAAAGCCGATGCGAAATCCGTAAGGATGTTGATCTGTTCAATGCAGTTACCGGTCTAAATGTTGCCGAACCATGATAACTGTTGACTGCCAATGGATGAGTGTCGCAAGGTTATGCAATTGAGATATAATCATATCAAAAACAAGGTGAAAAAAACATGATGCAGGAAGTCAAGATTGCCGGAAGCAGGGTGGGAGTCCTTATAGGAAAAGGCGGCGCTACCAAGAGAGAGCTCGAGGCCAAAACCCACGCCACCATCACCATCGACAGCAAAGAAGGAATCGTAAAAGTTGAAGGGACTGAAGAGCATACGATCTCTCTTCTCAGGGCTGTCGAGATCATCAACGCCATCAATTGTGGATTCTCTCCCGAACGTGCATTTGAAATGATCGAGGATGAAGATCTGCTGCTTGAAGTTATCGATCTTTCAGGAATGGCAGATGGTCCGCGCCAGTTGGACAGGCTCAGAGGTCGGATCATTGGCAAAGACGGCAGGGCACGGGAACAGATCGAAGATATGACCGATGTTGAGATCTCAGTGTTTGGGAAAACAGTCGCCGTGATAGGATATCCCGAACAGCTTAAAACCGCCAGGGCTGCCATCGATATGTTGATCGAAGGAGTCCCTCATGAGAATGTCTTTGCCTTCCTTGACCGGAAGAAGAAAGAGGCAAAACAGGATATGATCAGTTATTATTATTGAATGCCGGGACTGCTGAACATCCTGCAATTATATTTATGTTTTTGCTGCGTTTCCACTGGAAAATAACTAGGAATAAAATGGCTGATTTAATAAACAGCCATGATAACAGGGGAATTTCAGTGGAATCCATGGGGTATTAATTACAAGGATTTAACATGCTGATCTGTGAGCTTCCGATTCCTGCTGAATTGGTACATCGATATACCCAGGCAGGTATTTCTGAACTCTACCCTCCTCAGGCAGACTGTGTTGAGCGAGGCATGTTCAAGGGAAAAAACCTGCTTGTTTCCATACCTACGGCAAGTGGAAAGACACTGGTTGCCGAGATGGCAATGCACAGCCACATCGCAGCGGGAGGAAAGTGCCTCTATATCGTTCCCTTAAAAGCACTTGCCAGCGAAAAATACGATGAATTTGGCAACAAAGGTGTCCGTGTCGGAATTGCAACCGGGGATCTTGACCGGCGCGATGATATGCTGGGAAGGAACGATATTATCGTTGCTACGAGCGAGAAGGTTGACTCCCTCCTGCGTAACAATGCTCGGTGGATCAGTGATATCACCCTGATTGTCATCGATGAAGTCCACCTGATTGACTCTGATAATCGCGGACCAACACTTGAAGTTGTGATCGCAAAGATGCGGTACCGCAATCCCACAATGCAGGTGATTGGGCTTTCTGCAACGATCGGCAATCCAAAAACACTTGCCGGGTGGCTGGACGCGGAACTGGTCACCAGCAGCTGGCGCCCGGTCGATCTGCGACAGGGGGTGTTCTACAACAGCCGCATTCACTTCCGTAATGGGGAACGCCCGGTAAAGCAGGTATCAAAGAGTTTTGATGACCTCAACCTGTGTCTCGACACCATCGCAGAAGGGGGACAGTGTCTTGTTTTTGTTTCATCCCGCCGCAATGCCGAAGCTTTCGCAAAACGAGCGGCCTCTGCCATCAAATGTGAAGAAGCTACCCTTACCGCCTATTCAGAGCAGCTGAGCGGTATTGCAGAAACAGACATGGTCAAAACGCTGGCTGCCTGCGTGGCCAAAGGTGCTGCATTTCACCATGCCGGACTCAGCCGCCCCGAACGTGCAATCATCGAAGAGGGATTCCGGAAAGGTCTGATAAAATGTATATCGTCAACACCAACACTCGCTGCAGGGTTGAACCTGCCTGCCCGAAGAGTGATCATAAGGGATTACCTGCGGTTTTCCTCAGGGGAAGGGATGCAGCCAATTCCGGCGAGTGAGTATCACCAGATGGCGGGAAGGGCGGGACGCCCCCGACTCGATCCCTACGGCGAGGCGGTGTTGATTGCAAAGGATGAGGAACAGATAGAAGAGCTCTTCGAATGGTATATCGAAGCACCTGCAGAAGATATCCATTCAAAAATTGCCGAGCCGGCTGCACTCTACACCCACGTCCTTTCGCTTATTGCATCCGGTTTTGCCAAAACCAGAAATGAGCTCACGGAATTTATGGACCGGACATTCTATGTCCATGAACACCGTCAGGGTCGCCTGATGAAGAAAGCTGTGGATGCCGCGCTCGCATTCCTTGTTTCATCGGAGATGGTTGTTGAGGTGGGTGAACACCTGGGATCCACAGAGTTTGGCAGTATGGTATCCCGGCTTTATATCGATCCCCGCAGTGCAGAAATTATCGTTCGGACACTTCGCGAACAGAAGGAATATTCGGATCTCGGTGTCCTGCAGGTGATCTGCAGTACGCCGGATATGCCTAATCTCTATGCGAGGAATGCTGATTTGCCCGCACTTGACCGCATGCGGGAAGCACATGATGGTGAACTCTGGTTTACACCCCCTCTGGATGAGGAGGAGGCAGAATCCTATTATCGTGCATTGAAGACCACCATGCTTTTGTCCGATTGGGCTGATGAACTTCCTGATGCAAAGATCTGTGAAAGATATTCGGTAGGTCCTGGTGATGTGCACGGTATGGTAGAGAGTGTCAACTGGCTGCTGCATGCAACCGTTGAGTTGTCCCGTATGTTTGCAGCATCCATCCACCCGAAGGTACGGGATTTCGAGATCTGCATGAAGAACGGGATTCGTCGTGAACTCCTCCCCCTGGTAAAACTGCGGGGTATCGGACGAGTGAGGGCACGACGTCTCTTTAACAATAACATTACTTCACCGGACGCAATACGTGCGGCAGGAATTGAGACCGTGACACAGATTCTGGGCCAGGGAATTGCAGAACAGATCTTTTCCCAGCTACAGAGGAATGCCAACTCAGCTCCGTCCATTGATGATAACGTTGCTGTTTCCGGACAGTCACAGCTGTCCAGATTCGGGTGATTACATGCAGGAAAATAAAAAACCGGTTGATTTATCAGGAACAAACAATGTAAAGCCAGCTTCACATCTGCATGCTTACGTGCCAGCGGGGGATATTGCCTGCGATGTGCTGACAGCAACCTGTTTCATTGAGGACCGGGTCGCGTTTCTTCACAAGCTCCGTACAATAGCAGAATCGTTCGATACCCGCATCATCTGTTTTAACGCTGATATGCTTGCAGGTAAACGGCACGCACGAACTGCATTACATCATGCTGTACGATCTTTTCGCAATGGCTCAATGGTGTCAAACACTCTCGAGATGGAAGCGCTCTTATTTGCAGCCGGTTCGCGCCAGTGCTCGGTTGCATCTTCGTTTGGTGTTCACAATGGAGATAACTCCCTGTTGGTGTGCTGTTATCCCACTCGTCAAGGCATCTGGAATGCACTTATACCCCCACTAAAAATCAGTAATCAGGACGAAGAAGTCATAACTCTTGATAAGCGAGCTCATCTCATGAAACTTTTCGGAATTGCCGAAGAGGAGGTTACTTCATGCTCCGGGGATCGTATCATCGATCTGGTACTTGAACGCATCGCGCTTCTGGAAGTATACCGGTAAGGGAAACCCATATAGGAAGGATAGGGCCAACTCCAAGAAAAAGAGCAATTGTGGTCTGGCATTAACAAAAAAGGTTATAGTATTATAGTTTTTATTGCTCTGGAGAAATCATCGTTTTTCGTAATATGTGTTTTTAGGAATTCATTCAATATGACCCATGATGTCCAGGGAATCAATCCGACATTCGAAATGTACCCATGCGACCCCTCTACATACTTCAGCACAATAAAACTACACTCATCGACGCAAATCTGGACAGAATAAAGCTTGAATATAATATGGTCTGGAGGGGGTCGCATGGGTACAGTTGATAATTTCCGCAAGAGACTTCTACAGTTTCAGCGATTTATTAGAATAATTTTAACCCCGTTAATATGCTGGGAAACAGTAGTTAGATTCAGAGTCACGTGTTACGTCCTTTTCGATATTATGTACCTGCGTGACCCCCTCCTTTACACACTAAGACATGAAGGCAAAATAGAGAGGTTATACCAATTATACAAATAGATTCCATTTTAATTATGAAACAGTCTCAAAAAGAAAATTGTTAGATTTTTAACAGAGCGAAAATTACCGGTTTGCATGGGACAGAATGTGAGTAATTTCTGGAAGAATGAGCTCTTTAGTTGCAAGCGTGACTGCTGGTGTTGATCCTGGAATACAGAATATTGCTTTTCCTCGAATTATACCAGCAATTGCGCGTGATAACATAGAGGATGTTCCTATTTCCTGAAGACTTTTCATACGGAATAGCTCTCCAAATCCATCCATTTTTTTCTCTAACAAAGGTAAAATGGCCTCAATTGTACAGTCATCATGAGTAAGACCTGTTCCACCGTTGAAAATTATGCAGTTTGCAGTTTTCATCGCAATATAGAGCTCGTTGCGAATTGCATCTATCTGATCCGGTACAATGGCATAGTGTTGAGTGGAAATTCCGTGATCCTTGAAAAGTGTGGTGATTGTTGCTCCACTGGAATCATTTTCCCTGTTCCTTGAACTGGATACTGTTATGACCGCTGCCAGAATTTCAATGTTTTTTACGTGATTCTTATTCATGTTAATAAAAGTACTGTGAATTAAACATTAATAAGACTCTCAATAACACATTGTTTTCCCTTTTTTTTATTTGCAACGGATCCCCCCTTTGTTTCCAGTGGAGCGTATTGAGCATGTATCCTCACTATCAATTTATCATCCAATTCTGTCTTCTTAAAAATTAAAAGAGATATTTCGTTAATTATATATATAAACAAATCTAAAATATAAAATGGCTGTTTTTGTTAAATTAAAAATAATACCATAAGGTGTTTCTTTTTATTTCCACACGAAACAAAGGGGTGTCCCCCTAATATTTATTTTTATTTATTTTTCTGGTTTTGAATAGGAGATCTCTTGGAAAAATGCGTAAAACGAAAAATTAATGGTATCATAAATGATAAAAATATTAAAAATGAAATCAGGAGTTTTTGTCATATTTTTGGTTTTTAAGTGTTTTCTTAATGATTTCCAATGGAAATAATGGGGTTTATAAACCAACCATACCGATCGTTTTTTAGAGTATTCGCACCAATTCTGAACACCACAGTGTAACCATGCCCGAAACAGAAGACCAATCAACCGGACTATTCAAAAAATATCTCACCAATAATAGGATATTTAAGGACAGGGAGGTGCTTCGACACTCCTATCGCCCCCAGATTCTCCCTCACCGGAAACCACAGATTGAAGAAGTCGCATCAATCTTAGCCCCCTCCCTCAGAAATGAAACCCCCTCAAACATCCTCATCTATGGAAAGACTGGTACTGGTAAGACTGCCTGTGTCAGGTACGTAGGAACGGAACTCGAAAAGGCGAGCAGCAAGATGGGTCCTGTCTGCCGTCTTGTTCACCTCAATTGCGAAGTTATTGATACCCAGTACCGGGTGCTTGCCCAGATTGCCAAGAGTCTTGATGTTTCTGAGGAACTGGGAAGTGACAAAACACGCACACATATACCAATGACCGGCTGGCCCACGGATCAGGTTTACGCGGAGCTCAAAAACCAGCTTGAAGCCAGTGGCGGTGTTCTGGTTATAGTGCTTGATGAGATCGATAAACTGGTAAAAAAGAGCGGTGACGACACCCTCTATAACCTCACTCGTATCAACTCTGATCTGAAAAATTCCAAAGTCAGTATAATCGGGATCTCAAACGATTTGAGCTTCAAGGATTTCTTAGATCCCCGTGTCCTTTCCTCGCTCTCGGAAGAAGAGATTGTCTTTCCTCCTTACAATGCACCACAACTGGTGGACATCCTTGCACAGCGCGCTGATGGGGCATTTATTGCCGGCGCTCTTGCAGAGGGTGTTATTCCCCTGTGTTCTGCACTGGCGGCACAGGAACATGGAGATGCCCGGCGTGCGCTTGACCTGTTCAGGATCTCCGGAGAACTTGCCGATCGTGATGAGTCCTCACAGGTAACTGAAGCACACGTTAAGCAGGCCCAGGCGAAAATTGAGACTGACAGCATGATCGAGTGTATCGCGACTCTGCCTACCCAGAGCAAGCTGATCCTCTTTTCAATGTTAATTTTAGAAAAACTGGGCCAGAATATCTTTACGAGTGGAGAGGTTTCACGTATATACCAGGATATTGCTCCAACGATCCAACTCGATGTTCTTACTCACCGCAGGATTACAGATCTGATCTCCGAGTTGAACATGCTCGGGGTGATCAACACCCGGGTTGTGAGTCGCGGACGATATGGCAGGACAAAAGAGATGTGGTTTGATTCCAACACGGACAAGATCCGTGAGGTTGTCCTAAAGGATACCAGACTCAACGGACTTAAGGATCTTGATGTATCCCAGATGGAAGCGAAGTGGTTGAAAACGTGGTTCAGGTGATTTAAGGATGGATGAAAAAGATCTCGAACTCCTCCGTATTCTCGAGGAGAACAGCCGGCTATCAGCGGACGAAATTGCAATTATGACGAGCCTTTCAACAGCAGAAGTTGAAAATCGTGTTCACGCACTTGAAGCGGCACAGGTCATTAAGCGCTATTCCACCGTGATCAACTGGGAACGGGCAGGAAATGGCGAGGTCTCAGCCATCATCGAATTAAAAGTCAGTCCTGAACGTGACTATGGCTATGACAGGATCGCAGAACGACTCTCGCGGTTCAGGCAGGTAAAGACCCTGCGGCTCATGACCGGTACCTATGATCTCCAGCTTGTTGTAACTGGTAAGAATATGCAGGAAGTCTCGCGGTTTGTATCTGAGCACGTAGCTCCCATGGATCGTATCCGCGAGACCGCCACGCACATCATCATGAAGTCGTACAAGGAAAACGGCCACACGCTCTTTGAGCAGCAGGAAGCAGAACGCCTCCCCTATTCTTTCTGAGGTAGAGATATGCGCAATTTTGTATCAGAGCGTGCCCAGACGATCCCTCCATCCGGTATCAGGAAATTTTTTGACCTGGCTCTCACGATGGACAACGTTATCTCACTGGGTGTGGGTGAACCGGATTTCCGCACCCCGTGGAACATCTGTGAATCGAGCATCTACTCAATCGAGCAGGGAACTACTTCGTACACCTCCAACAAAGGTCTCCAGTCTCTCAGGGATGCGTTGTCCCGGTATCTCGGGCAGCATTACAACCTCCCGTACACCAGCAACGATGAGATCATCATCACCAGTGGTGTATCCGAGGCACTTGATATTGCGATACGTTCGATCGTTGATCCGGGTGATGAGGTCGCCATAGCTCAGCCCAGCTATGTCTCGTATGCCCCCTGCGTAACTCTTTCGGGAGGAAAGCCGGTCCCGGTCAGGTGCACGGAAAAGGATCATTTCAAGCTTAATCCCGAAGCCCTTCTCGAAAAAATCACGAAAAAGACCAAGGCACTTATCATCAATTTCCCCAACAATCCAACC
>Ga0265296_1001119_pt1 | contig 32896 bp, 34 predicted proteins | sample MunlanPumphouse1_FD_189073 | JGI IMG/M metagenome (GOLD analysis project Ga0265296, IMG submission 189073) | Groundwater microbial communities from a municipal landfill in Southern Ontario, Canada - Pumphouse #1 | ecosystem: Environmental > Aquatic > Deep subsurface > Groundwater | place...
AATCGTTCCGCACGCTCCCGTTCTGCAGGCGCTGGATTAACGAGGCGTTCGCGAGCGGGGCGAGCGCGGGAATCGCGTTGCGGGACTTGATGCGCCTCGAAGTCCTCCGCGACTACCCGCCCCTCGTTGAAATAAACGGGGGCATGGTGAGCCAGGCGGAGTGCACTGTCCTCGTGGAGAAGGGCGGCGTGAAAGTGCTCAGCTAGTCCAATGCGAGTTTCAACAACAACGGAAAAGTTTCGTAAGGTTGGTTGCACTTGAAACTGCCGAAGTGTCCTTCGCCGCTTATTATTACCTGAATCCCGCCGAGTTTGTCGAGCATTAGGCGTCCCTGCTTGTCGTTGCAGTCGTACGGGTCATTGTCCGAATTAATGAACACGAACTCCTTACAGTTGCCCTTGATTTTTTTCCAGTCGTATGCATCCTTGAGCATCTTGTTCGGTTCGCTTCGCGTCACAAAGCCCGAGACGATGACTGCCTTTCGTATCGGCGGCTTCAATTCCTCCAACAAGGCGAGTATCAGCGGGCCGCCCATGGAGTGTCCGATTAAAACCGTTTCCTCGTTATATTCGCCGTTTTTCAATGTGAAATTCAGCCATTCTCCAACGCTCGGATCGTCGGCGTTCGGGAGTTGGGGCAGCCAGACCGAGTAACCGCGCGCCTCCAAACCCTTCTTCAAGTAAGGATACCAGAAGTCGCCGGGTTTGCCGCCCCAGCCGTGGAATATCGCGGCGTTCATGCAATTATGATTAACGCCCGTTTTTTAATAAACGCGGTCGAGCTAAAGCCTTTTTAACAATCCTTGTTTTCGTCTTCTATCGGTGGTAAACCAAAATGCCTTTGCCTGCTAAACGCATCGAGAAGCCCGCGCCGTCCGCGCCCCAGGCTGCGCCCAAGGAGCACGAGATACGCATCGCGCTCCCGGTGATTCACTTCCGTTTCGGCGAACACTTCAAACGCCGGCTCCCCTTGCTCGCGATAGTAGTCGTCCTGTTCGTGTTCTCGTGCATCATCTTCGACAAGGCGAACCTCCGCGTCCTCGACTTGTTCGACTTGACGCGCATCGCCACCGTGGCAATACCCAAGCTGTTCAGCTGGTCGTTCCTGCTCTTCGGCTTCCTGTTCGCCCTCGCACTCGCGTTCGCCATGTTCTACGCGCACGGCTTGGAGCCGGCGACTGCGCTCCTCATTTTTCCGGTCACGCTCATCCCCGCCCTAGCGCTGTGGATGTTCATTCCCGCGCTCGGCTTGGCGTTCGCCGCGTTCTCGCTTACCCTCGGAATTGCAGCATTCCTCGCCTCGCGCGAGCGCGAGTTCGAGTGGCACCGCGCCTGGACCGCGATGCGGCGCGCCCTCACCGTGCTCCTCGTGTGCGCGGTGATGGTGAGCGCGGTGAAGTGTTACGTTGCCCAGGAGGGTTACGCGAACATACTGTTCACGAGCGCCGAAGTGCTAATCACCAAGGACGCCCAGTTCTCGGGCTTGTTCAGTGGCGGCAGCGTGCCCATGGTGACTCGCGACCAGATAGACTCGGCGCTGACAGTGAGCGATGTTGAGGAAGTGCTCGACGGCTCGTCCGCGTTGTCCGCGGTTCTCGGTAACGCTTCCGCGCAGACGCGCGAACTCATCGCTACCCAGATACGCCAGGGAACCGTGGACAAGACTTACGAGAAGCTCACAGCCGAACTCCAAGCCGGGCAGCTGCCCGTAACCGAGGGTGGCTCCGGATTGATTTCGTATTACGCGAAGTCCTCGGCGCTCGGGCAGGCGATAACGAACTCGCTCTGGCTCATCGTGGTGCCCGTGGTGTGGTTCCTCGGCTCCGCGGCTTTGCTGTTCGTGCGCATACTCGGCGTGCTCGCCTGGTTTGCGCTCTCGAAGCTCTAGGTGCCTTGTATTGAACTTGTTCGGCTTTGAATTCGAAACGGTAACCCTCCTGTGGGTGACGTTAGTGTTTTTCTTTGCGGTGCTCTTGGCCGAGCTCTTCGTGCGCTTCCTCGAGATGGCAATCGGGTTATTCATCTCTAGGACCAAGACGACGCTCGACGACCGGCTGTTCTCGGCTTCGCGTTGGCCCATGCGCGCCCTGTTCCTCCTAGCCGCAGGCTACGGGGTAACCCTCTATTTGCACTGGAACGGGGAATTTTTCGGCAGGACCTCGAGTTTCTGGTTCTTCATAGCCGGTGCGGGGCTGTTCGGGCATTTGTTGGCGGACCTTACCAACGCGTTCCTTAAATGGTACGGCCAAGAGTTCAAGGGCAAGCGTTTTGCCGGGGACGCCTTTCCGATGGTCCGCAAGATAATGCGCGCAGCAATCTATCTCGTAACCTTCGTGTTCATTCTCAGCGCTTTCAGCGTGGAAGTGGGGCCGCTCCTCGCCGGCTTGGGAATCGCCGGCTTGGCCGTTGCGCTCGCCCTGCAGTCCACCCTCGCGAACTTCTTCTCCGGGGTCTACCTGCTGTCGGACAAGCCCATCCGCGTGGGCGACTACGTAGCCATTGACGGCGAGTCGTCCGGCATCGGCGGGTTCGTCAAGGAAATCGGCTGGCGCACCACCAAGATACGCTCGTTCGCGAACACGGTTTTCATTCTCCCAAACGACAAGATAGCGAACTCGGTGATAGTCAACTACTCGAGCGCGCGGGAATCCGGTCGGAGCGTTAAAATCGAGGTGAACGTTGGCTACGAGAGCGACCCGAACAAAGTCGAACGGTTGCTGAAAAAGGCGGTGGTGAACGCAGCCAAGGCGGGCGCCAAGATTTACCCCGCGTTCGAGCCCATCGCGCGCTTCCAGAAATTCGGCGAGTCCGCCCTGGTTTTCCAGCTCATTTTCAGGGTGAACTCCTACGTGGACCGCTGGCGCGCCGAAGCCGCGGTGAACCACGAGATACTCAAGCTTTTCCGCAAGAACAAGGTGCACATCCCGTACCCCATCCACACCGTGCAACTCAAGAAGTGAACGCGTGTTGGGCAAAGGAAGCGTGCCTGAAGGAACTTGCAGTCGCGCCTAAATGCACGGATTAATTCAAGCGGGCGAGTATCGCCACGTAGTTCTTGCCGTACTTCTTCGCGCACTTCGGGCAGGTGGTGTACCACATGAGCGGCTTCCCAGCGCGTGCCTTCCTGCGCTTCGCGTACGCCTCAAAGTCCTTGCACCACTTCCCGGTATCCGAGAAGGGCCCCTCGTAAACCTTGCACAGGTATTTCCCGCTCAGCGTGACGTTCTCAACGCCCGGGATTTTCCGGTCCACGCCCACAAACAAGTCCATACCCCACATCGAGGCGTGGTCCGCGAGGCACAACGCGTCCGGCATCCTCGCGCCCGCAGCCTCGATTTTCGAGACCAAACGAGTCATCACGCTCCCGAAGTTCACGGGCATGTAAAAAAGAGTGAAAACGCGCGCCTTCACGAACCGCCTGTTCCTCCAGTCCAGCGTCTTGTTGTCCCACTTCTTCGGGTCGAACGGCGGGCAACAAACAGCTTCCTTCTTCATTCGAATCACCTAAACGATTTTTTCGCGCAACGCGGTTATCTTCACGCGCTCCTGTTCCGCGGAATCGCGGTCGCGCAACGTCACCGTGTTGTCTTCCAAGGTTTGATAATCAACGGTCACGCACCACGGCGTCCCCGCCTCGTCCGCACGCGCGTAACGCTTCCCGATGCTTCCCTTCTCGTCGTACTCCACCGCGAAGCCGCGCAGCGATTCGAAAACCTCGCGCCCTTTCTCAGCAACACCGTCCTTCTTGACGAGCGGGAAAACGCAGACGCGCATCGGGGCGATTTCCGGGGCAAGCGAGAGCACGGTTTTTGTTTCCCCGTCCCCGGGTTTCTCCGAGTACGCCTGCACGAGCAACGCGAATACGAGGCGGTCCAACCCGCCCGAGGGCTCGATTACGCGCGGCACGATTTTCCTGCCTTCGCCGTCCGAGAGCGACAAGTCCTTGCCCGAACGCTTGGCGTGGCAATCCAAGTCGAACGAGCCGCGTTCCGCGACGCCCAGGAGCTCCTTCCAACCCCATTCCCCGTAAAGGAACTCAACGTCCCACGTATCCGAGGAGTAGTGCGACAACTCGCGGGGGACGTGCTGGCGCACGCGCAAATCACGCAACCCGAGCGAGCGCAGCCAATCCAGGTATTCGCCGAGCCAGTAACGCATCCAACCCGAGGCAGGCAACGCCGACAGCTTGGTTTCCGTCGCCTCGCTTTCCTTCCCCTGGTTTTCCGCGGGCAACGCCAGGACGGCCGCGTCCTTAAGCTCGAACGGGCACTCGCCCTCGTAGAAGTATTCGAGTTCGTACTGGGTGAACTCGCGGCACCTGAAGACGAATTGGCGGGGTGCGATTTCGTTCCTGAAGCTCTTCCCCACCTGCGCGATGCCGAACGGGGGCTGCTTGCGCGCCGCCAACGCGACGCCCTTGTACCCAGTGAAAATGCCTTGCGCGGTCTCGGGGCGCAGGAACACCTCGCTGGACTCGTCCGAGAGCACGCCCGCGTGCGTCTTGAACATCAAATTGAACGGTTCGCCCACGCTCAACGCGTGCTTGCATTTCGGGCACTTCAACGCGTGCTTCTTCACGAGCGCGTCCAACTCACTCACGGACGCGCCTTCCACTTCTAGGTTCAATTCTTGCTTGATTAACGCGTCCGCGCGCTCGCGGAACTTGCATTTCGCGCACTCCACAAGCGGGTCGTTGAACGCGGTCAAGTGCCCGCTCGCCTCCCACACCTGGCGCGGCGACAGGATGCACGCTTCGATGCCAACCACGTCCTCGCGCCCGCGAACGAAACGGTTCCACCACGACTCTTCCACGTTCCGCTTGAGTTGGACGCCGAGCGGGCCGTAATCATAGAACCCCGCGGGCGCGCCGTACAACTCGACGGAAGGGTAGACGAAGCGCCTGCGCGCGCACAAGTTCACCACGGAGTCGATTAGCGTCATGACAATGCTTTTGCCGCAACTGGTTTTTTAAGGTGGCTGGGGCGTTGCAATGGAAGATTTAAATGCCTCGCCGGGGGTAATACTCTATTATTCGGAGGAATGAATTTTATGTTCAAGGACAAACGAGGTTTCAAGCGCAAGCCGTTCGGTTCCCGCCCGCGCGAGGGCGGCTCCCGCCCGACCGGCGGATTCAACCGCGGTCCGCGCCGCGAGGGCGGTTACGGTCCGCGTTCGGGTCCTGACGCGCGCAGTGAAGGCAGTTATAGCCCGCGTCCTGCAGCTGCTTCAGGCGAGCGCCGCGAATACAGCCCGCGTCCCGCTTACGGTGAACGCCGCGAGGGCAGCAGCTATCGTCCTGCAGCGTCAAGCGAACGCCGTGAAGGTGGTTATAGTCCGCGTCCTGCTGCTTCGGGAGAGCACCGCGAATACCGTCCGGCTGCTGCTTCGGGCGAGCGCCGCGAGTACAGCCCACGTCCAGCTTACGGCGAACGCCGTGAAGGCGGTTATTCCGAACGCAGGGAATACCGTCCGCGTCCTGCTTACGGTGAACGCCGCGAAGGCGGCTACAGTCCGCGCCCCTCTTACGGCGGACGCAGGGAAGGCGGCTCCAGTGGTCGCGGCGAAAGCTACCGCCCCCGCAGGGATTTCGAGGACCGCGGCGGGTTCAACCGCTCGCGCAGCTTCCAGCGTGGCAGCGCGCCCCGCGAAGAACGCGAAGGCGGGTTCGAACGCGACCGCTTCATGCGCAAGGCGCGCGAAGGCGTCGGGGAAGCGTACCGCAAGCCGGACGCAGCCCTCGTACAGGCAGCGCGCGCAATCGACGATTTGGACCAGGCGAAGTCACTCTTGTACCAGCGCTTGTGCGAATGGGTTCAGTTGAACTTCCCCGAAATGGATTTGAAGAACGAGGAAACCGTGTGCGCGCTTTACGCGGAATACGGCGACCGCTCCAAGTTCGAGAAGAAAAAGTTGGACGAATTGTTCGGGATAGACCGCGCGGAGAAAGTCGCGGAACAGGCGAAGAAGAGCTTCGGCGCAGAATTCGACAAGGAAGACCGCACCGCAGTGCGCGCACTCGCCTCGCGCGTCCTCGAGTTGTTCAAGGCGCGCGTCGAACTCACTGCTTACGCCGAGACGAAGGCGCGCAAGGAAATGCCGAACGTGTCCGAGCTCGTGGAACCGTTGCTCGCGGCGCGCCTATTGAGTTTGGCGGGGAACCTCAAGAACCTCGCTGAGATGCCCGCCTCCACGATTCAAGTCATCGGCGCGGAAAAAGCGCTGTTCAAGCACTTGAAGAACCCGAACATTGCGCCCCCCAAGCACGGCGTGATATTCCAGTCCCCGCTCGTCAACGCGGCACCCTTGGAGCACCGCGGCAAGATAGCGCGGGCGCTCGCGGCGAAGCTGAGCATCGCGGCGCGCGCGGACTACTACACCAAGAACCCCGTAGCCAAGAAGCTCAAGGCGGACTTGGAGAAGCGCCTCAAGGCGATTGCCGGCGAGAAAGCGGCGGAGTGAACCCGGGAATGCCCGAACGCGGGACGGAATCCGTCCTGTTGACTCCCGAAGAGGCGGGCGGCAAGAAGAACTGCTACTACTTGAAGCAAGACGGCGAAACGCAACCGCTCCTGTTCCACTCCCCAGAAACGGACAAGGTTTACGCTCTCGTGCCCACGGTGGACTGGCCTTCGGTAACTATTTCCGGCGTGCGCATGCACGAGGCGTCTCCCAAGCGCTCGCTCTCGACGCGCATGCGCCTCCTCTCGCCACGCGGAGGAAACGCGCTCGACATTTGCACGGGACTCGGCTACTCCGCCATCGGTTTGGCGCGCAAAGCCGAGCACGTCACCACGATTGAAGCCGATGAGAACGTTTTGCGGCTCGCGCGCTGCAACCCCTACTCCAAGAAGCTGTTCGACAACCCCAAGATAACAATCGTTGAAGGCGACGCGCTCGAGGAAATCAAAACGCTTCCCTCCAACAATTATGCGAGCATTTGCGTGGACCCGCCGCGCTTCCCCCTTGCGTCCGAATTGTATTCGCTCGCGTTCTTCCAGGAATTGTTGCGTGTTACCGCACGCGACGGACGCGTTTTCGTTTACACGGGCGAGCCGTTCACGCGGAACCGCAAGAAGTCGTTCGCGAAAGGCGTGGGCTCGCGCCTCCGCGAGGCGGGTTTCGGACGCGTCTCGTGGAGCACGGATGTGAAGGGCTTCCTTGCAGTCAAGGGTTAAAAAAGCGTGTTACCCTAATTCTTTTCCACGCGGGGGTCGCCTAATCCGGTATGGCGGTAGATTGCTAATCTATTGACTCAAAAGGTCGTGCGGGTTCAAATCCCGTTCCCCGCGCTCCATTGGCGGATAATTATAGTGGCCCTTTTGGGACTATGCAACATACCTAGTGTCTTATTCAAAATAAGTTTTTTTCTTGCTTTCGGATATCCGACCAATTTCAGGCAGGTCCATCAAAATCTCTTTTATTTCAGGGATTTCTTTCTCGTTAATGTTCAATATTTTTTTTGAGCTTAATGAAAGGTCACCATTTGGGGATAGGACTAAACAAGTTCCTTTGTCGACTTTGCCGAAATCGATGATTACTTGTGCGCCTAATTCGTTTTTGACTAGCATTGTATCAATTTGTTTGTACGCCGTTTCATATTCTGCATCAGTAAGGTTGAATTTGTCTTTGTTTTCCAAGGCTCGTTGTCTTCGTGGGAGGAAGCGGTATATTTTCCAAAGGTTAATTGGAACTTTTTTATTCAGAAGATATTTTTGAAATGCAGCTATGTTATTGGCATTGATGGCGCTCATCATTGTTCCCAATAAGAGTTTTATTTTTGGGTTCTTTTGCTTGAGGTCAAAGAATGCTTTAATGGGCAGAGCGAACTTATCTGTGGAGCTAATGGCGCTTTTTGAGGCTCGCATTAAATGATTAATTTCTTGAGTTCCATCGAGTGAAATTCCCACCCAATCAAAATTCTTGCTTATCAAATCGAGGTAGCGGTTAACCAAAATTCCGTTTGTTCGAAGTATAAGTTTAAATCCAGCATCTCTCGCCATTTTTACAATTTTGTTTATTTGTGGATGCATGAGCGGTTCTCCACCGCAAAACTCTAAATGCGTTGCGCCTATTGACTTAGCAAGGTTGAGGGCCAAAAGAAAGGTTTCTTCAGAAATATCTTGGGTGCTATTTGATTCTGCGTAACAGTATTCACAGGCATAATTGCACTTGTTGGTTAGCTTAATGTCAATAACCGGTATGGCTTTATCCATAATATATCTCTCAACCAGAATTGATTTATACCTTTATGCGCTAATCCATTAATCCAAAAGGTCGTGCGGGTTCAAATCCCGTTCCCCGCGCTCCATCGGCTAAGTCAATAAACCAGGTTGAAAACATGAAAATAGTTAGCGCTTGTTTATGCGGAATCAATTGTAATTACCGCGGCGAATCAGCGCCAAACCAAGCCGTGATTGACTTGGTTAAAGCGGGAAAAGCAATTCCCGTATGCCCTGAACAGCTGGGAGGTTTGCCCACCCCCCGGGACGGCGCCGAACTGACGGGGAATACTGTATTTACAAAAAACGGAAAGGATGTAACCGTGGAATTTGTTAAGGGAGCTGAAGAAGGGTTTAAGATTGCAAAACTTTGTGGCTGTGAAGAAGCAATATTGAAGGCAAAACCCCCATCCTGTGGCTGTGGACAAATTTATGACGGCACGTTCTCAAACAAGCTTATTGCCGGAGACGGATTGTTTACTAAGCTGTTAAAACAAAATGGAATAAAAGTTGTGACTGAAAAGGACATCTGAATGCGAGGTAAACAATGAAAATCCACGTTGTCGAAAGCATGGCGCTCGACCGCGAACAAAAAGCGAGGCTCGCCAAGCTCGGCGAAGTGAAGTATTTCGAGGGCGTTCCCAGCGTGGACGAACTCCTCGAACGCGTGGAAGGCGCGGACGTCGTATGCTGCGATTGGGCGCCAATCGACGCCGCGATTCCGAAAATGAAGCGCGGCTCGAAGCTGGTTTCATTGCCGTTCACCGGCGTCGGTTTTCTTCCGTTGAAAGAAGCGTCGGCGAAGGGCATTAAAATCGCCAACGCGCCTGGCGCGTTCACCGAAAGCGCCGGCGAGTTCGGAGTCGGCTTGATGCTGGCGTTGATGCGCAAAATCTGCGTTTACGCCCGGGACGAACCCAAACCCGAACTCGCGGCGTCGCCGCACGGAAAAACCATTGTCATACTCGGCGCCGGCAGGATAGGTGGTTACGTTGGAAAACTCGCCGGAGCGCTCGGAATGCGAGTCGTGTTCTGGAAACGCGGCGACGGGCTTGAAAAAATCTTGAAGGAAGCGGATGTGGTTTACTGCGCGCTGCCGTTATCCGACGACACCAAGGGCCTGCTCGGCGGGAAAGAGTTCGCGGCAATGAAGCGCGGCGCTTACTTCGTGACTACCTCGCACCACGAGATTTACGACGACGCGGCGTTGCTCAAAGCGCTGGACGATAATCTCGCGGGCGCGGCAATGGACCTCGAAGGCATAAATTGCGGCGACTACGAATCAACGACTTGGCGAAAAATGAAAAGCCACCCGAAGATTCTGGTGACTCCGCACGTCGCCTTCAAGTCCGATTACGGGTAGAAGCAGGCGTACGACTTGATGATTGACAATGTAACCTCGTTTTTAAAAGGCAAGCCGCAGAACATAGTGAATTAGATTAAAACGATATTCGAAACGGTGGAACAAAATGGGTTTGTGGAATCGCTTGGACGGGCTCGCCTTGCTCGCCGCACTCGCGGCGCTCACGCTGTCAGTAGTATTCTACCTGAATTTCCCAGGGCTCGTCGCGCTCGCGCCCTTCAACATGCTCTACCTGCTCGGCGGTTTCTTCACGGGTTTCGCAGTCGGCTGGCTCGCCCGCAAAATCTACCCCAACAAAAAGTCCAAGGCAGTCGTGGCGTAACACCCGGAGTCCAGCGAGAAACGCAGCACCACCGGTTCAGTAGAACGCACCTCGAATCCCTTGAGTCGAGTGAACAGCTTCCTCTTGTTGCCGCGCGAGGACAGTTCGGGCATGGACGCCAAACGGAATGACTCCTTGGTTAAGCCGCGCGCCTCCAACGCCGCAGCCTCGAGTTCAGTGGGCTGCGATTCGTAGCCCACCAAATTTCCTTCTGCCTCAAGATTTGGTGCGCCCTCGAATGCCTCGAGCGACTCGTTGAATATTTTCGCCTGTAAGGCGTGCACGAACAACAGGAGGATGCTCCGCGGGAGGCGGCGCAACGCGCCCGCGTAATCCGTGGGTTGCGTTGCAAGATATTCCAAGAGCGTGCGCTCGTACTTCAGCCAACGCGGGTAATACGCGAGCGCAGCAGCGTAGTCGCCTTCGCTTGCGAGTCGGGCGCGCGCCTCGCTCGCCTCCTGCCGCTCGCCGCCTTGGAAGCACAAGTAGTTCGTACACGCTTCCTTGAAGTTCCCACGCAGCACGCATTCCCCGACGAGCGCGGTGTTCTCGCGGTTCGAACCGAACCGCTGGTAACCGAAATAATTCTTGAACACGAAACCAGTGGCTTCCGCGCGCGCCTTGATTGCCGCAGCATCCGGTTCGCGCCCGCAGTTCCCCGTGTTCAACGTGATTGTGAAACGGTTGCCCTGCAAATCCCCGAGGCGCACCTTCTCGCCCGCCCGCCAGGCGCCCAGGACGCGCACGTCCTTCACGCGCGTCGAGAGCAGGCGTTCGGGGGGAATGCAAAAGGCGCTGCACAACTGCACGGTCACCGCATTGCGGTCTTTCGCGCCCGCGGAGTCAAAGCGCGAGGGTTTCGCGTGCAAGTACGCCGCGAGCGCGCCCAACGCCTGCGCGGTGTTCCACTCGCGCTTCTCCATTATGAACCGCGAGAAATAGTTCTTCTCCAGGGCAGCATCCTCGGGTTTCCCGAGGGTTTGCCGCAAGCCGACTTCGAGCACGGCTCCCTGCGAGGTGATTTCCTCTACGATGAATTCGTCGGGTTGGAAGTTGAACATTGATTTCACGCTTTTAATCTTCCAAGAATGCAGTAATGATTCGCGTCGTCGATGTAATAGCTCGCGCCTTCGAATAGTTTGAGTATCTCGAATTTGTTGAAGTCTTCTTCTAACTGTTCTTTTCTGTAAATGTAGTGGGTGATGCCTTTTTCTCGACCCGCCTGCGGGACATAAGTTTGCGGCGCCACCTTTTTGAGTTTTCTTTCTTTCTTCTTGTAAGAATCAGTGGTTACCGTTATGAATATTATTCCGTTCGGTTTTAACACGCGTTCGATTTCCGATATGCAGTGCTTGATTTTGTCGTGCGTGTTGTGGTGGATTACTTGAATGCTCACGACGGCATCGAAGTAGCCGTCTTTGAATGGGAATCGCTCGTAGCAATCGGATTCCTTTAGTTCCGCGTTTAAGCCGCGTTCTTCGAGTCGCTTTCGCGTGAATTCAAGCAAGGCGCTTGAATTATCCGTACCCGTTACTTGAAACCCGGCTTCTACGAGTGGAAGCAAATTCCTTCCGGAACCGCAGCCTAGGTCGAGGACGCGGTTTGTTTTTTCTCTTTTTAGGAGTTTGATAAGTTCGTCGAAACCTTCCTGCTTCTTCTCGAAGACCTCACTCTGGGTATACCGTTCATCCCATCGCGTTTCATTCATTTCCTTCACTTGTACTTGAGGAAGGCGCCCAAGCCGTTGAACATCCCGTAGAACTGGTTGCCTTCCGCGGTCTCCCTCGAGGCGAGTTCCACGGGCACGCCCTTCTCCTCGGCGATTGCAACGAGCTCGTTAGCCAAATCGTGTTCCTCTTTTACCATCCATTTGCCGCCGCACTCGCACGGCTCCTCCTGTCCGGGATGCTCCTGTATCTTCACGCGTTCTTTCCCGCAGTTCCCGCACGTCTGTTTTACCTGCCACAGTTCCATGCCTTCGGTGACAAGCAGGCGTTCGACTTGCCCGCGTTCGAGCATTTCCTTCAATCCCGTGAGCCCGTAAGCCGCGAGCCCGCCCTTGGCAACGCGCTTTAGGAACTCGTCGAGGATTGCCTTCTCCTTGATGGACTCCTGTTCCGAGAGCACGTCCTTCGCCTTCTCCATTGTCTCGCGGATGCCGTACTCGTCCGTATAGCCCGTGTCCACCACGCCGAGTATCTTGAGCTGGTAGTTGAACGGGCTCATCTTCACGAAATCGTGCTTCGCCGGCCCCGGCCCCCCGACCACGATGCCCTGGAAGTTCTTTATGCCCACGAACGCATCCATCGCCTCGCCTATGCGCTTGTAATAGAATTCCACGCCCTCCACGTGGAGGCGGCTGTAGCGTGCAGCAGATTGGCCACCCTTGCTTACTTTCTGGTGCGCGGTGCTATTCAGGCGCTTGATTATCTTCACCTGCTTGCCCTTGAGCACGGCAATCGTCGCCTCTTTGCCGTCCATCACTATGATTCCGTACGCGCCCGCGTGGTCCAAGAGTTCCTCGAGCGGCTCCACCACGAAAACCGACTCGCAACGGTAGAACTGTACCCCGAGTGGTTCCGGCGGCTCCACGGCGTAAAGGCGGTAATCCGTCTTGCCTTCGTTCTCGCTCACGTTTCCAGCGAAAATCGCCACGCCGTTCTCGGGTGCGGCCTTGTAAGTCTTCAAGTGGTTCATTATCTTCTCGAGCGCGGCCTGCACGTTCTTCTGGGTGGACTTGCTCTTGATGTTCGCCGCCTGCCCGTACTCATCCCGCAGCTTCCCCGCAATCTCGCTGATGGGGTACTTGGGAGTCACGTAAACGCTTATGAGCTCGGTTCCCCTGCCGCGGAAGGCTTTCAGCGCCTCCACCTGCTTCTTGAAATCAAAGCGAGCCTTGGAATCCGGCTGCGCCGCCCCTTGGGACATGGGAAAACATATTTTAAGCCCCGATTGTTTTAAGGGTATTGCTCGCACGCATCCGTGAAAGCGGCTAATACTCGACTCCGCGCGCTTCCCATAATTCCATAGCTTTAAAAAGAGTCATGACTTAGTCATGATAGATTTGAGGATTGTTATGACTGAGGAAAGCGAATTCGCGAACGTCTTGCGTGACGTGCGCGACATGCAGGAGAAGTTCAAGGACCCGGTCGTGGTCGGGACCCTGCTTCACAAGCTTTCCGAGGAAAAGACTGCTTCGAACCTCGTGTTGAAGGAAATCAACGCGAAGCTCGAGCGCCTCTTGAAGCTCGAGGAGCGCGTGGCGCGAATCGAGGCGAAGCTGGGCAGCCGCCGGGAAAAGCAAGCGCTCTCGGGGCTCGAGGAACGCATCGTGGCGTTCGTGAAGGCAAAGGGAATGGCGTGCGCGGAGGACGTGCAAGCCGAATTCAAGTACAAGGGGCGGAATGCCGCCTCTTCAAGGATGAACGCGCTGTTCAAGCAGGGCGTGCTGGAGAAGAAGCGGGCGGGAATGAAAATGTTCTACGCCCTTTCACGCTGAACCGGTTGCCGCAAGGTAACCGTTTCAACCCACCAAAGAAAGTGTCTTTTTGGGCCGGGGGAAGCGAACCCCACCAAAGTGCCGAACCCGGCCCAACCTAATTTTAGTCGTTTTACCTCCAAGAGAACGGTTTTAATTCTTGGCTGCCGAGATTCTAGCGGGTTGTAAACTCTTTTGGCTTCAAAACTCTGGATAGCAGCCACCTTACTCGTGGGTGTGGCGTTCTTCTTCGCGCTAGCATTCAGCCCCCTTGAGAACTGGCTGAAAGGCGGCTTGATGCTCGCGGTGCTCGTCGCCTGCGGCGCGGAATTGAAGCGCGTCACGGGTTGGGACGGCTACTACGGTTTGCTCGTTGTCCGCGGCTTCGCGGGACTCGACTTGATGGAAATCATAGGCAAGCGTTACGCGCACGCCTGCCGCTTCATAGTGGACGCCGGGCTCACACTGTGCTTCGGCATTCCTTACGGCGCCTATGTTTTCGGTTGGATGAAGAAACGCTGGCTCGCGGGCGTGCTCCTCAACATTATTTTCTTCGTGTTCTTCTTCACCGCCCAGAGCTCGGTTAGCGTCGGAGGCGAAGCCCTCGCTTTCCTCCTCTTGGGCTGGGGGCTCGGACTCTTCGGCGTAGGCATCGGGTTCCTCGGCTTGCATGCCTGGCGCGTGCTCACCGTACCCAACACCCCGCCCGGCGTCACTCTCCTATTGCCCGGCGTGACCGTGCCCTGGGAGGCGGTGTTCGCCATCGCGATAATCGCGGTTGTCCACGAGTTGGCCCACGGCATCCTCGCGCGCGCCGAACGCGTGCGCATCAAGTCCTCGGGCGCGCTCCTCTTCGGCTTCCTTCCGGTGGGTGCGTTCGTTGAAATCGACGAGAAGGCGTTCGCAAAGGAAGGCGTTCACGTCAAGCGCCGCGTGCTCGCCGCGGGCAGCATCTCGAACGCATTATTCTTCTTCGTTTTCCTTTTCCTCGCGGCAATCGCGGGCGCCCTCCTGGATTCCACCGTCGTAGGCGTGTCCGTTTCCGCGCTCGCATCAAACTCCACCCTCTCGCCCGGCATCTCCCCCGGGGATAACTTCACGGGCTTCGCTTCGGCACGCGAGGCGCGCGCCTTCTTCACCGCGCTCGCGGCTTCGGGCGAGGGCGCCGCAGCCGTCGAGGTGAACGGCGCGAACCGTTCGGTGCGCTTCGCGGAAGTAGTCGTCCAAGGCGTTCGCGACGGTTACCCGTCCGCTTGGCTGTTCACCGAAGGCGCGGTAATCGAGCGCCTGGACGGTGTTCCCGTCGAGGGATTGAATTCGTTGAGTGCGGCGTTAAAAGCGAAGGGCGCCGGCAATGTTGTTGCAGTGGACACGAGTGCGGGCTCGTTCAATGCCACGCTCGGCGCGAACTCCCAACTCGGGCTCACCCTTGCCGAATCGCTCTCGTTCGAAGTCGAGGACATAAAATCGGACGCGTTCGCTTACTCGTTTTACTCGTTCCTTTTCATCGCGCTGGCGTACGCCTACCTGTTGAATTTCGTGCTCGCGATGGTTAACCTCCTCCCGCTCTTCATTACGGACGGGCACCGCGTACTCCTGGAGGAGTTCCGCGAAATCCTCCCCGAGAAGCAGGCCCAGCTCGCCTACCTGGCGTTCGGCGCGGGAGGGCTGGCGTTGTTGGCGTTGAATGCCCTGCCTTGGCTGTGGGCGTAAGCTTAAAATGCCCGCTCGTTATTCGGTTGCTTAAGTGGGGGGTGGAGTCGTAAAATGTTAAAGAGAATAGCAGCGAAAGTTCACGGTTTAAAGCACAAGTTAAGGGGCTCGATTCTGCGGGCTCCCCGCGTACTGGTTTCCGGGCTCCAACCCGACGAGAAATTCTTCAAGGAATCCATCGAGGAGGAGTGCGAACGCAGCCTGGACAAAATCCACAAGATGCTCCCCGACGCGCGCCTGGGGCTCCACGTCAAGAGTTCGCTCCAAGGCAAGGGCAAGCGCTTCGAAGTCAAGGGTTCGCTCTACCTGCCCGGCGGGGACTTGCACTCGAGCGCGTCCGACCGCGAACTATACGGGGCGTTGACCCGCGTGCTCTACGAACTCCAAGAGGAGGCGCGCCGTTTGGACAGCTACAAAAGCGGGAGGACCGCGTTCCGATGAACAGGAAGGTTTTGTTAGCGTGCGTCGCAGCGTTCGGCGTGCTGATGCTCGCGTTGTCCGCGTACCAGTTCAACCAGTACTGGAGCACGCGCACCACCATCGAGCCCTCGCTCGCCTACTTGGACGAGTTATCCGCGAGCAGCGAATACCTGGACGCGCTGGGCGTAGGCGCCGAGGACGTTGCCTCCACGCGCGCGGCGTTCACTTCCGCGTTGGATTCCCTCCTCCAGACCGCGTTGTTCGACTTCGCGCTGGGCCTCCTGTTGGTGGGCGTCGCTGTGACGCACTATCCCAAGAGTCAGTGAAGCAAGCGGTAGGCTGCGAGCCAATCGCCTGCAAGCGCGTCCGCAGAATAGCGTGACGCGAATTTCCTTGCGTTAGCGGACAGCTTGGCGCGCAGGCGGGCGTCCCCGGCAACGCGTTGCATTGCGGCGTGCAACGCCTTCGCGTCCCCCGCGGGAACCACGAGCGCGTTCACGTTGCGCTCGACGGGTAACCCGATGTCCGTGACTATGCAAGGCAAACCGGTTGCCATTGCCTCGAGCAACGCCACGGGCAATCCCTCCGAACGCGACGGCAGGACGAACGCATCAGCTTTCGCTAGCACCGCGGGCAAGTCCCGGCGTTCCCCCAAGAACACAACGTTCGCCGGCGCGTTTTTCTCCAATGTCCCGCGTTCGGGACCGTTACCCGCGAGGAGCACGCGCGCCTCCAGGCCGCGGCAGGCCTCGAGGAGCACGTCCGCGCCCTTGACTTTCGCGAGGCGTCCCGCGTAAACGAATGTGAACTCCGGGGTTTGCGTCCGGCTCTTGGCGTATTGCGCGAGTGGTATGCCCAGGGGTAGCACTGCGTTGTTCCCGGGCAGGAAACCGAATTTCTTCTTGAATGCGGCTTTCTCGCCGGGACTCAGGAACGCCACGAGGTCGGCGCGCGAGTAAGCGAAAGCTTCGAGTGCTTTAACGATTTTCGAGAATGCGCCCGCATATTGTCCGTGCGCAATGCCGTGCGGCGTTGCCACGAGCTTTTTCCCGCGCAGGCAACAGGCGAGCCACCCGAACGCCGCGGCAACCGGTCCGTGGGCGTGCATTACGTCGTATTCCTCGGAAAGCGTTTTGAGGAATGCCAGGAAATTGTAGGATGGATTGCGCAAGAGCGCGCCCGGCAGCCAGGGCAGGCGCACCACGCGTACTCCCCCGTGCTCCTCGCGTTTCTGTCCGGGAAAGCGGCGCGTTACGACTGTGACGTGTGCGTTGCGTTTGGCGAGCGCGTGCGCCAACGCGTCCACGCAGTATTCGATTCCGCCGCCGGGGAGCGCGTCCGCGCCGCGGCTCGAGCCGAACGGGTACTCCTTTGCGCCGGTCATCAGGATTCTCATTTTTGAAGCCCATTTAGTGAGTTGAAACGAGTATTTTTAAAGTTCGGAAAGCTCTTTTTCTAGTTGGTTTCGGCTCCGAATTCTCGTTTTGGAGTCGTTCAGGTTGGTGGGGGTTTTCGTTTTGTTGAACTGGTTCGCGGCACTGTCTTCGCTCGCTATTGTTACGGCACCGGGCGCGCTCGCGGTCTGGCTCTTCCTCGCCGGTGCCGGGTTGGCGCGCTTCGAGCGGTTCTTCCTCTCGCTGTGCGTCGGCTTGTTCGCGGTGCCCCTCCTCGCGTTCCTCGAGGGATTCCTGTTAGGCGTGCCGTTCACCGCCGGACTGGTTCTTTTTAATGCCGTCGTCCTGTTGGCTGCGTCAACGGGCGCGTGGTTCTACTTTAAATTTAAGCTGCCCAGTTTCGGTTCGCTTAACGCGGAGAAGGCGTGGAAACTATTGAAGAACAACTGGGTTCTCGCCTTGCTCCTCGCGTTCATCCTCGTCGGCTTTTACGTGCGTTTGGCGCCCGCGCATTCCACGGAGTTCTTCGAGTTCGACCCGTTCTATTACGACAAGCTCACCCAACAACTCGTCCAAGACGGGCACATTGACGTTTACTCGGATGACGCGTATTACCCGTTCGAGGCGTTCCGCCACTATGCCCCGCTTGCGCAATACGTGCAGGGCTCGTGGTACGCGGTTTACTCGCTCCTCGCCGGGCTCGCCGAGTATTCAAAAGACGAACTCGTGCTAATCTCGCAATTATACCCCCCCATCGTGGGCGCGCTCCTCTCGTTCCTCGCGTTCGTAATCATACGCGAGGAGTTCAACGAGTACGCCGCGCTCGTGCCCGCGGCTTTCTTCGCGCTCACCCCCCAGGTGATAAAGAAGCTGGCGGCGGGAGTGAACGAACAGCAGCCCTGGGGTTTCTTCACCGCGCTGTTGATTTTCGCGTTGCTCATCCTCGTGGCAAACCGCCGCGACTGGCGGCTCGCGGTGCTCGCGGGCTTGTCGTGCGCCGCCGCGGCGTTGGGCAGCCAGCAGTACGTCTGGCCCTTCATGATTCTCGCGGTCTACCTGATTTTCCAGTCGGTGGTGGACTTCCTTGCGCGCAAGACGAACCTCGAGTCAATCAAGCTCAACGCGGTGATAGTCGCGGGCGCCTGGCTCGGCAGCCTGATAGTGAATTCTTACGAGGTCGGCAAGCTCGGGGCGGGCCTAGGGTTCATACACTACCTGATGGCGCTCGGCCTAGGGTTGTCCGTGTTGTTTTATTTCGTGGAGCAAAAGCTCGGGGAAAAGTCCACGCTCCGCAACCGCGTTGCCGTGCTGTTCGGCTTGTTCCTCCTCTCACTCCCCGTGCTCTTCGTGTTCACGAGCTTCGGCTGGACTGCAGTCTACGTGGTGGAATCCCAAGTCACGATGGCGAAGGCGGGCGTTCCCCTGGCGAAGACCATCCAAGAGGAAGCTGCCACGTCGGAGTCGTTTTGGGTTGCTGCTTACGGCGTACTAAACCCGCCGCTCCTGTTGCTGGGTGCGGCGCTCGCCACCGCAGCCACTGCGGTCCTCGACTTGGCTGCCCGCAAGCGCAGGCGGCTCGCGCTCGGCTGGGCCGCGCTCGTGACCGCGTTAGTGGTGTTCAACAATTTCACTGACGGGATAGTCACCTGGCTCGCGTCCTTCCTGGGCGGGGGCGCGCTCTCGGGGCTCGCGGCGTTCTATTCCTCGAACGACGTGTTCCTCTACATGCTCATCGCGCTCGCTTCCGCGGTGATTTCATACGGCTTCGGCAAGGAAGACCGACGCACTACGCTGCTCCTCATCCTCGTGTTCTTCCCAATCGCCTACATCGGGTTGAACAAACTCAAGTACATGGTGCACCTCGCGGTTGCGTTGTGCCTTGTCGCCGGTTACCTGCTCGGCGAAGCGGCGCGCGTGTTGACCAAGGGTTGCGCATTGTTCCGTTTGGCTGACGACGCGTTCGCAGCCAAGGCGGGCATCGCGTTCATCCTCTTGGTGGGTGTGATAGGCGCGTTCGCACAAGCGCAAACCGTTTCGAACACAATGTACGAGCTCGAGTACTCGCGGATTCCGGGTGACTGGCTGGAGACGTTCAAGTGGATGGCTGCGGAGTCGCCCGCGGACGCGCGCATCATGAGTTGGTGGGATTACGGGCATTGGACTACTTTCCTGGGCGAACGCAAAACCGTGCTCGACCCGGTGAACGAACGCGGCTTGCTCAACCACGGGGTGGCGCAGGCGTTCGTGAACGGCGAGGACTCGGATTTGTATGATTTGATGGATTACCACGGCGCCACGCACGTGATGGTGGACTGGGAACTCGTGAGCAAGTGGGGCGCGCTCGTCTACTTGAGCGGCACCTGCGATTCCAGCATTTCCGTGGTGTGCCCGACCGAACCCGCGATAACGGATTGGGAGGCTGGTCCGGGGCGCAGCCGTTATGAGGCAGAACACTATTTCGAGTTCCTGGATTTGGTGGGCACCTGTCCGGTTGAAGGCCCGTCCCAGATGGCAGCTTACCAGTCCGGCTTCGGTTCGGTTTACTGCCTGACTTCGGACTCGTTCCTCCTCCTCTCGAACACCGGGCTGGTTTCGGGTTACCAGCGTCCCATCGCGCTCGCGCAGCCCGGCGTCACGGAGTTCGACGCGAACACCTCGTACGTCGTGCCCTCGTTCTTCGCGGAGAACCAACTCATCAACGTGAATCCCGACCTGTCGGTTTACGGTTTGGAAAGCAAGGCGATGCAATCCGCGTTCACCAAGCTGTTCTTCTTCGAGGAGTTTCCGGGTTTCAAGCTCGTCTACCGTTCGCCGAACTCGATAGTCAAGGTTTTCGAGTACCAAGGGAGGCCTTGAGGAAAAATGGGTTTGGTTTTCGCCGCGCTGATTGCGTTCGCCTCGTTCGTTGCCACGCTCGCGCTCACCCCGGTTTTCATCAAGAGCGCGCTCCGCAAGGGAGTCACTGCGCGCGACTCGAACAAGCGAGGGCGCCCTTTGGTTGCTAACATGGGCGGCTTCGCCTTGCTTGCGGGCATACTGTCCGGTGTGAGTTTGGGCGTGCTCTACCTAACGGTGCTCGAATACAGTCCGGCGGCGCTCGCCGTGCTCCTCGCCTCCCTCGCCGCGATAACCCTCGTGGCGCTCATAGGCGTTTACGACGACTTGTTCAAGATAAGCCGTCGTTTGAAAACCATTCTCCCGGCAGTAGCCGCTATTCCCCTTATCGCAGTCACCGCGGGCGACACCGTCCTCTTCCTGCCGTTCCTCGGGCCCGTGAACTTCGGCTTGCTCTACATTTTCGCACTCATCCCGTTGGGCATCACGGGCGCGGCTAACGCCGTGAACATGTCCGCGGGTTACAACGGACTCGAAGCGGGTTTGGGTGCGGTCGCCTCCGCGTTCCTGCTCGCCATAGCCCTGCTCGCCGGGGCAACCGGTTCGGTGGTAATCCTCGCCGCCCTGCTCGGCGCCTGCCTCGCGTTCCTCAAGTTCAACTGGTTTCCCGCGCGCGTGTTCCCCGCGGACATCGGCACTTACACCATAGGCACCGCACTCGCCTGCGCCGCCATAATCGGCAACATGGAAAGCTTCGCCGTGCTGTGCCTGCTTCCCGCGTTCTACGAGTTCGCGGCGACAATATGGTATTCCCTCAAGGGCGTGGAGCGCCGCGAGACGTGCCAGAACCCGCTCATGCTCCGTGACGGTCGCCTCAAGCCCCGCAAGGGCGCGGAGAACTACACGCTCTTCATGCGCATACTCGCCTGGAAGCCCATGCGCGAGGACGCCCTCGTCGCGGTTTCGCTCGCGTTGTACGCGGTATGCGGCGCGGCGGCGCTCGCGTTCTACCTACTAAAACTATAAATTCGGGGCGCGCCGAAAGACATGCGGTAAAAAGTGAAAATCCGTTACGCGAGCATAGTGGACTTCGACGGCGACGCCTATCCCGGCAGGAACGCAACCGTCCTCCGCCTGACCGGATGCCCGCTCAATTGCGTTTACTGTCCCGCACGCGAGCTCGCCGGCGAAGCACCGTTCGACGAGAAACCCGTGGAATACTTCGCCGAACACCTCTCCAAGGTAATGCACTCCGCGAACGCGCTCGTGGTCACGGGCGGCGAACCCCTCATGCAGGGGAACGCCCTTGAGGACCTGCTCGCGCTCGCCAAGCAGAAGGGTTTCGCAATCAAGCTCGAAACGCCCGGCTATTACGCCGAGACGCTCAACGACCTCCTCCCGAACCTCGACTATGTTTCAATCGACTTGAAAGCCGCGTTCGACGCCAAGGCGTACGCGTCCGCATGCGGGTTCAAGGGGGACGCCGGACTCCTGTTGAGCAACGTGCTCCGCTCGCTCACCTTCCTCGAGAAACGCGGGCGCAACGTGTACAAGGAGTTCACGGTTACCGCAGTGCCCGGCTTCACGGACTCGCCCTCGGTAATAGAGGGGCTCGCGGCGTACGTTGCGCCGTTCGCCGACCGCTTCGTGGTGCGCTGCCCCGCGTCCGGCTGCGGGTGCGCCCCCGTAGGCAGGGAACGCCTCGCCGAACTCGCCGCGGCAGCCAAGCGCCACGTGGAATGCACGGCAATCGAGGGTTGACTTAATTTGACTGGAAACAATTTCAAGGAAGGCGCGCGTGTGGTGCGCGACGCCACGGCGAACGCGAGGCTCGCCCTCATCCTGGGCGCCTGCAAAGTCAAGTATGAAGGGCGCGCCGCCTCCAAGCTCAGCGAAGGCGAGCGCCTCGTGATAATAAAACCGGACGGCACCTTCCTCGTGCACCAGTCCTCGAAGATGGCTGCGATAAACTACCAGGGTCCCGGCGCCGCCGTGACTGCGTCGCACGGCAAGAACTTTTTGCGCGTGGAAGCGTCGCGCTCGAAACCCGTGCGCGAGCGCATCGAAGTGGATTTCTCGCGCGTGGATTACGCCGCATCCTTCGCGATGAAGGACGACAAGAAAATCCATTTGTTCGGTTCCGAACGCGAACTCTCCGGGCTCCTCCTCCAGGACCTCTCGCTAATCGAACCCGGCCTCACTCCACTCAAACGCGAGTCCGTGCTCTCCAAGGGCGCGGTGGACATACTCGCCCGCGACGCGGCGGGCAGCCTCGTGGCAATCGAAGTCAAGCGCCGCGACGCAGGGCTCGCAGCAGTCACGCAGTTGAACCGTTACGTGAAGGAGTTGCGCAAGCGCAAGGGCGGCGCGGTGCGCGGCGTGCTCTGCAGTCCGCACATCACCGCGAACGCCCTCGCGATGCTCGAACAGGAGGGCTTGGAGTACTGCAAGTTCGAGTACGAGATAGGGAACCCGAGCGCGAAAATCAAGGGGCTCGAGAAGAAACAGCGCATCCTGGGTGAATACTAACAAAATGGTTTACTCCCCCCGCGAGGACTCGCGCCTCCTCGAAGAGACAGTGCAAGAGCACGCGTTCGGTTCCGTGCTCGACTTGGGTACTGGTTCGGGCATCCAAGGAATGGCTGCGGCGCGCAACCCGCGCGTCGAGAGCGTGCTGTGCGTGGACGTTGACCTGGAGGCGCTCGAAGCCGCGCAGAATAACGCCCGAGCCGCCGGCATCGCGAAGGCGCGTTTCCTGCTCTCGGACTTGTTCTCCGCGATAACCGGGCAGTTCGACTGCATAGCGTTCAACCCGCCTTACCTCCCCGCGAACCCCGACGAATGCGTGAACGATTCGGCGCTCGAGTCGGGCGAGGACGGGCGCCTCTTGACCGAACGCTTCCTCCGCGAGTTCCCCGCCTTCCTCAAGCCGGACGGCATCGTATTGCTGTTGCAGTCCACGGTGTCGGACGACGGGGCTACCAAGCGTAGTCTCGAGGCGAGCGGCTTCCACGTTGAGAAAATCGCGTCCCAGAAATTCTTCTTTGAGGAACTCTTCGTGTTGAAGGCGATGAAATGATTTACGGGGTGCTCGCGGGCTTGGCTGCGCTAGTATTGTGGGGGGTATCCGACTTCTTTGCCACGGTTTCCTCGCGCGCGAACGGCGCAATGCGCACGGCGTTCTACGCCCTTGCGTTCGGGACTCCGTTCGTCTTGGCGTTCGCTTTCATCCAAGGCGTGGGCTTTCCCAACGCGGGCGACGCGTTCCTCGCGTTCGTTTCCGGCGTGCCCATGATGGTGGGCTTCGTGTTGTTCCTGAAGGCGCTTGAGAAAGGCAAGGCATCCATTGTCGGACCGATTTCATCCGCATTCGGTTTGTTCACCGCGCTCCTCGCGTTCGCTTTCCTCGGGGAACCGCTGCGTTTGTTGGGCGGCTTGGGTTTGCTCGCGCTCGCAGCCGGCTTCGTCCTTGCTTCAGCGAAGCCCGGAAGTCGCGGTCTCGCGACCGGGGTGTCCCTTTCGGTTAGCGCGGCGTTGTGCTGGGGAATCGGGTTCTATTTCTCGAGCCTCCTTGCGGACAGCGCGGGCGCGAGTGCGGCGCTCGTCTATACCTCCATCGCTAACCTCACCTGCATTTACGTTATCTGCGTTTTCATGCGCGCCGACCTGCGGATTCCCACGCGCGGGCGCGACGTTATCGTTGCGATAGCCCTGTTGAACCTGACTGCGAATTATGCTTACCTCGCCGGGGTCGCCGTTGATTTCGTCTCGCTCGTCGCCCCGATTTCCTCGGCTTACCCTGTAGTCACCGTCCTGCTCGCGCACTTCTTCCTCCGCGAGCGCCTGGCTGCCGGACAGTATGCTGGAATAGCTTTTATCTTGCTCGGCGTAATACTTTTGAGTTTGTGAAACCGAAGGTTTTGGAATGATTTACGGAGTACTTGCGGGTTTGGCGGCGCTTGCGGCGTGGGGAGTCGCGGACTTCCTCTCAATCAAGCCCGTGCGCATTAACGGGGCGTTGCGCGCCCTGGTCTACAGCCAGCTCTTCGGTCTGCCGCTCTTGCTGGCATTCGGGCTGTTGAACGGTTTCGCGCTCCCGAACGCCCACGGCTTCTTCCTCGCGCTTGCCGCGGGCGCATTCTGCGGCGCGGGTTACGCGTTCTTCTTCAAGTCCCTTGAAACCGGGCGCGCCTCCGTGGTCACCACCGTCGCAGCGGCGTCCGGGCTCTTGACCGCGCTGCTCGCGATACTGTTTTTGGGCGACGTGCTCGGAACCGCGGGTTACGCGGGCTTGCTCCTCCTCTTCGCGGGCGTGGTGCTCGCCTCGCTCAAGCCGGACGCGGGCAAACGCCCCGCACTGCATTCGGGCATGCTCCCCGCGCTCGGCGCGCTCCTCTCCTGGGGCATCGGGTTCTACCTCCTCAAGCTCCTCGCGGACTCCGCGGGAGCGGGTGCCGCGTTCTTCTGGTCCTCGCTCGCAGGGCTGCTCTTCGTCGCCGCGTTCGCGTTACTTTCGCGCGCCGACCTGCGCCCCCCGAAGCACGCCCCGAACTTGGCGGCAGTTGCCGCGTTGGGTTTGATAGGGAACTACGCCTACCTCGCGGGCGTCTCCGTAGACTTGGTCTCCCTAGTCGCGCCAGTTTCCTCAGCGTACCCCGCGGTCACCATCCTCTTGGCGCACTTCCTTCTCCGCGAGCGCCTCGTCGCCGGGCAGTACGCGGGAATAGCATTTATCCTATCCGGAGTAATACTGTTGAGCATCTGAAATGGCTTCCCTGAACGCTGGACCGGAGTAGTGCGTAAAACTTTTTAGAAAAAAGTTTTATCAAAAAACGACGCGAACAAAAAATTGGATGAAAAATGGCTTCCCTGAACGCTGGACCGGAGTATTACGTTGCCGAGGAGAAGTACCGCAACGCTCTCACGCACGAGGAGAAAATCGTTGCGCTCCAGGAGATGCTCAAGTTCTGCCCCAAACACAAGGCAGCGCACAGCGTGCTCGCCGAAATCAAGACGAAGATGGCGCGCCTCCGCAAGGAACAGGTGCGCCTCGCGACGCACAAGCGCGGGCACAAGGGGGAAGGAGACTTCGTGAAGAGCCAGGGCGGCGCCCAAGTGTGCGTGCTCGGCTGGGTGAACGCGGGCAAGACCGCGCTCGTGAACGCGTTGACGCACGCCTCGCTCGCCTCCACGCCCGCGCCCTTCGAAACCAAGCAGGCCGCGCCCGCCATGATGGAGCACCGCGGCGTCCAAGTCCAACTCGTGGACACCCCGAGTTTCATCCCAGCCAACAGGGCGCTCCTGTTCGCCATGGCGCGCTCCGCCGACCTCGCGGTAGTGATAATCGACGAGACGCAGGACATTTCCGCGCAAGAGGAATTCTTCTTGAAGCTGAACGCGAAGCGCGTGCTCGTGTTCCGCTCGCGCCGCAACCTCATTGAACGTGCAAGCGAAATCGCCGCGGAAATCTACGCTTCCCTCGGGATAATCCGCGTTTACACGAAAGCCCAGCGCGGCAAACCCGACTACAAGAAACCCATCGTGCTCTTCAAGGGCGAGAGCACGGTGCGCGACGTGGCGCGCGTCATCCACAAGGACTTTCTGGATAATTTGCGTTGCGCGCGCGTCTGGGGTTCCACGCGGTTCGCCGGGCAGCAGGTGGGCTCGGAATACTCGCTGGGGGACGGCGACGTGGTAGAGCTCCAGCTCAAGTGAAAAAAAATAAGAAAATAAAAAATAACGGGTGCGAATTTACTGGCCTGCGAGCTTGTGCTTCTTGATGACTACCCAAATCTTCTTAGTCATGTCGCTGGGCGTAATCTTGCCGACGCCGAACACTTCCCCGAGGGTCATGTCCTTGACTTTCGCGAAGCTGATGGTGTACCCACCGAACGGTTTTCGTACCATTTTTGTTCACCTTTCCTGTTTTTTTCCAAAAAAAGCGGGTTTCCTTCTCGAATCCCACCTCTGAAAACCATTACCGCACCGCCTTTAAAAACGCTTCGCGTAGAGGGGGATTGTGCACAAACCAGTTTCTGAACACGACCGGAGTTGATTGCATAAGAAGTCTAAACTTACTGAATGCCGCCGCCAGTGCCGCCTTTTTTAACCTCGCTTGCATGGCTTTTTTGTGGACTGGCGTGTGCTCCTGTTTGGCGTCGGCGTGCTAGCAGTTTTGTTTGCTGCGGTCTTCTTTTTTTTCCAGCAGCCCGCGCCTCCCGCCGCCTCGCCATCCCCGACTGCCGCACCCGCATCACCGAGTCCCGGCTTGGCGCCCGAAAACCTCGATCCGTCCGCCTATGGGAATTCCACCGCGGGTTTCATCGTGGAATTGGCGAACGCGATTAAGGGGATGGTGGACTGAAGTGCGTGCCAACCTGTTTATTGCTGTTTTACTCTTGGTTTCCTCGGTTTCTGCGCTCACGTTCACGCGCGACGTGGTGGACCACGTGGTCGTCACGCATGCGGTCAAGATGGAGGTGTGCGAAACCGTTGCGCCTCCTTGTGAAGTTTCGGAGTGGGCTTCGCCGGAAACGACGAGTTGCCTCTACGAGAACGCGTTTGCAGGCGACTGCATTTCCAGCAACCAGTCGCTGATATTCGGCGAACTCACGGTTTACGAGAAGGCGAGCCCGGACAACACGAACCCGCCCCGGCTTTCCATAGTGACGTTCAACGACGTGGTCTACCGCGGCGACTCACTCTCGTTCGACTACTATTGGCTCAACGACAACCCCTCGGGGCTGCCCGACCCGGCGAAGGGCGGCGAATACCAGTGGTCTGACGGAAGGACGGGGCGCGGAGTCAAGTCCTTTGAAATGAACCGCTTGGACATCCTGAATCCCGATTTTGAGCCGTACGGTTGGATGCCCGTGACGCCGTCGCACTTCATGATTTACTACGAGCCCGACGGGAATTACTCGGTTTACATGAATCTCGGAGGGAAGCATTACAAGCTGGTCGGCGTGAAAAAGGAGGTGCGCAACAAGACGTGGACGCCTCCCGAAACGCCGGAACCGCCGGCTGCACCTGAACTGAAACCCACAGAAACTTGCGCGTCGCAGAATGGAAGAATCTGTGAATACGGATACTGGTGCATTGCGGAGTACTGGCTCGAGGCAAGCGATTCCTACAGTTGTTGCTCCATTGAATGCAAGCCGCCTTCCAGCGGAGCGGTTACGCCGAGAAACTGCAGCATCGATTCCGAAACAGGCTTGGAAGTGTGCCAAGCCATCCCGGTCGGGGCGCCTCCCGGGCAAGAGCCACCCGTCGAGTCGGCTCCTCCAATACAACAGTGCGCCTTTACTGGCACGGGCTGCTGCGGCTGGTGGGCTGGGAAGAACACGACCTGGTGCGCCTCGATTCCGCCAAGCTTCAGTTGCGGCGCGGGACTTGTTCCTGCAGTGAACGGCTGCACTTCTGGCTGTTACGCCACTGTGACGTGCGTGCCTGCGCCAACTCCGACTCCCTCGCCAACTCCGATGCCTTCGCCGGCTCCTTCGCCTGTGTTCACCTGTTTCCTCATCCATGACGACTGCTGCAATACAAACAATCCCGACGAGTGCCTTACCGCGCCGCTGAACACGTGCGGTCCGGGATACCGCACATATGCAACAACTTGCTCATCAAATTGTGCGGTGACGTGGGACTGTAGGGCTGACCCGACTCCTTCTCCGTCGCCTTCGCCTACTCCCAGTCCGAGTCCTTCCCCGTCGCCAAGCCCAACCCCGTCGCCGGCTCCCAGCCCAGAGCCTACGCCTTCCCCAAGTCCCTCGCCCTCTCTGACGCCTTCTTCAAGCCCCGGACCATGAAGCCGCACCCAGCATAGCCGCAGCATTCTTTTGAATCCGCGTTCACCGCGTTGAAACGCAATTTCCAAGGCAAACTAATATTCAGGAATTCCCGAACCTGAACGCGAGCGCGCCAACGCAACAAAACTAAGATGCATTAATGTGCAGACTCGCGTAGAGGTAAAAAAGAAAAAATAAGAGTAAAAAAGGGTTCTTATTCCAGGAAGTCCTTGGCGGTGGGCGGCAACTCGGGTTCGCCCTTGCGCTTGCGGATTTTGGCCACGATTTCGGTTTGCAGGCTCTTTGGGAGCGGTTCGTAACCTAGGTATTCGTAATACCATGCGGCGCGCCCTTGGGTGGCGCCGCGCACGTCGGATGCGAAACCGAACATCTCTGCGACGGGAACCTTCGAGGAGATGTTAGTCGCCTCGCCTTCCTGTTGCATGTCCTGCACTTGCCCGCGCCGGCCTTGCACGAGGCTCATCACCCCGCCCATGTATTCCTGCGGGCAGGAGACGAAGAGCTTCTGCTTGGGTTCGAGGAGCAGGGTGCCTGCCGAAAGCATGCTCGCGTAAATCGGGCGGCGGATTGCCGGGATGATTTGCGCGGGACCGCGGTGCGCGGGGTCAACGTGGATGGTGGCGTCCGTCAACAGGATTTTCACGCCCGTGCACGCTTCCTTCGCGAGCGGGCCCTGTTTCATGGTTTCCTTGAACGCCTGCACGACTAACTCGCGGATGTCCTGGAGGTACTGCACGCCCTTGGTGGCGTCCACGAAAATGTTGTTCCCGCTTATGGTGAGCACCTTCTTCGCCTGTTCGCGCGGGAGTCCCGCTTCAACGAGTTTCTCGGCGAGTTCCTTGCCCTTGGTCTTGTCGTCGATGGTGCCTTCGCGCATCGCCTTGAGCACTCCCTCTTCGAGGGGCTCGGCGATTATCCTGAACTTGTTGTGCTTGTTCGGCGACTTGCCGTCGACTTCCGGACCCTCGGACAGGATGGTTTCCAGGTAGACGACGATGGGCGGCGTCGTGACAATGTCCACGCCGCGCTCGTTCCTTATCTTGTACTCGATGATTTCAAGGTGGAGTTCGCCCATGCCCGAGATGAGGTGTTCGCCCGTGTCCGGGTTGATTTCAACGCGGAGCGTGGGGTCTTCCTTGCCGAGTTTGCGGAGCGCCTCGATGAGGCGCACGAGGTCGCGCGGGTTCTTCGCCTCGATGCTCTTCGTGACCACGGGTTCCGAGTGGTGTTTTATCTTCTCGAACGCCACCATCTCGCCTTCCGAAACGGTTTCGCCCGCGTACACCTCCTTCAAACCCACGAGCGCCACGATGTTCCCGGCAACCACCTGCTCGATGGGAATGCGTTCGGGACCCATATACACTGAAACTCCTTGGAGTTTCTCCTTGGTGTACTGGGACGCGAGGTAGAGCTCGGAGCCCTTCCTCAGCGTGCCCGAATAAAGGCGGCCGACTGCAACGTCGCCCGCGTGTTCGTCTACTTGAATCGCGGTAACCATGAACGCCGCCTTCCCGTTAGGGTCGCAGTTGATCATGGCTTTTCCGAAATCGCTGTCCAAGTCGCCGTGCCAGATGACCGGGATGCGGTAACGCTGGGAAACCGCGGGTGAGGGCAGGTGCTTGACTACCATCTCGAGTATGACTTCGTCCACGGGCGCCTTCTCCTGGAGGAACTTGTGGTTCTCGTTCGCGCAGTGGTCGTACAGGTCCTTGAACGTGATTCCCGTGGTCTTCATGATGGGGTAGCTGACCGCCCACTTGTGGAAGCCGGTTCCGAATGCAACGTTCCCCTTTTCGACGCTGATGAGCCACTCCTTCTTCAAGTCCTCGGGGCCGTAGTTCTCGATGAGCTTGTTAACTCCCATTATGACTTTGATGAACTTATCCTGCATGCCCTTCGCGTCGAGCTTGAGCTCGTTGATGAGGCGGTCTATCTTGTTGATGAAGAGCACCGGGCGCACCTTCTCCTTGAGCGCCTGGCGCAACACGGTTTCGGTTTGCGGCATGATGCCCTCGACCGCATCCACCACGAGGACGACGCCGTCCACCGCGCGCATGGCGCGCGTCACGTGCCCGCCGAAGTCAACGTGTCCGGGCGTGTCTATCATGTTGATGAGGTAGGTTTCGCCGTCGTAGTCGAACCCGAGCGAGATGTTCGCCGCCTTGATGGTGATGCCGCGCGCCTGCTCCTGTTCGTCGTAGTCGAGCACGCGTTGGGCTCCCGCGAGTTCCTTGGAAATCAAACCCGCGCGCGCGAGGAGGGAGTCGCTGAGCGTGGTCTTGCCGTGGTCCACGTGGGCTACGATGCCGATGTTCCTGATGTTCGTCGGCGTGTGCATCAGCTTGACTGCTTCTTCCACGATGACTTCCTTTCGTGCCATAAACTCCAATTCACCTTTTTTTCAGCGTTTCCCGCGCGGGATTACTGCCCACGCTACGAGGTAGGCAACCAAGCCCGCCCCGAAACTCAGGATCGTGAACAGCGCCCAGGCGAGGCGGACCGCAGTCACGTCGACGCCGAGGTACTCGGCTATGCCGCCGCACACTCCCGCAATCTTCTTGTCCCTGACGGACAACGTCAAGCGCTTCATGGTTCAACGGGCGCTCCTTGCAACGCGCTCGGTTTCGTTCCTGCGCTTTATCGAGTAGCTGTCCGGACTGTTCTGGCTCGCCAGCACGATTTCGTCCGCCAACGCGTCCGCGAGCGTCGCCTTCTTGTTGAACGCGCTCATAATCGCTGCCGTGGCGAGGTTGCGCAACGCCAAATCAAGGCGGCGTTGGGCGCTCACGTCAACCGACTGCTGGTAAGAGGTGCCTCCGAAGCGCACACGCGTCACGTCCTCGGCGGGTGCAGAGTTCTCGAGCGCCTTCACCAGGAGATGGACCGGGTTCTGCTTGGTGCGCGCCTCGATTTTCTCGAACGCCTCGCGCATCACGCGGAGCACCGTGGTCTTCTTGCCCTGGAGGGAGCCGTGCGTGCGGATTATCCTGCCGCCGATTTTCTTCCCGGTTCCGCCGCGCATGAGCTTGTTCGCCAGGCGCTCGACTATGTTCACGTGGCGCTTCGCGAACTGCTTGTTCGCGTGCCTCGCGAAAGAGTGCGGCATGTCCACGGGCTTGAGGCAAACGTACTGCCCCAGGCTCACGTCCTGCACGGGTGCGTCGCAGTCGTAACGCCCGAACAGCTTGAATTCGGGTTTCACGACGCGCGCCTCCGTCGGCGCTTCCTCTTCCTTTTTCTTTTTAACAGCCATTTTTCACTCTACCTCTTGGGCTTCTCCTTCTTGCCCTTCCTCAACTCTTCCAACGAGATTCCGTTCACGGCTACGACCTTGTAGCGCACGCCGGGAATCGAACCCATCTGCCCGCGTTGCGAGCCGCCGAGCCCCTCGATGAGGACCTCGTCGTGCTCGTCTATCTTCGTGATGGACTTGTCGCGCGGCACGTGGGCGCTCACCTTCTTTCCGTTCTTGATGAGTTGGACGCGCACGCACTTGATGATGCCCGAGTGCGGCTGCTTCTGCTCCTTGCCTTCCTTCTTGAGCACGATGCCTTTCGCCTGGGGCGCGCCTTCGAGGGGGTCGAAGCGTTCCTTGATGTGGAGTGCCTTGCGCTTCCACCACTTCTCGAGCCAGCGCTTCTTCTGCCTGTCGCGAGTCAGCTTCCTTCCAGCGAATTCTCCCCTAGCCATATATCGAAATCATCTCACAGTATTTTTAGCTTCAAGCGGCAGTAGCGTTCGAGTAACGTGCGTGCGCGTGCGGCCTTCTCTCCCCCGCGCCCGATGGCGCGCCCCTTGTCCGCGGTTTGGAAGCGCACGAACACCGTTCCGTCGCGGACTTCAATCGAGTCCGGTTGGACGGGCGCGAACAAGCCCTTCACGAACTCCTGTTCGTCCTCCGAATACTCCACGATGTCCACGGGCTTGCCCACCGCCTGGGCGAGGCGTTCCACGTTCGCGCCCCCGCGTCCCACGGCGCGCCCCAACTCTGCTTTGGGCACCATGAACACTATCTTGCCATCCTCGAGTAACACCACGTCCTTGCCTTGCGCGCCCGTGCGCGACTCCAGGACGTTCAACAACTCGATTTGTTGCATCGAGAGCTTCATTTGTTCACCGCTTGCAGGATGTCCGAGTCCCCTGCCTCGAGCACCGCGAGCACGCTCACGATGAACGGCTTCCCGCACGCGCGCCCCAAATCCAAACCCGTGCCAACGAAATTCAAGACGGGCACGCCCGAGTCGAGCGCGGCCTTCTTGACGTCGTTCACGGTCTCGCGCGGCGTGTTCGATGCCACAATCAAGAGCTTGGGTTCGCCCCGCAACGCGAGCTTTAACGCGTTCTTGGAGCCCAGCTTGACCTTACCCGAGTCCACGCACAAGCGAATCGACTTCGAAACGTCCATTTCACAAATCACTCTCTGAACAGCAACTCACTTGAACGCAGCAAGTGGTTCTCAACCGCACGCCTTGAAGGCGCGCGTTTACTCCCCACTTTTACGAGCGTCGCCCGTAAAAACAGTAAGATGTTATGCGCGGGAGTGGTTTAAAAAACTTGTTTTTGTCCACTGCCCGGCGTACAATCGGCTGCGCTGATGAAGAGCAGGCGAAAATAAAAATTCAACGGGTTCGCTCAAGGTTTCCAGCCGTAATACTCGCTGGCAATGAAGAGAGCCACGCACGCGAGTATCAACAACAGCAACGCCAAGCCCGCGCCTCCCGTGAACGCCGAGAACAAACCCGTCAACGGGCTCACTGCCTCGGGCGACGGCTCCGGGCTCGCTTCGGGCGTGGGTTCCGCGCTCGGCTCGGGAGTGGGCGTTGCCTCTGCGGGCGGGTTAGTCGGTTGCACGCTCGGCTCGATTGTGGGCTGCACCGTGGGCGTTCCGCCGCCCGAACCGCCGCTACCCGGCGAGTAAATGTCACCGCTGCTGCTTCCGCCGCCCGTAACATAGACGTCCACGGGGACGCTGCAATAGAACACGCCGATTTCAGCTGCGTAAACCAAGCCGTTAGTTGCGAAGCCACCCGCCTGGAACACGCTCGCGTTACCAAGCAGGGGCGAGACGCTCGCGCCGGGCACCGTGGTGCTCCACGAGAGGTTCCCACAGTCAACCGTTGCCGAAGCGGAGTCGTAGCAGTAAGCAGTGAACGCCTGCGTGGCGCCGGCTTGCAAGCTCGCGCTTGCGGGCGACAAGGCGCACGACGCCGGAGACGCGGGGTTGTACACCACTACCGTGGCGTTGCACGAGAACACCGCGTCAGCGAAAACATGCCCCGCGCCTGCAGTGTTGCCTGCGGTGAACAAAGCAGTGTCGTTGGACGCCAACGGGTTTACTCCCG
>Ga0265296_1001120_pt1 | contig 32889 bp, 9 predicted proteins | sample MunlanPumphouse1_FD_189073 | JGI IMG/M metagenome (GOLD analysis project Ga0265296, IMG submission 189073) | Groundwater microbial communities from a municipal landfill in Southern Ontario, Canada - Pumphouse #1 | ecosystem: Environmental > Aquatic > Deep subsurface > Groundwater | place: Canada...
CTCTCGACACGGGTTCGAATCCCGTCGGGGTCAGTATTTGTTAGGACAAGAGCTTTTTCCCGCTGAGCAAAGCGAAGCGGGATCCCGCCTCGTTCCACTCGGCGGGACAAGCTCTCGACACGGGTTCGAATCCCGTCGGGGTCAGTATTTGTTAGGACAAGAGCTTTTTCCCGCTGAGCAAAGCGAAGCGGGATCCCGCCTCGTTCCACTCGGCGGGACAAGCTCTCGACACGGGTTCTCTCGCTTCGCGGGATTTCGCTACCCTGTTCGCTGCGCTCACAGGGATTTCGCTAAATAAAAGCTTTAGGTGCTCAAAAATGCGCCTTCGGCGCATAACTGTGCTCAAAAATCCCGTCAGGGTGATTATTTCTTTGAATGCGTTATAAAATACTTCTAATCGCAGCGCTGATTATTGGGATAATCGTCATCATTCTCGCCCAATTTTGTATCCCCGTGATAATCGGCGCAGACGGATACCTGCATATCCGGATGAGCGAATTTGACCGGCTCTACGGCATCCATTATCAATTCCACTGGGCGCGATTTTCTACTTTTGCAGGCCACTTCGCGGACAAGGATTTCCTCTACCACATTCTGCTAATTCCTTTTACTTTGCTGCCGGATATTTTTTTCGGGGCCAAGCTTGCCGCCTGTTTGGCACTGGTTACGTTGTTCCTTTTATTTTTCTGGGTGCTGCGGCGTTATTGCCAGAGGCCCCTAGTGCCGGTTTTTCTGCTCTTGTTTTTTCTCTCGGCGAATTTTTTGCGCGGGGTAAGTGAGCCGCGGCCAATGGTCTTGGTTTTAGGCCTGACCCTGCTGTTTACGCATTTTTTAATCCAAAAGAAACAATGGGCGCTATTTTTCACCACTGTCGCTTATACCTTAACCCATGTTTCCGGGCCGTACCTATTATTTTTCGCGTTTTTAGCTGAAGCAGTGAGATTTGGCAGCCAGCGGGAGTTCACTTGGCGGTCTATTCGCTCCGTAGGGCTGGGCCTGGCTTTGGGGATTTTAACGCATCCGAATTTTCCCAATAATTTGATTGTCTTTTATCTCAACGGGATTATCGTGCCCGTTTATGCTTTGAAATGGGGGCTGGAGTTAGGCGCGGAATTTTTTCCCATTGATACCCGGGAATTCGTGTTGGCTTATCCGGTAATTTTTTTCGGCCTGCTGGTTTTATTGGCTTTAAGCGCCAGCTCCTCGCTGAAGATTAAGCTTTCTACTAAAGTTTGGATGGCGCTAAGCGGCTTTTTCTTTATTTTTTCTTTTTTTTCCCGGCGCTATTTAATTCATCTCTATCCGATGTTTCTGGTGTCTCTGGCAGCTTATATTTCTGACTGGTGGGAAAGCAAGGAAAGATTAATTTTAGCGCGTCAATATAAGGTTCTGCGTTTGTCACTGCTGGTTCTTGCAGGGGCATTGTTTATCTTGGTTAGCCGGGGTGCTTATAAAGATTACCGCCAGAATATGCTGGGCGATTTGCAGTATAACCGTCATTTTGAGGCGGTGTCTAAATTCATGCGGGAAAATATTCCGGCAGGGGAAACCATTTTTCATGCCAACTGGTCTGACTCGCAGTATTTTATCGGGCTTAATCCGCAGAATGATTATTTGGTAACTTTTGACCCGACCTACATGTATTACTGGAATCCGGAGAAATATAAATTGTACCGCCAGATTTCCTTTGGCGGGGCAAGCGATCCCTATACCGCGATTAAAGAAGAATTTAACGCGAGTTACGGCTACGCCGGAAAAAATTATTTTTCCGGGCTGATTAATCAGGTAAGGAATGACTCCCGTTTTCAGGTTTTGGCTGAAGATGGGCTGGGGGTAGTTTTTAGGCTGAAATAGCTGGATTGTACGATAGCTCATATTCTTCGAGCGAGGCCGCTTTAGCGGCCGAGTCGAGAAGAAACGCGTATTAGTTCTCGACTCGGGCTCCTGTGGCGCCCTCGTTCGAACAAGATTAAGGGTGAAGCCGTGTGCGGAATAATTGGATATGTTGGAGAGCGTAAGGCGCAGGATATACTTTTAGGCGGCTTAAAGCGCCTGGAATACCGCGGATACGATTCAAGCGGTATGGCGGTTATATTATCCGGCAAAGGTGCGATTTCCATCCGGAAATCGCCGGGAAAGATTGTTGCGCTGGAAAAATTATTACAGAAAAATCCGCTTTCAGGGACGATTGGCATTGCACACACAAGATGGGCAACTCATGGCATGCCGAACCATGCCAATGCCCATCCGCACCTTGATTGCAGCGGAGAAATTGCTCTGGTGCATAACGGGATTATTGAAAATTACGAAGTATTGAAAAATTCCTTGGTAAAAGAGGGGCATAAATTTGCCAGCCAGACTGATACTGAGGTGATTGTGCATCTGATTGAAAAGTTTTACACTGACATTCCTCTGGAGGATGCTGTACGCAAAGCGCTGAAAATGCTCAGTGGTTCTTTTGCCGTGGGGGTAATTTCCAAAAAAGAGCCCGGCAAGCTGGTAGGCGCGCGCTTAGGCAGCCCCTTGATTGTGGGGCGAGGCTTGGAAGAAAATTTTATCGCCTCTGATGTGCCGGCGATTTTGGAATCAACCAAAGAGATTATTTTTCTCGATGAAGGGGAAGTAGCGGTCTTAAGCAAAGATAGCGTTAAGATTACTAATTTAGATGGTAAGCAAATCAGCAAAAAATCTACGCAGATTAGTTGGGACATTGCGCGGGCGCAGAAAAACGGTTACCAGTATTTTATGCTTAAAGAAATCAATGAGCAGCCAAAGATCGTTGAGGATTTATTATCTTTAAGGATTAAAAAGGAAAAGAAAAAAATATTTTTTCAGGATAACGGCATCCCTAAAGAGCGCTATAACAGAATTAAGGATATCGCGATTGTTGCCTGTGGAACGGCGTATCACGCCGGAATGGTAGGTAAATACATTTTAGAGTCGCTTTGCGACCTGCCGGTATCTGTGGATGTCTCAAGCGAGTTCCGCTACAGGGACCTGTTGGCCGGGCCGGATACCTTGGTGGTTGCTATCAGCCAGTCCGGAGAAACCGCGGATACCTTAGCCGGGGCAAGGGAGGCCAAAAAGCGCGGGGCAGCGATACTTTCCATTTGCAATGTTTTAGGCTCGACGCTTACCCGCGAGTCAGACGGGGTAATTTACACTCATGCCGGCCCGGAAATCGGGGTGGCCTCTACCAAGGCCTATACTGCCCAGCTGGTAGCTTTGTATTTTTTCGCTTTTTATTTCGCGCGCGCCCGCAATACTGTGCCCGCGGCAAAAATCAATAAATTGCTGGAGGGCTTGAAGAAAATCCCCAAGCAGCAGGCGAAAATCTTAAGCCAGCAGGATATTATCGCTAAAATCGCCCATCGGCATTCACACTTCGGCTCGTTTTTATATTTAGGAAGGAATATTAATTTTCCTTCTGCCTTGGAAGGGGCATTGAAATTAAAGGAAGTTTCTTATATTCCGGCGGAAGGTTATGCCGCCGGCGAAATGAAGCACGGGCCGATTGCTCTAATCGATGAATACCGCGGGGTAGTCTGTATTGCCCCCCAGTCTAAGGTCTACGAAAAAATGATTTCTAATATTCAGGAGATCCGCTGCCGCAAAGGAAAAATTATTGCCATTGCCACTGAGGGTGACAGCCAGATTCGCGAATTGACCCCCGAGGTGATTTATATCCCCAAGTGCGAGGAGTTGTTTTCTCCGTTATTAGTAGCGCTGCCCTTGCAATTATTAGCCTATCATATCGCCACCAAGCGCGGCTGCGACGTGGACCAGCCGCGGAATCTGGCGAAGTCAGTAACCGTCGAGTAATTAACATGAGATACAGAATGGGTACAGGGTACCGGGTTCAGGGGTCAGAAATGCTCCTGTCCCCCGCACCCTGAACCCCGGCCCCGATGCTTTATATCGTCGCTACTCCCATCGGTAACCTTAAAGACATCACTCTCCGTGCCGTCGAGGTATTGCAGTCGGTAGATTTAATCGCCTGCGAAGATACCCGGCACACCAAGATTTTGCTTGAGCATTACGGGATCAAAACCCCTACTACTAGTTTTTATCAGCACAACCGTTTTGTAAAAGGCGGACAGCTGATTAATCTTTTAAAGGAAGGCAAAAATATCGCTTTAGTTTCTGACGCCGGGATGCCGGGGATTTTGGATCCGGGATACAATTTAATTAACTTGGCAATTAAAAATAATATTGCCATGACTGTAATCCCGGGGCCAACTGCTTTTGTCAATGCCTTGGTTTTATCCGGATTGCCGGCGCATGAATTTTTCTTTGCCGGATTTTTGCCGAATCGATCCGGAGCGCGTTGTAATCGGTTGAAAGAATTAGCTAAGTTAAAGGCCACGCTAGTATTTTATGAGTCTTGCCACCGCATTTGCGCCAGCTTAGAAGATGTCAAGTCAGTTTTTGCAGAACGGGAAATCTGCGTTGCTAGAGAGCTGACTAAGAAGTTTGAAGAAGTAAAAAGGGCAAAAGTGAGCGAAATTATCACTTTTTTCCGCCAAAATAAGCCCCGCGGAGAGTTCGTTGTAGTAATTCCCCCTCTATAAAACCCCAAAATTCAATCGGGGAAATGTCCAATCTGGTTTTTCTCATCTGAAATTTCTTTATTAAAGCCAATTTATTATCCTAAGCCAACCCTTTGGAATAGGTTAGCTTGTTTGTAGTTTCCAGAGGAAACTAGAAAATTTGCCATTGCACCAGAGGTTGGCAAATATTGAAAACGCTTTCCTAAAACCCCCTTTTACCCCTTGTTTCCTACCTATATATAAGGCATACTTTGTGCACAAACGGCTGATAAACAAGCCGCCCTCGTAAACACGAGTCAGCGGCGCAGTCCTAAAGGAGCCAGGCAACAATTCTATTGGCGACGAAGGACCTAATTTAGTTAACGCTGAAAAACTCCTGTAGTTGCCCAATCTTTCGCTATCGCTCAGGACAAGTTTTATTAGGCCCGATAAATCGGGCAACTACAATATATGGTATGGACAAAGGGGATTTTCAGTGGTAACTAATTTAAAACAAATAATACCACGCAAAATCACAAAAATTTTATCTTTTATACTTTGTTTTCTGCTTCTCTTTGAGCAGTCCGGCTTTGCGCAAGTAGCTGCCCAGTTGGATATCTCCGCGCATTTAACTGCCCTGCGCCAATCCCTCGTTCCGGATAAATTCCGGCCGCTGCATTTACGTTATCTTTCCTACGATGCCCCAAGCAATAACTTCAAACTGCTGTTAGATAAAGGCGATGCCTTCAGGGAACAGGGTACTGGAAACAGGGTGCAGGGTTCAGGGTACGGGGTTCAGAACCCTGAACCCAGAACCCCGAACCCCGACATTGAAGCTACTACCAAGCAACTCCTCAACTATTTCTTCGTCGGGGTTTCGCTTCCCAACTCCAGCTTCTGGGTGAACCTGCGCCCTGACTCACCAGATAATATCATTGATGACTACTTAGCCGAGACTGAAGTAGGTAAGATTCTTTTAGAAGCAGACCTGCAGCTGAAAAAAGACACAGCTTCTGCCACTAACCCGCAAAGCTTAGAAGGCAAGCAATACTGGGATAAACTCTACCAAAAAGCTGAAGAGCTTTTTGGCAGCGAGAATATCACCATTCCCACCTTAACCCGTCCCTGGATTGTACCCGGTGAAATTATTATCCGCGAGACTTCTGAAAATGCCTATATCTATAAGGCAACGTTAAAGGTGATGCTGGAAGAAGACTATCTTTCAGGGGACAGGGGACAGGGTACAGGGTTCGGAAAAACATCTGTACCCAGTACCCAGAACCCTGACCCCAGATTCAAGGTGCTCAACGAGTATTCTTCACAACTCATCCGTGAGCTGATCATCCCCAAGATCACCCAAGCAGTCAACACTGCCAAGCGCTATGCCCCTTTAAGGCAGGTATATTATTCGCTAATTTTGGCGCAATGGTTTAAGGCTCGCTATCGCTCGCAGTCCATAGTCCATAGTCAACAGTCCATAGTAAAAACAAATCCATATCTGAATTTAATTGACTCTAAGAACCTCGTCGGCCTGGCCGCTAAAGAAGATTACTCCAAAAGCGACTACTTCCATGCCTATCAGAAGTCCTTTAAAGACGGAGAATACAAAATTGAGGAGCCGCGATACACTCCCTTTGGACAGGTAATCAGAAGCTACTTCAGCGGCGGAGTAATGTTTGGGCCACAGTCAGATGAAGCCGGTCCGGGGCCGATAATGAAGGCAGTTATAGCTAATCTTGTGCCCGGTAATCGTAAAGTAGAATTAACTGAAAATCCGCCGCATGGTGAAACGCCGGCAGTTTATACCGGCGATGGCAGTTTACTATTTACCGAAGGACCTCCGCCAGCAACAGCCGCGCCTGAAGGTGTGGATGTAGGAGGCGCGAAAACAACGCCGCCCGCCGCCGCGACGCCGGCAGCCGCCAGCACGCAGGAAGTTACCCCCAAGCCCGTCCCACTGGTGTTTACTGCACAACAAAGCAGAAGAGCTTTTTTAAAACAGTCAGGCTTACTCGCTGTATTGGGTTTTCTCAAGAGTATTGGCTTAGGCGGGCAGGAGAAGCTGGAAGCAAAGGTGGTGCAAAATCCGCTTCTCGTTGAGGACGTAACCAAAGCGCTGGAAGCGGGATTTGCAAAATATAATACAGACCTGTTGGGCTTAATAGCCCGCGCTAAAAAAGAGAATAATGATACTAAAACATCTTCATTCCAGAAAAAAGTGCAGCAGCTAATGGAGCAAGATATTTTTGTTTTAGGCTTGGATGTGCTGCAGCAATTCGGAGAAAAAATACCGCAGTTGAGAGAATATCTGCACTCCAAAGAAGGAGCAAGCAAAGAGGTAGATATCTTTGAATTTTTTGCCCGTCTGGGAGAATGGTTTAAGGGGCAGGGAAAGTTTTTTAATGCAGGCTCGTCAACTGCCTTTATTAATGGTACATTCCTGTCTAATGTTGTGGCATGCGTGCTGGCGGATATTGTAGAAACGCCGCAAGCGGCTCGCCCGTCTATTCCAGGAGTAGATCTCCCGGCTGATTCAATTATTGTAATTAATAAATGGCGGATCAGGCCTGTGGTAGCGGAAGGCCGCAGCGGAGAGCCGGGGGGGTGGGCCTATGCAGCAGGAGGAAAAACATATGTAGTATTAAATATGGAGCTGGCAGAGAAGCAGGCAGCCAATAAGTGGGAACGCGCCAAGCAGTACACCTCAAAGTCGGATGATGAATTACGCGCGATGTTATTGAGGTTAGCAAAAGAGAAGAGTAGTAAAGGGGAATGGTATACAGTGCTGAGGGTATTATTGGACAGGAAGCAGTTCGGGCAGGATTTGACAAAGCCAAAAGATGATTTCGCAAGAAGCACTATTGCCCTGCTGTTGCATGATACGGCAGTTCATGAAGCATGGCACCAGCATGCAAAAAAAATCAAAGCAATACCTGAAGGCTTGTCCGTAGAAGGCCAGACAATAGCAGGCGAAATGGAGGCAGGATTAGCCGGAATTATCCATGGTAAGCTTGCCTATGATGGCATGGACAAAATATTATTCTGGGATATTTTAGAAGGGGAATATGGCGCTGCCAGCCAAAACATTATTAACGTTTTCCTGAATAAGTTAGTTGAAAACTCAGATAAATTTCCCCTCTTGGACTTGAAAGAGCATCCTGAGTTCGACGGTGTGCAGCGCGGGCGTTTTTATCTTTCCCAGCTTCCGCTTTTAACTGAGAAGCAAATTCGCCAGACCGCTATATTAGCAAGAGACGAAATAAGGAAAGCCGTGCGTGCTAAGCAGGGTGTAGTGGATGTCCCCATCATTGCTCCATCAGGCATTGTCAAGGTAGATGAAGTATTAGTGCAGCCTCAAGGCCAGGGCCTTGTCATCCAAGCCGCCGCTATGCCCGCCGCCGCGCCGCAGGGAGCTGATACTGAAAATTTAGATGCTGGCAAATGCGTTACCGCGGATACACTGCTGCCAATATTAGTCCACAGTCCACAGTCCATAGTCCATAGCTTGAAAGAACAGGATATTAGACTCAAGCGTATCGTAGAAGTTAAGCCCGGCGATTATGTGCTTTCTTTGAATGAAGAGACGCAACAAGTTGAGCCACACCGCATCAAGGGCTTGCTGGATATGGGGGTAAAGCAAGTATATAAGCTGACCACTGCCTCAGGCAGGTCAATTAAGACTACCGCTAATCATCCGTATCTCGTCAGGGCACAGGGGGCAGGGTACAGGGTTCAGGAAACCGCGGATGGGAGAATTTCCGAACCCCGAACCCAGTACCCCGAACCCAGAAAATGGACTAAGGTCAGCGAGTTAAAAGCGGGGATGGAGATTGGGGCGGCGGGAAAGGAAATATTAGCGGCTATATGCCCGGTCGCGAATAGCGATACGCTCAACAAAGATACTATTGTTTTGGAGATAAAAAGAAACGCGGTATTTCCCGATGCGGAAACGATGAGTGCTCGGCGGCAGGTTAATCAAAGGTTCGGCGCGGATAAGCGGGTTTTCCAATCCGGCGTTATCTCTCAGTTTTTTGTCAATGCGTTTTTGGATTTCGCGGGGGAGGCCTTGAAAGTCGCGTTCGCCGCGCGGCGTAAATTGAATGGCATACATTATGCCAATCCTAAGTCTTGCTTGACCCTTTCAAACGGTATAAACCCGTTTTTCTTTGCTTCGGCTATAGACTTTTTTAAGGAGAGAACAAACTTAGGATTTAGGGGCAGTTTAGACTCTATCTTATCAATAAGCCAGCCCGCGGGATTTACAGATTTATCGTGGTATTCTTCCGTAGATAATCTATCCACCAATTCTTCGTCAATTTTAGAAAGTACGTCTAATAGGGCGAAGGAATCAAAAATAAATAGCTGGGGCACGCCGTTTTTATCAACGATAACCGCGGCCCTAGAATCCTTGCCGAGCTTGAATACCGAGCCCGGCGCCATCTTATTAAAGGGAATTAACTTTGCGGATTTTAATTTTGCAGGCAAAAGTTTCATAATCGATATTAATATAACACGCCGCCTTGATATGTCAAGGCTATTTTTAGCCGACGCTGAAGCGGCTCAGCCTGCCCTGAGCGGAGCCGAAGGGCCGGCCGTAGACAGCGCCATCCTCTGGGACAAAATCGTCTCTATTGAGCCCCTGCCTGCCGAGCGCGTTTATGACATTGAAGTAGAAGGCACGCATAATTTTATCGGGAATGGAATTTTCGCGCATAATACGGCGTTCACAGAGCTGGCAAGTACAGACGCGCCACCCAGACTGAAGGAGCCGCCCGTCGCGCCGGGGGCGCCTGCAAAAAATGAAAATAACGTTACTGTCCCGCAGGCCACTGTACCAGTCCCGGCTGAGTTAGGCCAACAAGCCTCGACGGATATAGGCGTTCAAGGAGAATATTTTTTAAACCAAGTAGTGGGAGCTCGCACAGAGCGGCCAGTGTATAATCTCGATGGATTGCGAGATAAAAGAATTATTACATGGGAGGAGGCTCAACCTTATCTACAGCAGGACGAAAATGAATTAAGGGCGATTGCCCTGCATCTCAGCTCAATAGAAAATAAGGAAGTAACCGCTGAAGAAGTATTGCATCGCATCATTGCGCGTATGGAAGAGCTATTGCAAGCCGCACAGCGTGCGGAAATCGAACATTCCCAGTCCGACATCTATGCCGAGATCGAAGAAATACATTTTCGGCATCCAATAGAACCCAATACGCTTTTCTCAAGATTACGCATTGCATTTGCAAGGATAGGTTTAAGATTACCTTTTACTGCCGCTATCTTTAAAAATGATTATAGCCGTAATGTTATTCGGTATCGGCGTGGCAAAATTAATCTCGACGAATATGAGGCTACGGGATCTATTTGGTTTGAGGAACCCAATTCTCAAGACCGGCAAGAAATAAGGCAATTAGATCAAAAACAAGAAAAAGTGCGGAAAGAGGGAGTGCAATTTCGAATCGCAGGGCGCGTGTATTCTCTTTTCCCTTATCGGGGGGGCGGCGATTATACGCTGATTTTTGCGGATCCGATTGATAAAAATATCCTTAGAGTATTACGAATTAACCAGATTTCTACAGCGATAAACCAGATGGGAGTTTTTTACAAGGGAGAGCCCTCAGAGGACATTTATTTTGCAAATGGCAAGACGTATGGGCCATGGGGCGGTGGTTACCAATGGGATCAAAATTATCCAACATCACCAGGGCTTTTTTATCATTATCACATTAGCCCGCTTGATTTTGTACATCCACCGCAATTAATCATTGTGTCCACGCCACCCCCCGTAGCTGCCCCCGCCGCCGCGACGGCAGTTGGTATCTTGAGTGGTTTGGATTTAAAAAAGCAATCACAAGCAGGATTTATAAATTTTAGTGGAGTTGTTGAGTGGGTAACGGGGTTATTTAAGAAAAAGGAGGCGGCAAGGCTGCAGAGTGTACCGCCCGTCGTCGCGACAGCTGTTTTATCAGCGTCGGAAAATCCACCAGCCGCTGAGCCAGCAGCTGTGCCCCAAGCCGCGTCTCCAGATGAAGTCAAAAAGAGCAGGGTGGCATTTGAATATACTGATTCAGCATCCGGATTCCGCGGCATAGACCTTGAGCATTTTGTCTGGGCGCAATTAAGGTTGGCTGAATCGCCGGAACTACTGTGGCAATTAAAGCAGAAGTTCAATCTGGGCGCGGAAATGGGTGACGAGCAGGTATATGCTTGGTTGATCAAAAATGGCCTAAATAAGGAAACTATAGATTTGATTAACGGCAGCACTTATCCTTGGAAAGAAGGCGGGCCGCGCTTGGAGATTCAGATCGTAGGCCAGAATAAGAATCCCCGGGCGCAGAGTATTTATGAGGCAGTGGCAAATAGCCTTGACGCGCACGGTTTTCATATCGGCCAGTTCGGCCAGGGAGTAAAGCAGATTATTGACTGGCTGACAGAAAGCGGCCAAGACTGGATAGATGTTTTTACCAAGAGCCAAAATGCGCAAGCATACCAGCTTACTATCTTAAAAAGCCTACAAGGACAAAACTATATCAGCATTAACGCTGTCTCCGATGAAGAGTTTCACAACCTGGCCCGCCAGTATGCCGGCGAAGCTATAGCACAGGGGACTATCGTGCGCCTGCGCACTGAGAAGGCAATTCCCGAAAAAAATAGCCAGATTGACGACGACCGGCGTAATTCTTTAGAAGAGATATCCTCGGGTATTCACAAGCGGTTTCCTTTTGTCAGCGCAGTAGATGTTTACACGCAGGAACCCGGCGAGAGCGGCTGGCGCAAGGTCAACGGCTTTGAGAATAAAATAGTGGTGGTCCCTGCCGGGACAGCAGGCCAGACGCTTGAACCTCCATTAGGTAGACTTGTTAAAGTAGGGTTATCCGCTCATGAAATTACTGTAGTGGATAATGGCAGTGGGATGCCTGCCGGGATTATTGCGCGTATGTTTGTGCCTAAGGAAGGCAGTAAACATTCTCAAGCGCTTGGCGCAGAAGAGGCTGTGAATGAGCTGAAAAAAACCGCGCTGGTGCATGACCGGGCCCTTAAACATCGGGTATCCTTTTCCCGCAACGGCGAAGTAGTGGTAAGCGTGGATATCCCGGAGGAGCTCCACAGAGACGCCACTGTTGCAGGAGGGATAATGCTGGAGTTTGCCCTGCTGTTAGAGGTGCCGGAGTCAAGAGATAACATTATTATCCCCTTTGGGTTGAAAAATGGAGAGGTGTCTAATTTTCAGCGGGCCGCGGAACATATTATTCAACAGTTAATTCAGCAGGCCAGCATAAACAGTGGCCAGGCCAGGGCGCAATATCTTAGATATATCAATACGGTGATTATCGGCTTAGACGGGCTGATTAAAGAGAATGCTAATTACGAGCAGATTATTAAAGCTATCCGCGCCAATACCAGAAAGGCAATTGCCCCGCTGTTAGAAGGATTGCGTAAAGAGGGTTTTATTATCCTGCCACATTTTCGGGAGTTTGGGAATTTGGTAATCCCCCCGGGCAAACAGCCGCTCTTCTTGCACGAGAAGCTTTTTGCCTCGCCCGGCCAGGCAACTTGGGATGAGTTAGGGGCAGAAGTGATTCCCGGGGTGAGCTTAGGCGGAGGCAGGCGTTTGTTTTTGGTAGCAGCGCCTTTTACTCCGGAGAGTGTCAAGGGTATAACATCTTTTGACCGGGAGTGGCATCTCTGGAAACAAGGAGAGCGGATTCCTTTAATAAAAACCGAGAGGTTTGTGATTATTCCCCGGCAGTTAGGCGAAAAAATTGCGCAGTTGATGCGAAAGAGGGCGAAGAAAGAAGAACCCGAGAGGGGATGGAGCAATGGCCGCTATTTATCTAAGGAAGAGGAAAAAGAGCTCGCCTTCTTGTTGGAACAGCTGAATATCTTCAGCGCGGAAAAGATAACTACTTCCTACGAAGTTACCCACACTGAGCCAAATTTACTGCTCCAGCCGGCAGGCCCAAGACAAGGCGCGCCTGGCGCAGCCGCGGAAGAGAGGTTTATGGCTTCTTTCCTGCCGGGGAGCATTTTGGAGCAGGCATTAAAGCAGGTAAAGAGTATTCCAGGAGACCAGTTCAGGTCGAAAGAGGCTGACCAGGCAGTTGTTTTAAGAGAGATAGCCATAGATATGATCAGATTAGCGGCTGATACAAAAGGGATGGAGTACCGCTCAGATATTGATAGCATACTAGCATGGCTGTGTACCAAAGGTTACAGTTATTCCAACATAATACCGATCTACTCTGAGGATTATATAGTGCGCCTTGCAGAGAAATTGACTTCCTGTAGCGTACAAGATATACTCCAAGAAGTTTGCAAGTTAGCAGAAAAAGAAGGAGGCTCTTATAGTAAGCCTATTGTTGTAGAAATTGTTGAGCTTAAGAGGGTATTGGGTGAGGCAGGGAAAGGGCAGCGGCTTGTAGGAGCTTTTTTTGACCGTATTATGCAATCCGCAGCAGTAGTTGTGGAGGATAATGAAGAACAATGCCATGTCTTGGTGAACAGCGCAGTGCAATTCCAAAGAAAAGATGTTGTGGAGGCAATTCTTAGTCAGGCAGAATTTCTCGAGGACGACGATGATGCAAAAGGTATAGCTTTAGCCGCTGCTGCCGGAGGATTAGCCGCGTTTGGAGAAAGCGCGCGGGCTGAGGAAATAATGAAGCGGGTTATGGCTATGGCTGCAACTAAGAATGATAATTATTCCAGAGGCTGTTACATCGTGGCAGTGGTAATGGCAATGGCAGATTCAGGCAACCGGGAAATGCTGGATAAGGCATTGCTTATTGCTCAACAAATATCCGATGGTAATTCCAAAGCAGAAGCTTTAAGCTATGTGTTTGAAACAGCGGTAAGAAGAGGCGAAAAAACACTGAGCGCTAAGGCGCTGGCTGAATTTAGAGCACTAAATTCTTATTACTACTACAATACTCCGTTAAGCAAGATGGCAAATACCCTGGTATTGCAGGGGCAGAAGCAGGAGGCAATAGCGCTGTTAGAGGATGCGGTTCAACAGAATAAGAATTCTCTTGACGGTGGGCTATACGAATTAATTCATTTGGTGGCCACGGTCGGCACTATGGTTGAATTGGGAGAAAAAGAGCGGGCGAGAGAGCTCGTGCGGACGGTAGCGTCAGGGATTAAAACATTGATAACTACAGGCAAAACATTAGACTCTTCTTCATTATTATCTAATGTAATTGAAGCAGCAGTGGTTTTGCAGGAGAAGGAAATACTTGGTTACGCCTTGGACATAGTTTTAACATTTCCTGCAAATTTGGAACAACGAAAATTACGTTTATTAGCGTGTCTGGCTGTTGGCATGGCGCAGTTGCGCCAAAAAGAAGCTCAGGATGCTGCCGCTGCAGGAGGCCGATTTGTCAGCGAAGGCGAGGAAGAAAAATTATGGCAGGAGCAGGCCCAGCCGCTATGCGCAAAATTGATTGCTCAGGCGCAGGCCGCTTATCAGCCGATACTGGAGTTAGCCCCGGAGGAATTTAAGGATAAAATACTAGAGGCTGCGGCAGCTGCGCTGGAGGAGTTCTATAGCAGGCAAAAAAAATTGCTTAGCGTAGAGTGTAGGTTCGCCTTAAGCAAGGGTAAGCCAACGGATTTTTCCAGCGCAGAGCAGGCATTTGAATTTTTCAGCCAGCGGATGCAGAAAATCCTGCAAGCCCTGCCGGGATTCCTGGAGCAAATTAAAACCATGCTTGAGCAGGAAACTAATGACACGCAGAGCGATTTCTATAGCCAGCTTTTTCGGAATATCCTGACGCTGGGAGCGGATTACAGCGCAGAAATTGAGCAGATGGATTATGCGGCGCTGGAGGTTTTGGCTCTGGGTTGGCAGGCGCGCACTGCTGAACAAATCGCCGCGCTTGGGTTGATAAGCAAATTAGTCAGCAGCCTGCGGGATGCATCTGGCGGGCAGATAGATTTTCAGAGCCTGAGGACTATCGTAGGGATTTTTTCTGCCTATGCTGCTAAAGACCCGCAGGTAAATTCCGGCAAGGCCGCTAGAAAAATAGAGAGTATCCTTAGGCTAAGGCAGGAGGCGAAAAAAGAAATATTGCGTAGTTTTGCCGAGGCAGCCAGAGGAGTGAAGTTAGAGCAAGCACTGCAGAACCCGGGTATTTTGAAGCAGAAGCAAGGGCTTGGGGAGGAGTTTAAAGACTTACTCGTTGATAATGCCCGGCAGGCTCAGGGAGCTAAGCTGGATGAGCCCGCTGTTCTTTTAACGCCGCCGGCGCCGGCCCAGGCAGCGCCGCAGACAGCCCAGCCGTATCTAGGCAGCCTGCAGACATATTTAGATTTTTTCACCGGCGACACAGAGGAAGTGGTGCATAAGCCGGAAAAGTTTATCCCGCAGGGCAGTGATACGGCGCTTCCGGAAGAGGGGGTGGAGATTTCGCAGATAATCAAGCTTGAGCAGCAGCGTAATAAAAGTGGGGAAGATTCAGCGGTATTGAGCATTGAGGAGTTAATTGCGTTACTATTAAGCGGCAGGCTTCCTGAGCGCTCCGTCGCGCTGGAGGCGGACATCCTGCGCAATACTACGGTGCAGCGGGAGTCCGGCGCCTACACAGCGGAGATTGCCCAGAATTCGCGGGATGCCACGCGGGATAGAAAAGGCGAGTTGGTTGTGGATTTTTACCTGCGCGATGGCGCAGACGGCAGGCAGGAATATGTAGAAGAGGCGCAGGATAACGGCACTGGCGCCTTGGAGGAGATAGCGCTGATTATTCCCAAGTCCACCAAGGCTGCCGGGGAGCAAGCCGAACTAACCGGCTTTTTCGGAACAGGCAAATACACCATCTTCGAAGGGGTTGACCGCTTGGAAATTATTAGCAAAAACAAAGAGCGTGCCTATATGTTCGGTTTTCAGGTGGAAAAGGACGCCGCAGGAAAACCCATTGCCATAAAGTTAGCGCAGATTAGAAGAGTCAGCGACTCGCGGCTGGCCCAAGGGGTTACCATTAGGAGAATCAAAAACCTGGAAAACACCAACTCGGTGCTTGACCGGATGTTGAGCCAGCGGGCGTGGAAGACCTTTGCCGGCTTAAGCCAGGATGAGAATTTCGCCGTCTATTTTGTGGACGCAAAAGGCCAAAGGAAGCAGTTGAACGTGGTGCATACTGTCTTAGCGCAGGCGGAATTTAAGGCCGCCCGCCCCGGCCAAAGCGAAGAGACGAGTTTCGGCTTGCTGCGCGTTATCAGCGCCGAGGATATGCCTTTGCAGATTTTGGATAAGGCAGGCCTGCGCGTCTCGGAGATTAAAGAAGAATATCTAGCCCTTATTCCGCAATCCCTGCGCAAGTTTATCCGCGAGCTAAGGATTGTGATCCAAATTCCTTTGCCTTTAATCAGGAACCGCAGCGCCTTTGAGCATGAAAATGTTTATTTGCCGGCAATCCAGAAGTATGCGACGATTGAGTTTTATAAAGCCATTGCCTACAAGACCCTGACGCAAACCAGTCCGCAGTTTGTCTTTGGCAGTCTGCCTTTGGACTGGGAGACTAATGACAGTTATTGGAGCGATGTGATGCGCTTGGCAAAGCTGTATTCGGATCTAAAAAGCGGCATTGCCGCAGAAGTAAGCGCCAAAGATAAGCCTTTCCTGAAATTGCTGGAGCTCAGGGATAAGATTAACCGGGGGGATTATTCTGATATTGCCGTAGCAGACCTAGAAACACTGCTTGACGAAAAAGATTTGTTGGATAAGGCAAAGGCCAGCCTGCAGTTAATCCTGTTTTTAGAAGTAGCTATCCCGCAAAGCACAACCCGGCAATCGCTTTTTGGCCGCAGGATGGCAGTGCAGGCGGCAGTTAACCAGAAGGAGGCAGGCTTAGCGTATTTAAGGTCATTGGGTTATGTTATCCCTGAGGCCAAAGAAGTGCCGGATTTTAACAAGAAGGTAAAACAAGCCCAAGAGATTAAAACCGCTAAAGCAGCGATGTCCCAAGTAGAGAAATATGTGCTGAAAGAGGCGGACTATTCTGAAACTGATCGCGCATTAAAAGCACTGGTAGAGTCTATCAGCCGGCATTTTGGCATAGAGCAGGTGGTGTTATTAAAATCAGCCCCTTTTGCCGGGTCGTTTGGCCGCTATGCGGATCAAAACGGCAATTCCCGGCGCACCTTCTTTCTGGGTAATTCTTTGGCTGCTAAATTAGGCCAGCCGGATGGGCGTTTAGCTATGCTGGATACGGCTGTTAATACCATTGTGCATGAGTTGGCGCATTTCTTGGAGCAGTTAATGCGGGATGACACAGGGCAGATTTGGCAGGAGGGCTATGTTGCGCACGCCAGCGATTTTACCCACGACGCCGAAGGCACCTTTGCCGAGGCAATGAAGTATGTGGCCGCGGTGTCGTTGGCAAACTACAGCTTGCCGGTAACCGGAACTGTTGCCGCGCCGGGGGAAATGCCAGCTGCCGGGTTACCGACAGATGCATTTGTAGACGGTTATCCTGAGCCCCCGGGCGATATTCAAGTAGGCAATCTTAAGAATATTATCGATGGAGGAGAAGAATTCACTGCCGCCGAAAAAGCAGAACTGCTCGGCTTTGTAGCTGATAGTTCTCAAGCTGTCCTTTTAAGCAGAGAGCCGTTTCCCGGAATAAATAAGATTTGCGCAACATACGTGGTAAATAAAGGTAGTAAGATAGAAAAATTACTGCGCAACAAAGGGATTGCCGGTTCATGTAATATTGATGCGGGAGATAAGATTATTATCCTGCTCGGAGAAGAGAAAATCGGGCTGCGGCATGAGTTTAAAGAAATAGCTTACCGGCAGCAGGTGGCGAAGAGTTTTTCAGATCCCGAAAGTAATAAGGTGTTTATTAATCGCGCAGCGCATATCTTAGCTTGGGGCAAGCACATTTTAGAGGCAGAAGACAAAGATGTGAAAACAAGTAAAGACCCGGCAATAAAGTTTATCCGCGAGCAGGTAGAGGGGATGAAGATTGAGCAGTTAACCAGATTTATTGCCGAATACGAATCTTTCTCTAGGGCATCCGCATCGTCGATACACCAAGTTGCAAGGACTCAATTTTTTTCTCCGCAAGAAAGAGGCATTATCAATGCTTTTGAGCAGACAGTATGCGCATACGCCAAGAAGTTAAGGCAAGACAAACAAGAAGGCAGACGGCTGTACCCTAAGATGTTAAAAGAGCAGATTAGGGACCGCATTAGCGAGGTTTACCGGCAAATGCGCAATTGTAGAATTTATTTATCCACGGAAGATGATGGTGAAATAGAAGTAAGGCATCAGGGAGGTTCTTCTACCGTAACCGGCGTTTTGGGTTTCTGTATTTACGGCGGTAATTTGTTATATGTTGCCCACGAAGATTCTCAGAGCGGCCTGCGTAAATTCCACTTGTTTTCAAATGAAAGAGAGGGGGAAGTAACTGAGAGAGATTTACCTGCGGAAGTGCAAAACTATTTTGGAGTTAAGCCGCCTGAGTTTACGGGAGACAGCGGCGAGCCGAAGACTGATTACAACGCAAGTTCTGCCTCGGCCGTTCCCGCTTATATCAGGAAGGCTTTTGAATTGTTGGGCCTCCAGCCGGAAAACGCGGATAAGTCAGCAGTTAATAAAAGCTTTGTTCGGAAATACCATGAAGCAGCTCCGGGTAATTCAGATAGAAAAGACTATTCGCCAAAGGAATCCGCAAAAATAAAAGAACTTATTGATGCCAGGGATGCCTGCCTTCAGTATCTTCAGGGTCATCCTTCTCAGTTTAGAACCCTGGGGATTACTCTTGGTGGAGAAGTTGATGAGTATGCAGAGGAAGCAGAAAGGCTGATCCGGGAATTTGGTATTGCTCAAGATGGCCTTAAGGCAGGCAGCAGCCAGGATAATTACAGGCAAGATTTAACTATCCCCGACGCTGGTGTTTCCAGTAGTTTTGCAGAAGCCGCCAAGATGTCCGAGGAGGCTTCAGGTAAACTCTTTGGTGACAATAGTTTTGTGGAATTAGATGCGGAGGGATTCTTCAGCCGGGCACTGCTGGGAAGCAGTATTGCAGGAGTAATGGTTATGCAGCAGCAGGATAATGTCCTGCTGGCGGATATTGCTCACGCGGTGAATAGGGACGGTAAGTGGTTGGTAGAATTTAATCAGAAGAGCATCGCGCAAAAGATTTCCGGATTATCTGTTTCTGCCCAAAATCTGGTAGTAAAAATAATCATCTCCCACGAAGTTGCCTCTGTCTTAGCCAAAAGCGCAGGCGTTACTGATGCCACAGCGCATGTGGCAGCGATGATGGTGGAAGCAGATGTTTTAAGGGTCCACCTCAATAAGTATCCTATAGCAGCGCAAGAGCTCAAAGAGGTTAAGGTCCGGCTATGGAAAGAGCGTCAGGATTTCGGTGTTGTCCAGCACGATGTCACCAACTTGATGCTTGAGATCGCAAGCGCGTTAGAAATAAATATTGACCGTTCTGCTTTGCCAAAAGTATTGCCTTCTCCTTTATGGTTAGATACTTCCGCGTACGACCACAGCAATAACATATTATATATTTACCCCGAACACTATGGTATCGGCGATGTCTATGGAGAAGAAATTTTGCATTTTCTGCGGGATGCCTCAATGGGCAATGCAGAAAGAGGGACAAAAGATATAGTAGATATTGGTTTGGCAGGGGCAGTTGATGAGTTTTTCGGCCGGTTGGGAGAAGCAGTAGCAGTAAAAAGCGCCTCATCGCAGCTTAAGGGGCTTTTTCAGCAACGGCTGCAGCGTAATTGGTCTTCTCCGGATATCCTAAAAAAGAGATTTGAGACACTGAAAAAGCGCCTTGCGGCGTCCCGAAGGATGATCGATGATACTGCAGATAATAACTCTAGGGTTATTTCTTATATGGAAGTTGCCTATTCTGATATTTATCAAGCTTGGCAAAGGTTTGAGCAGTCAATCAAGGATAAAGCGGCAGTCAAGGATTTTGCGCGATCTCTTACCTTAGCTTTTGGTAAGTTTCAAAAAGAGATAAAGGGCTTGATAGGTGATAAGGAGAAGATTACCAAACAGGTTGCCAACGCAATAAGCAGCTTTGATCAGTTTATAGGATATATTGCCAATGGTTGTAAATTTATTTTAGATTATAATCAAGAGATGCAAGAAGCCATTGCTAGTTCGGATACTTCCGCGCGCGAGCAAGCAGAAGGCGCTATCCAGGAATCGTTGGGCCATTTAAGCCGCGATGTGTATGCTTTTTCCGGAGAAATAGATAACTTTAAAGAAGAAATTCAGCTCTCTTTAGTAATAGAGAAGTTTAAGCAGATGAACGAATTGATGAGTTACTCGTGGCATATCTTAGGCTATGTCGCGGCAGAGTTATTTCTGGAAGAGGCGCAGGATCCGGCCGGCGCGGTAAAAGAGTTAATAAAACTTAAGCCGGAAGAGGTCCTAAAAGGTTATATAAATACACCAAGAGTGATTTCTTGGATTAAAAAGCACGCTTCGGAATTTTTGGAAGAGCAAGGGTTAATAGAATTATTGCCTTCTCCCGCCGCCGCGACGCCAGCAACAGGCACCGCGCTTTCGGAAGCAAAGGAGGCTCTCGCCGCTTCGGATAGCGCTGATGCAATCGCTAAGTTTATTGAGATTACTCCGGTTTCTATCGCCGCAGATGGTTCTTTGCAGGGAATTGTCGAACATCTCCAGACTAAGAAACGGATTGACCTTGCAAAAGTAGAACAGCAACGGGCGGCTCCGGAGCAGATTGAGGAGATGCTTTCGGATATCGAACAATTACTCCAAGGCCTGCCTGCTTCAAAGATGCGTCAGCTCTTGGAGGACATCTTACAAGAATTCAGAAGTTATCCTCCGGAACACGTCTTTCTTATTGAAACAGGAAACGATGGATATTTTGGCAGCGGCAAGCCAAATTTACTGATCCTTGATAAAGATATGGCTGCACACCCACTGGCTTTTCTCCACGAAATGCTGGAATTTCTTAAACACAGAAATCCCGGTATTATAGCTAAAATTGAAGAATTGCTTGACGAGTCTCAGGCAAGTTGGCTTTTGGAGCATGAATTCAAATATAATTCCATGGGCCGGGCAGATTACTTTCAAAGTAATCGCAGCTATTATGTTATCCGCGCTTTTACCATGCAGCTATTTAAGGATTTGGATACCAAGCTGACGCAGTTGATCAAGGAAAAACAGGGTGCCGGTCGCAGTTTTTTCCATATTGAAGATGTGCTGGATACTTATCTGGGCAAGGTTGTTTTTTCTGCGGCACAGTGCCATAAGAGGTTAGATGATTATCGTAACGGAGCAAGGCTTGCCCAGCCAGGAGATATTGAAAAAACGGAATCCGAGTTAAAGCAGCTGGAGCGGGCAATAGAAACAAGAAAACATCATGTTGAACAAATGCGTAAACATATGAAGGCTTTGACGGTTGCAGAGTTTATGCAAGCTTTGCGTTGGAATCAAGATGTGCGTATGGAGCGCACCAAAGACAACCCCATGCCAAGGTATGAACTTAGGCCGGAACAAAGACAGGCATTAAAAATAGCCAGAAAAGCATGCAAGGACGTGCTTGGTTACCAAAGCGAGCCGGATTTTAATTATATATTATTTGTCCCCGCAGATTCTTGGTTAAGAGATTTTTTTGGTTTTCATTCAGCCGCTGCAGTGGTTAATATTACCGACGGACAAGAGGACGCCGATGTGGTGCTTGTAGATGATACGTATACGGATAGACCGGATATCGTTAAAATTATCCTCCACGAAGAAAACCACAAACCTTTTAGAAAGGGAGTGCAAAGCGCAGCCAGGATGCACCCGCAGGATAAAGAGGTGACTTCTATTCTAGAAGAAGCGGTAGTAGAAACACTGGCGAGCAGGGCAATGAAGAAGGTTTTAGAAACGAATAAACAGCTTGGGATAATAGTAGATTTGGGCTTTCTCTCTGGCGAGCGAAAAGGCGAAGGCGTATTCCAAACATATAAGCGGGAAAGGCAATTTTTGAATGCTATAACTAATAATCAGGAAGCGGCATTTCAGAGGGTCGTAGAATACCTAAAGACAGGCAATGAGGCTTTGCTTGCGGCTATACTAGGAGAAAATGCTCCGGCTATACGGTCCTTAATGCAAGAACATTGCTATTCGGTCTTTGGCGGCGGCTGGCACAATTTTGTGCTTGATATGTGCTCTTTAGCCGCGAGGTACAGGGATAGCGGACAGGAGATTCTGTCGCTGGCAGATTTTATGATTGGGCTTGCAGAGTCTGCATCTGTGGAAGTAATAGATGATAATCGCGGAGAAGTTTCGGTATGGATGTTAAAAAACAAGAGCAGAATCATTTTTAAGCTTACTAAGGAATTGATTGATGAAGTAATCTACTCGCATGTGGGAAGGGAAAGGATGCTTGCCGAAAAATTCCGTAAGCTGGTAAGCGACGGACTTAATGCGGCAGGTATTGCGATTAAGCTATCAGAGGTGACATTCTTGACCCGGGAGGGCACGGAGCAGTTTCGGAGGCGCTCAGGGGTTGACGACGAACTTGGACAGCCTGATTTAGAGCAGGGCGGGGAGCTGCCAGCAATTATTTCTCCGCCCGCTGCCGCGCCGGCACAAGCCAGCTTAACTTTACCTTCAGCAGGTTTTTCTGGCCTTTCCGGGGAAGGACAAGTAGCAACCGGAGACCTTGATTGGCTTGCTGCTGCAGCAGACGCGACAATCGGAGAATTGGAATCCGGAAAACTTAATTTAGGCGTTCAGGTAACAAACGGGAAAATAAATATTTCCGCAGGGGTTGTAACTGTAAATGGCAGTCAGATACGGATCGTCTTAAATGAAAAGCAAGAAGATTATGCTCAGCCGAATCTAGATGAGACAGTGGTAGAAATTAACCCCTTTAAAATTAATCAAGCCCTTTTTAATACAAATCTCTCAGATACAGAAAAACAAGCTGCAACTGAAAGAATCATGATCCATGATATTGCCGAAGCGGTAGCCCTTAAATACGAGCGGGAACAATTAGAAAATATTAAACAAGGAATATTTAAACAAATAGATAGCGCGAAATACGCAAATGAATCAACCTTAAGCGGTCAGCTTATAAAATACCGGGAATTTATAACGGGCCTTGGCCTTCCTGTTATCGGAGGGAGGATGAGTGTAGGAGAGTTTAATCTTACGCTTCTTCGCGACATAAGAGATTATGTAAAGATTATGATAACAGATTTGCGTAATAAGCAATATCAAAAAGCGCTTACAAACGTATTACCTCTGGTTGGGAAAATAGGTTCGCTTTGTTTGCAATTCACAGTACCGAATGTGCGGCTTGTGTCTCCCAATGGCCGTTCTATCGATGCAGTACAAATTAGCACGAGCGTTACTATTTATCCCACAACGTTTATTTCTGTTCCGCTTCTTATAGCTATTTTTCAGGGGCCATCTTTTATTCCCGCGGCCATTTCAGTGTGGCCTGTTTTGTTCATTGGCAAATGGGGGCTTGCGCTCTACTATCGAATGGTAGCCCCTCCAGCTTTAGGACATGAGCTTACCCATATATTTCAGATGGCGGTTGTTAAGAGCATAGTTAAGGAAACAAGGGGTTTTGTATCTGAAAGATGGTTATGGGATAAGATAAATCCTGAACGTAGTATGTATGGCATTAGGACAAGGCCTCCCTCAACCGAGCAATTAAAGAGAGTAGTAGAGGTTTTATTCCAAGATGTGGCAAAGCTAATGAACGCCGCTTCTGCGCATACTGCCGGAATGATGGCAGAGGCAATGCATCCTGCGCAGTCTCAGAGAATAAGAGCTGCTTTAAAGCCAATTCTTTTACAGCGTGATCAAAACCAGAAATACGGCAGGGGGTTTAGAGGAGAGGATAAGCCCGCCGCCGCGCCGGGTGCAGGCGCGGGCGATTTGGAATCAAGGGAAACTCTTTTTGGTTCAGAGAGCGTTGACGCCATCGCGACTTCTATTGTGAGTAACCGGTTCGAAAAGCAGGATACAGATAGTGTAGAGGCAGCTTTTGACGCGATAGAGAAGCAAGGACGCGAAGTCAACGAGGCAGAGGCAGGGTTGATTATCGCCGAAGTAGTTCATGAGACAATGTTTTCTTTAGAGAAGAGCCGAGGCATGCTTGAGGGCAGTTGCGAGATTGCTGCGAAGGATATTGAGAAACGCGCGAGTTCTTTTTTTGGCACTACAGCGACGATTAAAGTTTATCGTTTTGCCGAGTCTGCCAATGTGATAAACCTGCATACAATGGTTGTAGTTACCCCAAAAACGGGAAAAGCATACGTATTGGACCCTGTCCTTGCTCAGTTTTTTGGCAGTGATGGCGAGATTATATCAAATCCTTTGGGAGTTGCCATGCGCCTGGCCGAGAAATCCGCAGGCATTTCCTTTGTAGATAGCTTGCTTGCGCAGGGCTATGTTGAGTTTAGTAAAAAGGTTTTGAACGTCTATAAGAAAACGTTTGGAGGGTTTGAAGGTAATCCAGGGAATTTTTTGATGCTTCCCTCGCAGTACAATGCCGAAGAATTTTTGCAATTTACCCCAAGGATAGCAAAACAAAGAGAATTAAGGCTTAGGCAATCTAAGGTTAAATCATCCTCCGCGCCGGGGGTGCAGAATGCAGAGTCCCCCGTCGCAGACGCTACGCAGGATGCTAGCCATGCGAAAGAAACTACAACGTCGACGGGCTACACTGCGGCCTCGCAGGAGGGTTTAGTTAAGAATGGGCTGGTGGATAGATTTGGTTGGTCAGTAAAGAGGAAATTCAATATTCCCGGGAGTTACAATGCTCCAAATTATTATATTGTTGGTATCGCCCCGATGGAATTAGAAGATGGAGGGGCGTTTCAGTGTAACTTTCTCTGTTTTTATGACGCGCAGGCAAAAGTTGGAGCAGTGGCGCACGTAGATTTTAATGAGTTAAGTTTTGGCGGATTGTCCGATGCAGATATAGTAAAATTAATAGCTCCAGGTATTCAAGAAATGCTAAAGACGCTTGAGAAGGTGGGTGTCAATAAGAATCGCTTGCAGGCTATTATTGTAAGTAGGGAAAGGGATATAGATGAGTTTGATAAATTAGCGCAGAGGAATAGCAATATTTTAAAAAAGGCACTAGGAACACTTGGTGTTCCATATAGCACGATAAAGGGTGATTCCGATGCAATAGTATTCAATTTAAATAAAGGTAGTATTAGGGATGGCAATACCAATAAACATCTGATAGTGTTTACTAGAAAATCTACAGCTTCTTTTGACTCAAAAGATGATGATGCGAAGGGGCCGCCCGCCGCCGCGCCGGCTGTTAAAGATGATTTCGCGCCGCTTATGCAGCAAGTTAGGGAGGATTTGGTGGATGTCCCGCTTACGGAAAGTAAAGAGCTGTGTTTGGGAGTAGCTGTAGATTTAGCGCGCAGAATCAGAGAAAGCGCAAATAACGCGCAGGTATATGTTTCCGGCGGGCATTTTTGGGTAGTAACCGATGGTTCTGTCTTAGACGCGTATCCAGAAGGAGCAGGAAAAATTAATCCTTCTGTGCAAGTTTATTTAATGGGGAAAGTAGTAGTCATTCCTAAAAACGCGATACCGGTTGGTTCGATATATGCATCTGGCCAGCCCGCGGCCCAGACTCCGTGGGGAATTGTTTTATCTGAAGTAGAGGCTCGTTTAAAAACAAGGCTTTTAAGAAATCCTGCGAGAGGAGCCTTATCTATACCGGGCGAAACTATGCCAGCTAGCACCACTAATGTTTTGAATCAGGCTATGCCGGTTATGGCCGCAAAGAATAGGGTTGAAATTGTCGGAGGTCGTAAACTAGGAATCAAGGTTCGTTCTGAGTTATGGGGTGCTACGTCGGCTGGGCCAAGCCGTAGCGAGGAACCGGAATATATTGTTGAGTCGTTTCCTAAAAAAGAGTTAAGCGCTTCAGAGTGGGAGCAGATTGCTCATGGGTGTATTCTCATCGAAGGCCCCGGCAGTAATGCTGTGGAAATTTTGGCGATGTTGCAGCTTTTTCCTCAGCTTGAGTCTATCTATGTTGTGGATGCCCACTATGAAAACCTGGAATTTATTCAATCAGATTTGAATTCTCTATCTGACGTCCCGCATGCCCGCATTAAGCTTTATCACGCTGACCTTGCCCGTCTTCCATTTGGAGATGGTTATTTTGATTTTGTGTATTCCAGTTATACTTACGATAGCTCTCTTGCTAGGAATGACGGTTATGGTTGGGCGCAGGAGTTGCGGCGCGTGCTAAAAGATAATGCTTTGTTTTTTTCCGAAGCAGACTCAGAGTCCCGCCATTACTTTTACGATGGTTTTCAAGTTCGAAAACGCTCATCAAACGCCACTCTTTATACCAAAAAAAGTGAAAGTAAGCATTCAAGCACAGGCGCTTCTGTTTCACCTGCACCGGGAGCTGAAACCCCCGGCGGCATTGACCTGCGCGCCCTGCCGACTGTAACCCAGCCGGTAAAAAACTTGGGGATAGTTCACTTAGGCACTTCTCTTTTAGCTCGGGGACAGTCCCCTTCGGGGACAGTCCCCTCGCCAGTGCCTTCTGTGGAATTACAGCAGATTCAGAAGATGCTTGCCGGCGGGATTATCCCCTCCAGCCAGAGGATCAAGGAGTTTTTGATCAGCAGCTGTAACAGCCCGGATTGCCAGCAGGAGTTAGATAAAGCCCTAAGCTGTATTGCCGATATTTTGAGAATAGAGGAAGATCGCTGTGAAGGTACTGAGGCATCTTTGCGTCAGATGCTGGTTTTATTAGAATCAGACAAGACAGCGCAGGAGCTGCGGCTGGCATTAGTGAATATACAGGTAGAGGAGAAGGAGCCGGAGGCGGTAACGGAGTAAAAAATTGTAATAGTTCAGCTCTTGGAAGTATTCGTGTCACTGCGAGGAGCGACAGCGACGAAGCAATCTAAAAAAGATTGCTTCGCAAAAATCGCTCGCAATGACATATCTCGTCGGAACGCTTCCGAGAGCTGAACTGTTACAAAAAATTTAGTTTCGTCAGGAGGGGGGCGGTGCCCTGCCAAAAGGTTTATCAGCCGATAATACCATCTAAGCAGCACGCCCCTCTTTGGTTTTTCCCCTACGTCCGCCATAAATCGTGGCGGACTTCGGGGGATTTTTGAACACAATTATGCATCGAAGATGCATACAATGAAATCCCGCGCAGCGGGACGCTAAACAAAAACTTTATGTGCTCAATCAGCCGGTAAGCCTACCTAAATGCAGACGAGCGCCTCCTTTTTGTATAGAAATTAGGTGTTGGCTTTGTAGTGGAGGTTTAAACCTCCACTACAAAGCCAACCCGCCTTACGTTATCAACTGTAAAAAAATCTTGACAAAGTATTGGCTAGGCAGTATACTTACTAGAGTAGTTAACCTTTAAGCTGGCTCAGAGAAGCTGGTAAGGAAATAAAGATGAAAACTAAGCTAGGCAAACATATAGCCCAACCGTAAGCAACAGGCGGTTGGGTTTTTTTGTTCTCGATTCGCCTGAGCCTATAGATAGCTCGCTCGAACAATATTCTTCGAGCGAGCCCCTTGGCAGGCTCGGGGCGAGTCGAGAAGAAAAAGGATATACTACATGAAGGAAAAGGCCAAAATTCTAGATAAAGAAGCAATTCAGCGGGCGCTGATGCGCATTGCCCATGAGATTTTAGAGAAGAATAAGGGCACGCAAGATTTGTGCCTCATTGGCATCCGCAACCGCGGGGCATATTTGGCCAAGCGGTTAAGTGATAATATAGCTGCGATTGAGAAGAGCGCGCCGGCAGTGGGTGCTTTGGATATTACTCTCTACCGCGATGACCTAACTCTAATTGGCGCAAAGCCTTTGGTGCGTAAAACTGAAATTAGTTTTGATATTCAGGATAAGAATGTAGTCCTAGTGGATGATGTTTTATATACTGGCAGGACAATCAGGGCCGCGCTCGATGCCTTAATTGATTTTGGCCGGCCGCAGTCAATACAATTAGCAGTTTTAGTGGATCGCGGGCACCGGGAGCTGCCCATCCGCGCAGATTTTGTAGGCAAGAATATCCCTACAGCGCAGAATGAGACGGTTGAGGTGCGCTTGGAAGAAGTAGATGGAAAGGATGAGGTGGTGATAGTAGAAAAATGTAGTTTGTTGTAGCTTATTGGCGTACACCCGTATTCTTCGAGCGAGACCGCCGAAAAAGGCGAGGCGAGTCGAGAAGAAGATTGGATATAGATAAATACGGGCTCGCTCGAACAATAAACGGGCAATATTGAAGGTAAATGAATTCGATGGCGATTAGAAGATGGCTTGGACACGAAAAGATCTATTAGGGCTGGAAGATTTAAGTAAGGAAGAGATTGAGCTGATTCTCTCCACCGCCGATTCCTTTAAGGAAGTTTCTACCCGCGAGATAAAAAAGGTCCCTGCCCTGCGCGGCAAGACTGTGGTGAATTTATTCTATGAACCCTCCACGCGCACGCGCGTATCCTTTGAAGTGGCAGCTAAACGTCTATCCGCCGACGTAATTAATATCGCCACTGAGACCTCCAGCGTGAAAAAGGGCGAGACCTTAATTGATACCGGGCGCAACATACAGGCGCTCAAGGCAGATATAATTGTCATGCGGCATAATTATTCCGGTGCGGCAGTGGTTTTAGCGCGCAACGTGGATATCAGCGTGGTCAATGCCGGCGACGGCTGGCATGAGCATCCCACGCAGGCACTGCTGGATATTTTTACCTTAAAAGAAAAATTAGGTAGGATTGCCGGCCTGCAGGTTACTATCGTCGGAGACATTGCCCATTCGCGGGTGGCGCGTTCAAATATCTGGGGTTTAACTAAATTGGGTGCCAAGGTAACCGTGTGCGCGCCGGAATTAATTATCCCTCCGGGGATTGAAGAGATGGGCGTCACAGTCAGCGACGATATTGATCAGGCCTTGAAAAACGCCGACGCAGTAAATGTCCTGCGCATGCAGTTTGAGCGCGATGAAGACAATGCTTTTCCTAAACAGATAGAATATTTTCGCGACTTCGGGATTACCGCGGAGCGGCTGAAAAAAGCCAAGAAAGATATTGTGGTAATGCATCCCGGGCCGATCAACCGCGGCATTGAGATGTCCAGCGAAGTTGCCGACGGAGCGAATTCAGTTATCTTAGAGCAGGTCACTAACGGTATCGCGGTGAGAATGGCAGTATTGTTCCTGGTAGCGCAGGCAAGAGATACAAACAGCCCGATAGTTACCTAATATGGTTCGAGCGAGGGCGACGATAGGAGCCCGAGTCGAGAACAAGCAAAGGGTTCTTCTCGACTCGGCGCCTCGCTCGAAGAATATAGAAATGAAAATAATCATTAAAAACGGACGATTAATAGACCCGGCGAATAAGATAGACGGGGTATACGATATCTTGGTAGAAGGTGCTAAGATTGTTAAGGTGGCTAAGGATATTCGTTTAGCCGCTGATAAGGTTATTGATGCCGCAGGTAAAATAGTGATGCCGGGCTTAGTGGATATGCATGTGCACTTACGGGAGCCGGGCAGAGAGGACAAAGAAACCATTGCCACCGGCACTCAGGCTGCCTTAAAGGGCGGGGTAACTTCAGTTTTAGCTATGCCGAATACCGAGCCGCCAATTGATTGCGTAAAGGCTCTCTCCTTAGAAAAAAGCCTGATTAAAAAAACTGCCCATGTGAATGTTTATATCTGCGGCAGTATTACTAAGGGCCGCTTAGGCAAAGAGTTGGTTGATATTGCGCAATTGAAAAAAGAAGGAGTAATTGCCATTACTGATGACGGCGCTTCGGTTGATGACGAGGGATTATTGCTGGAGGCTTTTAAGCAGGCGCGGAAAGCGGATATACCGGTAATCTGCCATTGCGAGGATAAAGCTCTTTCGGGTAAAGGCGTGGTCAACCGCGGGATAGTTGCCACGCGCATGGGTTTAAGGGGGATTTCCAGCGAGTCAGAATACCAGCGCGTAGCAAGAGATATCCGTTTGGCGCAAAAAGCAGGCGCTCAAGTGCATATCGCCCATGTCAGCTGTAAGGAATCAGTAGAAATTATCGCTAAGGCCAAGAAAAGCGGGGTTAAGGTTACTGCAGAGGCAACTCCGCATCACTTTACTTTTAGCCAAGAGGCAGTCCTGGGCTTCGACACTAATTTCAAAATGAATCCGCCTTTACGCGGCAAAACGGATTTAGCGGCGATCAGGGAAGGTTTAAAAAACGGGGTAATTGATGCGATTGCTTCAGACCATGCCCCGCATACGGAAAATGAAAAAGACATTGAGTTTGACCGGGCAGAATTCGGGGTCATCGGCTTGGAAACTGAATTAGCCGCGGCAATTAGCGAGCTAGTAGAAAATAACATCCTCTCTTGGCCGGGTTTAGTGGAAAAATTAAGCCTTAATCCGGCAAAAATCTTAAAAATAAATAAAGGCAGTTTAGGCCAAGGCGCTGATGCGGATATCGTCATTATTGATCCGGCCAAAGAATGGGTAGTGAGTAAAGACAGCCTATCCTCTAAATCAAAAAATTCAAGCTTTCTTGGACGGCGTTTAAAAGGCGTGGTAGAATATGTAATCTTAGGAGGTAAGTTAGTTACTACTGAAAAACTCCTGTAGTTGCCCAATTTATTGGGCCCGATAAATCGGGCAACTACAATACATGGTATGAACAAAGAGGTTTTTCAATAGTAACTAAGTTAGTTTAAATGGAATTTATCGCCGATTTTCACATCCATTCCAAATATTCCCGGGCAACCAGCCGCGATATGGATGTCAAGCATCTGGCAGACTGGGCTAAGCTCAAAGGGATTACTTTAATAGGCACAGGGGATTTTACCCATCACTTGTGGCTGGAAGAATTAAAGCACAATTTGGAAGATTGCGGCAACGGTTTATTTAAGTATCAGGGCGTTTATTTTATCCTCACCGCAGAAATAAGCAGTATTTATTCTAAAAACGGCAGGGGCTACCGGGTGCACAATGTTATTTTTAGCCCTTCATTTAAAACCACGGATAAGATTAACGAATATTTAAGCCGCTGCGGCAACTTAGCCAGCGACGGCAGGCCTATCTTAGGCTTAGACGCGGAAGACTTAGCGCGGATCATTTTTGATATTGACGAGAATTGCATGGTTGTGCCCGCACACTGTCTTACGCCGGGGGTATTCATCCATACCTTGAAAGGGTTCAAAACAATAGAAAATATAGCAAAGACAGATTATGTATATACCCATAAGATGCGGTTTAGAAAAGTAACGAAATTATTTAAACGGGAATATAGAGGAGAAATCCTGCATATCCAGCCCTATTATTTTAGGGAAGGTGTCAAGGTAACACCGGAACACCCAGTATATGTGATAAAAACTTACAAAAATTGCGCTTCAAGGGGAAGTTTTTGCATGCCGAATTGCGCCCAGTTGAGATATAAGGGATGCGCGCGTAAATTCTACACTAATTATACTCCGCAGTGGGTTCAGGCAAAGGATATCGAAAATGGCGATATTATGATCTTCCCTAGATTTAATCAAAGTGTTGTTGATAGAAGTAGCATTAAAATCAGCACATTTCTTTCAAGGAAAACCGTGATTAAGGAATCAAAGATAGCTTACAAAGGGACGAGGGCTACTTTTGTTAATAATAATATTAGGATTGACAAAGATTTCTGTAGATTAGCAGGTTACTTTGTATCTGAAGGATATACAAACAGCAGGGATTGCGTAGCCTTTTGTTTCTTAGAAGATGAGTTGAAGTATATAAATGATGTCATAGGTTTAATGAGGGATATATTTGGCATTAGCCTATCTAAAATTCAGCTAAAAAAGAACGTCAAAGGGGTAGAATTGATTTTTTACTCTAAAGCGCTATGCGAGTTGTTTCAGAAACTTTTTTATGCCAATAGCGAGGATAAAAAAGCGCATTCAAAAGCTCTGCCAAATTGGATGACAGAACTGCCGTTTATAAAACAAGCCGAGATTATTAAGGGTTGGTGGCGGGGCGACGCGGGTTACACTGTTTCAAGAGTGCTTGCAAATCAGCTGAAAGTTTTATTTCTTAGATTAGGAATTATTCCTTCCGTAGGAATCAATTCTTCAATAAACTATAATTCGAGAAGGAAACATTTTATTGGAAAACGGGAAATCTTTTCTCGGCATGACTTGTTTCATTTTAATAACCTTTCTTTTTTCGAAGATAAGTATAACTTCTTAGTAGAAAAAGAATTCAAGAGGTTTAATACAAAATCTTTAGCTAGGCATGGATGGGTTGATAACCAATATGTATATTTACCTGTAAAAAAGATAATAAAGAAAAAGTATAAAGGGTTCGTTTACAATTTAGAGGTAAAAGATGATAATTCCTATGTTTGCGACTTTGCTACTGTACATAATTGCTGGACGCCGTGGTTTAGCGTTTTTGGCTCAATGTCTGGGTTTGATAGAATCGAGGATTGTTTTGAGAAACAGACGGCAAAGATCTTTGCTTTGGAAACGGGCCTTAGCAGCGACCCTGGGATGAACTGGCGCTTAAGCGCCTTGGATAAATTTACACTAATTAGCAATTCCGACAGCCACAGTCCTCAAAAGGTTGGCCGTGAGGCAAATGTTTTTAACTGCGAGCTGGATTATAAAACCATCAGGGAAGTGCTCAAGACAAAAGATAAGAAGAGGTTTTTATATACTATTGAGTTTTTCCCCGAAGAGGGCAAATACCATTATGACGGGCACCGTTTATGCGGGATAAGGTTATCGCCCAAAGAAACCAAAGATAATAACGGCAAATGCCCCAAGTGCGGCAAACCGGTTACCGTAGGAGTGATGAACCGGGTAGAAAAGCTCGCTGACCGGCCGGAAGGTTTTGTGCCTGATAATGCCATCCCTTTCAAGAGCCTAATTCCTTTTGATGAGATTATTGCCGATTCCAAAGGAATAGGCAAGGGTTCAGTAGTAGTAGGAAGGGAATATCTTAATTTAGTCTCAAAATTCGGCACAGAATTTGATATTTTACTGCGCGCTTCAGAAGCAGAATTACGCAAGGGCCTGCCGCTAAAAATAGCTGAAGGGGTTTTAAAGGTGCGCCAGGGCAAAGTAGAGATTAAGGCCGGCTATGACGGCGAATACGGAATTATATCTATATTCGGCGAAGGCGAAAAAGAAGAAAAAAGCGAAAAACAATTAAGCTTGTTTTGAAATGCGCGCCTGTGGCCCTGTGCCAAAATCCTTGGCACATGGTCCACAGGTGTAAGGTAAAGAAACTTGTAATTATTGTAACAGTTCAGCTCTCAGAAGCATCCGTCGGTGTCATTGCGAGCCCCGTAGGGGCGAAGCAATCCTTTTTAAGATTGCTTCGTCGCTGTCGCTCCTCGCAATGACACGAGCACTTCCAAGGGCT
>Ga0265296_1001121_pt1 | contig 32873 bp, 30 predicted proteins | sample MunlanPumphouse1_FD_189073 | JGI IMG/M metagenome (GOLD analysis project Ga0265296, IMG submission 189073) | Groundwater microbial communities from a municipal landfill in Southern Ontario, Canada - Pumphouse #1 | ecosystem: Environmental > Aquatic > Deep subsurface > Groundwater | place...
ACTACCCAAGCACTGGTCGCACTAGCCCGCAAGCTTGCACGGGTGGTATTTGCTCTGTTGAAAAACCAGAGCGAATACTCACCCAAAGGCGTTTAGGGGCTAGGCATGAACCATAGAATCTCCCACATGAACCGCATTTATCTGCAAGACCTGCTAAACCTGAGTGTTCAAGCGTAGGCCTTATTGCGCCGATCGAACGATTGATTGCCGTAGACAGTCCACACTTTGAACCCCAACTTCTGGAGAGCGTTCCATGTCTGACCGCTATATCGACTTCGCCAACTCATCCTTCGGCCATCGTCTGGTCGGGGCCTTGGGCCTGCCGTCGCCGGTGCGGCTGGAACGCTGGCAGGCGGGGCGTCTGCGGCCGATCGAGGGCGCCCTGTTGCTCGGTGGCGGGCCGCTGGCCGAACGGATCAGCGGGTTTGCCAACCGCTTGACCGATGCGATCTACAGCTATGGCACCGAGCCCTCGCTGGCCACCGCGTGGATCCCCGGTCACGGGCCGAAACTCAAAGCGGTGGTGTTCGACGCCAGCGCTCTGCAACACACCGACCAGCTCAAGCAGTTGCGCGAGTTCTTCCAGCCATTGATGAAGAACCTCGACCATAGCGCGCATCTGGTGATCCTCGGCCGCGCGCCGGAAAACCTGCGTGATCCGTTCGCCTCCAGCGCACAACGAGCACTTGAAGGCTTCTCCCGCTCACTGGCCAAGGAACTGCGCGGCGGTGGCACCTTGCAGCTGATCTACGTCGGCGAAGGTGCCGAAGATCAATTGGAAGGCCCGCTGCGATTTTTCCTCTCGCCGAAAAGCGCATTCGTTTCCGGCCAGGTGATTCGCCTGACCGAGTGCGCCACACCGGTGACTGACTGGACCCGCCCGCTGGCCGGGCGCAAGGCGCTGGTCACCGGTGCTGCACGCGGCATCGGCGCGTCGATTGCCGAAACCCTGGCGCGTGATGGCGCCGAGGTGATTCTGCTCGACGTACCGCCAGCCAAGACCGACCTCGAGGCCCTTGCCGCGCGCCTCGGCGGCCGGGCGATCACACTCGATATCTGCGCCGATGATGCCGCCGCGCAGTTGATCGAACAGCTGCCCGACGGCCTCGACATCCTAGTGCACAACGCTGGCATCACCCGCGACAAAACCCTCGCCAACATGACCCCGGAATTCTGGGACGCGGTGCTGGCCGTCAATCTCAACGCGCCGCAAGTGCTGACCAAGGCGCTGCTCGACAGCGGCACCCTGCGCGACAACGCACGGGTGGTCCTGCTCGCCTCGATCAGCGGCATCGCCGGCAATCGCGGACAAACCAATTACGCGGCGAGCAAGGCTGGCCTGATCGGTCTGGCCCAGGCATGGGCGCCAACGCTGCTGGAACGCGGCATCAGCATCAACGCCGTGGCCCCCGGTTTTATCGAAACGCAAATGACTGCGCACATCCCGTTCGGCCTGCGCGAGGCCGGGCGGCGCATGAGTTCGCTGGGCCAGGGCGGCTTGCCGCAGGACGTCGCCGAAGCCGTGGCGTGGCTGGCGCAACCGGGCACTGGCGCGTTCACCGGGCAGGCGCTGCGGGTCTGTGGGCAAAGTGTTCTGGGGGCATAAAGATGAGCATCGAATGGCACACGCTGGATCGCGAACCGAGTCTGCCCGCGCTGTACTCGCGCGCAGCAACGCGACGCAAAATCACCGGTACGCAACTGCCCGACAGCGGCCTGCGCTGCTGGGTCGATATCGACGGCAAACGACTGGCGGCCTATCGCAAAGTCTGCGGCTTCGTCGATGACGGCCTGCTGCCGCCGACCTATCCACACATCCTCGCCTTCGCCTTGCAGATGCAATTGCTCACGGCCAGGGATTTTCCGTTCCCGCTGCTGGGGCTGATTCACCTGAGCAACCGCATCCGCGTGTTGCGGCCAATGGGCGCGATCAGTCGCGCGCAAGTCAGCGTGCGTGTGCACAATCTGCAACCACATGCCAAGGGCGCGACATTCGATCTGCTCACCACCCTGGACGATCAGCTCGGGCCGCTGTGGGAAGCCGAGAGCCGGATGCTCTGTCGCGGGGTGAAACTTGAGGGCGAGGCGCTCGCTCAGGACTGGCAGCCGTCACAGGATTTGCTCGAAGTGACGCGCTGGACTGCGCCGGCCGATATCGGTCGCCAGTATGCGAAAGTCTCCGGCGACTACAACCCGATTCACCTCAGTGCAGCGAGCGCCAAACTGTTCGGTTTTCCCACCGCGATTGCCCATGGACTGTGGAACAAGGCGCGGACACTGGCGGCACTCTCCGATCACCTGCCCAAAGCGAACCTGGAAATCGTCGTGCACTTTCGCAAACCGGTGCGCCTGCCCAGTGAAGTGACATTGCTGGCCAGTGCCGCGGGATCCAGCGGTGAGTTGCGTCTGATCGGCGCCGGCGACCTGGAACATATGGTCGGTCAGTGGCAACCGATCGCCTGATCTGGCGGGGCGGAAAAACCCGTTAATTGTGTATATATCACTTAAGTTTTTCCGCGCCCTGCCCGCCGCTTTGCAAAAAACCGAGCCTTGAATTTCAAGGCTTTTTTTTGCCCGTTTATTACCGGGGTATTAGTCCTTCGGCATAGCGCCGAGCCCTCCATATAAAGGGGTTAATACCAACTTGAGAATGGTGAAAAACCTGCCATCGACTGAGATTACAGCCACGGACGAGGCATCGCCGACGACAGATCGGCGAGCCATCGAAGGCAACGTAACGTTGTGACAGGTGCAGGAATCTCAATCATGAAAACTCAAGTGATGTGGTCCAAATCGGCAATCGCGCTGGCACTGATTCTTTCGGTCGGCCTCGTCGGCTGCAGCAGCGGCGGTGGCGGTCATCGCAGCAGTTCGGGCAGCTCGACGGCGGACGGCACGGCGGGCACCGATGGCAGCGGTGGCGCGGGTGGCGGAACCGGCGGCGATACTGCCGGCACTGGTGGCACCGGCGGCACCGGTGGCGGTACCGCAGGCACTGGTGGAACAGGTGGCACTGGCGGAACCGGCGGTACCGGCGGCGGCACCGATCCGACCAACCCAACCAATCCGACAGACCCGACCGATCCCACCAACCCGACCAATCCCGCTGCACCTTCGCTGGTGACCACAACACTTGTCCAGGATGTCGGCAAAACCGTCAGCGGTGTCGGCGATGGCGTCGGCCAGATGGGCGATTCGCTGAGCACTGTTCCGGTCGCTGGCGGCATCGTGCAAAGCGTGGCCAACACCACCGGCAACGTGGTCAGCACCTTGGGCGATGGCGTCACTGATGGCATCGGCAAACTGGCCACTGACCCCAATGGCCTGACCACCACCGTCGCCTCGGTTGGCGGCGTGGTTTCCGATGTCGGCGACGGCGTGTCGGACCTCAGCGTCAAACTCAACACCGCGACCCGTAGCGTTCCCGTCGTTGGCGGTGTAGTCACCCGGGTGGCGCCGCTGGTCGATGGCATCGGTGAAAAAGTCACCATGCTTGGCGACACCCTCAACACCTCACTGACCAGCGGCCCGACCAGCCAGTTGACCAACAAGGTCGGCAGCGGCCTGGTGCCGGTGATCGCCATGGTCGAAAGCACCACCGACAAACTGGGCGTTACCACCGGCCTGGGTGATCCGCTCAAAGGGGTGATCTCGAAAGTGGGCGGCACGGTGAACAGCCTCGGCGGCAAAGTTACCGACGCAGGCAGCGGCAATGCCCTGACCAACACCCTCGGCGGCGCCCTGAGCAACACCGGCACGGCGGTCGGCAAAGCGGGTGGCCTGGTGTCCAATGGCACTGGCTCGGGTACTGGCGGCATCGGCGGCATCGGTGGCGGGCTTGGCGGCACCGGTCTGCTGCAAACCGTGGGTGGCGCTGTGGTCAACGTCGGCAGCGGTCTGAATGCCGGCAGCACCAGCGGCGTGGTCAGTGCCGGCGGCGTCACCGCTGGCGGGCTGGGCACCACGATTGCGTCGATCAACACCGTACTCGGCGGCTCGGGCACACCGATCACTGCAACCACGTCACCGCTGGCGAGTGTCGGCGCCGCAGTCGGTACGGGCCTCAATCCGGTCACCAGCGCGGTCACCACTGTCACTCAACAGGTCGGCGCCGCTACCGGTCTCGGCACTCCGGTCGCTGGTCTTACAAATCAGGTGGGCGCCGCCGTCGGTAATCTCGGCGGAGCGATTGCCGCCACCAACAATCCGGTCACCACTGCTGTCGGCGGTCTGGTTACCAACGTCGGCGGCACCGTGGCAGCGGTCGGTGGTCTGGTCAACAGCGGCACTGCCACTGGCGGCGGCACGGCAACCGGTGGTCTGGGCGGGGTACTCGGCGGCCTGACCGGCGCGCTGGGCGGCAACAAACGCTAAATTGCACCTGGCCGATTCGACGGCCTTACCTACAGCGCCTACGCTTGGTTGAGGGCGGAAGATTCCCACGAGTCTTCCGCCTTTTTTCTACGGAAAAATCTGCCCTGTGCTGTGTTCTGACCATGGAGTGTCCTATGCGCGTACTGGCATCCCTGCTGTGCCTGAGCCTCAGTTCCGCTGCCCTCGCCGACACCTTACCCAGCTTTCTCAACAGCAACGAAACCATCCGCAACCTGCCCGTTCCCAACCTGCCCGCCGACGCCTATCGCCCGAGCGCGGCGCCGCTGCAAGTGCCGGACCCGGGTGCAACCGCCGCACAGCCACTGCTGATGGAAACCAAGGTCAACCTCAAGACCGTGCAGATCGAAGGCGGCACGATCTACCCGCTCAACGAACTCGCGGAAATTTACAAGCCCCTGATCGGCCGTCAGGCCAGCCTTGCCGAACTGATCGAAGCCACGCGCAACATCACCCGACGCTATCAGCAGGACGGCTACCTGTTGTCCTACGCGTTCCTGCCGCAACAGAACTTCGATGATGGCGTGGCGCGCGTGGTGCTGGTCGAGGGCTATGTGCGCGATATCCAGATGCAGGGCGACATCGGTCGGGTCAAAGGCCTGCTCGACAAACTCGCCGCGAAAATCCAGGCCGAACGCCCGCTGACGCGCAAGACCTTCGAGCGCTACACCACGCTGATGAGCCGCATTCCCGGCGTAACCATTCAAGCGCAAGTGCCACCGCCGGGCACCACCGATGGCGCGACCACCCTGGTTGCCCAGGCCAGTCGCAAACCGTTCACCAGCACCCTGAGCACCACCGAAGACAACCGTAACGGCCCGCAGGCGTTGCTCGGTGTCAGCAGCAATTCGCAGACGTCGATGGGCGAACAGTTGAGCCTCAGCGGCCTGTTTCCACCGGGCGACGATAAAGAGCATTACTACCGTCTCGACTACAGCCAGTTCCTCGATACCGAGGGCACGCAACTCAACGTCTCGGCCTCGCGTTACCGCGCCGACCCGGACACCGAAGTGCTGGTCGGCGGTGGCGGACGCCTGAGTACCCACCGCGAGAACGATCGCTACTCGATCGGCTTCAGCACGCCCCTGATCGCCTCCGCCAACGAACTGCTGACCGCCGGCTCGCGCCTGTATGCGGTCGACGACAAGACGCGCTACGACGGCATCAACTTTCCCTTCAGCACCGAACTGCGCACCGACGTCCGCGCCCTCGCCTTCGAAGGCGACTGGCGCAAGGCCGACGCCCGCCAACTGCGCATCCTCAGTGCCGGCGTCTACCAGGGATTCGACAGCCTCGGCGCGCACACCAACTACGACGACATCGATCTGGATTTCTTCCGCGTCAGACTGTCCGGCGTGCAGAGCGACAAGTTTCTCGACAACTGGCAAGGCGTGCTCTCGGCGGCGCTGTACTGGAGCGACGACACCTTGCCCGACAGCGAACGCGCCGTATTCGGCGGGCAGAACTTCGGCCGTGGCTACCCCGACGACCAGGCCTCGGGAGACAAGGGTTGGGGCGTGGCCTACGAGGTCAACTACAGCTTCAACCGCGACGGCAACTGGGTGCGCATTCTGCAACCTTACGTAGTCGTCGATCGCTCGCGCAGCTGGTTCAACCAACTGCCGGTGCAGGCCAACAACCTGTCATCGACAGCCGTCGGGCTGAGGTTCGGCGATGCCAAGTACTACAACGTCGCCCTGGAAGTGGCGAAGGCCATGTCCGATGAGGCGCTGGACACGTTGAATCGCAAGCCTCGGTACAGCATCAGTTTCAGTTACCAGTTGTAAGGGCCGAGCGGTGTGTCAGTCAGGATTTTTTTGACTGACGCACCGCCTTCGCGAGCAGGCTCGCTCCCACAGATTCGGCGGTGTTCATGGTTGCTGAGTACAACCGCCGTCCCTGTGTGAACGAGCCTGCTCGCGAAAGGGTTCGGCTATTCAACCGATTTATCGCAGCGCTTAAACCAGCCGTTTAAACACACGCCCCGTTACCTCGCAACAGCCCACAAATCCTTGCGCCTTTGCCTACGGCTACGCCAGAATCCGCCGGCTTGTGCGCCTGGGGCGCGGGTTCTATCGTTTGCCTGCCACTGCTCATCAGTGGTCGGGTTTAGTCGCCCGCTTGTCCACGACGCACAGGTTCCTGTCAGCCAGGTATTGCATACCTGCACTTAATGGTGGCTGTGCGCAGGGCGCCTTCGGGCGCGCCGATTTCGTGGCTCATCGGTCGACTAACCTGCGTGCAGCTGCCTCCCTTTCGTTTAGTCGCGAACGGGTTGCGGCCCTACTCCATCAGGAGACTGAGCCCGTGAAAAAGATAACGCCCGATCCACCTCTTGCCGATCCACCTCTTGCCGATCCAACCTTCGCCGACCCGCTCGTCGAAGCGCAAAAACTCAAGGAAGCCGCCGACCGCGCCATCGATTACTACCTCAACCCCCGCCTCATCAAAGACCCTGCCGCACCGCGCAAACCCAGCACCCTGTTCATCGTCGACCCGGCTGCGGACAACGAAACCCTGTTGGTCCATGCCTGCGAATCACTGGCCTCGGCAAGCATCATGGCCAGCGACCTCGCCGGATTTATCGATGGACCGCAGCGCAGCTCCCTGCTGGGGATACAACAGGTGATCATGCTGGGCGAACTGGCGGTCAACCGCGTACTGGACAGGCTTGTGCCGGAGTGACAAGAGCAAGAGGTTGATTGCGCAGGTGGTGACTCAGGCAGAGCGTTGTTGACTGACTGGCCGCCTTCGCTGGCAAGCCAGCTCCCACAGGATTGATGTACATCAGGCAGGAATGGGTTGGCTGGCAGGCCGCCTTCGCGAGCAGGCTCGCTCCCACAGTTTGAATCAAGTACATCAGCGAGAGACAGGTCGGCTGTCAGGCTGCCTTCGCGAGCAGGCTCGCTCCCACAGTTTGAATCGAGTACATCAGCGAGAAACAGGTCGGCTGGCAGGCCGCCTTCGCGAGCAGGCTCGCTCCCACAAAAGCAAAAGCAAAAGCAAGGCAGCGCAGCTGCCCGCGGCGAAGCCGCCCCACTCAACAATGAGCGCAAGCTCGAGTGCTCTTGATCTTGATCCACCGGCGACGTCGGAAGGCTGAGTGGAGGGATTGATCCGGGCGTGGGAGCGCAGCGACCGTCTGGCGCAGCCAGACACAGCGGAAGGAGGTGCAGCGAAGCAAACCGTAGCCGCTGCGCCCGGATCAGTCACGGAGCGAAGGAACCCGAGCCTGCGAGGGCCGAACGTAGGAGCAAGCCTTTTCGGTTACCTTTTTGGCGTTTGAAAAAGGTGACTCGCCGTAAGGGCGAAACCGCCAGCCGCCACACCCGAAGCAACGGATATTCACCCAAAACCCCACCAACACGGTCGGCCCAAAGGCCGCCGAGTTCACCCAGCCTCAACCCGAGGCTTGGGAAACAAATTATCGAGAGTCTCCAACAACCTCACGTGATAAATCGGCTTGCGAAACAGATCCAGCACCTGCAACCGCAACATATCGCTGACATCCTCCATATCCGCATGCCCCGACATCACAATCACCGGCAAATGCTCCCGCGACGTATGCTCACGCAACCGCCTGATCAACGACATGCCCGACTCCTCGGGCATACGCAGATCAGTAATCACCAAAGCAATATCCGGATGCCGGGTCAGATGATGCAGCGCGAGCTTCACCGACGTCGCGGTATGACAGACAAACCCCTCCCCCTCCAGCAACTCCGCCAACTCCAGCAACGCGTCTTCTTCATCATCAACCAGAAGCAGTTGTTGGCGGGACGACGAAGACGCGTTCATAGGCAATACCTGAATACTGAAAGGTAAATCCAGTGTAGTGCGATATCAGCCAGGTGCAGAGTTCATAAAAATAGAAGGGTGCTTAAGGAGCCGGTGCCGCCGGAAGTGCATTCAAAATGCTGTTGAATATCGCCAGGATCCGATCTCCAATCGGCGTAATGAACGCCACAACCACCACCGCCACCATCGCCACCACAATCGCATACTCGATCGCCGAAGCACCCTCTTCACTGCGGGCAAACGCGCGAGCCTTGGCGATCACATAATCAAAAGTCATACGAAACATAGGTCCACTCCTTCGCGCCTCTGGCGCCGACATCACCACCGCGGCAAGGTTCCACCGTGCCACCTGAGCATTGTCAACAAACCCCCGCCCAACAACTGTAAGAACGCATTAATCACAAAGCATTAATCCCAATGTGTCCCGGCCATTTCCTGCTGTTAATTGGCCAGGACTCATACTTTGGTGGGTTATTTGCCTGTCATTAATGGCGCTTTTGCTTGGATCAGCTAGCTTGGAAATAGCGAAATAGTTGCATGTTCATAGCTGCCGAAGCAGTCCGCCTTTCGCAAGCAAATGCAGTCGGTTGTGCAGCAGGAAAGGGAGAGCCGTCATGAACAGTCGCGTCACCATGGGCCTAGCCGCGTTGCTGTTGCTCGGCGCGGTTTTTGTCGGTTACTGGGGGCTGGTGCTCAGTCGTCAGCCGGCCCCGGTCGCCGAAGCGCCCGTCGCCCCAGCGGTCAGCATTGAACAGACTGTCGCGATTGCCGAAGACCAGACCCGCCAACCGGTAGTAGTGCTGCTCCACGATGTAGCGCCGTTCACGCCGTTGACCGCCGCCGATGTGACCGTGGAAAAACTGCGCAGCGCACCGGCCGGCAGCCTGACCAGCATCGAACAAGCAGTCGGCCGCACGCCTTGGCGCCACCTCAGCGCCGGCACCTGGCTGAATGACGAAAGCTTCCAGGCTGGCGGTGCGCTGGCGCGGATGATTCGCCGCGACGAGCGCGCACTGACCGTGGCCGTCGATGAAGTGATCGGTGCCGCCGGGCAGTTGCTGCCGGGCGATTACGTTGACGTGCTGCTGTATCTGCGCGAGGACGCGAGCAATCTGCAGCAGTCGGCGCAGATCGCCGTTCCGGCCCTGCGCGTGCTCGGGATCGGTGATCAGTACGGCCTGACCAACGACGGCCAACCGGCTTCCCCCAACCTCAGCGCCGAAGAAAAACTCAAACAGGACCAGCGCCGCATCGCCGCACGCACCGTGGTGCTGGCGGTGCCGGAACAACTGCTCAGCCGCCTGATGCTTGCCACTCAAGTCGGCACCTTGCGCCTCGCGGTGCGCAGCAGCGAAGAGCAGCGGCTGGCCAAATACTGGGCCGGCGAAGCGCAATCGCCCGCGCATCTGGACCGCGCCAACAGCCAGCTCTTCCAGTTCACTCAACTCGCCCTGGGCAGCGCGCAAAGAACACCTGCCACCGCCAGTGCCGGCGCGGCGCCCAAGCCTGCGGTGGAAATCATTCGCGGCAACCAGATCAGCCAACAAACCCCATGACTGCGCAAGGATTCACGTGCATGCAGAGTCGACTCAGACCGACATTGAAACCGGCGCTCCGGGCCTTGCTGTTGTTGGGATTGACGATGGACAGCGCCCTCGCGGCGGTGGGCAACTGCTCGGCACTGCCGCGCCTGCCCTCGGTGATCGAGATCGGTGAGGGCTTCCAGCAGGACATGCAGTCACCGGTGGCAATCACTCGGCTGGCAGTGGGCGACCCGAAAATTGCCGACGTACATGCCAATGGCGGTTCGTCCTTTTTGCTCACGGGCGTCGGCCCCGGCGCGACCAGCCTGATGGTCTGGACCGCCTGCTCGGCGCAGCCGCAGCAAGCCATGGTCTTCGTCCAGGGCGCGGCGACCACGGCGCTGACCAGCAGCGTGCCGTCCGACGATCCGACCCTGCCGTCGCAAGTGCAGACCGACATCCGCTTCGTCGAAGTCAGCCGCACCAAACTCAAGGAAGCCACGGCGTCGCTGATCGGCACGCGCGGCAATTTCCTGTTCGGTTCGCCCGGCACGCTGCCACCAATCGACGGCGTGCCGCAGCCGCGCCTGCCGGTGGATAACTCGCTGTTCAACTTCTCCTGGGTCGGCGGCAAGACCATGGCGATCATCAACGCCCTGGAAACCAGCGGCTTCGCCTACACCCTGGCGCGACCAAGTCTGGTGGCACTGAACGGGCAAAGTGCGAGCTTCCTGGCCGGCGGGGAAATCCCGATTCCGGTGCCCAGTTCCGGCAGCGACAGCGTGTCGATCGAGTACAAGGAATTCGGCATCCGCCTGACCCTGACGCCAACCATCATCGGCCGCGATCGCATCGCGCTGAAGGTCGCCCCGGAGGTCAGCGAACTGGATTTTGCCAACGCGGTGAACATCGCCGGCACCACCGTTCCGGCGCTGACCATCCGCCGTACCGACACCAGCGTGTCGCTGGGTGATGGCGAAAGTTTTGTCATCAGCGGTTTGATCAGCACCACCAACAGCTCGCAAGTGAACAAGTTTCCCGGCCTGGGCGACATTCCCATCCTCGGCGCGTTTTTCAAGGGTTCGCAGATCAAACGCGAAGAGCGCGAGCTGCTGATGATCGTCACCCCGCACCTGGTCCAGCCACTGGCGGCGGACGCGCGACTGCCGTCGTTGCCGGGAGAGAAACTGCGCAATTACGACCCGAATTTCTATCGCATGTTCTTCCTCGAGAACGGCAACTTCGACAAGCGCAGCGGGTTGTCGCAATGAACCAGAATCTCAGTCAGACCTTCCTCGCCATCACCCGCAACAGCACCGATCTGGAATGGCTGCAAAGCGCCCTCGCGCCACTCGGCCAAGTCATCAGCGCAGGTGCCGGCAGCCTCGACGAACTGCTCGCGCTGGTCGATGTAACGTTCGCCAATCTGGTCTTCGTCGGTCTCGATCGCGAGCATGTCGTGGCGCAGAGCGCGCTGATCGAAGGTGCGCTGGAAGCCAAGCCGATGCTGGCGATCGTTGCCCTCGGCGACGGCATGGACAATCAGCTCGTACTCAATGCAATGCGCGCCGGCGCGCGGGATTTTGTCGCCTATGGCTCGCGTTCCAGCGAAGTCGCCGGACTGGTGCGGCGCCTGGGCAAACGCCTGCCCGCCGTCACTCCCAACACGCAGTTGGGCGGGCTTACCGTGATGTACGGCGTGCAGAGCAGTTCCGACGGTGCCTTGCTCGCCAATCACATGGCCATGGTGGTGCAGAAGAGCGGCCAGCAAACCTTGCTGCTCGACCTTGGCCTGCCCCGTGGCGACAGCCTCGCGCTGTTGGGGCTGGAGAGCTCGTTTCACTTCGGCGATGCCCTGCGTCATTTGCGCCGGCTCGACGCGACGCTGATCGACAGCGCTTTCACCAGCGCCGACCACGGCCTGCGCATTCTTGCCTACGCCAACACTGACGAGCCGCTGGAAACCACCAGCGCCGCCGAGCTGTACATGCTCCTCAGCGCCCTGCGCCAGCACTTCCAGCACATTGTCGTGAACCTCACCGGGCAGGCCGACAGTGAGGCATTGCGCACCTTCGTCAGCCATTGCGACAAACTGCTCTGGTACACCGACCAGAACGTCCTCAACTGCCGACGCAACCTCGCCGTGCTCAATCAATGGCGTGAGAAAGGCATGAAACTCGAGCACGGGCGCTTGCTGATCGATCGCTACCTGAACAACGTCGCGCCGGATGCCGAGACCCTGGGCAAGACTTTCAATCTGGAAGTCATCGCCGTGCTGGCCTTCAGTCCCGACGTGCGCCTGAACGCGAAAAATCAGGGCGTCAGCCTTTTCGAACTGGCGCCCCGGGAAAAACTCACCCAGAGCCTGCGCGCCCTCGGCGAGCGTCTGGCCAAGCGTTCCGAAGGTCTGAGCAAACCGAAAGTCACCTGGTTCGATCGTCTGCGAGGCCACTCATGAGCGCAGAAAAACTCTTTGGCGCGACGCCACGCGGAGCGATCGGCAACAGCGATCACGAAGGCCTGAAACTGGTCCTGCACCGCTATATCATCGACGCCATCGAAGAGTCAGGGAAAAACCTGCTGGAAGGTTCGCGCCAGCAACTGGCGCAGTTCGTCACCGACAAGGTCGCCGAATACATCGCGCGTTTGCACCTGGCGATCTCGCGCTACGAGATGGAGCGCCTGGGCGAGGAAATCGTCGACGAACTCACCGGATTCGGCCCACTGGAAGTCCTGCTGCGCGACCCGTCGGTGACGGAGATTCTGGTCAACGGCCCGCACCGGGTGTTCATCGAGCGCGACGGCGTTTTGCATCAGAGCGATCTGCGTTTTATCGATGCGCATCACGTCGAGCGGGTCATGCAGCGCATTCTTGCGCCGCTCGGGCGCCGCCTCGATGAGTCCTCGCCGATGGTCGATGCGCGCCTGCCCGATGGCAGCCGGGTCAACGCGATCATCCCGCCGATCGCCCTCGACGGCCCGTGCCTGTCGATCCGCAAGTTCCGCAAGGACATGCTCAAGAGCACCGACCTGATGGCGATGCAGACCATCGATCTGGCGATTTTCGAATTCCTGCAGAACGCCGTGGGCAGGCGCTGCAACATCCTGATCAGCGGCGGCACCGGCACCGGCAAGACCACGCTGTTGAACATCCTCAGCCAGTTGATCAACCCGCACGAACGGCTGGTGACCATCGAAGACGTCGCCGAACTGCAGCTCGGCCATCCGCATGTGGTGCGTCTGGAAACCCGTCCGCCGAATGCCGAGGGTCATGGCGAGGTCAAGGCCAGCGACCTGATTCGCAACGCCCTGCGCATGCGTCCCGACCGGATCATTCTTGGCGAGATCCGAGGAGTCGAAGTGGTCGACGTGCTCACCGCGATGAACACCGGCCACGACGGTTCGATGAGCACCGTGCATGCCAACAATGCCCAGGACGCGTTGCTGCGTCTGGAGACGTTGGTCGGGCTGACCGGGCGCTCGATCGCCGAACGCACCTTGCGCCAGATGATCTGCGCCGCCCTCGACGTGATCATTCAACTGACACGCATGCCCGACGGTCGTCGCTGCGTCAGTGAAGTGGTGGAAGTGGTCGGCATCCGCGAGGACGTCTACGTCACCAACACCCTGTTCCGCCTCGACCGCCGCACGGGGTTCGGCTTTGTCCGCGAAGCGGTCAACCCGGCCGGCGACAAGCTGCGCCACGACGCTCACCTGGGCTGACGGCGAGGAGCACGCAGATGCTGGGACCGATCATTCTCATCGCCATTTGCCTGATGCTGCTGGGGCTGTCGATCTATCTGTTCCTGCAAGGCCTGCGCAAGACCGCGACGGAGAAAGTCCTCAATCGACTCGCCGCCGGGCAACCGCAACTGGCCGTCGAGCAGACCAGGTGGGTGGGACTGGAGCGCATGTTTTTGCGTGCAGGACTGGGTCGGCCGAGTGAGCGTTTCGGCCTGTGGCTGAGCCTGTGGGCGGCGGCCATGGGCCTGGGATTTCTGCTCGGGAGCTGGGTTGGTTTGCTGATCATGTTGCTCGTCCCGCCCGTGGCGTTGCGGCTGTACATCGCCATTCGCTACCGGCGGCGGATCCGCCGCATGATCGAACAACTGCCGCAATTGCTCGACCACACCGTGCGCAGCCTCAAGTCCGGGCGCACGCTGAGCGATGCGGTGCTGGGCGGCATCGAGGCCAGTGAAGATCCCTTGAAAGCGGCCATGGGCCGGGTGCAGCGCAACGTGCAACTGGGGGTGAACCTGCCGGATGCGGTCAGCGATTTTGCCGAGCTCTACGAGCAGGACGAATTGCGCATGTTCGCCCTCGGCCTGAAGGTCAATCACCGCTACGGCGGCAATGCCAGTGAACTGCTGGAGAACCTGATCAAACTGATCCGCGAACGCGATCAGGGCGCTCGACAGCTGCGCGCGTTGACGGGGGAAACGCGCATGACCGCTTGGGTGCTCGGTCTGCTGCCGCTGATTCTGGTCAGTTACTTCATGCTGACCAACCCCGGCTACATGCTCGGCATGTGGCACGACGAAAGCGGCCAGACCATGCTGCTCAGCGCCGCCGTGTTGCAGGTGTTGGGCAGTCTGGCGCTGTGGCGCATGTTGCGGAGCGTTTGAGATGGTCTGGCTCGCGGCGTTGCTGTTGCTCCTCGGTTCGCTGTTATTGCTGGGCAATCACCTGCTCACCGAGCGCCGCCGCGTGCGACAGGTGCATCAGCGCTTGCACGGTCAATTGGTCCGGGAGAACCGTTTCGGCCACTGGCTGCGCGCGCTGGGCAACAGCCGTTTCGGCCGGGGCTCGGTGAGCATCGACAGCGAAACCCAGACCCTGCTCGGCCGCCTCGGTTGGCGCCGCGCCAACGAACGCGCGCTCTTCGCCGCCTGCCAGATCGGCACGCCGCTGCTCGCTCTGGGGCTGGCGATCTTTTTGCAGGAAGTGTTTTTCCCGCAGACCAGCCACCGCTGGATGGCGCCGATGTTCGCTGCGGGCGGCGGCTATCTACTGCCCAAACGCCTGCTCGCCTACGCCGCCGCCCGCCGACAGAAAACCATCGCCGTGGAAATCTCCACGTTCATTCCGCTGCTGCGCATCCTCTTTGAATCCGGCATGGCCGTGGAACAAGCGCTGCGTGTGCTCAGCGTCGAAGCGCAGAAACTGCTGCCGGAGCTGACCAGCGAACTGCGCCTGATCCTCAGTCGCGTCGACTCGGGTCTGGAGCTGGGTCAGGAGCTGAACAAGACCGCGGTGATGCTCGCGGTGGACGAATTCACCGACACCTGCGTGATCCTCCAGCAACTGATCCACCAGGGCGGCGGTGCGATGAAATCACTGCTGGCGCTCAAGCAATTACTGGACGACCGACGCCTGACCCGGCTGCAGGAATACATCTCGAAGATGTCCGCGAAGATGTCGGTGGTGATGATGCTGTTTCTGTTTCCGGCCCTGCTGATCGTACTGGCCGGCCCGGGTTTCACCGCCATTGCCCGCGCGTTCGCAAACTGACCTTGGCTCATGGAGAGCGTTTGATGAAAGTACTGATAGTCATGGCAAGTCTGTTGCTGCTCAGCGGCTGCGCCACGGATGGCCAGGCGCCGTGGACCTCGCTGCTGTCGCCGTCCAGCTGCAGCAAACTCACGTCGGAGCAGGAACTGTCGCTGAACCTCGCCGATGATCTGGCCAGCGACGGCAAGCTCCACGCCAGCCTGGCCAACCTGCAAAGCCTGCCGGACAACCTCAGCGAAGTGCGCCTGCGCAAAGCCAAGGTCTATCGCCTGCTCGGTCGCAGCGAAGCCGAGCCGCTCTACCGCAGCCTGCTCGGCGGCTGCCTCACCGCCCAGGCCGAACATGGCCTGGGCCAGGTCTACGCCGCCCGTGGCGACAACGGCCAGGCCCAGGCCCACCTGCAACGCGCCGCGCGCCTGGCGCCCACCGACGAAAAAATCCGCAATGACCTCGGCGTGGTCTACCTCAACCAACTGCGCCTCAACGAAGCGAAATTCGAATTCCTCACCGCCATTGAGCTGAGCCAGAACAATCAACTGGCGACGCTGAACATGGTCACCCTGCTGCTCTACCAGAACGACTGGCCCCAAGCCGCAGAGGTCGTCAGCCGCTCGAAACTGACCCCGGAACAATTCACCGAAGCGCAGCAACGCGCAGAAAAACTCAAAGCCCCGGCCCACGCCAAAGCCACACCCGGCGACCGCGTCGCCGCCTTCATCGACCCGCTACCGCCGACGCTCGAATAGGAGACAGCCATGACCATCCGCAAAGGCCTGTGCTACCTGACCCTGCTCACGCTGCCCCTCAGCGCCCACGCCATCGACACCGGCCCGGCCTCGGCGCAACAACAGGAAACCGAAGGCTGGCTGGTCCTGCAAAGCCGCAACAAAGCCGCCTCGCCGAAACCTCAGAGTGCAACAGCCACCGAACGCGAACTGGCGATGCAGCGCTGGCTGAAGAAATACCAGTACGAGATTCCGGATTTTTACGATCCGGATGCGGGCGGGAAGATCGAGAGCAAGAATTAGTTTGTTGGTGCGCTTAAAGGCCCCTTCGCGAGCAAGCTCGCTCCCACAGTCGACCGCGTGCTTTCGGTGGGAGCGAGCCTGCTCGCGAAGAACGATAACGCGGTTTCAACGCTGCGGATCAACCCGATCCAGCGCCCGATTCACGGCTAGCTCGGCCAACATGACAATCTGCTGAATCGCCAACGCCGTGCTGCGCTGAAACCCGCTCAACTCGCCAGCGAAATTACTCGCCATCGCACTCGCTGACGCCAGCGACTCACAGGCATGCGCCAACAAGCTTTCGGTATCGACATTGGGCACCACCATGAACAGCGCGCTGGGCGGGTGCGGTTTTGCGGGTTCGGGGCAGAGATAGAAATCGAGCGCGCGTTTTATCGCTTCGCGGTTTTTCACCAGATCGTCGGCGCGCATGGCGTCTTCGAGCGGGGTGGTGGGGGATGGGGGTGGGTCTGGGATCAGTTTGTCCATGAGAACTCCTACTTGGCTGTGACGCCCTCTTCTGTCGTTTCCACACGACAAAAGGTGGCAGCTGTACGCAGGGTGGAAAACCGATAAGTAGGCAACCGGCCAGACCAAAGTCTGCCCACGCACAGCCGCCGCGACACAGTTTGCAGACGAACGAACACGCCGACAACGATTACGGTAGCAATGCAAAGCAACTACTTGAATTTCAGGTTTCCACACCTGGCCGCTGAGTTGTCAGCGACAGCCAGAGACTAGTGACCCGACGTCCGACGGACAACCTGAAAACCTTGTGGGAAGGTTCTGGCAAATCAGACACAGATTTAAACAATAAAAATCAAAAGCACCCTCACCCTAGCCCTCTCCCAGAGGGAGAGGGGACCGACCCGAGTTGTTTGGGCGAAGTACACCGACCTGAAATACCGAGTTGAACACAGATTTGAAGCAGATCAAAAGCACCCTCACCCTAGCCCTCTCCCAGAGGGAGAGGGGACCGACCGAGTTGTTTAGGTCAGGTATGCCGACCTGAGATACCGAGTCGAATGCAAATTTTGAACAACCCGCAAATCGGCTCCCTCTCCCTCGGGAGAGGGCTGGGGTGAGGGGCGAATCCAGCGCAAAACAAAAGCCAGACACCGCATGCTTTTCACCGCTCAAAACAATGAGCGCAAGCTCGAGTAGCTTTTGATCTTGATCTGGGAGCCCGTCGGCAGGCTGAGTGGAGGGATTGATCCGGGCTTGGGAGCGCAGCGACCGTACGACGCAGTCGTACACAGCGGAAGGAGGTGCAGCGAAGCAAACCGTAGCCGCTGCGCCAGGATCGATCCCGGAGCGAAGGAACCCCGAGCCCCAGCGAGCGGGCCGAACGTCAGGGCGAAGACCTTTTGGTTCCTTTGGGCTGGGCCGGCATTCCGGCGTTTGCCAAAAGTGACCCGCCGTAAGGGCGGAACCGTAATCAGCGACACCAAAAAAACGGATATTCACCCCAACCACCCAAAGCATGGTCGGCCCAAAGGCCGCCAAGTCAATGCGCCGTAACCCGCTGCCGCCCCGCCGAACTACCAGGAGAAAGCGCCAAAGCCAACTGCGTCCGATTATGCATATGCGTCAACCGCAACACCTGCGACACATACAGCTTCACCGTGTTCTCGGTAATCCCCAACTCACAGGCAATCTGATAATTGGTCTGCCCCTTGCCCACCAACCGCGCCACGTCCAACTGCCGGGGCGACAATTGACTGAACACCGCCGGCATCTCCACGGACTCAGGCTCACCATCACTCACCACCGGCACGGGCGAGCGCCGCACCTTGTCCAGATCTTGATAAAGGTCATCAATCGACTCGGACAAAAACTGCAACTTCTGATTCAAATGCCCCAGATGCAGATTCTTCTGCCGCTCCTGCAATGCCAGTTCCTGGCGCTGCACACCCTCAAGCAACTCTGCCAGATCGATCGGCTTCTGATAGTAATCGGCAATCCCCGCACGCAACGCCTTGATCACATCCTGCTTGTCAGCGCGCCCGGTGAGCATGATCGCCTCGAACACCCGCTGCTTGCCGGCCAGCCGCTGCAACGCCTGGATCAATTCGATGCCGTCCATGTCCGGCATGTGCAAGTCACTCAGCACCAGACCGATGTCCGGGTCCGCCCTGAACAGCTCGATGGCTTCAAGACTCGAGTCGCACGGCACGCAACGGTAGTCACTGCTCTCGAGAAACTCACAGAGTTCTTCGACGATCAGCGGCTGATCATCGACCACGAGGATTTTTACCGAATTAGGCTTGTTCACGAACCACTCCATTTGCTCGGCCAACGCTGACGGTTCCTGCACTTTGGTGGCGTATTCGCCTGAATTGAAAGTAGACCCACTTTCCGACTATGTACATAGGACTAGTGGCACCCCGCGATCAGGTGATCCAGTACAGCGAAAGCACTACACCTACCCACACGAACGGCGCAAATGGCAGCTTTTTTGACTTGTCCGGGGCCAGATGACGCAGATGCGCTCTAAGCCCTTGAGCCATATGAGGCCAGACTTTTGGCGCGAGCAGCAGCCACAGCACGCTGGCCAGGCCAGCGCCGATAAACGCGCCAAGAACGAATATGCCGTTCGTCGCAAGACCCAGGGCTGTCATTAATTTCACATCACCAGCGCCCATGCGGCCCATGAAATAACCGGGCAGCGTCAGCAGCAAAGCGATCAGGCAGGCCCAGCCGCCCTGCCCCGCGTCGGCACCCAGCCAGGTGCTGCCGGTCGCCAGCAACCAGACCAGCGCCAGCGCGCCCACGCCTAACGTCAATGCGTTGGAAATTCGCCGCTGCCGGGCATCTTGCGCGGCGCAGATCGCCAGCCAGATCAGAACAAGGGAAATCTGCATCCGCTGAAAGCCGTCCGTTTTGCTTGATTGATTCTATGCTGATACTACGCAGTGACTGTCAGGGTAGACGCACGCATGAAAAACGGCTTTCGCAGGTCGCAAAAAGGTGCGGTGGCGATCGAATTCGCCTTGGTGTTCATCATCTTTTTCGCAGTGTTTTACGGGCTGGTCAGCTACGGCCTGCCCTTCGTGATGATGCAATCGTTCAACCAGGCCACCGCTGAGGCGGTGCGCCGCAGCGTTGCGGTGGACCCGACCACGCCGAACTATTCGACGGTGGTGGTCAACACCGCCAATGCTGCGCTGACCCAACAACTGCAATGGCTGCCCTCGGCCTTGAATCTGGTGGTCGGCACCGACACCAGTGCGGCTTACGACGCGGGGACCGGCACCCTGACCGTCAGCGTCAATTACCCGGTGAGCAAGCTCAATCAGATCATGCCGTTTCTGGTGCTGCCCGGGATCGGCACGGTGCCTAATCTGCCCACGCATCTCACCGCCCGCTCGAGCCTGCAATTTTGACCGCCGGCGATAAGCTTTTCGGGCGCTTGCTCAAGCGCGCCCCCGTCGCAGCCCACGACTTGCCGGACCACCTCGGCGCGCCGCCGATCGGCCTGCATTTTTATCTGGATGGCAACGGCGATGTGTTGCAGATCGCCGGCCCGCTGCGGCATTTGCTCGCCCAGCACAAACCTCAGGGTCAGCCGCTGCCGCTTCGCGCCTATCTGCTGCCGCATAGCCTGCTGAGCGTCGAAGGCCAGCCGCGGGACTGGCACGGGCAATTGCTCGATCTGGATTTCACCGGCCTGAATGATCAGCCGCTGCACCTGCGCGGCTGGGTGCAGCCGCTGGAGGATGGCTGGCGATTGCAGCTGCTCGACATCGCCGACCTGTTGCTCGAACGTCAGCAAGCGCGCGACCGCGACGCCTGCCAGGCCCTCGCCGCGCAAGTCAGCGATCGCCTGCGCACCTGCAGCCTGACGCGTTTGCCGATGGTGCTCGGCGAACAATTGCAGGCCATCGCCCAGCGCTGGCACGTCCCCTGCCTCGCCGTGGCGCTGCTCGATGAACAGGCCCAGGGCTGGCAGATTCATCAACAGTTTCGTGGCCATGACGCTCCACAATTGTGGGAGGACGGCCAGCCATTGGGCACGCCGCTGGACAGCCTCAACGGCAGCGCGCCGCAACGCCTCGCCGGCCCGCAGGGCCGCTATGAACATTCGCGATTGCAGGCCACGTTCGGCAACGCCAACGGTTTCGCCGTGCCCTACAGCAATGACCAGGGCGTGGTCGCGTGGCTGCTCTGTGGGTTTTATACGGTCGACAACGTGGCGCCATGGCTGACCGATCGCGACTGGCTGACCCTAGCCGGTGCGCTGGCAGGACCGCTGCTCAGCCGCTTGCGCGAGCAGCGCCATGTGCAATCGATGGAGCGTCTTGATTCCCTGCAAAACCTGCTCGGCACTGGCTGGTGGGAAATCAGTGCCGAAGAGCAGATTGCGCTGGCGCCGACGCTGGCCTCGGCACTGAATCTCAGCGATCGCCTGCTGCCGGTAGAGGACTGGCTGTCGCTGTTTCATCCCGCCGACCGCGACGAATTGCGCAGCCGTTTGCGCGCCCTGCAATGGCAGGGCGAGGCGCTGACCCTGAGCGTGCGTCTGCACCACGCGGAGGTCGGCGCAGCAGCGACGTGGTATCGGATTCAGGGTCAGGTCAGCGGCACCGGTGAGCATCGGCGTCTGGTCGGATTCATGCTCGACATCAGCGACATCCAGAATCAACAACAGCGCGCCGCTGCCGCCCATGCGCGGCTGGACAATCTGATCGCCAGTTCGCCGGCGGTGATCTACGTGCAGCGCTACGCAGAAGGCGCGCTGATCCCGGCGTTTTTCAGCGCCAGCCTGCAACCCTTGCTGGGCTGGACGCTGGAAGATTGCGACACGACAGCGCTGGTCGAGCGCGTGCACCCCGACGACCGCGAACTGTATTTCCAGCGCAACCGCCAGTTGCTGCGCGAAGGCTCGGTGCGTGCGCGTTATCGCCTGCGCGACAGCCGTGGCGAGTACCACTGGCTGCTCGATGAGGCGAAACTGCTGCGCAATGATCTCGGGCTGCCGGTCGAGGCGGTGGGCCTGTGGCTGGATGTCACCGACGCGACGCTTGCCGCCGAGCAGGTGCGGCAGAGCGAGGAGCGCTACCGGATTCTGGTAGAGGATTCGCCGGCGATGATCTGCCGTTATCGCCCGGACCTGACGCTGATCTTTGGAAACCGACCCTTGGCGACTTATCTGGAATGCACCCCGGAACAACTGCCCGGCGTTGATCTGGGTGGCTGGATGTCCGAAGAACAGCGCGGCGCGTTTGTGCAGCGCCTGAGCCAACTGACCCCGGAACAGCCAGTGAGCACCGCCGAAATCAGCCTGCAATTGCCCGGACGCGAACACGCCTGGTGGGTCTGGTCGGATCGCGGCGTGTTCGATGAGCATGGGCAGTTGATCGAAGTGCAAGCGGTGGGCCGCGACAACACCGAGGTGCGCCGCTCACAACAGCAACTCACGCAAAGCGCGAAAATGGCCACCCTCGGCGAAATGGCCACCGGCCTCGCCCACGAAATCAACCAGCCGCTCAACGTCATGCGCATGGCCATCGTCAACGTGCTCAAGCGCCTCGGCAACGGTGATGTGCAGGTCGATTACCTGACCGACAAACTCAACCGCATCGACGCTCAGGTTCAACGCGCGGCTAAGGTGGTCGACCACATGCGTGTGTTCGGTCGCCGCTCGGAAATCGAACAACAATTGTTCAACCCGGCCCAAGCCATCGAAGGCACCTTGTCACTGCTGGCCGAGGGCATGCGCGGTAAAGGTGTCGATTTGCGCATCAGCGAGACTGCCTTCGAGGCGCAGGTGCGCGGCTACGTCGATCAGCTGGAGCAGGTGCTGATCAACCTGATGGTCAACGCCCGTGACGCCCTGCTCGGCAAGCGCGAGCACCACCCGGCATTCAAACCGTGGATTTCAATCTACGCCGAGCGTGACGAGGAAAGCGTGCGGCTGTGGGTCGAGGACAATGGCGGCGGCATCGATCCGCGTTTGCTGGAGCGGATCTTCGAGCCGTTCTTCACCACCAAACCGATTGGCGTCGGCACCGGCCTGGGCCTGTCGGTGAGCTACGGCATCATCGCCAACATGGGCGGCCAGTTGAGCGTGCGCAACTCCACGGAGGGCGCACGGTTCTGCATCGAATTGCCGATTGCCACGGATGATCAGATCACCAGATAGGCCTTGCCGGTCTGCCCGCAGGTCATGTTGGCGCCCACCTCTGTATCCATCAGGTTGATGCCCAGGCCTTTGAGCAGATTATTCAACAACGGGTCGAGCAAGGGACTGATCAAACCGGTGACCACTGGCAACAAGCGGTTGCTGACGTCGCTGATCAACGAAGCCACCCCAGTGACGATAGCGCCCAGCGGATTGCTGCCCACGGGTTTGTAGACGATCAGGTTGATGCCCGACAGGGTGTTCGCCAGGCTGCCGACGATGTTGCTGGTCGGCGCGGCCGGTAGCACGCTGGGCGGCAGTTTCAGATTGGCCGGGGTGGCGAAGGGTGTGGTGCTGGAGAACAGCAGATTCTGCGTGGTCTGCGCGACGCTGGTGTCGAGTTTGATGGCGATGCCGCCCGCGCCGTACTGCACGTGGGAGGCGGCATCGCAACTGCCGATGCCGAGAACCCTGTGGCAGGTGATGATGCCGAGATCGACCAGCGGCAGCGGCGCCACCGTTGGTTCGGCGACTGAAGAGAACGCCGCGACAGGATCGATCTTGCCGAGTTTGAGATCTGCCAGAGAGGTTGTTGTGGCGGCAGTCAGGCTTTTGCTGCCGCTGTCGTCGGTCGGGCAGCGGTAATCGGTGACATAGCTTTTCGCCCCGCCGGCATCCAGCGCGATGTCGATCTGCGGTGAGGGCAGCAGCTTCGGATCGAGCTGTTGGCAGCCGGCACCCAACAGGCAGAACACTGAATTGATTGTGTCCACCAGATTCAGGCTCAACAGCGCATTGAGCGTCGGCGTTAGCATACCGACCAGCCCTGATACCGCGTTCGTCAGCCCTACGACTCCCGTCAACACCGGCAGATTCACCGACAACAGCGTGCGCACCTGCGCAGTGCGCACATAAATCCGGTCCGGTCCCAACGGATCGGCCTTGGCCCGCGCCGGATCACCAATCGCCGAGAACTGCGGCGGTTCGATCACCTTCACCCGTACCGTGACACCGGCCAGCCCCAGCACGTTGACCGGCAAGGTCGCCGCCACCGCGCTCTTGCTGTTGGCCAGTTGCACCACGCCCTGCACCAGTTGCAGCAATTGCAGGTTGGCATCCAGCCCCGCCGCCGTGGTGCCGGTTTGCAGTTGCAGGATCTCGCCGAGTCTGACCGGCGCCGCATTGATGGCGGCGGCCTGCAACTGGCCCAGCGCGGTGACCACTTGCGCGGTCGCGCCGTTGAGTTGCACTACCGTCGCTGCGGCCTGAATCAACTGCGTCACCGTCGCTTGGGTATTGAGCAACTGCGTGTAATTGCCAGCACCGGCGTTGAGGTCGATGGCCAGTTGATCGAGGTATTTGAGCAGGTTGATATCGGTGTGCAGCAAGCCGTCCCAGCCCACCGCCGTGAGGTTGACGTTGCCGCCGAGCAACCCGGAAAAGAGCGGATTGAGGATGTTCGACTGCGCCGTGTCGATGCTGGCGAGGGTGCTGCGAATATTCAGTTGAGCGACGGTCGGCTGCGGTTTGGCCGCGACTGCCGAAGCATTGAGTGTGGTGTTGAGGCTGACCGGCGTGGCGCTGAACAGCGCCTGCACACCGCCAACAAAACTGCTGGTGACCGTACGACTCGCAGCGACTTTGACTGCGCTTGATTGCGTGGCATCGACAGTGAAACTGCGCATACCGCTGGCAGCGGTGGCCAGTGTGCCGCAGGTGGTCGCGAGCGTATTGGCGGCATCCACCACGTAACCATTGCGCAGCGCACTTTGCCCGGCATAAATGGCGGCGGTCAGCCCGGGCAGGCAATTGCCGCCGCGACTGACCGCTTCGAGGGCAGCGGTATCCACCACCCGCTGTAATTTGCGCTGTTCCATGTACAAGCGGCCGCTGTCGACCACCAGCAACATCATCACCAGCGCCAGACTCAGGGTGGCAGCCGCCATCAAGCCGATCGCCCCGCGTTGCCGGGCCGGGCCGTTGCCTTGCGATCCTGGCGACATGGCGCACTCCTTTGCCGGCGCAGTGCCGAGCGCTACCTCCGTTAATGAAAAAGAGTGTAGACGCGGTCGGTCGAGAGTGCTGGCGTCACGCCATTCCAGTCACCACCGCCACTGTGGGAGCGAGCCTGCTCGCGAAAGCGTCGTGCCAGAGGATTCAATGCTGAATGACACACCGCCTTCGCGAGCAGGCTCGCTCCCACAGGGACGGTTCAGAGCGGTTCAACGCGGTGGATAGTTGGCCAGGATCCGTGTGACGGTCTCGCGAATGGCATTGCTGCGGTCAGCCGGATTCGGGCGGTTGCTGAGCATTTGCTCATCGCTGCCACGCCAGACCAGTTTGCCGTCCTTGCCGTCGAGCAGGTCGATCTGAATGGTCGCGACCTTGTAGGTGATGTTGCGCGTTTCGTTGTACATCGGTGCGCCCCAGTAGCCATTCCACGGGCCGCCCCAACCGCCGCCGTAGTTGGTCGTCACCTGCTGCTGCCGGTCCTCGACGATCAGGTAGGTCTGCACGCTCAGATCGCCCTTGCCGCCGCCGGCAGCCGGGCGCAAACCGCGCTGATCGAGTTGATCGGCCACCGCCTGGCGGATGCGCTGTTCGGTGAGGTCGCTTTTGATGCGCGGATCATCGGGGCGATATTGCAGGGCCGGGTCTTTCCAGCTCCAGCTGCGATAAGCGGCAAAGTCGCGGCTGGCGTCGAAATCGTGATTGACCTGATTGGCGGCGCAGGCACTGAGCAGCGCGGCAACAGCGAGTAGAGCGAGACGGCGGAACATGATTTTTCTCCGGGTGAAGACATGAACCTGCTGACACGACGTCAGCTGGGAGGATACGCCGCCATGGCTTTTTCCACAGCCTCGCGGATCGCATCGGCGCGTTCGATCTGATTGCCCTGGGTGCCGGTCTCGGCGCTGGCGCTCCACACTGGCTGACCATTGCCGGCATCGAACAGATCGACCCGCACCACCACGACCTGCTCCTGATAGGTGCGCACGATCGGCACGCTGTTGTACATGCCGTAACCGCGACCATAACGATCATAGCCGCCGTATCCACCGTAGTAGCCGTAGTCGTCGCGAACCTGACGCAAACGGGTTTCCAGACGCAGGTCGGCGCTGACCAGCAGATCGGCCGGGCGGTTGTCGCGCATCGGCCGCAAGCCGCGTTGGTCGAGGGCGTTGCTGACCGCCTCGGCCACTTGCGCCGAGTCAGCCCATGCCGTGCCCGGCGGCAACTGCCCGTTGCGCCAGGCCCAGTTGCGGTAGCGCCCGTAATCACGCGGCGGCGCCGGGTAGGCGCTGCGGTCGAAGGTGGTGGCGGCTTGCGGCGGTGCCGGCGGCAACGGCCGTGACTGGGCCACGTAGGGGTTGCTGCCCTGGCAAGCGGCCAACCCCAGACTTATCAGCAATAACCCGCATCGAGCTTTCATGTCACGCTCCGCTCAGATCGGCCGGCAGATCCAGTGCAAGTAACGCCCAAGCCCGGCGAAGCCTGGGTGACGACGGTGCGCGAGTTCCATTTCCAGCAAGTCCGCCAGTTCGGCGCGGGCCTGGAATTCCACCGGCATGTAATCGTGAAATACCCGTACGCCGCTCTGACTTTCGACCTGCCACATACCGGCGAGTTGCGTTGCCAATTCCCGTGGGTCGAGAGGCTGCTGCGGGGTCAGACTCTGTTTCTCGCCGGCCATGACGTTCTTGCGCATTTTCTTGAAGTGGCCCTTGAGCAGATTGCGATAAATCAGCGCATCACGGTTGTAGAACGCCAGCGACAGCCAGCCGCCGGGCTTGGTCAGTTGATGCAGCACCGGCAGGATCGCGTGGGGTTCGGCGAGCCATTCCAGCACGGCGTGGCAGATGACCAGATCGTAGGGTTCGGTGAGCTGACCGGGCAGTTCCTGCCACGGCGCCTGTATGAATGTCGCGGTGTGTCCGGCTTCGGCAAAACGCTGGCGCGCACCTTCGAGCATCGGTTCGGCCGGCTCGGTGAAGGTGACGTCATGACCGCGCTCGGCCAGCCACAGCGACATGTGCCCCAGGCCCCCGCCGATATCCAGCACGCGCAGCGGCCGATCGGGCAAGGCCTCGCTCAGATCGGCCTGTAATACCGCGAGGCGAATCGCGCCTTTGGCGCCGCCGTAGATTTTTTCGGCGAAGCGCGTGGCCAACTGGTCAAAATGACGGTCGCTCATCAGCTGAACCGCCGTTCGCTGTCGGCGAGCTTGGCGCGCACCACTTCATTCATGTCCAGACCCAACTCGCTGCACAGTAGCAACAGATACAGGACGATATCGCCGACTTCCTGCCCGGCATGCGCGAGTTTGTCCGCCGGCAACTGGCGCGACTGGTCTTCTGTCAGCCACTGGAAGATTTCCACCAGCTCGGCCATTTCCACGCTGGCGGCCATGGCGAGGTTTTTCGGGCTGTGAAATTGCCGCCAGTCATTGCGGTCGCGAATGGCGTGCAGGCGTTCGGTCAGTTCAACAAGGTTCATCGGGCTCTCCTGAAGACGCATAGCTTCGGGGGGATGCGGGCTGAAGGCAAGCAGCGCAGATGATCTATTGGGGGAGCGAGCCTGCTCGCGAAGGCGTTGGCTCAGATAGCAGATGGTGTGAATGACACACCGCTTTCGCGAGCAAGCTCGCTCCCACAGGGATGGAGTAAAACCACTATCATGCAGGGAACTCGGCCGCCCTCGGCGTGGCCCAAGGCTCAGCTCTTTCATCAGGGATGCACACATGCGTGTAGAAAGCTTTTTCGAATGGCTCGGCCAGGCACTTGGTTCGGTCATCCGCTTTATCGTCGACGGCCTCAGTGGCCTGTTCAATATGCTCAGCAATGCCGGCAGCAACTTTGTCGACGGCCTGGCGCAGACGCTGGGGATGGACACCTCGATCATCAGCATCATCGCCCTGATCGTTGGCCTGATGCTGCTGTGGTCGGCGATCCGGGCGTTCATGAATGCGTCGATCATTGCCGGGGTCATCTGGTTGTTGCTGGGGTTGTGGTTGTTGAGCTGGATTATTCACTAGCGCTTCAAAAGCCCCTCACCCCAGCCCTCTCCCAGAGGGAGAGGGAGCTGACCGCGTTGCTTTGAAATTCTCCACCGACCTGGAATATCGAGTCGAACTCACGCTTGAGAGCGACGAAGATCGGCCCCCTCTCCCATTCCCGGAGAGAGGGGGAGCTGACCGCGTTGCTTTGAAATTCTCCACCGACTTGGAATATCGAGACGAACTCACGCTTGAGAGCGACGAAGATCGGCCCCCTCTCCCTCTGGGAGAGGGCTGGGGTGAGGGTGTTTCTGCCGCTACAATCCCCGCTCCCCCAAGGAGCCTGCATGTCCTCACTGATTACCGACTGGCGCGACCGCCCGACTCACCGCAAGGTCTGGGCGCTCGCCGCGCCGATGATTCTTTCCAATATCTCCGTGCCGCTGGTGGCGCTGGTCGACAGCACTGTCATCGGCCACCTGCCGCATGCCCATCAACTCGGCGCGGTGGCGGTCGGCGCCAGTCTGTACACGTTTCTCGCCTGGGCGATGGGTTTTCTGCGCATGGGCACCACCGGATTTGCCGCCCAGGCTGCCGGGCGCAGCGATGGCGCGGCGTTGCGGCAGATTCTCTTGCAGGGCCTGCTGCTGGCACTGGGGCTGGCCGTCGTGCTCGGCACTCTTGGCGTGCCGCTCAGTGGCGTTGCCCTGCACTTCATGCAACCGTCGGCTGAACTGGATCAGCTGACCCGGGAGTTTTTCCACACGCGTCTGTTTGGCTTGCCCGCAGCGTTGGCGACGTATGCGCTGGTCGGCTGGTTCCTCGGCACGCAGAACGCGCGGGCGCCGCTGGCGATTCTGCTGAGCACCAACCTGATCAACATTGTGCTCAATCTGTGGTTTGTCATCGGCCTTGACTGGGGCGTGGTCGGCTCGGCGCGCGCTTCGGTAATCGCCGAATGGAGCGGCGCCCTGCTCGGCCTGTGGCTGACGCGCACGGCGTTGCGCGCCTATCCGGGGCAGATCATCTGGTCGGCGCTGAAAGTCTGGCAGAGCTGGCGCCCGCTGCTGGCGGTCAACCGTGACATTTTCATCCGCAGCCTCGCCCTGCAATCGGTGTTCTTCCTGATCACCGTACAGGGCGCGCGGCTCGGCGATGCAACCGTAGCGGCCAACGCGCTGCTGCTCAACGGCCTGCTGCTGACGGCCCATGCACTGGACGGACTGGCGCATGCCGTTGAAGCCTTGTGCGGCCATGCCATCGGCGCCCGGGATCGCCTGGCCTTGCGTCGATCGCTGGTGGTGGCCGGCGGCTGGTCGCTGATCGCCAGCCTCGGGTTCGCTGTGCTGTTTCTGCTCGCCGGGCACCTGTTCATCGAGATGCAGACCGACATTCAGAGCGTGCGCGACACCGCATTCGTCTATCTGCCCTACCTCGCCGTGCTGCCGCTGATTGCGGTGTGGAGTTACCTGCTCGACGGCCTGTTCATCGGCGCCACCCGTGCGCGGGAAATGCGTAATGGCATGCTGCTGACGGTGTTGTTGCTCCTGCCATTCGCCTGGTTCTTGCAAGCGCTGGGCAATCACGGCCTGTGGATATCTTTTCTACTGTTCATGGTCTTGCGCAGCGTGACCCTTGGCGCGCAAGCCTTGTGGCTCAAGCGCAGCGATGGCTGGTTCAGCGGCAAGGCTCACTGACCAGAAAAGTCAGTCCGCCGCGCCCCACTGCCGACGCAGAAAGTCGAGCCGTTCCGGCTGGGTCAGTCCGGCCGGCGGCACGACCAGCACGGCGCGCGGATTGAGCAGGCGCAGCCATAGCCAGCCGTCGAGCACGGCACGGTCAGTAAAACCCAGCGCCAGGCCTTGTTGCACATGCACAGCAATCGTCTGGTAGTCAGCGCTCAGAGACTGGCACCAGCGCCAGATGTGCTGCTCCAGCAGACAGGTTTGCAGGCGTTCGCGCTGGCGCCGGGTCAGGCTTTCTTCGATGCCCAAAGGTTCGACGAGCAGGCCGGGATTGCGCAGCTGTTGCCAGCCCTGACTGCCGATGGCGCGGTCCGCCCAGGTGCCGCCAAACCAGCGCAACTGGCGGATCGGCCCGAGCCAGCGACTCAACTGCGTGGCGTCACAGGCGTCGAAGAAATAACTGGCGGTCTGGCGGTTGTAATAGCTGAGCAAGGCCCGATGATTCAAACCGAACGAGACGGTAAGCATGCGCTGCAAGTGGCTGAGCAGCTGCTGCGCCGGTATCTCGCAGCTCAGTAACAGGCCGCGCCAGGTGTCCGGGTCGCGCAGGCACAGGGCGGTCAATGCCGGGCTCTCGCGCAAATCGACGAGAACCGGACCGTGCTCACTGACCGGCTGAAATTCAGTGCCGTCGAACAACCGGTGCCGCTGCACATCGGCAAAGCCCTGGCGCAAGGTCAGCAAGGCGCGTGCCGCGTCCGGGGTGTCGAGCAACAGCCATTGCGCCATGGGCTCAAGCGCCGCGCCGCTCATCGTGCGCTGCTCTGATCGAGCGCGGTGAGCAGCCGGCAACTGCACACGGACTCGACGCAGTGGTTGAAGCTGCCACCGCCCGGCATCAGGCACAGCAACAGCAACGGCTCGCCAGACTGCAACGATTGCTGCAACCCATCGCTCACCAGCAGTTCGGGGAGCGATACCGGTTCATCGTCCTCGACCGCAGCCTCTGGCAACACCGAGGGCTGGAGCACGCCACTGACCACCGGCTGATCGGGATCGCCCTCTAGAAAACTCACCACCACTTCCACGCCATCGGCGAGTGCCGCCGAGGGCAGCTCGTTCAGGTCAGGCGCAAGGGGCAGCCAGCAATGGCTCGGCGCTGCGCCTTCGCCCTGATACAGCCAGTCGAATTGCACCGCGACCGGCCGCGCGCGATCCGGCTGCGGCTCATCGACGCTGACCACCCAGGCACGCTGCAAGCTGTGCATGCGCTGCTTGGACTTCGCAGCAGCGGGCACACAGATGGGCACCCGCGCGGCCGCGAACAGGCGATTGCAATAGGGCGATTCGAGAGACTGATCGGCCCGATGCTCGATGCGGGTCAGCAGCCATGGGCGGTTGCATTCGAGGAAAGGATGGCCGTCCAGCGGCAACCACTGACCACTGCGCAAGGCCGGCAGATCGCTGTGGCCTTCGGAATCGGGTCCTCGCTGGCTGGCCTGCGAGTCTTCGCGCAGTCGCCATTGGCGGACGGCTGGAGCGACGCCATGCTGGTCATGCTCGCCCTGATAGTGCGCGACGTCTGCATGGGGCATCCGCGTCGGATCGTCGCCGAACACCAGGCAGTGCCTGTCGCGGTGATGTTCGAAGTAGTAGTGAATGCGCGCCTCTGCGCACAGACGCTGAAGCAGTTGCAGATCGGATTCGCGGTATTGCGTGCAGAAGGTGCGGGCCGGGTAGTCGCTGTGCAACTCGTAACGTCGTTGCAGGCCGACGATGCCATGTTCGCGCAGCACCTGTTCGATGATCTGCGGCACGCAGCGGCCGCTGAAGATGCGCTGGCTTAAACGCAGGTCGAGGCAGTCGAGCCTCGGCCCGAGACGTACTCGGCACAAACGCAAGCCATGGCCGTGCTCGTGCTGGACAAGGCTGTGCAATTGCCCGTGCACACCCTGGTCGGGCGCGCCGAAACACAGGAACGCGGAACGGTGCAGCAGGCCGGCGAGATCCAGATGCGGATCGTCGATCACCACATCGATCTCGAAGGCGAAGGGTTCGCTGAGCGCTTCCCTTCCGGTAAAGGCGAGAACTTCGAAGGGGTCGGACAGGCCCGCTACATCGAGACGAAACGACGGCTCGTTGACTGGATCGAACATGGGCGGATCTCTACAGGAGGGGCGGCCGGGGATTCTCGCCGAGAGGCATGGCCGAGTAGAGAGGCGAAGTACAACTTAGGAAATGACCTACGCGAAAAGCAGACCAGATGAGTTTGCTGACCGTGATAGCACAGGTTTTCGAGAAAAAATCAGGAGATATCCCACCGGGTTGTCCGATTTTTCCACAGCTTGCGGAAAAAAATCAGACAACCCGGGTGGAACGCTATCGGGTCTCAGGAAGACAGATAGGAAGAGCGGGTCAGGCCCAGACGCAAGGCATCGAGGAACTGCGTGCGCTCGCTGGCACTGATGCGGGCACTGGCGCACTTGTCGCGGTAGTGAGTCATCAGTTCTTCCGGCGACAAGTGCACGTAACGCAGCATGTCTTCGATGGTGTCGTGGGTCTCGATACCGGCGTGGTACACGCTGCCATCGGCGTTCTGGTAGATGTTCACCGAATCGGTGTCACCGAACAGGTTGTGCATGTCGCCGAGGATTTCCTGATAGGCACCGACCAGGAACACGCCCAGCAGGTAATCTTCGCCTTCATTCAATGCGTGCACCGGCAGGCTGGTTTCGATGCTCTGCTCGTCGACGTACTGGTTGATCTTGCCATCGGAGTCGCAGGTCAGATCCTGCAGCACCGCACGGCGCAGCGGCTCTTCGTCGAGGCGATGCAGCGGGATGATCGGCAGCACCTGATCGATCGCCCAGGTGTCCGGCAGGCTCTGGAACACCGAGAAGTTGCAGATGTACTTGTCGGCCAGCTTGTCGTTGAGTTCGTCGAGCACCTGGCGGTGCGAACGCTGACGCGCCTTCAGCGAGTTGTGCAGGCGACGGCACACGGCGAAGTAGCATTGTTCCGCCAGGGCCTTTTCCGCCAGGGTCAGCTTGCCGTCGGCGTACTGCGCGGCGACGTCGCTCATGTAGTGGGTGGCGCGCCAGTAGGTTTCGGTGACCATTTCGATGTCGGTCGGGCCGAGCAGATCGACCAGCCACTGCACGGTTTCCGGCAGGCTTTCCTTGTTCTCGATCAGCGGGATTTCGTCGTTGTGTTTCTCGACGTCGGTGACCTGCACAACCAGCATCGCGTGGTGCGCAGTCAGCGAACGGCCACTCTCGGAGAAGATGTGCGGATGCGGCAGGCTCTGCGCGTCGCAGAATTCCTTGAGCATGCCGACCACGACACCGGCGTAATCGTCCATGTCGTAGTTGATCGAACTGGCGTTGCGCGAGTGGGTGCCGTCGTAGTCGACACCGAGGCCACCGCCGACGTCGATGTGATCGACCGGCAGACCGAGGTTGCGCAATTCGCCGTAGTAACGGATCGCTTCCTTGAAACCGTGCTGGTAGTCAGCGAGGTTGGCAATCTGCGAACCCATGTGGAAGTGCAGCAGGCGGATGCCCTGATCCAGGCCGGCGCCACGGAAGCGCTCGACCACCGACAGCAGTTGCGCCGCCGACAGACCGAATTTGGATTTCTCGCCACCGGTGTCCGCCCATTTCGACGAGGCCAGCGACGACAGGCGCACGCGCAGCCCCACCTGCGGCTTGACCTTCAGCGAGGCGGCTTCTTCGATCACCAGGCCGACTTCGGATTCTTTCTCGATGACGATGAACACGTTGTGGCCGAGCTTCTGGCCCATCAGCGCCAGACGGATGAACTCGCGGTCCTTGTAAA
>Ga0265296_1001122_pt1 | contig 32798 bp, 49 predicted proteins | sample MunlanPumphouse1_FD_189073 | JGI IMG/M metagenome (GOLD analysis project Ga0265296, IMG submission 189073) | Groundwater microbial communities from a municipal landfill in Southern Ontario, Canada - Pumphouse #1 | ecosystem: Environmental > Aquatic > Deep subsurface > Groundwater | place...
TTAAGCAAAAGACGGAATTTTGCGAGTCGGTTCTTGGAAAGGAGATTGACGCCAAGGATGTTTTTAAGCCCGGTGAATTCGTTGATGTTACTGCAGTTACAAAGGGATTCGGCTTTACAGGTCCTGTAAAAAGATTTGGCATAAGAATACAGACCCGAAAGGACAAGCAGATGCACAGGCACGTCGGTTCCATAGGCTCTACGGTGCCGCGTCACGTTGATTGGAGGGTTCCGGCGGCAGGACAACATGGTTTTCATACGCGAACGGAATTCAGCAAAAAAATAATCATGATTGAGAGTGATGGCAAGAAGGTTACGCCAAGCGGCGGTTTCATTGGTTATGGCCTTCCGCAGTCAGTCATACTTGTGGAAGGCTCATTGCCTGGACCAAGAAAAAGACTCATAAGATTGAGAAAAGCTGTGCGCAGCAACAAGGTGCTTCCGGTTGACGTCAAATATTTGTCAGTGGAAAGCAAGCAGGGGAAATAAAAATGTATTGTGAATTTGTTTATGATAAAGGACTTTTAGATGATAATTATGAAAGTTAAAATTTACGATCTTGAGGGAAAAACAGTCGGCGACGTTGAGCTGCCGAAAGTTTTCAGCACTTCCTACAGGCCTGACGTCATAAAGCGCGCTGTTCTTGCGCAGCAGTCAGCGAAAAGACAGCCTTACGGTACTGATCCTCTTGCTGGTTTGCGATCTTCAGCCCACTACCACGGTTCGCGTCATTACCGATACGCCATGATGAACAAGGAGATGTCGAGAATACCGAGAATACACGGCAAGATTGGCTACATGGCATGGAGAGCGCGTGTTGCACCGCAGGCTGTTAAAGGCAGAAGAGCGCACCCACCCAAAGCAGCAAAGATCTGGCTGCAGAAGATAAACCAGGCAGAGAGACAGCTGGCAATAAAATCTGCGCTTGCGGCTTCCACAAGGAGCGAATTGCTGAAGATACGCGGCCACACATTTGATGCACCTGTGATATTTGTCGATGATTTTGAAAATATAAAGAACACCAAGAAAGTTTCCGAGCTGCTGATGAAAGTCATGCCGGCGGAAATAGAAAGAAGCGAGAAGAAAAAGGTTCGCGCGGGCCGCGGCACGATGAGAGGCAGACGCTACACGAAAAAGAAAGGACCCCTTGTAATAATGTCAAAGAACTGTCCTGCCCTGAAGGCGTCGAGAAATGTACCAGGCATTGACGCAGTCTCACTCGTAAACCTTAATGCAGAACTGCTTGCTCCTGGAACGCAGGCGGGAAGACTGATAATCACAACAAAGTTGGCTCTTGACAGCCTGCAGAAAAAGTTTGGTGAAGATTAGGTGAGTTTAGATGGCAAAAAAAGGACTAAAAACTGGAAAGCAAGCTGAAGAAAAGAAGACTGTAAAGAAGGGCTTGTTCAACAAACTGAAGAGAGTGAAGCCAGTAAAGGTAACAGCAGAACTTCAGAAGCCGCTGGAAGATCCTTTTGATGTGATAAAGTTCGTGCTTATGACAGAAAAATCAATAAGAATGGTTGAGCTTCAGAACAAGCTCGTATTCATAGTTAACAGACCTGCTAAAAGAAACCAGATAAAAGTTGCCGTTGAACAGGCTTTTGGTTCGCCGATTTCAAAGGTGACAACGGTTGTTGACCAGGACGGAAGGAAAAAAGCATTTGTGAAATTCAAGAATGCCGGAGCAGCCGGTGATATCGCGATAAAATTAGGAATAATTTAAACTCCTTTCTTTCAGCCCTTTTGAAAAAAGCGCTGGCGGAAAAAGAGAGTAGCTTGTCTGTGGAAAGCAAAGCTTTCCAAGATCTCAGAAACCTCTGGTTTCTGCAGACAGTCAAATCCTAAGAAAGCAAAGCTTTCTTGGATTTCTCGGAAGACTGTAAGTCTTCCGCAGAAAGAAAATATTATAAATGGAGATGGAAAAAACAAAAATAATATCTGAAGACAAGGTTTATAGGATCACCCGTTCTTTTGGGATGAAAACTAGACCTTTTCTTCTGAAGAAAAGGGATTGGTATGGGAAAGCTTCTAAGACAACAGAGACGCGGCAAGGGATCGCCAAGGTATAGGGTGCCTAGTCATAACTATATTGGCAAGATTAGCTATGCAAAGCTTCCGCAGGGCGAGGGTCATGTTATTGATATTGTTCACTCGCCTGGCAGAAGAACTCCGGCTGCGATCGTTGACTTTAACGGGCAGAAGAAATTGCTGCTGCCGGCTGAGGGGGTCTTTGTTGGCCAGAGCATAGGCAACAATACGGATAATGGTAATATTACTCAACTAAGAAATGTTCCAGAAGGAACAAAGATATTTAACATAGAATTGCATCCTGGTGATGGCGGAAGGATCTGCCGCGCTTCTGGTGCTTTTTCAACAGTTATATCCAAGGATGCAACCAGATGTACAATACTTATGCCTTCGCGCCAGAAGAAAGCGATTTCTTTGGACTGCAGGGCTACAATAGGCGTTACAGCAAGCTCAGGAAGGACAGAAAAACCTTGGATGAAGGCAGGCACAAGGCATCACTCCATGAGGGCACTGGGCAAGCTTTATCCTCACACAAGTGGCGTGAGCATGAACGCAGTGGACCACCCGTTCGGTGGAAGTAAACACCCTGGACGACCAAAGACCGTGTCAAGGCACATGCCGCCAGGCAAGAAAGTCGGTTCAATATCCCCAAGGAGAACTGGAAGGAGAAAGAAGTAATAAGCCCCTTTCTTTTGGAAAGAAAGTGGCTTGCAGTCAAAGAAAATATTATAAAAGGTGAAAAAAATGAGTATTGGTATGATTTATGTTGATGTTGCGTTAGCAAATTTGGGAATTGGACTAGCACGACCATTAGATCATGGAAGAATGCCAGCTAGACAAGGCGGATATGGAGCAACTGTACAAGATAGAGGCGCATCTACAGCTGATGAAATAACTTACGCAAACGGACGCAGGATGTTTCAAGAAAAAGAAATATCAAACCGTGCTGCATGGGTGTGTGTCTACCATGTCAGCGATCCTAGGCTGCCGAAGAAAGTTGACGGACTCACAAACGAACAAAGGGCACGCGTACTGAAGGATGAGGAAATACATAGAAAAAATGGCGTTTATTTCGTGCATTTTGACTAGGTGATAATCATGGCAAAAATTTACAAATATCGCGGAAAAACACAGGAAGAACTTGAGGCTATGAGCCTTGAGGATTTCAGCAACCTGCTCAAGTCACGCCAGCGAAGGGCCCTGAGACATGGTCTGCCAAAGCAGCAGAAGAAGCTGCTGGAAAAAATACGCAGGTTCAAGGGAAAAGATAAACTAATCAGGACACACTCACGTGAAATGGTAATTTTGCCTGAAATGATTGGCACAAAGTTTGGCATTCACAATGGTCACGAATTTGTAATGGTAATAATTGATGCAAGTATGATAGGCCACAGGCTTGGAGAATTTTCCCAGACAAGACACGTTGTAAAGCACAGCGCACCTGGTCTTGGAGCAACACGGTCGTCCAAGTTCGTGCCTCTCAAATAAGGTGAAAAAATGGAATTCGAATATAAAGGACACACGTTTGGAACAGAAACATTTTATGGTCAAGCTTACTTGGCGCTTCGAATTAAAGCTGCTCCTTTAGATGGAAGCGTGGTTACTCCATGTCCCCTTATAGGTAAAAACGGCAAAATAATCGGCGGCCATAAAAATGTGAGAAGATTTATGGAAAACCATTTTGCTGAATACTTAACGGATTGATAATTATGAAATTCAGATATCAAGGAATTGATTTCGGTACGGAAACTATAGACGGTACGCAAACGCTTGTAGCATACTTCAAGCCAATCGGCGCAGGTTACATGCATGTTCCTCATATTGACGTGTCGAAAATGGAAACGAAAACGATACCAGAAAGCAGAAGAGTGAGAAGAGCGATTGACCGTTCATCAGGAGCTTTGCGAGGCATTGATTAAAATGAAACAAACATTCGTTCCAGAGCATAACTATGCGAAGGCCTTTGGCTCAGACATTAAAATATCTATGAAGGCGTCGATGGTGTTATGTAATGTGATAAGAGGCAAACCTCTTACAAGGGCTAGACGATTGTTAGAGGATCTTATAGCACAGAGACGAAGCTTGCATGGAAAATACTACACGAAAGCTGCAAAAGGTATAATTATACTGCTCAGCAGCTGTGAAAAAAACGCGGAGTTCAGGGGGCTGGACATGAACAGGCTTTTTGTGCACGCTTCCGCACATAAGGGCACAAACATAAGAAGGCGCCGAAGAAAGGGCGCATTCGGTTCGAAATTGAAGAGCACCAACATGGAAATCATGCTTGTGGAACGCGGCAAACAGCCGAGTGATATAGTTTCAAAAAAGAAAATAAAAGAACAGCTCACCAAGAAGAGTGATGCAGAAGTTAATGCGGAAAATGAAAAGGAAGAACTGAAAAGAGATCTTGATGTCGTGAAAAATGAGCAGAAGCAACTCAAGAAGGATGTTGAAGAGGCAGAACAAAAAGTGTGATAATTATGAGAGAACGATTGTTTATAAAAAAAGCAAAAGAGCAGGTGCGCCTGGAGGAATTTATACGGAAACAGTTTGCCCAGGCGAAATGCGGCGACATAGAAGTGCAGCACACGCCTGTTGTTACAAGAATAGTTCTTCACACAACAACACCGGGCCTAATAATCGGCAGCGGTGGTGAGCGCATAAAGGAAACTGTTGAAATACTTCGGAAGGATTTTGGAATAGAGAATCCCCAGATTGATGTGCAAAATATAGATAACCCGGACTTGGATCCAAATATAGTTTCACAGACCATAGCGACATCGATGGAGAGCGGCGTGAATTTCAAGAAACTTGGCAACTACTACATGCAGCGTATAATGGCATCGGGTGCCATAGGTTGTGAGATTGTTCTGTCAGGAAAAGTAAGTGGCCAAAGAAGCAGGAGAGAAAGATTCATTTCAGGTTATCTGAAGAAATGCGGCGAACCTGCAAAGCGCGATGTTGCGGTGGGTTTTGCACTTGCAAATCCAAGGCTTGGTAACATAGGCGTGACGGTTAAGATAATGCTGAGACGCAGCGAACTTTCGATAAAAATACCTGAGCAGGCTGTTCCTAAGGAGATACCAAAAGAAACAGCAAAGGAGACAGCAGAAGTGCTGAAAGAGGAGACCAGTGAGTGATATTAATGGCTATATTAAAATCAAAAAAAGTGCGTGAACTTAACGATAAGGAAATGTCTGAGAAACTTCGAGAACTACGCCTTGAGTTTTCAAAGGAGATGGCATCCAGCGAAATAGGCGGCAGTGTGAAGAATCCTGGCAGAATTCGTGAGATAAGGCGCGCAATTGCAAGAATCAAAACAGAAAGCGGCAGCAGACAAAAAAAAGTTGCCGATTCAAAAAGGAGAGGTGGTTGAAAACAATGGTATGTTCGAAGTGCGGTTTACCAGAGGAACTTTGTGTGTGTCAAACCATAGCAAAGGAAACCCAGAAAATAAGGGTTGAAAAAATACAGAAACGCTATGGAAAGAGCATGACCATAATAAGGGGCGTTGACACTGCAAAGATAGATGTGAGGGATTTGATGAAAAAACTCAAATCAAAGCTCGCTTGCGGTGGTACGTACAAGAACGGGGAGATTGAGCTTCAGGGTGACCACAGGTCTCAAGTCAGGGAAATACTTGTGAAGGAAGGTTTCCCGCGGGAATTGATTGAAGTATCCTAACCCTTTCTTCTTTTAGAAAAAGAAGAAAGCCCTACTGGAAAGAAGAAAAATATTACAAGGTGGTTACATGCGAAATCCAAGTAACATACTGAGGCACGAACTTATAGGATTGAAGTGCCGAGTCACAGACTCAAAAAATAAAAGCCAGATAGGCATCGAGGGAAAAATAATAGACGAGACGATAAAGACCATTGTAATCGGCGATAAAAGAGTGCAGAAAAAAGATGCTGTGTTCATGGTAAGTTTAAGCGGAAAAAATGTTTATATTGACGGCAATGCAATCATTGCGCGGCCGGAGGACAGGATCAAAAAGAAAATCAAAAAGTGGTAAGCCCTTTCTTCTAAAGAAGAAAGCGCTTGCGGAAAGAAGAAATATTAAAAAAGGAGATGGAAAAAACAAAAGTAATATTTGAAGACAAGGGATCGGTAATGAAGAAGAAAAAAAACATCGGAATTGAATCAAAACAGCCTAAAGAGGACTGTAAAGGCAAAAATTGTCCTTGGCACGGCCACACAAAGATACGCGGACGTGTGTTTAAGGGCACGGTTGTTTCAGCCAAAGGAGCCAATACAGCGATAATCGAGTGGAACTACTATAATTTCGTTCCGAAATACGAAAGATATGAGAGAAGAAAAACGAGAATTGCAGCCCATAATCCAAAGTGCATATCCGCAAAAATCGGGGATATTGTAAACATTGGAGAATGCAGGCCGCTTTCAAAGTCGAAGAGCTTCGTAATATTCGAAAAGGTGGAATAAGCCCTTTTCTAAAGAAAAGCGCTTGCGGAAAAGAAATAACAAAAAAGGTGGAATAATATGACAGAAACAGAAAACCGAAAAGATAGACCAGCAGGACAACCAGGTCCGACAGCATTAGCTAGAAATTTTGATGCAGAAGCTTGTGGTCAACTTGGTAGATATGTGTCAGGAGTGGATCCTTATGCATCTCCTGTTTGTCCAGCATTGGCTAGAAATTTCGATGCGGGGTGCTGTGACGAACTTGGAAGATATGTACCGGAGTCAGTGTCATCAGTTGATGTTTATCCAACAGGAAAAAAAGAAGCACATGTCGGCTTAGTAAGATTGGGAGATTTCCCAACAGGGTGTTAAAAATGAAGGGACTCACATCAAAGATAACAAGACCGCTGCCGCTTGGCGCAAGGTTGGTTTGCGCAGACAACTCAGGCGCAAAGGAGCTTGAAATCATTGCGGTCAAGGGATACCACGGACGCATACGAAGACTGCCACGTGCTGGAGTTGGCGATGTTATTATATGTTCGGTTAAAAAGGGAAAGGAAAAGGTGCGTCACACTGTTGTGTACGCGGTTGTGGTTCGACAGAGGAAAGAATATATGCGCTATGATGGAACACGCGTCAAGTTCAGCGATAACGCAGCTGTTTTAGTCAACCCTAAGACCTACGAGCCTACTGGAACGGAAGTGAGAAGCGTAATAGCAAAAGAGGTTATTGAAAGATTCACAGCTATCGGCAAGATAGCAAGCATGGTGTTATAAATATGAGGATATACGAAGGACTGCGCAAAATTGCTGAAAGAACGGAACACCGCACTCCTGTAGCTATAGGCTTCGTTTGCAGAACGAAAGAAAAGGAATTTGCTGTAGTTGGAGAAACACAGTATATTGGAGATTTGGCGAAGAGAGCAGAACGAAAGAACCTTCCAGGCATGATAGTTAACATTTATGAATAGTGATACTTATGAAGAATAAATTTTCAATCAAGTGGGGATCGAGCAAGCAGCCGAGGAAACAGCGCAAGTACAGGTATAATGCGCCTATGCATGTGCGACGCAGTCTTATGCATGTGCACTTGGACAGGTTCCTTAGGAAGGATTACGGCAAACGCGCGCTCACGGCGAGAAGGGGAGACGAGGTAATGATAATGCGGGGCAGTTTCAAAGGAGTGAAGGGAAAAATATCACGTGTTGACATGAAAAAACTGAAGGTTTATGTTGACAGCGTCAAGGTGAAGAAAGTTTCCGGTCAGGATGTTGAGGCGCCGATCGATCCCAGCAATGTAATTATAACAAAATTAAATTTTGACGACAAAAAACGAAGAAAATTTTTGGAACGCAAAAATAAACTCAAAGTGACAGGGCAACCTGAAGTAAAGAGTGAAAATAAATCGAAGGTGGAGAAAAAATAATCGAAAATAAAGGTTTAGGATCACCTGTTCTTTTGGGGTGATATCTAGACCTTTTCTTTCAAGAAAAGGGATCGATATGGCAGTAACAAAAAGATATGTTGTACCTAAATTTTGGCCAATAGAAGTGAAGGCAAAGAAGTATGTCGTAAGCCCGGTGCCAGGTCCTCACAATAAAATGACTTGCATACCGCTGGGTGTTGTACTACGCGACATGTTTCATTACGCACGTACGATGAACGAGGCCAAGGAAATTCTTAACAAGAAGTTTGTGAAAATAAACGGTACAATAAGAAAAGAACACGGATTTCCTGTTGGTCTCATGGATGTAATTGATGTAGACGGGGACTTTTATAGAGTACTTCCTGGAAAGAAAGAAATTCAGCTTTTCAAAATAACCGCAGCGGACGCAAATGTAAGACTTGCCAAGATCAAAAACAAGACACATGTCAAAAAGAAGAAGATACAGCTCAACCTTCATGACGGTTCAAATATCCTTGTGGAAAAGGATGACTTCAAAACATCAGATGTGATTGTGATAGATATTGAACATAATCTGATAAAGGAAACCATAAGGTTTGAGAAGGGAAGCCTTGCTATTGTTACAGCAGGCAACAATACAGGCCTTGTGGGTACCATTGAGTCAATAGATAAACATCTAAGGACTGTTGTGATGGCCGCTGACAAAAAGAAATCGATAGTTCCAATCAAGTACGTTTTTGTTATTGGACATGATAAACCTGTTGTAAGCATCGGTGAGTAGGATGGGAATGAGAGATATAAAAATAGAAAAGATAACGCTGAACATCGGCTGCGGCACCAAGACGCCGATTGAAACAGCCACCACTATACTGAAAAATGTCTCCGGTGGAAAGGTTGTGATAACAAAGACGAAGAAAAGAAGCACGTTCAACGTACCGAAGAACAAAGACATAGGATGCAAGATTACATTGCGCAAGAACACGACCCCTTTCCTCAAGAGATTGCTTGAGGCAAAGGAAAACAAGCTGCGCACTTCAAACTTTGACCGAACTGGAAATTTTTCGTTTGGCATAAGGGAATATATTGATATTCCGGGCATGGAGTACGATCCTAAGCTGGGTGTACTTGGCTTTGATGTTTGTGTAACGCTTGAAAGACCAGGTTACCGGGTAAAGAGAAAGAGGCTCGGAGGAAAGCTTGGAAAATCACATTTAATAAAGAAAGAAGATGCCATTGAATTTGCAAAACAGAAATTCGGGATAGCTATTGAGGAATAATTATGAGACTCGTAAGGGACAAGATTCCGGAATTGATGCTCAATGAAGGAAAAACAGTGGAAATACGCACAGCCATGGGAAGGGAATATGAATTCATGCTCATGAAAAAACTTCAGGAAGAGGTTGATGAATACCTTCATGACAGGACAGCAGAGGAACTGGCTGACATAGAGGAAGTTCTTCACTGTCTCGCGGATATCAGAGGATTTGACTGGGAAAAAATTGAAGAACTAAGAAACAGAAAAAATAATGAAAGAGAGAGTTTCAAGAAAAAAATAATACTGGAGAAGGTGGAATTATGCGAACAAAGGCAATAAAAAGAAAATATGGGAAAGGCGGAAGAAACTGCTACAGGTGCGGCTCGTTTAAGGGAGTCATTAGAAAATATAAGCTTTTTTATTGCCGCCGCTGCTTCAGAGAGGTAGCCCAGAAAATTGGGTTCAATAAATATAGTTGATGATTATGAGACACGATTTACTTTCAGACGTGCTGTACGTCATAAACAACGCAGAGAACATAGGCAGAAAGATTGTTAGCGTTCCGGCATCGAAGCTGATAAAGGAAGTCCTGATGGTTATTCAGCGGGCTGGCTACATAGGCAGTTTCGAGTTCGTGGACGACCGGAAGTCTGGAAAATTCAACATAGAACTGGTTGGCAAGATAAACAAGACACGTGCTGTAAGGCCGAGATTTCCTATAGCAAAGGATGAATTCGAAAAATGGGAATCGAGATATTTGCCAGCACGAAGCTTTGGTATGCTTATAATATCTACGTCGAAGGGCATAATGAGCCAGCGCGAAGCAGTTGAACTGGGAATAGGCGGAAGACTGCTTGGGTATGTCTATTAAGCAAGCTTTTCTTCTTTTAGAAAAAGAAGAAACTCTTGATGAAAAGAAGAAAAATATTATTGAATGGTGAAGAAAAATGGAGAAAATCGTTGCTATACCTGATAATGTGCAGATCGAAATAAAGGGACTGCAGGTTACGGTTAAAGGAAACGGCGAGCTCTCCAGAGATTTTGGAGATCCGCGACTGAACGGCCTAATTAAAATAGAGAAGAAAGACTCCATGATTCACGTATCGGATGTTGAACGCAACAGAACAACAGGCGCAAACGTGGGAACTATTGCGGCACATATAAAAAATATGATCATTGGTGTAACTGTTGGTTTCATGTACACCATGAAAATAATGTACACACACTTTCCCCTGACGGTTGTTATCAACGGCAATGAGATTCAGATAAAGAACTTTTTCGGCGAGAAGGGTTCCAGGACAGCGAAGATTGTCGGGAAGACGGATGTTAAGGTTGACAAGGACACCGTAACTATAACGGGTATAAACGTGGAAGAGGTCAGCCAGACAGCTGCCAATATAGAGAGTGCATGCAAGCTTACAGGCCGCGACCGCAGGATTTTCCAGGATGGCATATTCATAACAGGCAGGTACCTCAAGACAGGAGAAGCAGTTTAGGTGATAATTATGAAAGTAATGATTGCAAGTGAAACTACTGACATACATGACATGATTATGCGAAAATATCCTTTCCGGCCAACACCTACTACTGTTCATGATCGTGTAAATGCAGCAGCAGTATATGCACAATTCCGACCAGATTTACTAATAGTTGATAGACGCTATCCTGAAATGAAAGATGCCGAGGATGTAATAAGAGCTTATGAAAAAGCACACGAACTAAAACCAGTAACAATGCAGTTCGTGGATGATAATAGATTTATGAAAGCACTACAACCAAGGCCAAGTAGACCACAGATAACTGGGAACCGAGAATCATATGGTTGGAATAGTAGAGATTCTTTTATAGGTGAATAATTATGTCAAAGAAATTCAAGCCTCAGGATTATTTCCGTTATAAGAAACTCGGGAAGAGATGGCGACGTCCGGTTGGATCACAGAGCAAGCTGCGGCTAAAGAAGGGCGGTAGCGGCATGAAGGTTGACGTTGGTTATGGCACGCCTTACAAGCAGCAGCCTGTTCTTATAAGAAACGAAAGAGATTTTGAGAAAGACTGCAAGGCTGGTGTCTTGATCGCGGCAGGTGTTGGCTACAAAAAAACCATTACACTAGCGGCAAAAGCAAAGGAACTGGGACTTACAATAGTCAACATGAAAAAGGCGAAGAAGGCTTCCAGATTCGCCGCTGCCTTGAAAAAGAAAAAGGAATCTGTAAAAAAGAAAAAGGATGTGCCTGTTGAGGCTAAGACAGAACACAAGCATGAAATTAAAGCAGAATCAAAGAGTGAAGTTAAAACAGAAGCAAAGGATGAGGTAAAAGCTGGAAGTAAAAGCGAAAAGAAATTGGGATTTCATGAAAGTGTAGTGCCTCAAGTTATTCAAGGAAAAACAAAAACTTACAGGACACGTGATCATGGTTTTGCAGTCGGGGACAAGATAGATTTTGAAAATTCAAAGTCAGAGAAGATTTTCGGGCACGCAACAATAACACATGTTGAGCGGAAAAAAACGAAGGAAATAGACCTCAAAGATCCATCACATGGCGCGACTTATGAAAACATTGACCAATTAATTGCAGCGTTCAAGCGTCATCACCCTGAAGCTGAAGTTACGCCTGAAACTGAAGTTCTTGTCTATACTTATAAATTCAATGAAAAAAAGGAGTGAATGAGATGTTCATAAACTTTGGAGCTGGAAAATGTCCTGTGTGTGGAGATTTTGGTAAAAACATGACAAAGGATGTGTTTCACTGCACGAAATGCAGGATATCTTTCAATGACTTTTATATTTCAAACTATGAGGAACTAAAAGATTATGAAAATAAATACTGGAATTAACTGAGGCTTTTCTTTGAAAAAGAAAATCCTCAAGGCAAAAGAAAATATTATAAAAATGGGAAAAACAAGAACAGGACGTGGATGATAGTTATGAAGTCACAATGCGAGATGGCTGCGAAGATAATGAAGTGCGGGAAAAGCCGCGTATGGATGGATCCATCAAGGCTTGCGGATATAGCTGATGCTATAACCTCTGAGGACGTTCGGCACCTCATTAAGGACGGTGTTATAAAGGTAAAGCCGAAGAAAGGACTGAGCAGCTTTCGGAAGAAAAAAATCGCGGCACAAAAAAAGAAAGGGCGCAGACGCGGCCACGGATCGACCAAGGGCAAGAAGGGAACACGACTGAATAAGAAGCATACCTGGATGAAAACAATACGTTCCATACGCAAACTGATAAAAGACCTGAAGGAGACAAAGAGCATAGACAACAAGATCTATCGTGATATTTACATGAAGTCAAAGAGCGGATACTTTCGCAGCAGAAGCCACGTCATGAACTACCTCGAGAGAAATAACCTCATCAAGAAGTGATAATTATGGCATTTGATAGACGAAGAAAGAAAAAAACCGATTATGTGCAGAGACTTGCCCTGTTGAAGTCTGACAAGCCGCGTTTAGCTATTCGAAAAACCCTGAATAATTTTCATTTGCAGGTTATAATTTTAGAGACGACGGGCGACAGGACAGAGGTTGAAGTTTTTTCAAAGGCGCTGAAAAAGTATGGATGGAAAGGACATGGCGGAAACCTTCCTGCCGCATATCTTACGGGTTACCTGGCAGGATTGATGGCTCTTAAAAAGAATATTAAAGAAGCTAATGTTGACATAGGACTTCAGATGTCCGTAAAGGCATCGGGTTTGTATGCAGCAGCTGCTGGCGCAAGAGATGCCGGCCTCATAATACCTTTGGGCAAAGAGGCTATTCCAAAAATGGACCGTATAAGCGGCAAGCACATAGCAGAATATGCACAGAAACTAAAATCCGACGGTGAGAAGTACAAGAAGCAGTTTTCAGGATATATTAAAGCGGGCCTGCAGCCGGAAGACCTGCCTAAGCATTTTCAAGAGGTAAAGGATAAAATAAATGCGGAATTTGGAGCCAAAACTAAAAAAGAGGTCGAGGTCGCTAAGTAAGCCCTTTTCTAAAGAAAAGCGCTTGCGGAAAAGAAATAAAATAAAAAGAAATAAAATAAAATGTGGATGAGGGAAAAAATAATATTGAAGACGAGGTCTACAAGATCCCCAGTTCTTTGGGGTGAGATCTAGACCTTTCTTGCAAGAAAGGGATCGATATGGAATGGAAACCAAGAACTGAACTCGGAAGAATGGTTGCTCAGGGCACTATAACGCTTGAAGAGATATTTACCCAGGGAAAGAAAATAAAAGAATCCCAGATAATTGACAGGCTCATACCAAACTTGCAGACAGACATAATTTTCATAGGCGGCTCGCCAGGAAAGGGTGGCGGCATAAAGAGAACGCCTACCCGCAGGACTACACGCATGCACCGGTCAGGAAGACGTTACCGCACTTCAGCCATGGTGGTGATAGGCAATGGTGACGGCTACTTTGGACTCGGAAAATCTGTTGCAATAGAAAATCGTGTGGCAATAGAGAAGGCGACAGAAGCAGCAAAACTGAATATAGTTCCTGTGAAGCGCGGCTGTGGTTCGTGGGAGTGTGCCTGCGGTTCGGATCATACTATTCCTGTACAGATTGAAGGCAAGTCGGGCTCGGTGCGCGTTCAGTTGTTCCCTGCACCAAAGGGCGTCGGACTTTGTGTTAATAATGAGGCTAAGAAAATAATGCGGCTTGCAGGCATAAAGGATCTTTGGACAAAACGTTATGGTGAGTCACGGTCACGTTCTAATTATGCTATGGCTATTTTTGATGCTTTCAAACGGATAAACCGATTAAGACTTGATTCCAGGACTCCGGTAAAATCAACGGAAGAAAATTACGAAGAAATTGAGGAGGAGGAAAGCGCATGATAGCTATTGTAAGGATACGCGGAGAGGCTGGAACAAGAAGAGATATAATTGATACGTTCAAGATGCTGGGCCTGAAGAAGATATACTCAGCGAGGCTGATTGAAAAAACGCCTTCGAATATTGGCATGGTAAGAAAAGTAGCTAATTTTGCAGCCTGGGGTGAAGCTTCTGAAGAAATAGAAAAGATTCTTGAAAAACCCAGGGGACTGAAGCCGCCGAAAGGTGGTCTGAAGTCGAAGAAGTACTATTATCCTCGCGGTAATCTCGGATACTGCGGAGACAAGATAAACGACCTGATCAAAAAAATGATTTAAGCTCCTTTCAGCCCTTTTAAGAAAAGCGCTGGCGGAAAAGGAAAATATATTATAAAAGGTGAAAAAAGAAAATAATGTTCGAAGACAAGTGATTTATATGACCGTAAGATTCAAACAGAAGGTGCGAAAGTGGCGCGGACGAACGAGCCATGGCTGGGGCTGCAAAAAGAAGCACCGCGGCGGAGGCAGTCAGGGTGGCCGCGGACTCGGCGGCGGCCACAAGCACAAGTTCTCCTTTGTCACGTCAAAAGACCCGGGACGCTATGGCTACAAGGGCTTTTATTCAAAAAGAAAGACCGACAAGACTCTTAATATTAATGACATCGAGAAGATGGATGGCAACAACTTTGATCTTGGCAAGCTTGGATATGACAAGCTGCTGGGCACGGGCAAAATAAACCGTTCTGTTGTTGTCAAAGTCAAGAAGTTTTCAAAGATGGCAAAGGAAAAGATAGAAAAGGCCGGCGGCAAAATAGAGGCATAGGCATGGATCCGTTGATTAGGGAATATCTTGATTCAAAATTTTCACTAAACACGCGAGACGATCATCATGATGTTTTGTTTGATGGCCGATACATGCCATTTAGAGTTGACAATGACTGTATTCAGCTTCTAAAATATGTACCTAGCCGTACTGGAAGCATAACAACACCTGGCAGAAGTTTTGTTGTTGTTTATGATAACAGCAAAACACCGGAACAGGTTTATGCAATGTTCAGATACATTGCAATGAATTGGATTCATGAAAAAGCTCTAAGAATGTTAGAAGATGAAAGACACGCTCAATATCATGATACGATGCGAGGGTCAGAAGTAAGTTTTTCACTCAGAGATGATGTAGAAGAAATCGAAGCATGTTATGATACTAGGGTTTAAAAACATTTTTGATAAGCGCGGTTATAATTATGAATGTCCTCGATGCAATAACTTCGAAACTGCCAGGCATTGCAGAACCGAAGACTCATCTTAACTTTAAATCACGTCTTAAATGGACTGGCATGATTCTTCTGCTCTTTCTGGTGCTGAGCCAGATAATAGCTTTTGGCGTTTCGCCTGTTTCCACAGAGCGTTTTCAGTTCTTTGAACTTATTCTCGGCTCGTCTATCGGTTCGCTGCTCACGTTAGGTATAGGACCTATTGTCACGGCTTCAATTATTCTGCAGCTTCTCGTCGGCGCAAAAATACTCCCTTGGGATCTCAAAACATCGGAAGGCAAGAGAAAGTTCCAGGGCATGCAGAAACTAGCTGTTATATTTTTCTGTGTGTTCGAAGCATTTGCTTACGTGTCGTTTGGCGCGATAATACCGCTCTCGAATGATTTTGGAGTATATTTGTTCCTTATATTCCAGATAGCATTTGGTGGTTTCCTTGTGCTGCTGATGGACGAAGTCGTGTCAAAGTGGGGCATAGGGTCTGGAGTCTCATTATTCATTGCCGCCGGCGTCACAAAAGTAATTTTCGTACGTGCTTTCAATCCGCTGACACCGCCAGGCGAAACAATTCCAGCAGGTATTTTGCCCCAGTTTGTCGCGCTCCTTGGCCTTGGCGAGATATTCCAGGCGTTCGTGGCGCTGCTGCCGCTTGTCGCGACGATAATAGTTTTCCTGGTCGTTGTTTATGTCCAGGCAATAAAGGTGGAAATACCTTTGGCCTTTGGCTCCATACGAGGATTCTCAAGGAGATGGCCGCTCAACCTCATCTACACGAGCAATATTCCTGTAATACTTATTGCCGCGCTACTTGCTAATTTGCAGCTGCTTGGGAACATTTCAGCAAAAACCATAACAGATGCTGGACTGCGCTGCGGACTCTTCGGCTGCTTTGACCAGGACGGCCAGGCGACTAGCGGAATCGCTCTCTTTTTCAACCCGCCGGTAACGCTCCCTGTTCAGATATTCTTTTTGACGCTTATGTTAACTGTATTTATTGCGGCATTCCTTGCGTTTTACTTCAAGTACAAGCACGTGCACAAGGTTCTGATAGGCTCGATAGCTGCAGGGCTCGTAATGGCTTTCCTGGTGTCCAGCTTTTCTGTCGGGCTGCCAAATGGCGAGGAAACTGCCCGCATAATTGCGTATATGCTGATACTTGTGCTCGGCTCGATGGTTTTCTCCATATTCTGGGTCTCGACCAGCGGCATGGATTCGCGTTCTGTGGCAGAGCAGATAAAAGGAATGGGAATGCAGATACCTGGATTCCGCCGTGACCCGCGCATTGTAGAGGAAGTGCTCAACAGGTACATACCCACGATCACGATAATCAGCGGACTGTTCGTAGGAATGCTTGCTGCCATAGGAGACTTTACAGGCGCACTGGGAACCGGAACCGGAATACTGCTTACGGTCATGATAATATACAACCTCTACGAGAACATCGCTACCCGCTACGTCGAGGACATGCACCCGTCGCTGAGGAAGTTCTTCAAATAAGCCCCTTTCTTCACAAGAAAGTGGCTTGCGGTCAAAGAACATAATATCCTAGCTTTAAAAATGTTAATCAAGCGGGAAGAAATCCACCGCTTTGACAAGGTTCACAACAAGCGGTGGATGAATTCCCGCCACAATAAACTATTTCTGGACTCTTGAGGGATAAGTAAAAAGGAACAGCCCGAAGGCCGCTCCCGAGCACATAGCTCTCGTCTCACTTAGCGTAAGCTTTGCTCGTTCTAGGATAAAAAAGTGATTTCATGGAAAACAAACTCGTAGCTTTGGCTATGGAAAATCATTATAGCAAGCGATACGGTTGCTGTTGAAGGAAAGTAAAAGATGCGTCCGCTGGGAATTACTACTATTTTCTTTAGTTTGCTTGTCTAAACTGTGATGGACTTCTCTAATGGCAAGGGTATAGAGATTTGCCTCTCTTCTTCACCTTTCGGTTTTAAAGTAAGATATAGCCATGTGGTAGACATCCTGGAATTAATCTGTATGTCAGCAGAAATCAGGTTTTGTAAAACTTCTTTAGACGTATTCAAAATTTTGTTAGGGTTAAGTATTTCTATTGCAACAATACTCATTTTATCGTCTAAATCAATTATAACTTCTCCTAAATCTATGGTAAGGCTGGTTTTCTTTTGCTGCCTGTATATGACAAGTGAGTTTGCCTCTTCATCATACATAAATGCTGCTTTCATCTTATCGTCTCCTTGCTGAGTATTTCCTGACTAATTTTTCTGCCTTCTTGGTCATGTCCATACTATTATTCATATTTATTATACAACTTAAAACATAAAAGCCCCGCCGGGAAGATTGTCTAAGTATTTAAGTACATAATGCTATGTATATAGATACATAAAGTGATACGAATGAAGACCGAAATAAAAATAATAAAATTTTTGCTTGCGGGGAGAAGAAAATGTACCATACGAGAACTGTCGAAGGGCATCAGGGCGGACTATAAAATAACACACACCGCCGTTCAGAGACTGATAAAAAAAGGCGTTCTCAAAGGCATGAGAGTGGGGCAATCGATTCAGGTTTCACTGACGCTCAGACTGACAAAAGACACCTATGAGGCAGAGGACGAAAGACGGAAGGATCTGATGAAAAACAGAAACATACAGACTATGGATTTTTGGTTAAGCGAGCTAAAGTTTCCGTTTATTGCCCTTGTATTCGGCTCCCACGCAAAAGGAGCAGCTACAAAACACTCGGACATAGACCTTATGGTTATATGCGACGAGAACAGGAAAAAACATGTTGAAAATAAAATGTCAAACATGACAGACGTTCATCTCACGGTCCTTACGCCGGATGAATTCTTGGAGGGTATGCGCAGCAAAAACCCCACGGTTCAGGCAGAAGCGTTAAAAAATCATATAATACTTGTAAACATAGAACAGTATTACGGGATGATAAGCAATGCTGGATGAAAAGCAGAGCGCCCAGCGCGTTAGTGAATATCTGAGAAACGGGACGATTGCAAAGGAAAAGGAAGGGAAGTTCGTTTTGTTTTTCCTTAACAATGCAAAGAACTCGCTGGATGCCGCAAACCTGCTGTGGAATGCGTCAGCAGACAAAGCATTGCAAAAAACACTGCAAATAGAAGGGTTCAACGGATATCTCTGGGTGATAAATGCGTCGTATTATTCGATGTTCTATATGGCGCGCGCACTGCTTGAGAGCGCTGGCGTCAAAATAAAACAAAAGAAGTTCGTGCACGAGGTAACTTATCACTGTCTTGTTCACTATTTTTATAGTACCAAAAAGCTCCAAAAAATATTTGTTGATGACTTTGAGGAAGTCGGTAGGGAAGCTGCAGAGTTGCTGGGCCAACAAAGAGCAGCGGAGCTTATGGAAGAATACCACCATGAGAAAAAGAAGCGCGGCAGCATAACATACGAGACAGGAGTTATTGCACTTCAACAGACGGCGAAAACGTCACTGGAGAGAGCAAGACGCTTCTACGGAGAAACGGGAAAAATAACCAAGAGATGAGTAAAATGAAAATCTATATTGTTGGCGATCATGGTCCAGAACACAACTCTATACACAGTGTTCATAAAACACGCGAAGGTGCACTAAAAGCGTGGAACAGACGTAGATTGTATTTATTGCGAGAGGCCAGGCAATTTTTGAAAGGAAGCAAATATGGTAAGGATATGTGGAAAGAAATAATAAAGAATCTGTCCTGCAAAGACCCGAAGAAGATAGATAATTACCCTCAAGAGACCCCGTATATACAAGAAATGGAAGTCAAGGAATAATTAAAAATGCGTCCGCCGGGAACTGGCCTAAATCGGTTCGGTTCCCATTCAAAGTATGCGTCTCTATGACAGATTTATAAAATAACGAGAGATAATAATTGCAATGACAACAAGACTCATTCTAGATACAAGTATCTACGGAAGGATAATAGAAGACAATCTTGAGGATGAAGTAGTTGATAAGGCAAATTTGCACAAGCATGATTTGATATTTTACGGAATCAAAATAATAAGGAACGAAATAAGAGCCGCACCTAAGCACTCGAAAGACAGATATGATTTGAGATTGGCTCTTCTCAGACTGTACGATACATTGACAAAGGACCGAAGACTTGAAATCAAGCCGCTTGCCAATCACTTGGCACTTCTTTATTATAAAAACTATAGAAAAAATGGTGGTTCTGTATCATGGAAAAATATGGAAAATGACATGGTAATTGTTGCAGAAGCGACTATTAGCAAACTGGATATCGTAGTATCTGATGATAACAGAACAATGTTGTCAGACCCCGCCAAAGAGTCTTATTATTCAGTTAACAAGCAGCATAATCTAATAACGCCGAACTTTATCGGTTATGCTGAATTCAAAAGAAAACTATTTTGACTTGCCCGTAGAATTAGCTATGAATTTCTTCAAATCCCTCATGAATTCCGGGTCTTTCCGGGCTTTTTTGATGTAATCGCTTGTTTCTTTCCATGATGCATTTTTCTTTACCATAACCATACAGTATACCTTACTCTTTAAATTTTTAACTTGTCTAAAGATTCATTGAAAACTGCTGCTTTTTATGCAAAAAATGAATCTTGGATATCATCTTCTTTTCAGAAAGTCGTGGGTATACAAAGAAGATGTGATTTTGAAGTCCGCTTGGAATTACCCCTAGAGCTATCAGTTCGCCCATTTTTGACGATATAGAAAATATAATTTTATTTTCTCACGAAGAACATTTTTATATAATGCCATATCGTTGTAAATTATCTACGATCTCTTTCTGTGTTTTCGGACCAAATAAATCCATTGGATAGCATGCTAATTCTTCTGCTGTATGTATTCCTGCTTTTTTAAATAAATTATATGCCCTTAGACTAAGTTCTAATTCTTCAATAGAAGTGGGACTTTTACCTCTTTCTAGACAGGAACGTGCCGATCCTTCTCGTATTTCGTCTGCATGCTGTGCCTCATAATCAATCAATCTCTGAGCTGTCATTGGCTCTTTAGGTACTTTTCTAGGCTTCGTACCAAAATATGTTGAGAAACATGACAATACGATTTGGTCAACATATGAACGTACATCTGGCGGTAATTTAACACCTTTCATATCATGTTTATACTGGCCAATAGCCATTTCGACTCTTTTTTGACGTGGCACCATAACCATATATATGGGATTTCCAGTATATAAAGATTTTCACTACTTAAAGGTAACTAAGTGCGTCCGCCGGGATTCGAACCCGGATGGTCAGCTTGGAAGGCTGAAATCCTACCGTTTTCCGAACCTTTCCTTATAATATGTTTCTTTCCATTGAGGGTTTCTTTCCCAAAGAAAGGCTCATTAGATTACAGACGCTTTCTTTTTATAATTGAAATATCACCTTAAAAAGACTTTGTAAAAATTACGCAGATGTACTTCAAAAGAAGAAAACGGCCGCACGTTCAGGCTTTGCCTGATGTGCATGAGGGCTACAGTATGGAAATCTGGAACGGTAACCTGCGTGTTGATGCTCCTGAATTTGTAAGAACCTTCGAGGATTCTGAAGTTTGCGACGTCTATCGTGATGCCAAAAATACGTATCCTAAATGCGAGGTATTGTTGTTCGAATCTGTGACCCAATCCCGAAGAAAACTTAACCCTGTCTCACCTGAGCAGATAAGGAGACGGGTGCGGTATTCAAGGAAAGAATAGGCGTTCTCATTTGTATAGAAGACGCGATGCTTTGCTTTGTTTTCGCTACAGTTTTATCTTGACGTTCCTGCAGACAAATTCGTGTTCCTGCTCGACGTGATACTCGAGTTCTATGCGGTTGGAGAAATTAGCGTCGCACCAGATGCAAGTTTCCATATGACCACCTAATAATTAGGTTCGAAAAGTTCAAATCTATATTGTATGACAGAAAGTGTTATTTCAAGGTGACTAATCCTTTAGACGGTGAATTATGTTTGTTTCCTTGTAGAACTATATATGAGGCCATAGCAATATGTAATTCATGCGTGCTGCAAACCTGACCCTTTTTGATGTCACGAATCTTGTTGTCGGCGCGGTCGTGGGCGCGGACATTTACATCGCAGCATCGTTTGGTTCGGGTTTGCTTGGTCCTGCTTCTCTTGTGGCGTGGATAGTTGCTGGCATATTTGCTACTATAATTGCGCTTACCTTTGCCAAGTGTTCTGGCGTTGTTAAACAGGTCGGCGGACCCTATGCTTACGCGAAAAAGGCGTTTGGCCACTTTCCCGGCTTTATCACAGGATGGTCCTTGTGGCTTGCTGAACTCGCAGCGCTGTGCGTCTTTCCACTGGCTTTTGCCATCTATCTTTCCTTTTTCATTCCGCTTGACTTTATCGGAAGGATAATTGTCATATTTTTGTTCATCGCGTTCCTTTTTGTGACGAATTATTATGGCATAAAGAAGGCTGCTCGCATTAACGACGCGCTTACGGTTCTAAAGCTCGCACCTCTCTTTCTGCTGATTGTTGTTGGCCTGCTGTGGATATACTCAAAGCCGTCTCTTGTTTTGGGCAACCTGATGCCTTTTGCGCCGCTGGGCTTTGGCGGGTTTGGAATGGCTGTTGTCCTGATATTCTGGGCCTATGTGGGCTTTGAGCTTGCTTCGATACCGAGCTCGGATGTGAAGAATGCGGAGAAGGTCGTGCCAAAGGCTATTGTTCTCGGCATGCTTATTGTTTCTGTATTTTATCTGTTGACAAACCTGGTCATTATCAGTTCGGCAAACTATATGGACCTTGCAAGTCAAACAGCACCGCTTACCTATGTTGCTTTCCTGCTTATGGGTGGTTTGGGCGCTGTCATAATGGCTATAGGTGCGCTTGTATCAGTCTCAGGCTCCAATGAGTCGGGCCTGATAGGCAGCGTTCGTCTTGCTTACGCAATGGCAGCGGACGGTTACTTTCCAAAAAAACTGGCGGACCTTCATAACAAATATTCAACCCCGCATATATCGCTAGCGGTTCACAGTGTCATAGCGTTTATTGCCGCGTCGTTTCTTCCTGTAAGGGACCTGATAGTGTTTTCCGTGTTCTGTTTTGCTTTTTGCTATATAATGGTAGCTGCGTCGGCAATGAAGCTCAGAAAAGATAAGGCCACTAAGATACTTGGCGTTGCCAGTATCCTGATATGCATTTACCTGATATCACAGAGTGGATTTTCTGCTGTATTGGTTGGCATAGTTTTGCTGCTGGTAGGGCTGCCAATATACCAGTTCTTCTCGCCCAAGTCAGAGGTAAAGGAGGCAAAGAAATTCCTTTTCAAAGAGGAAAACGTGCTCAAGCACCGTATGGAAAAAGAGGAAGTTTTTCTCGCGCGCGCGGTGAAACATGTCAAACTGCATTTAAGGAAAAGGGAAGAGTTCTACAGGAAAGAAATGAGAAGAAGGAAGTAAAATGCAAGTATTTTTCTACATGGCTTTACTTCCCATCGAAACCCATACTCGTTATATAGTTACTTTTAAGTGACAAAATAATAGAAAGCTTTAAGAAGGTTTGTTTTTATAATTAAATAAGTGATTTTGAATGCAAACGTATGTTGGTACTAAAGTGAAAATGGCAACAACTGAGCATGCAGGAGTTTATAGCGACCATCTGGATATTAGTCCGGAAGGTCCGCCTTTTGACTCAGCGTTCAACGCATATTTACGAAGAAATTTTGATGCTAGTATCGATCCTGCGGGAGAAATTGGACCTGATGAATGTTGGAAACACCCGCGAAACTACAAAGACACATCAATATCTTTCAGAGATTTGCCGTTAGATAGGGCTCTTGAAATGGCAAAAGAAATAGCATCTAGAGAAAATGTAGTTTTGTATTTACAAAGAAAATTTCCAGAAGTTGGAGGTTCTTTTGTCGAAAGGGAAATAATATGGCACCCTGACAATTGGACTCCTGTAGAAGGCTGATTTAATTCACATAATTTGAAAAAGATTGTCATAACTTAAATTTTCTGCACTGTACTATTAGCTTAATCCCATCTTCGGCATTACAAATAAGCTGCGACTATTTTTCTACAGAACTCCGAAACTTCCCATTACAGACAGCAGCGTGAACACGCCCATTATGTCCACGACGCCTGCTATGAGCGGTATCGTGACGTTGTCAGGATTTATTTTGTACCTGAACGAAACGATAGAAATAAACAGCGAGGTAGCTATGGATATGGTTGTCAGCAGCAGGCCTGCAAGTGTTGCAATGAAGACAAGCTTTGGCAGTGCCACTCCCCCAATGCCAATGTAACTGCCTAATACAAAAACCAGGAAGCTTACTATGGGAAATACGAGCATTGCGAGAATATAGGAATTTATGATTTCTGTTTTTATTCCGCTGTCTATGGACAGCCTTGCATCCATCTGTCCTGTATGTAGTTTTGTGGCAACGCGCGAAGACAAAATGCTTCCGATGTTTCCACCCTCTTCAAGGAACGCAGGAACAAGCGTAAGCACGATGGGTACGGCCAGTATTATATGCAGATTGAATTCCAGAAAGAGCCCGGACATGGCGCTAAGCATACCGGCGAACAACATTACAATTATGGACTGCAAAACTATGGTGCGATAGGAGCCTTCTCTCAGGACGAGGGCATCCTGGCTGCTCTCGGCAATGAAAACCACGACAAGGTTGATGACAGCCAGTGCCATCAGCATGACGGACATTACCATTATGTAGAACACGTCAACACCCAGTATGAAGTGGGCTGCCATGGCAAGAGATGGTATTGTGAAGAAGTCGCCCAGTGCTGTTATGAGCGGCGATGTGACGTTGTCGGGATCCCATTTTCTCCGGTGGGCTGTGAATGCGATGCAAATTGTTAATGCTAAAAGTATAATGCCTGACAGGACACCGCCTATGAAGGAGATTAACACTAGCTCAAGCACGCCGGCGCTTTGCACGCCGAACATAAGCAGCAACGCCCGTGCTATAAAGCCAAGTGCTATTGACGTGAAAATTGTCAGCGTTATTGAAGAGTAGATATTATTTCTGATGTATTTGCTTTTGAATGTAAATTTGTCTATGCGTCCCATGTGCAGTGCTGTGCTCAGTCGCGAGCCAAGTGCGCCGAATATATTGCCACGCATGGACATGGCGCCTGGTATAAGCACTATAAGGCCCGGCAGCAGAAGAAGCGTTTCATCTAACTTGCCGAGAAACAGTCCTGCAAGAACGTCTGTTATTATGCTGAGAAAAATGGCGCCGAAGCTTTGCTTAAGGCTTGACTGGCCCTTCACGTAGGAGAAAAAACTTATGAAGCCGGATTTCATCCATTCGAATACGGACTGGTCGCCGTCGAAGTCCCAATCATTTGTTGTCTCGGTCATCTTCTTCACATTTCCGTACTCATGCTTTTACTATAATTTAATATGATGTATAAATTAGCCACCGAAAATATATAGTAATAATAAAAGAATAGAACCAACAAATGAGAAGTAATTTGTAATTTTAGTCATCATATTAAAATCTTCCTCTTTTTTATTGGATACCCATCTGATTAGCAAAATTATTCCTGCTGCCATATAAATCCCTAAAATAATAATGTGCATAAATAAGCCGGATAGATACAACGAGAATAGCCCAAACGCGCCAGAAAATAAAATAACTATTACCGATGTTAGTAGTGCTCTTTTTCTGCCGAACATTATAATGTAAGAAACATCACCCCTATTTCTATCATCTTTTGCTTGGTGTATTTGCATCATCAAATAAATTGCCATCAGGAATAATCCTGCTGAAATTGACCCAAAAATAATGTTATTGTCCAATAAACTACCCACTTTTATCGATGACGAAGACAAGAAAGTCGTGAATCCGGCAATAAAATTAAACAATAAAGCAACAAATCCGTTAGATTTAAACCTGAATTTTGTATGAGAATATAAGATAGATAAGAAAATTATAAAGACGGTAATGAACAGGAATATTCTATTTACAAATAAGGCTAATATCAAAGATATTATTTTAAAGAACAGACTTCCGTACAATATGGAGTTGGTTATTTTAGGGGGATTTTTCAACCCCGCAACAGGTTTATCGTCTTTGTCATAATAAGAATTAAAGAGCGTTACGCCTGCCCATAATAACAACTGACTGGCTAAGGCAACAATCACAATAAACTGAAAATTGACCTGAGCAACTATCAAACCAAACATGAAGCCTAGAAATACATAAACCTGTAATGGCCACCTTACATGAATAAAAATTCTCTTTATCTCTTTTGCCAGCATATTGAATATTGAATCTTATTTTTTATATTCATATTGATAGAGCTGGGAAGGAGAGTTGAACTCCTTTTTCCGGCTTTCTACCAACCCTTTTCTTTCGCAAAGAAAAGACCTGTTGGAAAAGAAAATATATTATTCTTTTTATTCTCTTTCCGCCAGCGCTTTCTTTTAGAAAGGGCTGCTGCAGGCCGGCGCATGGCCGTTCTGCCATCCCAGCAATAATCTAGTTTTACTATTCAGACTTTAAGTATTATTTTAATAAGGTTTAAAATTAGTCAGATTTTCTCGATCTCAGCTTTTTCCAACGCTTTTTTCATCAATGCCTTTATTCGCAGTTTCTTCTCGAGCTTCTTGATGTCTTTGATTTTTCCATGCGTCTCAGGATGCTTGCCTATGAGCACAGAGCAGCAGTCAGTGTAAGGTATGATGGAAGTTTTGTAAGTGCCTATCTTTTGTGCCTCATTTACAATATCCTGCTTGTGGGTGCCGATTAGCGGCGAGAAGATTGGCATTGTTACCGGCTCGTATATTACATTGAGATTTTGCAGCGTCTGGCTCGCGACCTGGGCCACGCTATCACCTGTTATGAGGCCGTAGGCATGCTCTTTTTTCGCTATTTGCTCTGCCAGCTGCATCATCAGCCTCCTATAGAGGAGCATCCTGTATTTCGGGTCGGTTTTCTTGATTATCTCCTGCTGAATTTCCTTGAAAGGTATAAAATAGATTTTTGATGTACCTTGATATTCTGAAAGGATTTTGACCAGTTTTTTTATTTTTGTGATAAACGGGTCGTAATTGTGGAAATGGACGAACACGACGCGGCAGCCGCGGGACATCATCCTACAGGCTGCTACAGGCGAGTCTATGCCGCCTGATAAAAGACAAACAAGCTTGCCAGCTGTGCCAACAGGCAGGCCGCCTACGCCAGGGATTTTTTCGCCGTACACATAGGCTTTGTCTGTTATCTCTACGAATATTTCTATTTCCGGCGTGTGCAGGTCGACCTTCATTTTCGTTGCTTTTAGCACGGCTTCTCCAAGAAGGGCGTTGAGCTGCATGGAAGTATGTGGAAAGGATTTGTTAGAGCGGGTGGTACTTATGCGGAATGTTTTTTTCTTTGAACTCTTAGCAACACTGATTACGGTTTTCTTCATTTTTGAAATAGTGAGCGGCGTTTCCTCGGCTACGGAAAAAGAAGAAATGCCGGCTATTTTCCTGAGCTGGTCTATTTTCCTGTCAGGCACCTTTGCGATTATCCGGCCGGGTTTCCTCTCCACTTTTTTGCCAACGACATTTTTTATGTTCTCAACGAGCTTTTTCTCAAAAAAGCGGCGGTTGCCACCCTTGATGCCTATTTCGCTATAATGTATGAGCACACATTTCATAATTTAAATAGAGGCACTGAACATATATAACCTAGAGGGTGTGTAATTTTCCCGTAATTGCATCTTCTTTAATACCAGCACCTAAAAGTGCTGGTTTGTCAGAAGATGGAATCCAGATCATGTCAAAGACATGATCTTAGATGGTGCTACTATGATTGCCGCAATAATGTCGCTAATGGCTGATATTTCGCTCACGCCAGTCCAGCTCGTGTGGTCGCTATTTGCAGCGTCTGTAATTGTCATACTGTTTATTCTCTACCACATGCACCTTAAGACCAAAAAGCGGAGAAGATAGCTAAGGCGAATAATGATGCATCTCGGTTTAATTAAAAATAACTATTTTTTTTCCATTTTGATAAAAAGTTCTGCAAACCTGACAATCATGACTATTGCCATTCCCCATGCAAGAGGCAACCATAGAGGTATTCCAAGAAATGTCGGGTTTGCGTAATTCCATACACCAAAATAAATGGCAACTGTTTCTCCCAGCGGGCCAAAGATAGCGCCCGATACGAATAAAACTATATCACGTTTTTTATGCCAGAAATATATTCCAAAACACCATAAAAATATCATTGTGAATGTAAGCAGCAGATTGTTTTCATAGAGGAGTGATATGGCTATGATTCCAAGTGAAAACAATATCGCATCTAAGAGAAGTTCTTTCACATTTTTTCGGTTAAAATGCATTGAGAACTTTGATTAACCCCATAATTTGTCAAAGTTCACAATAAGGACTTTGAATGAAACATATATTATTCAAAGTCCTCCATTGTATTTACTTCACTTTTGCAATAAAATACCTTGGCAAGACGAAGATTGGTCTTGTGTTTTTTTGCCTTGTGTTACTTCCACCTTATTTTTTTGTGATTTGATTCAACTACGCAACCGCAAAAACTTTATATACCGCTTGGAAACATAATTGAAACATTAAAGTAGCGAGTGATTCAATGAGATTCGTACAGGTCTCGATTATTTTTGTGTTTGCATTATTTACTACTACCGCTTTTGCTAATTATCTTGATAATTCAATTCCTTCTTTTGCCAGGCCTAACGGCACCATGTTTGTTCAGGGTTATTATTACCTTAACAATTCTTCAGGATTTGCAGGCGTCAATGTTTCCATTCCCGGATATGTGAATTCTTCCAGCACTTCCGGCGGCGGCTACTTCCAGTTCAACATCTCAGCGCCACCAGGTGTCGGCGAATATAATATAACAATCTCGACAAACCAGTCGTCTGTGACAAAAAACATCTCTTTTTTCATAACAAATATTTCCTATGGCTCTATTTCGTTCCTTACAAAGAAACCGCCTTTTGGCGTAAATAACACGTTCCTTGTCAATGTAACACTGCTAAATATGACCAACGGGACCGTGGCAAACTACACGCCGCTGGTAGAAATTTTCAAGGCCAATGGGCCGGTTGATTCTGGCTGGACAATAACAAATGTTACCAGCAGACAGGTTCACAATGGAAATATAACATACAACATAACAGTGCCTTCAGGCGCTGATGGCACTTACTTGATTGCCGTTGAAAGGGGCATTGTTCATGAGGTGTTCCTCGTCAAATCATCATACGCAATGTCTGTTACCACGCAGACGAGCCAGAACGAGACGCGGTCAGATTATTCTCCAGGCGACGGCTTTATAATAATTGTAAAAATCAGGGATAGCGACGGAAACCCGATAGGCTATGCGACTAACGTGTCGGCTCTTGTTTCGCAGCCAAACGGCACAACAACAACGACGACGCTTGCAAATGACACGACAAGAGAAGGATATTATACAGGCTCGTACAATACCAGTGCGAGCCAGACAGGCAGTTATCTCATATCTGTCTCGGCAAGGGTTGGTTCCACTAATATTGAAGGCGGCACGGCAATAAGCACGGCGCAACTTAAAACAAAACTTCAGAGAAACCAGGACTTCTTCATAGAATGGGGCGACGCTGCGGCATTCCCGACAGGCGGCGAGGTCGGCCTCAATGTGATAGCCACGAACCTCAGCAACAATGTTGATTTTGTCGGCAATATGGGTGTCGCAGCAGACAAGGCTGACTGCTTGTCTGTGAACAACACCATTGTGATATACTTTCCCAACGGAACACTTGCAAATATCATCACAAGCATTGATGCCAACGGCTTCAGCATGGGCAGAGCGGTTTGCAGGGTACGCTTTACAGCACCTAACGCAACTGGATTCTACAAGATAACATACAACGTAACAGTCAATACTACACTAAGCTCTGGGCTCAGAAATGTGACAGCCTTGGGAGTCGGCTACGCGCAGATAGAAAGGTTTGCACTCAAGCCAACCGCAATTTCCTCTTTTGGAGGCGGGATGGACTTCATGACCCTGCTCTATCCGGGCGATAATGCAACATTTGATATTAGTGCTTATGACATGCAAAGCAACAGAGAAGTAAGCGGGGTTAACATAACAAATATTGTGGTCAATAAAGTGATTCCTTTGGAATCCTTTTCAGGTTCAACAGACATACTTGAGGGTGCTGCTAACAGCGCCGGCTACTTTAATGTTACAGAGAGAACAAACGGCACACTTATCAAAAACCCGCGAGTGACTGTCCAGATACCTGTGAACAGGACAGGGCCGTTCCAGATAGAAATCACAGCCGAATTGAACTCCTCTGCAGGCAAGTATAATGTTTCAGGACGCACGTTCTACATGGCGAAATACATCATGGGCTTTGTCGCTTCAGGCGGCATGATGGGCGGCATGGGTGAAGGTGGAGGCGGTGGCGGAGGAGGCGGCGGAGGTGGACCTGCTGGCGGAGTTAGTGACTTCAAAGGTGCTTCTTCATGTTCAGGAACCCAGCAGTTCCAGGGCAATGTAATGGACATAGCTTCCAACAGCGCGCCAAAAGACCCGGTGCAGTTTGTTAACGTGCTACAGGCAAGAGATGAGATGACAGGAAAAGACATATCTTCATGCCTTTCAATGCAGCAGAACTCGTCGGACACCAATGGAGCTGTGCAATTTCCTCTTACATTCAATGCTTCTACTTGCGGCTCGCTTTCAGGATTCTATTTCATGCTCATTAATGTAAGCTACAAGGGAAGGGCTGATGCAATACCTTCTGGATTCATGTGCCAGCAGCTTTCCTTCTGGGTGACGGGCACTGATTCCATGACAGGCATGGGCGCATGGAGAGTCTCGCCGGGCACGACAATAAACTTCTCTGTTTCGAATATCATAGACCTTCAAAACTCATCAAGAGTAATCCGCAGCGGCACTTTCAGACTTGAGAGAGCAATGAACTTCAATCCTTCAACAGGCCCAAAGGCCATGACAATGAATGGAACTATAAACGCGACTTTGAACAACGGAAGCGCTGTTATACAACTTTCACCATCGAACTTCTTAATGACCGAATGGCCAAGCGGATTCTTTGACCTTACATGGAGAGTTACTGATACTTTGGGAGGAAAAACAGACACATCCTGGGGTGGATTCCAGTCGTCGCCTTTTGATGCGTGGATAAATCAGATAGATATTGGCGCCGGGCTTGCCAGTCCATGGGGTGCTAATCCTTCAGCTGGCCAGGATGTGTTGTTGTACGTTCAAGCCTCAACTAATGTCAGCCGGGCGTATTGCAGGGGAGGCGTTCTAGCGTGCGGCAGCGGCACAGATGGCACTGGCCTTACTAGATGGGAAAACCGTTCAACAACATCCGGATTTATAGCCAAGAGCGGTATTCCTTGGGAAGGAAAACTTACGACACTCACAATAAATTATGCTAATCTTACTACAGACACTTGGAATGTCGGCGGTGATTGGGGCTTTGAAGTATGGAAGATTAATGTCACCATACCATCAACCACAAAGAAAGGCCAGTTGATGATTTCTATTGACGTCAATAATTCCAAGGGCGAGAAAGCAAATGCAGAAGTCTGGCTAAATATCGCGACCTATACGGTCCAGATAGGCAGCGAGGAAGGCATGAACATGGAGAACAATTATAATTTCAGAAGGTGGAACGGCACAGAGGGCAATTCAGGCGATATTACACAGATAGCTAGCAAGGGATGGAACCTGACCAATGTCAAGAACTCCAATAATACGTTCTCAAAGTCCGGCTTTGTGTGCCTCAGAAAGGGATTGAATGTAACAAGATACGGAATGGGACAACAGGATCCCTTGAATTATAGCAATAACCTTGAATTCCTCATAGTTGACAATGCAACAGCCGGAGTATATGACACTATTCTTGTTAAAAACGATTCAAGCCTTTACAATGACAATGCTACATATATCCTGAGAAAAGGAAGCAGGCTCCCTTCAGTACCAGATATGTACCTGTGGGACATAATGGACTGCGGCTATTTGAGATGGATGAACGCGTCATACACGCCTCAGGGCCAGTACGGCTCATGGGCAGGCTCTTATGCAAAAGGAACACAATTTCTTGTTCCGTACATAATCAGGAGAGGCATAGTTCCGCTCCCTGACGTTACAGTATCTGTTGACTCAATAATAAAGCAGAATGACAACTTTGGCTCAAGCACAGGCGGCGGTGGCTTTGGATTTGACAGGAAACTTGCCGCAGGTGAATTCAATGCGAGCCTGATTAACACAGACTCGAAAGGTGTTGCATTCGTGCCAGTGACAATAGGCACTTCAGGGAGCTTCATGATGTTCTGGAGAATCAACCAGTCGCAGACCGTGGAGGACTTTGCATCCTTCAAGACAAAGGGTCCTGGAGGCGGCGGCGACGTGGGAACGCAAGTCCAGATAAGGAACTTCCAGACATGGGCGACCAAGCTCAACAGGATAGGCGTTAACAGCGAGCATGCTGTAGCTGTCGTGAATTTGAGAAAGTTCAATTCTACAGTGGGCGTTCCGCCTAATAATTTAATTAATATGACTGTGTCCGGTTTTATACTCAATGTGTCCGACACGGTTTTCAATGGCACGTTCAATCAGACGGCTAATAATGTATTTGTCAGAGGCGGTAGCAACGGCTTGTATTATTTCATCTTCAACTGGACCGCTGGCACTGTGGACAATCCATACAGACTTGCACGGAATACGACGATTGTAAGCATGAATCCGCTTCTTAATGAATCACAGAGCAGGGACGACACTAACTTTGGCGTGCAGGTAGGCTCGAAAAGTATGTCAGTCGGCGCGATAAGGAACGACGGAGAGAACACATCCCTTGCATTCTATGAGGACGGCGACGGCGGCTGGTTATGGATTGTAAACGCTACTCAGAACCTTTCAACCAGAATCTGTGGCATGACGTTTTCAAGGCCTTACACTGGAATAGTGGGCGCTACTGTTTATGTTTACGGCGAGACATGGGGCATGGGACCTCAGCCGACATCTGTGCCGTTCTATTGGTTTGACCCGATCAACCAGTCAAGATACTCTTTTGAGACGAAGAACGTGAGTGTTGGACCAAAGGGGTGCGCAGCGATTGACATAGTGCCGGTGAGCGGATGGACTGCTGGCAGCAATGTTAATATCAAGGCAATAGTCAAGGACGCTTCCGGAAATAGTGAGTCTACATGGGTTGACTCGGTCTGGATGCCTTCACAGTGTTCGAATGGCATAGATGACGATGGTGACAGTACAATTGACTACAATCCATGGGCGAGTAATAAGGATACTGGTTGCTCAAGCTGGAATGACAACAGTGAGTAAGCAATAAAAATGAACTCAGACTTAACACAAAATCAACAAAAAACAATAATGGTGAACAAGCAATGAAAAAAATCCTGATAATCGCGGTTGTAATTGCGCTTTTCGCTTCTGGCTTGGCGTTTGCTGTCGGTTCTGTAAGCTCTGTTGATACAAGCTTGTCTGCCTCGAGCGCAACAACAGGAACCAGTGTTGTCCTTACTGCTACCAGCACTGCATCTTCTGAAGATGTGTCCAACGTGCAGATACAGCTCATAAAAGACAGCGGTCCTGGCGACTTTTCTGTTTCTGACCCGTCTGGCGGCTCCTATACAACAACCGTTACAACTTCAGGAACTGCAAAGACC